>JGI12104J13512_1000303_pt1 | contig 45769 bp, 52 predicted proteins | sample TerdegcTABiofilm_FD_13512 | JGI IMG/M metagenome (IMG submission 13512)
CCGTGGTGAAATCGGTATGCATGGGCCTCACCACAAAGACACCAAGGCACAAAGAAAATTTCTCGGGAGGACAATACCCACACAATTTAGCGAAGAGCCTTATATTTTGACCTCATCTCCAGGATCTTGGAATCGAAGTGATGTATCTTCGCTCTTGCCTGGTCCAGAACTAGATTCTTCAATGCCTCCTTTTCATCCTTAAAGAGGCCGATCTTGACCAGATCGGTCAAGGGCTCGAAGACATCCCTGGAGACTTCGATGGTGTCGCTCATTCGTTCCTCTCTTGGTAATACATTTCTGAAGATATAAATGTAATTAAGGACGCCTCTATGATCTCATTCAGGCTCCCGGACAGGCCTTCTGGATGGCTCTATTTACCTGACAAACCTCTCGATCAGCTCCAGGCAGCTCGTCTCCATGCCGCACTGCTCCAGGTGATGAGCCAGGAGCCCCGCCCTCTCGCTGGCCGGATGGTAGACCAGGATTTCTTTGGGCGATATATGCTCTATCATCCTCATCAGCCCGCGAAAGTCCAGGTGGTCGCTCAGCTGGATGGTGGGGTAATGACTGTCCTTTCGCCCGGTCAGGAAGTACTTCTTTCTTCCCGGCACCTGGCAAAGACTCCAGGGGGTGACCACATTGAAGCCGCTGCCGTTAACCGGAGTCAGAGGCCCAGCTACATCCTTCATCAGCTCCTGCGTTAAAACCAGGCTCTTTTCGTCCATGCCGATCTCATCCTTATAGCCCATGGCCCTCATCAGAGCCACCGCCCTCTGCGCTTTGCCAAAGGCATAGGCTCCGAAGCTCGCTCCCTCCTCCAGGGCCTCATAAAATCCGGCCAGGTCATCCTCGAATATGCATGAGGGGTCGTAAGGATCGCCATAGTTGGCCTCAGTTACCAGGTAATCGCAGCGGGGCAATTGACTGTAGTCCTTCACATCCCCGGTGACCAGTATCCTTTCCCCGGTCTCCGTCTGCCAGGAGAAGGCACAGGAGCCTATGGTATGGCCGGTGGGATGGGTGTCCACCCTGACCTCCCCCACCATGATGCTCTCCCCCACCTGGAAGGTGCGGCCCATATACTCTCGATCATAACGGATCTCCAGGGCGCGGGCGGTCTGAACTGAAGCCACCGCTCTTGGCGAGTTCATGGCCGACTTGCCATAGTGATCGCTATGGGCATGGGTGATGAGATAGGCATCCGGCTGGGTGCAGGCCTTGGGTGCGCGGCTGGTATCTATGGAGAAGAGATGGGAATCGAAGCGAATGGAAAGATGGGGAGCACAGCTTCCACGGCTGTTGATCCTTCTCACCGGCTCAATGCCGCCCTCAGATCTCGCTCCCTCCATCAAATTCCACTCTCCCCCAAACAAGTCCAGAGTAATTACTTCAGAGGTACCCAATTCGAAGTTGGTTCTTAGCTGTTTTCCATGGATAAACCGTGGCCAGCACCCCTCTCTCGTCTTTGTGCCTTTGTGCCTCCGTGGTGAAATCAGGATGCTTGGGCCTCACCACAAAGGCGCAAAGACACAGAGGAAAATTCTCTGCAATACATTATCCATACAATTTAGCGAAGAGCCTCAAAGTCACCTACTTCAAAGACTCGTTGATGGCATCAGCCAGTTCCTTCTCAGAGGCCACCCCCATCCATCTCTTGATCTCCACCCCGTCCTTCTCCAGAATCAATGTGGGCACCACAAATATGCCCTTCTCCACCGCCAGGTCTCCTTCCCGGTCGACATTGATCTTCTTGAAATCGGCAACATCTTTCATCTTCTCAGCCAATGCCTCGAAGATTGGACCCTGCTGCTTGCACGGGCCGCACCAGTCGGCATAAAAGTCCATCAGTATCGGTCTTGCCATCATTCTTCCTCCTCACCCATAATATCGAATTTGACTCCGATCTTAAATATCCTGCCCGTGGGGAGAACGAGCATCTTTCGACCGGTGCTTTCTCGGATCTCCGCCAGCACCTCTTGAATGCGCTCTTCTGTGGCTGAGACAGTAAACCACATGTTATAGCCACTCTCATTTGGCCGCAGGTAATTGTGAGAGACCTCTTGATACTGATTAACGATCTCTGCCAGCCGGTCGGCCTCTTCCCGGGAGACCATGAGTGCAGCCAGAATTCCGCTCCTTCCCAGCCTGCGCAGATCGAGGATGGGGCCGATCCTCCTCACCAGCCCCTCTTTTTGCAGACCCTCCAGCCTCTCTATGACTTCCCTCTCCTCCAATCCCAAGAGCCGACCCAGATCCTGGAAGGGTCTGGGGGTCAATGGGAATTTCTCCTGAACCAGGGCGAGCAGCCGAAGATCTGTCTCCTCCATCTCCATCTTAAGCCTCCAGGCGGCAGGAGGGGTCGGACTGCAGATAGTCCCCAGTCAGGGCATAGGCCCGTGCCCTGCAGCCACCGCAACTCCGGGAGTAGTCGCACCGGCCGCACTTTCCTTTCAGTCTTCCCTCACGCAGGGCTTGAAGCTCGGGAGAATTCTTCCATATCTCTATAAAATTCTTTTCCCTGAGGCTTCCCACCTTGAGGGGCAGGTAGCCGCAGGGATAGACCTCTCCCTTGCGGGAGACGAACACGAACCTCCTTCCGGCCAGACAGCCGCCGCTGCCCCGGCCGTGGCCCGGCTCTTTCAGGCGGGCGTACTGGGGAGCGCAGGTTACCTGTACCTCCAATGTCCTTCGATCCATCTCTCCCTCGATCTGGCGGAGCAATTCCTCCTGCCGCTCTGCAGATACAACCTCCTCCTCCCTTCCCCGGCCGGTCGGCACCAGGAAGAAGAAGTGAAGGGCTCGAGCCCCCAGCCTCTCCGCCAGGTCGAAAATACGTGCAATCTCAGACTGGCTTTTTCGGCTGACGGTGAAGTTGATCTGAAAGTCCACTACGCCGCGCAGATTCTCAATCCCCTTCATTGAGCGCTCAAAGCTCCCCTGGCCGCGGGCAAGGTCATGCATTGCCGCGTCCGCACCATCCAGGCTGATGCTCACCCGCGACACCCCTGAGTCAGCAATCTCCCTCGCCAGTTCCGGCGTTATCAGAGTGCCGTTGCTGGCCAGTGAGACCCGAATGCCCAGTGAGACAGCATGCCTGACGATGGTAAAGAGGTCAGGGCGCAGCAGGGGCTCTCCCCCGCTGAGGATAAGCATCGGCTGCAAGGGGGCAATGCTCTCCAAGAACCTTATGGCCTCATCTGTGTCCAGCTCGCCCTGGTCCGGCCCATGGGTGGCAGAAGCGCGGCAATACTGGCAGGAGAGATTGCAGGCGGCCGTCAGTTCCCAGGCTATGATCAACATGCTGAGATCAAAGCATACTGCTTTGCATTTACTGCCAATTTAAAGCAGGCCCTTCTTTACCAGCAGTTCGGCATTGAGAATGCTCGCCCCGGCAGCGCCGCGCACGGTATTGTGGCCCATGCAGATGAACCTGATTCCCGAGCGGATCCTTCCCACGGAGACGGACATCCCATTCCCCCGCCCTCGGTCCAGCCTGGGCTGGGGCCGATCCGGCTCATCCTTGACGATGAGCGCCTTCTTGGGCGATGTGGGGAGGTCTCCCAGACCAGGATCGAAGTCCAGCATGGCCTGTCTTACTTCTTCTGGTGTGGGATTGTCTCTCATCCTCACCCAGACGGCCTCGGTATGGCCATCCATCACAGGAACCCGGTGGCAGCTCGCACTTATGGCGAAATCGGCATTGATGATCTTCTCCCCGTCGAAGCGGCCCAGGATCTTCTGGGGTTCTGTCTCCACCTTCTCCTCCTCCCCGCCGATATAGGGAATGACATTTCCCAAAATCGCCATGGAAGGCACGCCCTCATAGCCCCCCCCCCCCCCATGCACCATCTCGATCCCGAACTTCATCAGAGGCTTCAGGGGCAGGGTGAACATGATTGTGGTGCAGTTGGGATTGGTGGTGATATATCCCTCCCAGCCTCTCTTCTCCCTCTGCACCTTTATTATGTCCAGATGTTCGTGGTTGCACTCCGGTATGAGCAGGGGGACATCCTCCACCATGCGGTAAGAGCTGGTATTGCTGGCCACGGCACAACCGGCGGCAGCGAAGGCAGGCTCCACGGACATAGCATCGGCAGCGGGAAGGGCAGAGAAGACTATATCAGCGTCAACCTCTCTGGGATCGACATTGACCACCGTCATCTCCGCGATGTCATCGGGAAGCTCGCTCTCTAAACGCCATTTGGCTGCTTCGCGGTACTTCTTGCCTGCGCTCCTCTCCGATGCGGCAAGGCTGGTGAGCTCAAACCAGGGATGATCCTTCAGTCCTTCAATGAAACGCTGTCCCACAGCACCGGTGGCACCTAAGACGCCTGCTTTGATCTTGGCCATTACAAATCACCTAAGTTTTGATGGGGGAGCAAAAGCCGGGGATGTATATATTTTTTGTCCGGTTGATCCATATCATCTTCTTCGGCTCTTCGCTCTTTTCTGTGTGCCGCCTCTACAGACCGACCTGATCATTGGCCTTCTGTTGCCTCGGTTCTTCGCTGTTTTCTGTGGGTAAACCTGGAGATACTATTTCTTCCTCGTCTTTGTGCCTCCGTGGTGAAATCGGTGTGCATGGGCCCCACCACAAAGACACCAAGGCACAAAGAAAATTTCTCGGGAGGACAATACCCACACAATTTAGCGAAGAGCCGTTGCCTCTTCGATTGTTCCTGGCGATAGCACAAGAAATGAACCACAAAGGCACAAATATGTATCTTAATATTGCTGAATAATCTTCATATTGATATATTATCATTTTGTAATTTTATGTCTTTGTGGTTTTGTTCGAGTCACGATGCCCACACAAAACAGCGAGGAGCCTCTTGTTCCATAGAATGGCTGAATGAATAGAAATAATGTGGGAAAAAGGTCTGGGTTTTAAAGAGAGATCACTGCCCGACGCAGGACTTCCTTCGAATGCCATAGCTCCTGGCAAACTCGCAGTTGACCTCCACCACCTCTTCATTGAAGTTCTTGAGGCTCTCCGGCACCTGGCCAAGAGCATCCGCCTTCTCCTGGGTATCGACGACTATACCGTGGGGCACGAAGCTTCCCTCCGCCAGGGTGACCCCTATGACCGCTGCCAAATGGCCGACAAAGCACTTCTTGCCCAGGGTGGAGGCATGAACCACGGAGTTGAAGCCCACAAAGCACTCGTCCCCCATCTTTATGGGACCGTGAATGACTGCTCCGTGGGCGATAGAGACATTCTCTCCCAGCTCGATGGAGCTTCCCTTGAGGCCGTGAAAGACGGCACTGTCCTGAATGTTGCATTCATCGCCGATGATTATGGGGCTGGCTTCATCCGCCCGCAGGGATACGGAAGGGGCCACATAAACATCCTTGCCGATGCGCACATCGCCTATGACTGTGGCGGATTCGTCCACATAGGATGAGGAATGGATCTGGGGCATGGTCTCGTTGCTGTTCCATGAGGTCTTACAATTGGCCTTGAGCATTTTAGCACCACCATCTTCTGCTATTATCCATTTAGCTTAAAGAGGTTGCCATTAACGATGATTTGTATGGATGAATGGCCAAAAGATCGGAAAGAGAGCAGATGCAGTTAAGAGATATGTGTAATATTATAATCGATAATAGCGATAATTTGCCGCTAAATTTAAATATATGGGAGGCGAAATTAGTCCGAAGTCATTGAAATATCCTGCAATGGTGATGGAGGGGATAAGGAGGAGAAGGTGAAAAGAATCCTGTGAGGAATTAATAGTCGCGATCTAATGTAACATTTATTTTAAGTATTGAATAAGAACACTCTGATATAGGAAGGTGTAACTTATGACAGATGATGCAAAGATATTAGGCATGCCAGCAGAATCAGGACGTTGGCTGCTTATTATTATTGGTACCATTATCGAGCTGTGCCTTGGCGCAGTGTATGCTTATAGTATTATCAGCGTTCCTTTGAAGAAAATATTTACCGCTCCCATTGCAGAGGGCGGATATGGTTTGACTGTAAGCGCCATGGAAATGTCGCTTCCATACATAGCATCCCTGGCGTTCTTTGCCTTGACCATGCCATTAGTAGGCAAATACATTGAGAAATATGGGCCCAGAAAGGTGGGCATGGTGGGCGGCGTTATTGTAGGCCTGGGCTGGATATTGGGCTCCACTGCTAGCTCGCCCATGATGCTTACGATATTGTATGGCGTGATAGCGGGTATCGGTGTGGGCATAGCATATAACTGCCCCATTACCACAGCCGCCCGGTGGTTCCCGGATAAGCGCGGCCTGGCGGTGGGATTAACCCTTCTCGGATTCGGTTTTTCCGCATTCATCACCGGCAAGGTGTCCGATATCCTGACGGCAAGCTTTGGTGGAGTCTTTGCCTCTATGCGCATTTTAGGAATTGCATTCCTGGTGCTCATCGTGGTTCTTTCCATGTTCCTGGTCTTTCCGCCGTCCGGCTGGTGTCCTGCTGGATGGAAGCCGCCTTCAGCAGCCGCAGCAGGCGGAAAGAAGATGGACTTTATGAGAGGTGAGATGGCCAAGACCACATCCTTCTACGGGCTCTGGATTTGCTATGTGATCGGCGCACTGGCCGGCCTCATGGCCATAGGAGTTGCCAAACCCGCTGGTCTGGAAGTGGCAGCCAACGCCGGAATTGCAGAAGCAGATATCTCAACCACCCTGACCAATCTGGTTCTACCTTTCGCCTTCTGCAATGCCATTGGCAGGCCGCTATTCGGCACCCTGACCGATAAGCTCACTCCACCCAGGACGGCCATTCTCTCCTATGTTGTGATCATCATGGCATCAGTGCTGATGTACACCAATCCAGCGTCGATCACCATGTATACTGTGGCATTCGCCGCGCTCTGGCTCTGTCTGGGCGGCTGGCTGGCCATAGCACCGGCAGCAACTGCCAGCTACTTCGGTACCAAGGACTATGCCAGAAACTATGGCCTGGTGTTCACAGCCTATGGCGTAGGTGCGATTATCGGCAATCTGATGGCAGGAGCAGCCAAGGACATGCTAGGTGGATACGTCAATGTATTCCCCTATGTGGCCGTCCTGGCATTGATCGGTATCATTGTGGCCTTTGTGATGGTCAAACCACCAAAAGCAGCCTAAGATCAGAAACAGAAATTATTTTTTTTTCTTAGCTTCACTCCAGGTACTCAGAGAGCTTGGTCTGTTCCGCCAGGCACTTCTCTCCTGGTATCTGGACCGGGTAGATGCCAGTCAGGCATCCCATGCACAGGTTCTCCTTTGGTATGCCCACCGCATCAATTAGCCCCTCATGGCTCACATAGCCCAGGGAGTCGGCCTCTATCACCGCCTCCACCCCGGCGACAGTCTTATGGGCAGCGATCAATTCATCCCGGCTGGCCATGTCAATCCCCAGATAGCAGGGGGCGAGGATGGGGGGGCTGCCTATGCGGACGTGCACCTCCTCCGCCCCAGCTTTCCGGACCATGTTCACTATCCTCCGGCTGGTGGTGCCGCGCACAATGGAGTCATCAACCAGGATCAGCTTATGCCCCTCGATGTTCGGCCGGATGGTATTCATCTTCAGGCGCACCGCAGTCTCCCTCATGTTCTGGTCGGGCATGATGAAGGTTCGACCTATGTAGCGGTTCTTCATCAGGCACTCCCGGTAGCTTATGCCGGAACGCTGGTGATAGCCCACGGCTAGCGTTATCCCCGAGTCAGGGATAGGAGTTACCGTATCCGCACAGGCGGGATGCTCCCGTGCCAGGTTGGAGCCGATGTTCACCCGCACATCATAGATCAGCCGGCCATCCATGATGCTGTCTGGACGGGCGAAGTAGATGTACTCGAAGATGCAGTGGGCTGGCCGGGGGGGACGAGCCAGCTGATAGGACTTCATCTCCCCGTTCCTTAATACGACCAGCTCGCCTGGATTGACATCCCTTATAAGGCGGCCGTTTAAGGTATCTATGGCCACGCTCTCCGAGGCCACCATGAAGCCCGAATCGATCTCACCTATGCACAGGGGTTTGATTCCCAGAGGGTCGCGCAGGGCAAGGACGGTATCTCCCCAGAGAAAGACCAGGGAGTAAGAGCCGACGATCTTTCTCATCAGAGCGCGGACCGCCTCCTGCAGGTCATAGCGGAGGAGTTCTTTGACAAAAATATGAGCTATGACCTCGGTGTCCGAGGTGGAATAGAATATGTCCCCTGCCTCCTCCAGCTGCTCTCTGAGCTGAGCGGTGTTGACCAGGTTCCCATTGTGAGCGGTGGCTACGGCTCCGTCTTTGTATTTGACTAAAAGAGGCTGGCTGTTTTCTATGGTGGACCGGCCGCTGGTAGCATAGCGGACATGACCTATCCCAACCTGGCCGCGCAAAAGGGCGATCTGGGCATCATCGAAGACCTCCGAGACCAATCCCATGGCCCGGTGAGTGCGGATGGACTTGCCATTGTGCACCGAGATGCCGGCTGACTCCTGCCCCCTGTGCTGCAAGGCGTAGAGGGAATAGTAGATGGATTTGGCTACGCCATTGGCCGTCTCATTTAATGAGATTCCTATAACGCCGCAGGCATCGTGCAAATCTTGCCTCTTCAGATCTTCTTTAGCTATCTAGTAATCCGCTTTTCTCATCCACTTATGGCTTCTGAGCTTTTTTGAGCTGCCAAAGCCGCATTGAACACAAACCTTTCTCTTGAAATTAAACGAGATGCTGCCACATCGTCTGCATCTTATATGCGAGCTCTTGTGGCGCCTGCCCATTGAAGGAGTACCCTTGGTCATCTAAAACACCTCAAGGTGAAATATAAACTACATTGTCTCCGCGCACGATTACCGTACCGATGTTACGGGCAACCGCCCCTTCTGCTACTTCTTCCGTCTTATCCATCACTAGGTTCATATGGATATCATAACCCTGAAGCTCTCCTCGGAAGACCCTTCCGTCCTTGAGCTTGACTATGACGGGCCCATTCAGTGATTCATTCAGAATATCAAGCGGTCTCTGACCCATTAATCCTCTCTCCAGCATTGATAACCGCAAAAGGCTACGATTTCCAGACTTGCTCGTTGCATATTTAAACCTATCGGGATATCTAAAAGCTATGAAGATAAAATCCAGGCACCACCTCAAGGGGAGCGATGCCAGGAAGGTCATGGCAAGTATTGAGCCATTCCTGGGTGACTCATCCGTCCTGCGCAAGGCATCCCTGGAGAGGGCGGTCAGCGATGAGGGTCTTGATCTGATCTTCGTGAACGGTCGCCCACTGATGATGATTGTGGATGATGAGCCCTTCTTCACCGTTTTAGGGGCCATTGATCTGGAGCCCAGCAAGAGACTGGTGGTGGTGGATTCGGGCGCGGTGCGGTTCGTGGTGAACGGGGCGGACATCATGAAGCCGGGAATAGTCGATGCCGACCCGGAGATCGCTCCTGGAGATCTGGTGGTGATCGTAGAGGAGCGGCACAAAAAGCCCCTGGCCATCGGGCGGGCGCTGGTCGCCGGGACGGAGATGAAGGGGGAGGGAAAAGCGGTGAAGTCGATTCACCATGTGGGTGACCAGATCTGGAAAGGGCTGGAAGGATGAGATGGAGAAGATCTGGGAGCCCTAACAGGAGCATATAAATACAATGGTTATAGCGATCAGGAAGCCTTGTTGGAATATGTCCCTCTTGAGTCTTCTCAATGGCCTTATCATCGGGCTAGCGATGCTTGCAGGCCCTATACTCATCCTTTTGGTCATTGACGCAAAATAAAATAGACAACTTTATATTGTAGCACGTTGTTTATATATTATGGATCGCGAAGTAGACTATGGACCATTCCTAAAGCCTTGTCCGGTGCAGATCCGATCCAGGCCGACCTCTTCGGCATGATGATGCATTCCGGAGTCGTCAGTGAATAAAGTAGCATCCTCTCTTTTGGCCAAAGCTATGAAATAGGAATCAAACCCGGAACAAGCGGTCTCTAGTGCCACATTCCAAGCAATGTGGAAAATTGCATCTTCCTCAGCTGTGTCATATGATTTCATGATACCCGTCGATGCTCTTTCAGCTAGAGCTTTGCCAGCAAGCCGTTTGGCTACCGCAGCAGTTTCCACTACGCAAACCTTGGGTACATGAACTTCTGCATCTCGCTCTTCAACAATCTTGATCAGGATTTTGCATTTTTCGTGGGTTTCCAGTTCTCTGGAATAGGCCTCAGGCGAGAGCGACCGGAGCGGTTTGAAGATGCTCTTAAGTAGAATAGATGTATCTAAAACAACCCTAATCATAGTATTTTCTCGTCCGCGTCTCTTTCAGGACGGCATCGATGTCTTCCCTGGCTTCAGGTTCACCGAGCTCCTCTAGAAGATCGCTAAAGCTCTCTTGGATGGTGATGCTGACCCGAGCGTTATCGGGCAGATCCAGTTCCCCGAGAGGCTTGAGCACATTGTTCTCATAAATTGCTTTTATCTTCATGTTCGGCACCTATCGTCTGAGCTAGATAGAATGATGTATGAACATGATCAATATTTAGAGCTGCCGATGATGTCTTCTTACACACCCGGCGCTCTGGAATTCGCTGTTAGCTGCGACCGGGTCGCGGAAATAGGCGTCTGCATGTTCTCGCATGGGCGCGCGTGCCCGCGTGGGCTCGCTGCATGGAGGGCCGGGAGGCACGTCGGGCCAGGTGTCAGGGAGGCTTGCCTCCGGAAGGGGCGGCTTTTGAGGGAGCGGGAGGGCCTGATAGCAGGAAGGCTCGCTAGACTATGAGGCTAACATTTCGGCGACCTCGATACGGGCTTGGAATGAATCGAGGCTGGAGGATACGACTGCATTCGATGGCAATCAGAATTCAATCCGCCAGCCTAATTAATATCCAAACTAAACAAGTCTATTGATGAAGTCAGTTCGATATCGGCATCAGCAATTTCTATATAACGGTATATGGCGGTGTTGCTACGGTCGATAAGGTTGATGATGGTATCCTGCATAATAAGATGCAATCATTTATTTCTTCGAATAGTATTTTCATCTCAAATCATGCAGGTGCAAGGATGTTCGAGAGAGGAGTATCAGCCGATGATCTGATAACCTTAATAACGAAAGGAGAGATAATAGAGGAATATTATGACGAATACCGTTGCCCAGCCGTGCTGATACTGGGGCAAGTGAGAGGAATACCGCATCATATAGTTGTGGCAGTCTGCAAAGATCAACTGATAATAGTGACTGTATATCTGCCAAATGAAGATGAGTGGATCGATAATAGGCGGAGGAAATAAAATGAATCCTGGTGAATGCCTCTTGTGCAAAAGCAAAATGCGAAAAGGAACAACAGAGTTTGTGGCTAGAGTTGGGGAGCAGGTAGTAGTAATCAAGAACATCCCCGCATTTGTCTGTCCGAATTGCAATGAGGCTTATTATTCCATAGATACTCAGAGGAAGATCGATCGCATCATGAAAGCCTTTCATGAAGGAAAGCTGCTTGCCAGGCCACTCGCTGCGGGAGAGGTTGATCTGCTGGCATTCGATGCCTGTCAGACTACGGCAAGTGCTGCGATTGGGGACCTTTAAGCAGGGATGGGCAGAGGTACCGACTTCACTCTCGATTGGAATCGATTGTCATAGGAAGGCGGGCATCTCCTCCGGGCAGAACGTGCGCGCTCTCGCATGAGCGCGCATGCCCGCGTGGGCTTGCTGCCAGGGGGCCGGGAGGCCGGTCGGGCCTGGTATCGGGGGGGCTTGTCTCCGGAAGGGGCGGCTTTTTTTGAGGGGTTGGATTCCTTAGAACAGATGTGGATTTGCTATTACTATTAGCGGATAATTGTCAAATAGACTTTTTGGCGGAGTTTACGAGGCCATCTCCAATTTTTCGATCCTTGCGGGCTGTGGGCTAGCCTTGCCCGGAAGACCATCCATCGCTCTGTATCCTTGGCCGGGTCCACGGCTCGCTCTAGCGTCCAGCCCGTGGGCCGATTTGATCTCAATTATGGTTATAATAATGTAATGATAACTATCTTAATTATCTTAAGCTCTCATCACTTATCGCATCAAGAAGTTGCTTCATTTTCTGCTTTAGGTCCGGTATATCTCCTTTAACAATCTCCCAGATAATCTGCAGGTCTACGTTAAAATAGGCATGTATCATGCGGTTTCTGAGGCCAATCATCTGGCGCCATGGTATCTGAGGATGCTCATTGCGTAGATCCTCTGAGATATTTCTGGCTGCTTCTCCCATCACCTCTAACTGCCTTATCACTCCATCCTGAAGCAATCTGTTTCTCAAGAACTCTTCATGTGAAACATTATCCATGTAGTGCTCTATCAGCACAAAGGCATCAATGATATGGTGAAGATAGACAGAATCATCCTTCTTCATATAACAGAACCAGATCTTTTTCAGCGTGTGGTCGCAAATAAGGGCTTAGCGAGCCTTCCGCTATCAGCTCTACTTCTCTGCCCAGGATGCGGCTGAGCTCTTCTTCCAGGCCGAACCATCCCAGACCCAGTCGGGGACGTTTTTCCGGGTCTTTTAGCTCCACCAAAATATCGATATCGCTTTCTGGTGTCTCCTCTCCTCTCGCAAAGGAGCCAAAGACGGCAATACGTTTAACATAAGGCCTGAGCATGGGCAATACTTTGTCTCTCAGATCTGTAAATCGGTTCATTTGGTATCCTTTTCTCGCTTTGCCTGTCCATTAATATATGTGGAAGTCTGCGTTTAAATAGATACGGTTTTGAATTGCCCATACCACTCTTGTCCCGGCTGCCCATCGACTATGCAGCATCCTTGCCTCGTGTCAAGGCTCGCGCTCTGGGTCCGCTGCCCGTGGGCCGGGCCGCATCGCTGTCTGCCGGTCGGGCGCTCTCGTGAGCGGCACGGGCGCAGGTGCACGCATGGGCTGGCGGCAAAGGTGCGGGAGATGCGATAGCAGGGAAGGCCCGCTTAAAAATGAATCCGTCCATTCCAGCAAGGATTAAATCCTAATAAGCACGATTAACATCAATATGTTCTCCGAGTACATCCAGGCAGCCTTAGAGAGAGCGGAGTACGACACGCTGGAAGACGGCTCTTATGTGGCCACAGTTCCGGGACTTCAGGGAGTTATTGCGGTAGGCGACTCCTTTGAAGAGTGCCGCAAGGATCTCATAGAAGTCATAGAGGAATGGATTGTTGCCAGGATACAATGGGGTTATTCGATTCCGCCTATTGCAGGCCACACCATAGAATCCTCAAAGAATCCAATAGCGGTTGTCGACTAAACTTGTGCCCATCTCACGGCGGGAACTGATCAAACGATTAGCGAGTCTTGGTTTTACAGGCCCTTATCCCGGCAAAAAGCACCTTCACATGGTGAAGGACGGCGTCTTTGTTATGATCCCAAATCCGCATCATGGCGAAGAGATCAGCGTTAAGCTCCTGCTCATCATCCTGAAAGAAGCGGGAATTAGCAGAGATGATTGGCTCTCTGCAGATTGATATTTTTCAATTGAGAAAAGACACTTGATCGGCCGCCTACTCGAATCTCTTCTTAGCAAGCCGATTGCTCTCCTCTTCTATCTCGCACTCCACTTTCTCGTGATCCACACTTTTCGCCTTTTCTATGGCTTCTTCAAGCAGAGATCGCAGGTCGATCTTCTTCAGGATGAAGACTCCGTCTCCCAGAGCATCCACCGCAAACTCGTCACCCTCTTTCAGTTTTTCAGCTTTTCTCAGATCGCCAGGAAGAAGGATTCGCCCTTTGTCGTCGAGCTTTGTAACAGGCATCTTGCGCAGCTCCCATTTATCCCAATTCTGGGGTCGATAGAATAAGAATGTTATGACTTACCAATACTTATTGGCCGAATGCTCATAGACTAAATCGCCTGTGATATCCGCTCTTGCTATCACCTGGCTACTGGTCCGCAAGCCGCTCACTGCGCCCCGCGCTCGTGCGCTCGCTCGCGCGCGCTCTCGCATGGGCGCGCGTGCTTGTCGCCAGTGGGTCGGGAGGAATCCGGGCTTGCCGTCGTCAGCGTGGCGGGCGTTCTTCCCAAGCAAATGTGCGTGCGGCTCAAGCACGGTCGCGAGTGCTCATTTGGGCCCGTTTCCTGTGCCGATAGGCAAGGCTTAAATAATTATGCGGGCATTAATGGCTATAGAAACGCAAGGCGTTAGCATGGCATGCTCTGACTCTGAGGGAAAGGCTGTAATGCCTTTAAAGAAAGAACCGGAGGATATGGATTTCATCTCCGGAATTACAGAAGGTCTGGAGGACTTTCTGGAGGGGCGTTGCAGACGCTTCAAGGATGCGGAAGAGCTGGAAGCTTATTTGCTGAGCCTATAATTCCTGATTTTCTGATTTAGTATGGCATTCTTTCCGATTACAACCAGCCATTTCGATAAGCAATTCTCCAAACTAACCAGGAAAAATTCTGTTTTCAAAGCACAGGCTGCCAAGAAGATCAAAGGCATAGCTTTGAATCCGGAGATTGGAGCGCCGAAGACTCATAAATTGAAGGGCCTTCGCAGTTTGCATATCTCGGACCATTTTGTTGTTGTGTATATGATCTTCAAAGATCTCGTTATCTTTGTAGAGATCGATCATCATGATAAGGCCTATCGGGCTGTTGATGGGCTGATGGAGCGTTTGATCGAGGATGAGAAGCTACTCTTCACCCTGCAAAGAATGGGCGTTTCAAATGATGAATTTGTTCGGTTCATAAGAGCGCTGGCGGTTTGAGGTCATAGAGTGCATGATTTTGGAGAGTTCGCTGCCTGGCAAAGATCCTCAAGGCAAGCGATTGGATGCGTGCTTGCGTGCGTTCGCGCTCGCATGGGCGCGCGCGTGCCCGCGTGGGCTCGCCGCCTGGGGGCCGGGAGGCCGGTCGAGGCTGGTGTCAGGGGGGCTTTTCTCCGGATAGTTGGCTCTTCAGGGGGGCTGGATTTCTGGAATCAATGGCAGGTCCGCTATTATTATTAGCTGAAGATTATAACCGAACAACAGCCGATCTCACCGCAGAGGCGCAGAGCGCACAGAGACTTTACGACTGACACCGTCTGGGGCTTGACGATCATGGCGGGCTGTGGGCTGGCCCAGCCCGGCAGACCATCGATGGTGCCGCATCTTTTGCCTCGGGTCTACGGCCCGTGCTCCAGGGTGCTTCGCCCGTGGGCCGGGTTGTCTGGGCAATGTCTCTGTCCGCCGGTCTGGCGCGCTCGTGTGGGCGGCGGCACGGGTGCGGGTGTACGCATGAGTTGGCGGCAAAGAGTGGCGGGAGGTGCGATAGGCTGGATGTACAATGGTGAAGGCGTCACCAGAGCGGCTTTCCAAGCCCCGGCTCGCCGCTGCCGATGGTGCGGACGGCCTGGACCAGGATGAAGATCCTGCCGTCGCCCATCGCCGGGGCGATGGCCTTGACAAGCAGTATCCACGCGGTAGTCATCGGCGATCGTCAGGAGCGCGGGTCTTGGGCATATCGCAGCTGAATCCATGCACCAAGAAGGCCGTTTCTGCAAGCCCCCGTGCCGTAGGCGTCCAGGCGTGTCATCGCCGTCGCGCCCATGTCCGCCAGGGATGCGGTCATCTTATCCAAAACCTTGGGTTTCACCATGGCATCACCATTTTCAATCAATCTTCGCCTAGTCTTTGCACTTGTTTCTGATGTGTTGGATAAGCAAATTTTTATAAACAATGTTTCATCTATCGCTAGCCGGAAAATTAGCAAGAATTGTGATTTTACTGTGGGACTCGGGGAATTATAAGTGTAACGATGATTCTGAAATCCGATCTTGGAAACTGATGCGTAATGATTTCTGACTCCCAAGAAACCAGGCCGCGTGCAGTTTGATTTTCCCTTCACACCTTTTCACAACTTCCCCGCACAATTCCGATATCTTCCGCCATCTTTCTCAAATAGTTCCTTATATCACCGCCTATCACTGCTATCTTGGAGGTGAGGCGACCAGACACGACCACAGAAAGCAAGCACTTCATTTCGAGTGCAAATCCTCCGAAGTTGGGCACTCCTCCCAACTTTCTGGCGGGCATAGATCCGGAGGCGAACCACCCCTCCGGCATAACCCTAAAAAAATCAGATTCTAGCTAAAATGAATTCAGGTGTAATATGAGGCAGATAGCCATTTACGGCAAAGGCGGAATCGGCAAGTCGACCACCACCCAGAATCTCACCGCAGCCCTATCGACCATGGGCAAGAAGATCATGCAGATAGGCTGCGACCCCAAAGCAGACTCGGTGAAGATGCTCATGAACGGCAAGAGGCAGCCATCAGTTCTTGACACCCTCCGAAAGGAAGGAGAAGTAGAGCTTGAGGACGTAGTGAAGACCGGCTTTGGCGGCATTCGCTGTGTCGAGTCCGGCGGCCCTGAACCGGGCGTGGGCTGTGCTGGCCGGGGCATCATCACCTCCATCGGGTTGCTGGAAAATTTGGGCGCATACACTGACGACCTGGACTACGTCTTCTACGACGTCCTGGGCGACGTCGTCTGCGGTGGCTTCGCCATGCCCATCCGGGAAGGAAAGGCCCAGGAGATCTACATCGTCGCCTCCGGGGAGATGATGGCTCTTTATGCCGCCAACAACATCTGCAAGGGCATCCAGAAGTTCGCCGAGTCCGGCGGGACGCGATTGGGCGGCATCATCTGCAACTCCAGGAACGTCGACCGGGAACGGGAGCTGGTAAGCGCCTTTGCCGAGAAGATCGGCAGCCAGATGATTCAGTTCGTGCCCAGGGACAACATCGTCCACCAGTCCGAGATCCACAAGCAGACCGTGATTCAATATGCACCGGATTCCGACCAGGCCAAGGCCTACCTGGGGCTGGCAAAGGCTGTGGACGAGAACCAGATGTTTGTAATTCCAAAGCCCATGGAGTACGAAGAGCTGGAGCAGGTGATGATGGAATGGGGGGTTGTGGAATGAAGATGATCCGGGCAGTGATAAGACCGGAGGCCGTTGATAAAGTCGCAGACTCCCTGGAGGCGGGCGGCTTCACAGCATTGACCAGAATCGAGGTCTTCGGCAGAGGCAAGCAGAAGGGAATCAAGGTGGGCAATGTCGTCTATGACAACCTTCCCAAGACGATGCTCATGCTGGTTGTCGATGACGACCTTGTGGAGAAGTCGGTCAAGATCATCGAAGACAGCGCCAGGACCGGGAACATCGGGGACGGCAAGATCTTCGTCAGCTCCGTGGATGAGGCCTACACCATCAGAACCGGCCAGAGAGGGCTATAGAAAATGAAAGAAGTGGTGGCTATTATCCAGCTGAACAAGATGGAGGCGACCAAAGACGCACTGGAGGTCATCGGAATTAACAGCTTTACCGCCTACAAGGCTTCTGGACGGGGGAAGCAGAAAGGTCTGCAGATACCTCATCCAACGCCGCTGGATGAGAGGGATGAGAGGGATGAAAAGAGGATGAAGTACATCCCCAAGAGGATTATCTCTGTGGTGGTGGAAGACGAATTCGTTCCCGCGGTAGTAGCAGTGATCACCAAAGTGAACCGAACTGGAAACTATGGAGACGGGAGAATCTTCGTCAGCCCGGTGGAAGAGTCAGTCAGAGTAAGAACCGGAGAGAGAGGGAGCGTGGCCATATCATGAGCGGAGTCGGAAGAGAACCGGTAACCATTGCCCGGAGTCGGCAGACAGTCGAGGAAATGTTGAACGGCTTGCCCAAAAAGACCGGAGAGATCAGAAAAAAGCACGTTGTAGTCAAGGACTCCTGCGAGATCGAACAGAAGATCGAGGCCAACGACCGTAGCATCCCGGGCATCCTGACCAACCGCGGCTGCGCCTATGCCGGTTCCAAGGGAGTGGTCTTCGGGCCGATCAAAGATATCCTCCACATCACCCACGGACCCATCGGCTGCGCCTACTTCACCTGGGGAACGCGCCGCAACCTCATGAGTCAGGATGAGGGCAGAGACTGCTATTCTGGCTACTGCCTGAGTACAGACGTCAAGGAGACGGACATCGTCTTTGGCGCCGAGAAGAAGCTGGCTCAGGCCATACGAGAGGCTTACTCCATCTTCAAGCCGGAATGCATATCAGTCTTCTGCACCTGCCCCATAGGCCTCATAGGTGACGATATCGAATCGGTCTGCCGCAAAGCAGAGGAGGACCTGCGAATCAAGGTCATCCCGGTGCGCTGCGAGGGCTACCGGGGTGTCTCCCAATCAGCCGGCCACCACATCGCCTCCAACGCTTTAATGGAGCATCTGGTGGGCACGGAGGAGCTGGAAAACCCTGGACCCTTCGACGTCAACGTCTTCGGAGAATACAACATCGGCGGAGACTACTGGGTGGTCAAAGACCTGCTGGAGAAGGTGGGCTACCGGATCGTCAGCTCCTTCACTGGCGACGCATCGTTCCACGATATCGCCAGAGCCCACAGGGCCAAACTGAACATTCTGCTCTGCCACCGTTCCATCAACTACACCAACCGCATGATGGAGGAGAAGTATGGTATCCCCTGGCTGAAGGTCAACTACCTGGGCGTGGAGGATACCATCAAGACATTACGGGATATGGCAGCGTTCTTCGACGACCCGGACCTGACAAAAAGAACGGAAGTGGTAATCGCCGAGGAGATGGCCAAAATCCAACCGGCAATCGATATGTACAGGAAGAGGCTGGCGGGAAAGAGAGTCATGCTTCTGGTCGGTGGCTCACGAGCCCACCACATCCGGAACATGTTCGAGACTCTTGGAATGGAAGTGGTCGTGGCCGGTTACGAGTTCGCCCACAGAGACGACTATGAAGGGAGATCGGTCCTCTCCAGCATCGTCCACACTGGACGCTCCAAAGTCCTGGAGGATATCCACTACGAACGCGACCCGAACGTCGTATCTCCGTATGACGACGCCTCCCTGCAGAAGAAAAAGGAGAAGATTCCGAGGCTCATGGATTACGAGGGACTGTTGCCTCACATGAAAGACGGCCAGGTGATGATAGACGACTACAGTCATCACGAGTGCGAGCGACTGGTAAGGGAACTGGGAGTGGACCTCTTCTGCTCTGGAATAAAAGACAAGTACGTCTTCCAGAAGATGCACATCCCCTCCCGCCAGATGCACTCTTACGACTACAGTGGCCCTTACACCGGCTTTTCGGGCTTTGTGCAGTTCGCCAAGGATATCGACATGTCTGTGAACAGCCCCACCTGGAAATTCATAACCCCACCCTGGAGGGAGGTCGCAAATGCTTGATTACACACCAAAAGAGATGGCTCAAAGGGAGACCCTGGTAATAAATCCGGCCAAGATTTGCCAGCCCATCGGCGCCATCCTGGCCTATAAAGGCATCCACAACTGCATGCCCATCACCCACGGCTCTCAAGGGTGCAGCTCCTACCTGCGCATGGTGCTGGCCCGCCACTACCGCGAGCCCACGCTCGCTGCCACCTCATCCTTCACCGAGGACTCAGTGGTCTTCGGCGGCAGAAAAAACCTCAAGGAGGCGGTCGACAGCGTGGTGAACATCTATCACCCCGATGTCCTGGCCATCAACACCACCTGCTCCTCAGAGACCATAGGCGACGATGTCTCCTCCTTCATGGAAGAGATCAAAGAAGAGGAGTTCTTCGATCCCAACGTACGCGTGGTCATCGCCAGCACCCCGAGCTATGTGGGCTCGCATATCACCGGCTACGACAACGCCGTCAAAGCCATAGTCCAGAGCTTTGCCCGAAAAGGGTCGCCGAACGGCAAATTAAACGTCATACCCGGATTCGTGGACCCGGGAGACATTCGGGAGATCAAGAGGATGCTGGGCATTATGGGGGTTCAGCATATCGTATTCCCTGACACAACGGACGTCTTTGACGCACCGATGACGCCCGAATCCGGTGGCCTCTATCCGCCGGGCGGAACTACGATCCCGGATCTGAAAGACACTGCCAACTCCCGTGCCACCATCGCTCTGGGAAGGACTGCCGGAGCCTCTGGAGCCCTGGTCCTGAAGGGCAAGTTCCAGATTCCCGCTGTCATCGGCCCCATGCCCATAGGCATTCGCAACACCGACGCCTTTGTGATGAACGTATCCAGCCTGATGGATGTGCCCATTCCCCAGGAGATCGAGGATGAAAGAGGCAGGCTGGTGGACATGATGACCGATGCCCATCCGCACTTTCATGGCAAGAGCGTGGCCATCTTTGGTGACCCGGATACGGTCATAGGCCTGGTCGGCCTGGCGGTGGAGATGGGCATGAACCCCGCATACGCGCTCACGGGCACACCGGACAAGAAGTTCGAAGAGGAGGTCCATAATGTCGCCCCGGACTGCGAGGCCATCATTGGCGACACCTTCCTCCTGCACCAGAAGATAAAGAACAATCCGGTGGATATGCTTATAGGCAATACCTATGGCAAGCTGATAGCCAGGGCCGAGGATATCCCGCTGGTGCGGGTTGGCTTCCCTATCACCGATCGGGCCAATCTGCACTACTTCCCCATTATCGGCTATGCAGGGACTGCCCGCCTGGTGGAGATGATAGGCAACGCCTTCCTGGAGAGACGGGACAGAGACTCGGACGATACTCACTTCGAGATGATCCTGTAGGAAACGACTTACATGAGCGTGATCAAGATCTTTGAAGGCAGAGAGGGTCACATATCCCAGAAAGCGGGCTCTGATCCATTGCCCCTCTCGTGCAGCAACGAGAGCCTTGCCGGAGCCGTCAGCCAGAGGGCGTGCGTCTACTCCGGAGCGCGTGTGGTGCTCAATCCCCTGACCGATGCCCTTCATCTGGTGCACGGGCCCATTGGCTGTGCCAGTTACACCTGGGATATCCGGGGCAGCTCCACCTCTGGCCCGGACCTCTATAAGAATAGCTTCTCCACGGACATGACGGAGCTGGATATAATCTTTGGAGGCGAGAAGAAGCTGGCAGGAGCCATTCAAGAGCTTGCGGCGAGATTTCATCCGCCGGCTATATTCGTCTACTCCACCTGCATCGTGGGAATAATCGGGGACGATCTTAAGTCCGTCTGCAGCAAGGCGGCAGCGGAGCTGGGCCTTCCCGTCATTCCTGTCTGCTCGGAAGGCTTTCGCGGAAACAAGAATGAGGGCTACAAGGCTGCCTGCAATGCTCTCTTCGAGCTGATCGGTATGGAGGAATACAGGCCATCGAGCCCCTATACCATAAACCTGCTCGGTGAGTACAATGTTGCTGGAGACCTCTGGGCCATCAAGCCCCTCTTTGAGGAGATGGGAATCGAGGTGGTAGCCACATTTACCGGAGACGGCCGGGTAGCAGAGATCCAGAGGTCCCATACCGCCCGGCTGAATCTGGTCCAGTGCAGCGGCTCCATGACCTATCTCGCCAAAAAGATGGAAGAGAGATACGGCATTCCCTACCAGCGCATCAGCTTCTTCGGACTGGGGGACATGGCCGCAGCCCTGCGATGCGCTGCCCGGTTCTTCCAGGACGAGGGAATGTTGGCAAAGGCAGAGGAGATAATCGAGCGCGAGACAGCTCGGGTCATGCCAGAGATCGTCCACTACCGCACCCGGATCAAGGGAAAGAGAGCGGCCATCTACATGGGCGGCGCCGCCAAGGCCGTCTCTCTGGTCAGGGCCTTCGAGGAGCTGGGGATGGAGGTGGTGATCATAGGCACCCAGACCGGAGACCGGGACGACTACCGGAAGATAAGCTGCATGGTCAGGGACGGAACGGTGATTGTGGACGATGCCAATCCATTGGAGCTAAGGGAGCTGCTGGCAGTGCAAAAGGCCGATCTGCTGGTGGCAGGGGTCAAAGAGAGGTTCCTCGCCTACAAGCTTGGAATCGCTTTTTGCGACTTCAACCACGACCGAACCACCAGCTTTGAGGGCTACGACGGCCTGGTCAACTTTGCCAGGGAATTGGATGTCAGCCTGAACAGCCCGGTATGGAAGCTTCCCTTGCATAGATCGAGCCCTCTGGAGATTACGGAATTCGAGAACGCCATTCAGAAAACAGGAGAAAGAGGTACTGGCCAATGTCTGAGAGCTATTCCACAATAAACCCCTGCAACATGTGCATGCCTATGGGATCCGTCCTGGCTTTCAGGGGAATCGAGGGCTGCATGCCTCTCTTTCACGGCTCACAGGGCTGTGCCACCTATATGCGCCTTTATCTCGCCCATCACTTCCGGGAGCCAGTGGACATCGCCTCCTCTGCTCTGAGCGAGAAGGGGACGGTCTACGGTGGCTCCGCCAACCTGAAGATGGGTCTGAAGAACCTCATCACTGGCTACAGCCCCAGGGCCATCGGGGTAGCCACGACCTGTCTTGCCGAAACCATTGGAGACGACATCGTCCAGATCATAAAAGAATTCCGTGCCGAGGAGGAATCAAGCCTTCCTATCATCCCAGTCTCCACGCCCAGCTACTCCGCCTCTCATGAGGAAGGATATGCCAGAGCGCTCCAGGCCATTGTTCAGACCTTGGCCAGGAGAACGGAGCCTGGCAGCAGGACGAATCTGATCATCGGATCGGTCGTATCTCCTGCGGATGTACGCTACCTCAAGGATATGCTGACGGACTGGGGATTTGCTAACGAATTCATCCTGCTTCCAGATATCTCCGAGACCCTTGATGCTCCACGAGTGGAAAATCCGCCCAGGATCACAGAAGGAGGCACGCCTTTAGAGGATGTGGTTGATACTGCCAACTCATGCAGAACTCTGACTGTAGGCGGGCAGTTTCAGAGCAACTCGGCCGGAGAGTACCTGGAAAGAGAGTTCGGAGTGCCGCAGACGGCTCTTCCCCTGCCCATCGGCCTTAAAGACACCGACCTGTTCGTATCCATGCTGGAGGATTTGATTGGAATTGCTCTTCCCGGGAAGTATGAGGCTCAAAGGGGCAGGCTGCTCGATACCCTGGCTGATGTTCACAAATACCTGGCAGGGGTGAGGGTGGCAGTCTATGGAGATTCCGACATCGCCCTGGGATTAACAAGGTTCCTCTGTGAAGCGGGAGCCATTCCGGCGGTTGTGGCCACCGGATCGAGCAGCACCCGCTTTGAAGCGGAGATAAGGGCAGTGTCTGAGGATGCTCGAATTCTCCTGGGCGCTGACTTCAGCCAGATCCACGACCAAATAAGGAAGGCAAGAATCGACCTGATGCTGGGCACCTCCAATGGCCGCCAGATATCGAGAAAAGAGGGAATACCCCTGGTGCGGGTGGGTCTTCCCAACCACGATCGCGTTGGTGCGGCACGACAGCTCCTGATTGGATACGAGGGTGCGGCCATGCTTGCGGATGCCATCACCAATGCTCTGCTGGATGAGAATTCAAGAAGAACGGACAGGCAGTAGCCACTCCTGTCTAGTTCGTGGCGGATGGCGGTATGCTGTACGTTTGCTCGTATGCCAATAGTGGCAATGTAAAGCGCATGCGCAACAACTCCCAGGTCCGAGTCGCATGAAGATGTCCTTTGACCTTTGGGGTGGCATCAAGCAGCTGGATTGGGCGATCTTTGCTATCAAGGTCTAGGTTTGTTCTGGGCTATCAAGTGTTCCGGGCAGATCTCGTTCCATCCGGCAAGGCTTAATAAGTTTACTTAATAGCTTACAAATTAAATAAAAGTATGTTCATATGATTACTAATAGTATATATAGATGTATCAAAATATACAAAAAAAAACGAAACATATCGAAGATGTATCTTAATCACGATAGTTCAGGAGGATGAAAGGCTTGATAAATAGACACAAATTTGTCGCATTGTTTGCAACCATGGTTCTGACCATGTCTGCCGGATTCGCTCAATCGCCAGATGAGCTCACGGTCTTCACAGCAGCTTCGCTTACAGGAGCTTTTAGCGAAATAGGAGAGATGTACGAGAACGAAACCGGAATCAGTGTGGCATTCAACTTCGACGGCTCACAGACACTGCGCACCCAGATCGAAAACGGAGCTTATGCTGATCTCTTCGCTTCAGCCAACATGAAGCAGATGAATTCCGTAAAGGATGGAGGGCTGATGAACAACAGCAGCATCGTCATCTTCACAAGAAATAAGCTCTCGCTCATCGTTCCCAAGGATAACCCTGCAAAGATCACCAACCTCTCAGACCTCGCCAGGCCGGGCATCAAGATCGTTATCGGAACGAAGGACGTTCCGGTAGGCGACTACGCCCTGCAGATCATAGCCAGGCTCGGCAACGACTCCGCATACGGTCCGGACTATGAGACGGAGGTGCTGGCCAATGTGATATCTCAAGAGACAAATGTCAATTATGTGGTGACAAAAGTTGCCCTGGGTGAAGCAGATGTCGGATTTGCGTATATATCGGATATAACCGAGAATCTGGCAAGCAAGGTGGACAAGATAGACATCCCGGATGAATACAATATCATAGCCGAATATCCCATGGGAATGCTGCTGGAATCAAAGCATCCTGCTGAGAGCCAGGAGTTCATGGATCTGGTGATTTCGGATGAGGGAAGGGCGGTCCTGGAAAAGTACGGCTTTGCTCCAGTTGAAAGCGAGCCTGAGGTGACCGAGTGGACTGCTTCGGCGGCAAAAGCTGCAGCCTGACCGGAAGATGGAAGATCTTTCTTTCGGGCTTGGGATGGAAAGAAATCCGCAAGAGAGATCAAGATAGATCGAGTGACCAATGGCTTCCAATCAGATGGATATCAATCGTCTCAGCGAGAGGGGCATTGCTGAGCTGGTAGATCGGCAGCAAGAGAGCATTGGCATCCTTTCCAGGGCGCGGGAAGCGGCTCTAAAAGCGGCTCTGGCTCTCTTGCTGATAATTGCCATCACCTTCATAGCTCTGCCTGTAGTCGCGCTATTACTCCGCAGCCCTCTGGACACCACCTTTCGATCTCTCTATGATCCCATAGTAATGGATGCGCTCAGGCTCAGCCTGATGACCACTACTGTGACCACTGTCATTGTGGTATTCATGGGGACTCCCATAGCCTACGTCAGCGCTCGCTTCCGATATTTCGGCAAGGAGCTGGCCGACTCCCTGATCGACCTGCCAGTGATCATGCCTCCTGCCGTGGCCGGAATAGCCCTGCTCATGGCCTTTGGCCGGATGGGCGTACTGGGCCGGCATCTGGACGCCTTTGGAGTGAGCATCGCTTTCACCACCCTGGCGGTGATCATGGCCCAGGTCTTCGTCTCCAGTCCCTTTTACATCCGCCAGGCCAGGACGAGCTTTGAGGACGTGGATTTAGCCTTCGAGAATGCCGCCCGGACCTTGGGGGCGTCGCGGGTCTACACCTTCTTTCATGTCATCCTGCCCATAGCTATCAACGGCCTGATCTCCGGAGCCATCATGGCCTTCGCCCGCTCCTTGGGGGAGTTTGGAGCTACCATCATGTTTGCCGGCAACTTTCAGGGACGGACTCAGACCATGCCCCTGGCCATTTATACCGCCATGCAGGGCGATCTGGATGTCTCAATATGCATCGCCATAATACTGGTGGCCATATCATTTGTGATCATCGTCCTGGTAAAAATCCTGACCCGGCGGGTGTATAAGAATGCTGGAAATTGATGTCAAGAAGAGGCTTCGGGATTTCGATCTTGAGGTCCGGATGACGGTCAAGGAAGGCGAGATCCTGATGCTGGTGGGCGACAACGGCTGCGGGAAGACCAGCCTGCTGAATTTAGTGGCCGGGCTGCAGAATCCGGAAGAGGGCAGGATAGCGCTGGACAAAAGGCCGTTATTCGATTCTGGCCTGAAGATCAGCGTTGCCCCAGAAGAGAGGAATATCGGATATGTCTTTCAAAGCTATGCCCTCTTTCCCCACATGAGCGTATATGACAATGTGGCTTTCGGCCTGAGGACGAGAGGGCTCTCCCGAAAGGCTGTTGATGCCAGAGTAATGGAGCACCTAAAGGCTGCTGGGCTCTGGGATATCAGGAAGGCCAGGGCAGTAGAGGTCTCGGGAGGGCAGAGGCAGAGGGTTGCACTGGCGCGGGCGTTGATCATCGAACCGGAGATCCTCTTGCTGGACGAGCCATTATCTGCATTGGACGTTAGAAAGCAAGCTGCCATGAGAAAAGAGCTTCGGGAGAGGATTCACGCCTGTCATGTGCCGAGCATCATAGTCACCCATGACCTGAGGGATGTGGCCTCTATCGGCGATCGGGCCTGCCTGCTGGAGAGGGGAAGGATCGCCCTCACCGGAAGGGCAGATGAGGTGATGAGCTGGGGAGGGTGCCTGCTGGATAGAGATGTGGAGCCAGCAGGAGGACCGTGTGGGGGGTCCTTCATTTAATCAGTGAATTTGATGGAAGGGGAGGCACAGGTCTGGCTCATCCCCTTCTTATCCTTCATTCCCGCCGCCAGGTTCGTCGGCCTTATCGATTCACCTTTTTACCCGGATTCCCTTGCTTTCCAAATAGTCTTTGACCTGGCCTACGGTGTACTCGCCCCGGTGGAACATCCCCGCCGCCAGTGCAGAGTCGGCCTTGGCCACGGTGAATGCCTCCAGGATATGCTGGGGTGTGGAGGCCCCGCCGCTGGCGATGACCGGAATTTGCACCGCCTCGCAGATGGCTTTTGTCAGGGGCAGATCGTATCCGATATTAGTCCCGTCCCGGTCCATGCTGGTGGGCAAGAGCTCTCCCGCGCCAAAGCTCTCCATCTTCCGGCACCAGTCGATGGCATCTATTCCCACCGGCTCTCTGCCGCCATAGATCACCAGCTCAAACCAGGCTTTGGTGCCGTCCTCCAGCTCATAGACATTGACCCCCGGAATGATGTTCGTATTGCGGCGGGCATCCACTGCTACGGTGATCCTCTCCGGCCCAAAAGCACTGGAGGCCTCCTTCACAAAATCGGGATTCTTTACCGCAGCAGTATTGATTCCCACCTTGTCCGCCCCGGCATCCAGGATCTGCTTGATGCCATCCAGGCTGGAGATGCCCCCGCCCACGGCAAAGGGAATATCCACTGTATCTGCCACCCTGCGGGCCACATCCACCATGGTCTTTCTGCCCTCATGAGAGGCGGTGATGTCCAGGAAGACCAGCTCATCAGCACCCTGATCCTGATAACGCCGGGCAAACTCCACCGGATCGCCCTGCCTTTTCAGGTCCACGAACTTCACTCCTTTGACCACTGATGGCTGGCCGTCCACCACCTTGACATCCAGGCAGGGGACTATTTTGGCATAAGCATCGCTTTGTTTATCGAATATGACTGACTCCTCCAATAGACCGCGCTCTTCTTATCATTTTATCAAATCATCTTCTTAATATGACTTGATTGAAAATCCGTCTGATATATTAAAATGTTCCTATTCGAATGTCCTCTTTAGATCCGGTCTGTTCGGATAGATCAAGACAGCCTCGACGATTATGATATCGATGCCCACTGCAATTATATTTTCCCTAAAAGCGACCCTGAGCAGAGCCACAGAGTAGATAGAGAGCAGAACTGATATTAGCGAGCTGACAGCCCTGCTTTTGCAGCCGCCATTCGGATCTTTCACCTGCGGGTAAATAGTCCAGATCTCAATCTCGAACAGCTTTATGCATCCTCTCTCATGGATCTTCTTGCTTATTGTTATGCGAGTTTCCGCTTACAGTACAATCCATTCAGATAGACTTAATTAAGGATGCAAACTTAACGGAGATGACATGGCACCTCTGAAGATCATCTGCATTCTGATCATCCTGGTCGGCCTGGGCCAGGGAGAAGATATCATCTTTTTTGCCGATGATCACTACAAGTCTTCAAGCGAGATCGTTTTCAGTGCCTCAGCCACAAATCCCGCTCTGCTTCCGGGCCAGTCTATCCTCGAGGTGAGCCTAGCCAACCTGGGCCGCATCAATGAGATCATCCCAATAAGCAGCAATGGCTCGCCGGATGACATCTTACTGGAGATCGAAGAGGAGATGAACAGCTCTATGGCGCTGGAGATCAGGGCATCTCTGGAACCGATCGGTCCGATTAAGGTGACCTCTGGACCGCAGTACATCTCCGTACTGCCAGCGGGAGAGGCAAGGAGTCTAGAGTTTAATCTCTCCATCGATCGCAAGGCCAGTGGCTGGTATAACCTCCCCCTGCAGGTGAATTATGTCCGCCAGGCGGATGTGAGCGTGAGCGATGGCGAAGCCTTCCCTCTCCGCCAGCCGACAAACCAGAGCCTGAATCTGAGGGTCTACATATCCGGATACAAGGACCTGCTGCGCATAGCAGGAGTGCAGTCTAACCTCTATCCGGGAGGGAAAGGAACTCTGATAGTGGCAGTGGAGAACTTTGGAGAGGATACCATCTCGAACTGTTCGGCCAGTCTCATGGCTGCTCCTCCTTTTCATGTTTTGAGTCCTGATCATCCTTTAGGAGAACTGCCGGCTGGGGAGATGGCCGCCGTCAGCTTCCTGGTTGGGGTGGATGGAAATGCCAGCCAGAAGGAGTATCAGCTCGGATTGCGCCTGCGCTCGGAAGGGAGGGATCTGGTCGTTCCTTTTGAGCTGAGCCTGAAAGGATCCGAGAGCCTCTTATCACACCCTACTTTTCCTCTCATTGTCCTCCTGGCCTTTCTGGCCCTTTTAACCCTGGCAGTAATTATCATGCGCAGACAAAAGCTTCTTTATGGCCGGATTAAAAGAACTAAGCGGTGGTAGATAAGCCGGGAAAAAAGCGAAGGAAGAACAGGAAGATGAGGGATAAGTCGATCCAGGCAAAGGGTATATGCAAGAGATACAAGAGCCTGTTTGGCTCCGCCAAGACGGTCCTCAAAGGGATATCACTGGATGTAGATAAAGGAGAGATCTTCGGCCTCCTGGGCCCCAACGGCTCCGGGAAGACCACTCTCATCTCCATATTCTCCACTCTGATCTACCCCGAGGAAGGCAGCCTGTCCATTCTGGGATTGAATGCCAGACGGGACCGGGGAGAGATCAGAAAGATAATCAATATCAGCACCGCCAAGCCCAACTTCCCCTGGAGCCTGACGGTAAGAGAGAACCTCATCCATTATGGCATGCTCTACGGCCTTTATGGCTCGAATCTCAAAAGGACGGTCGAGGACCAGATCGACGCTTTTGAGCTGGGAGAGTACAGGGATGTGAAGTTCGAGAACCTCTCCACTGGCCTAAAGCAGCGCCTATCCCTGGCCAAGTCCATGCTAAACCGACCCCGTATCCTCTTTTTGGACGAGCCGACCACCGGACTGGACCCGGACATGTCCGCCAGGACCCGCGATCTGATCCAGAGAATCCATGAGGAAGAGGAGATCTCAGTTATCATCTCCACCCACTATATGCCTGAGGCGGAACTTCTCTGCGACCGGATTGCTTTTCTGAGAAAAGGGGAGGTGGCGGCCCTGGATACCCCGCAGAATCTGAAAAACCACCTCGGACTGGGTGAAAAGGTGAGGATAACCTACAGAGGTCAGGCAGACCTCGAGTCCCTGAGGAGAATGGAGGGAGTACTTGGTATCAACAGCAAACCCGGAATGATGATTTGGCCGGTGGAGAAAGAGGCCGGTGGGCAAGCGGATGGAAAGGTGGAGATCTTGATCGATAGGCATGAAGACAGCCTGGATAGGATTCTCAAGAGCTTTCAAGACGGCAGGATTCTGGATATAGATATAGAAGAACCTGATCTGGAGGATGTGTTCATTGAACTGGCGAGGTGAGATGAACAAGTATCTGGCTTCAGCCTACAAGAACTGGGTGATCTCCAGGAGGAACGTCTTCACTCTCTTCGAGCTCTTCTTCTGGCCCCTGGTCAACCTGCTCTCCATCGGCCTTCTCACTCGATTCTTGATGGTGGACGAATCGATGGTCTCCTTTCTCTTGGTGGGCTCCATCGCTCTGACCATTCTCCAGGTGGCGCAGATGGATGTGGCCTATGTCCTGCTATTTGATATGTGGTCCAAGAGCATCAAGAACACATTCATCGCCCCGGTGCATAGCCGTCATTTGATCTTTGGATCCCTGTTCTTCGGCATCATGAGAGGATCGGTGGTCTTTGCCATTCTGGCATCGGTCAGCTTCTATCTCTTCGGATTCAAGTTCCAGGCAGGCGGCTTCATTCCGCCGCTGATATTTCTGGCCGGGGTCTTTGCCATGGCGGCGATCATAGGAATTACAGTCTGCATCTCTATCCTCACCTTCGGCCAGAAGGCGGATGTTGCCGCCTGGAGCCTGAGCGGCCTGATCTTGCTGTTCAGCGGGATATACTATCCGGTGGACGTGCTCCCCCCTTTTCTGCAGGCCGTGGCCAGGGCCATCCCTCTAACCTATTTTCTGGAATATTACAGGTCAGTATTTATTCCTGGACCTCATCATCTGATTGTAGGTCTATCTCTGGCCGCTCTATATCTGCTGCTGGGGCTCATCCTCTTTGACCGGGCTATCGATCGAGCGAGGAGAACAGGAATCCTGCTCTGGCTCTCGGAATAGGGAATGAGGAGCAGGACAGGGACAAAAGCATCGAGCTGGTGGTGTTTGGAAGTGATTGAAGGCCTGGTGGGTTGGGTTAAGGTTGGAGATCTCGAGCCTGTGCGGCTGATGGGGGTGATCAACCTAAGTCGGGAGTCGTTTTATAAGGGCTCGGTTGTGGTCAGACCGAAAGATGCACTGGCCGCTGCCAGGCGGCTGCAGGAGGAGGGAGCTGATATCATAGACCTGGGTGCAGTCTCCACCGCTCCCGGCTCTCCCGCCATAAGCTTTGAGGTCGAGAAAGAGAGGCTCTTTGCTTCGCTGAAAGAAATCACAGATAACCTGGATATCGTCGTCTCTGTGGATACCCAGAGGGCGAAGATAGCAGAAAAAGCCCTATCTTGCGGCGCAGCCTGTATTAATGATGTCTCCGGTCTGCACGATCCGGATATGGCCTTTCGGGTGGCAGATTATGATGGCTCCCTGATCATCATGGCCTCTGATCAGAGGCCAGGGGACCTGGCCGACCTGAACCGGATCATCCCCAATCTAGGAGAGAAGGTGAAACGGGCTGTCGGTGCGGGAGTCGACCTTAAAAAGATCTCTATCGATCCGGGGATTGGCAAGTGGGTACCTGAGAGGACAGCCGCCCAGGATCTGGCCATCCTGGACGGCTTTGACCGGCTGCGTATCATCGGAAGGCCGGTGATGGCCGCCTTATCCCGCAAGACCTTCATCGGGGAGAGGCTGAATATCCCCGATCCCGGAAAGAGGCTAGCCGGGAGCCTGGCTGCGACGGCGGTAGCGGTATATCAGGGAGCCCATATCGTCCGAACGCACGATATATCCGCCAGCCTGGAGGGGATCGCAATGGCAACAGCCATCCGTGGCCGGCCAGCAGTGATCTCAAATGGCGTTAGGAAAGCAAATGCCGATGGCCAGATAGATGGATTGTGGGATGGACAGAGAGATGGCCAGGGTAGCGATCTGGAGGTCGAGGTCTTGAGCTATCTCGGCCAGGGCATGGATCTGGCAGAGTATCTGAAGCGGATAGAGGTGGACGAGGGCGCACACCGACTCCTGTCCCGCAAGGGCTCTTATCGGCTTATTGCGGTGCGGGGACTGAGCAGCATGGAAGCCCTGATAATCAAGCAGGAGATGCTCGCTCGGGGAGGGGATGCTGCCATTCCCAAGCTGGCTTTACGTTGCGACAAGCGGCCGCAAGAGATTTTAATTCTTGGCACTCATGCTCAAATATCTGGCCTGGTCAGGAACCTGAAAGGGCAGCCTTTCCGGCTCGGCCATCTGGCCGCCATCATAGAGGAATCTCTGGAGCTGATTGAAAGCCCAGAGCGTTACAGGTGATCTATTGCAGGTTTTGGGGATTAAAACGGACCTGGTAAGGCCGGGTGACGATCTTGTGGATTTTCTGACGCAAGCAATGAACAGGTCAGGTCAGGCCTTCCAGGATGGAGATATACTGGTGGTCTCCGAGAGCATCGTTGCCACATCTGAGGGAAGGGTAGTCGATCTGGATAGCGTCCAGCCTGGCGATCTGGCCAGGTCTCTGGCCGGTAGGTATAGGAAGGACCCCAGAGAGATGGAGTTGATCCTCAGGGAGTCGGACGAGATCGTGGGAGGTATCCCTGGTGTGGTCCTGACCCTGAACAAGGGATTTCTCTTTCCCAATGCCGGGATTGACAACTCCAATGCTCCGCCTGGACATGTGGTCCTGTTTCCCGCTGATCCAAAAGCATCTGCCATAGCCATCCGGAAGAGGATGGCGAAAGGGAAGAGGATCGGGGTGATAATCGGAGATAGCAGAACTCATCCTCTCCGGCTGGGCTGCGTTGGTGTGGCCCTGGCCTGCGCCGGCCTGGAGGCAGTGGAGGACGCCCGTGGGCAGAAGGATCTCTTCGGCAAAGAGCTCAAAATAACCCGCAAAGCCATAGCCGACAATCTGGTATCTGCGGCTCAGATCGTTATGGGAGAAGGAGATGAAGGAATTCCGGCAGCTATAATCAGAGACTCTGGCGTCCCCATCAAAGAGACCTGGGGCGAGATCCCCACCATTCCGCCTTTGGAATGCATGTATATCGGCGCTCTGGGCATCGGTCCCCGTCCTTATTCCGGGGGGTATGACCAGCTGATCGAATGCGCCGGCCAGGCTATGGCCAGGGCCTATGCCCCTTACTCTCACTTCAAGGTCGGCGCTGCTCTCCTCACCAAAAAGGGAAAGATATATTCCGCCGGAAACATCGAGAATGCCTCCACCGGCGCAGGCATCTGTGCAGAGAGGGCAGCGATGGCCCGAGCCATAGCCTCAGGGGAGATGGAGTTCGAAGCGATAGCGATCGTGGGAGATGGCTGCCAGCCCATATCACCCTGCGGCATCTGTCGGCAGAGCCTGATAGAGTTCGGAGAGGATATCCTGGTGATAATGGCCAACTGCAAAGGAGATGCGTTGACTGCTACCGCCCGAGACCTTCTTCCCCGGGCCTTTACCGGCCGGTGCCTCGAATAATGCCCTGAAGAGATAGTTTTATTTTAAAAAATGTGAAAAAGAGATGCCCGGATCTCCGGGCATCCTGATATTTTCAGTGAGCCTCGGGCAATAGATCCTTGCCCGGCTCCTTGCGTTCCACGGTATCGAGCTTGCACTCCGCCGGGCCACAGACCAGGACATCCTGCTCCTGGAATTTGGTATAGGGATTCTCAGGAATAGTCATATCCAGTCCCATGGATGCCGCCATCAGCTCCACCACATCCAGCACCTTTATGCTGGACTTGGCATCGTTTCTGCCGTCCATGATGTTTCTTCTGCAGAAGGGACAGGTGGATGCTATGATCTCGGCTCCGACCTCTTCTCCATCCTTGACCCTCATCTTAGCACAATCCAGGGCCAGATCGGGAATGCCTGCCTTGACGCCGCCGCCTGCGCCGCAGCATCTCTGAAGGGCTCTATTTCGTACCATATCCCTGAACTTCACTCCCGGAATGGATTTGATGCAATCTCTAGAGGCCTCGTAAGCCCAGTCCTTTCCCTTGAGATGCATCAGATGTCTGCCGTTATGGCAGGGATCATGGTATGTTACGCTATAGTTCAATGGAATCTTATAATCCACATCTCCCTTCCTAATCCTATCTCTGAGATAAACGGACAGAGGCATGGTCTCATAGGGGATGTAGCCTTCATACCACAGCGGCCAGTCGATGGCGGCATTTCTGAGACAGCCTGCGCAGGCGAAGAGGACGTTCTTTGCTCCTGCGTCTTTTAGAGCATCAACATTATGCACAGCATGCTCGGCCATAACCTCTCTCTGCCCGGTTCTGACCATGGCAGAGGCGCAGCACCACTCGTCCTTGCCCAGCATCGCGAAGGGCACGCCAAGGTAGTCCAGGATCCTAACGGTAGCCACTCCCAGGGCCTGCTGGCGGTATGCAGCAGTGCAGCCTGCGAAGTATACTATATCTCCAGATTCCTGTACCTTGATATCCTTTGGAACCCAGCAGAGCCTATCCTCTTGCTTGGCTTGATAGGGATTTCTGTCTGCCTTAACCAGCTTGGGGAAGAAGGACTGCTTTCCCACTGGACCGTCTCCTCTCGCCACCAGGTTGGGTCTCATTGCCTCCCAAAGCTCTACGGTCTTGATTCCTGCTTCACAGACCGTACCGCATACTCCGCAGGTGGTGCAGCTATATGTGTCCTCGGTAAAGACCTTCATCTCATCGTCGTTGAGCGGCTTAGCCCCGAAGAACTTGGCGCGCAGGCTGTGGCTTTTAGCCATCAGCTCTCTCCAGCGGGCGTTCTTGTACATGGGAGTGATGCCGGGGCGGTCCGGTCTTACAGCGAAAGTGGGACACCACTTCATACACTCCTGGCATCTGTTGCAACCATCTACCTCCAGGAGCTGAGTGGACATCATATAGCCCGTCAATAAGGGCTTTGATTCTTTGTTATCAGCCATTTTACTCTCCTCCGCGGTTGGCGATCAGGGTCATCGGTGTGGCAATCACATGGATGTACTTGCTCCAGGGCAAAATGAAGGCAAAGAGACCGAGGGCGAGCAGGGTGTGAATCAATGCGAAGTGGGGCGCATAGATGGGATACTCAAACATGTTCCCGACCAGGAAAGAGTTGCCGCGCATCCATTCAGCATAAAATCCAGTGATGGTAATCAAGAAGACTGCCCCGATCAAGAGGGCATCGTATGCGCTGGTGTTATCCCTCACGAACTTTATCAGGATTCTTCTGGATATGGCAATGGTAGCGCCGAATAAGAGAAGATATCCGAATATATCGAAGGGCAGAGCCATCATCTCCTTTACAATCTCCGCCTCATGGGCATATCCAGCCAGATTGAAATGCTCCACAATGTCGAGCATAAGTCCAAGGCCGGAGAGTGCCGCCAGCGCCAGGAATCCATAAAACATGGACATATGCATGATCCATCGCACCGGGCTCCTGGCCAGCGTCCTCCTGAGAAGAAGAACATCAAGCACTACTGTCCTCAAAAATACCCAAATGCCGTCCTTAAATGCCTCATGAATCCAGGTAGCAAGGAATAACCAGAAGCTTCTGCGCAACGGGTCGTGGTAGCCGGTGGATCCGAGGCCCCATTTCTTAAAGTTAAAATATATACCATATATCCAAACAGCAAGCACAATTACTGTCAGGATTATCACAAGTTCAAAGGTGAGGCCTAACGTATAGAATGCCATCTCATATCCTCCTCGTTATATTTATCGCTATATCGGTGCGTTATGACCATCATTTGTGACCCATTTACCTGAGAACTAATACTTAAATAATTCCCTAGCTGCAGGCCGAAATTTAATCGGAGATCGAAGAAAATACTAATTGTAATTAAGAATGATAGATCCTTATGATTCTATGGGAACCTCTTGTCCGCCTCTTCCTGCCAGATTCAGAAAACCAGCATTAATAAGTTGGACCAACTGTCAAACAGCATGCCGTTCGGAAGGATAATCAGTGTGGATTGCTCGCGCATTGTTTGTCGATTCAAAAGATAACTTTCCCATCCCATCGGGGAGCATCTGACGGATCTGAGCAAAAAATGTACTCAGATCCTCTATTCCCAGCTATTTGAAACATTCTTCGGTTTACTTTTCCGTCTTCAGGGAAACTGCGGCCTTTTTTTCCATGGCATCCGTGGAGCTGGTTTGGGGCCAGGGAGAATATCCCAGGATCTCATTCTAACCTCTGCTCCAATCTCCATTACATTCACAGATGATATATCAACACCCAATCCGTACACGTTCTCCTCCCAATTTTCCGGGACTCGCTTTCCGCTATTCGTTTCTTCTCCCATATTAATCGATTTTCGGCATTGATCGGATTTCTTTAAGACAATAATCGAATATAAAGTTTTCTCCGAGCTTTGAAGAATTGGCTGCTCTGCGAAAATCGCGATTTTCATCTGCTGAAATCGAGCAGCAATTGGCCATCTTGCTATCGTAATCCGCTACTGACCATGATTCTGACATAGGGGCTTCGTTGCTTTAATTCTCTTTTGCTACTAGAAGCAAAAAGTTTATTACTAAATAGAATGCAATCGTATAGTAACGACAGAGTGGTACTTTGTCATCAATACCATTGCCCGGCTGTCGTCAGGCTCCGGTCAGACTGCCAGGACCGGACCCTCCTCTTCTGAGCTGACTTAATCAATTGCTAATATTTGTTATTCATTATAACTTTAGCAATCCTTGATTACAGAATCAATAATTTATTTATGATTTATCATAATAGCTCAATGAAAGACTTATAAAAAATAAATAATTACTATATGAATCTGTGTCATGATAACCACTTTCTTCGATATCTATCAAGATTCAATTAGATATGTAAAAGGCAAATTATTAATTACATGCAAATAATAAAAATATTTATGTACTAGAAAAAACTTATATAAGCTTGGTGATCATAATATGAATCTGAGAACAGTTGCATCGGTCTTGGTACTTATCGCGATGGCCTGGCAATCCGTAGGAGTTGAGTCAGTTCGTCTGGAGCCTGTTCATCTGGGCAGCGGATTGAGCGATCAGGTCATAAACCTCAGTTCAGCAACAAAGATAACCAGCATAAACTACAATTATTCTTCTACCGCCATTATCCCGCCCAAGAAACCTCACATCATGGCCCTTAGCACCAGCTCAATGATAAACCAGGCCAAGTATATCCTGACGGAGGCGCAAGCAGCCAGAGAGGAGGCTGTAGCGGCTAGAGAAGAGGCGAGAATTTTGCGCAATGAGACATTGGTGATATACAGCGAAGCCAGGAAGCTGCTGGCAGAGATCAATAAAAGTAAAAGTATACTTGTAGAGATCAATGAATCAAGAGAGCTTTTGGCAGAGATCAATGAAAGAGAGCTGAGAATTCAGTCCATGCAGGAGAAGGTGGAATCCGAGGCAAAAGCATCTGCAGCCAGCGCCGCTCAGGCATCGGCATTCTTGAATAAGACTGATGAGACCTATGAAGAGATCCTGCGCCTTTCCGCGGAGATCAATGATAATGTGGAGAGGATCAGGTCCACCATCCAAGGAGCGAGAAACCTCGCCAACTCGTCTGTAATGAATACCATCCAATCCCTCGGTGATATGCTACCAGTGGCAAAAAAGAGTTAGGATGAAGATCCTTGGCGACCTTCTTTAGCTCTATTTTTTAATATTTTTTATCTCTTCTGCAGACGGAATTTTTATCGATTGATATAAAAAAGGCCTCACGCATGTTGGTGCAACCTTTCATGTATGCGATTAATGTTTAAGCATGCTCCGTTTAAGCATGCTCCCAACCTCGACCCATTTTCATGCCTTATAGGTGCCCGGACAGTCATGACGGTTTCAATCGACTGGATCATGCAATCGACTGGACCATTCATGGGAATTCTAATTGGAAAAGTTCTTAAAACCTGCTATCATACTATTATATCATAGGAGAATTCTGAATGAAATTAGCACGGATTACGAATTCAATTGCCCAATCTATATGCAGCAGGCGAATATCCTGCTTTGCCTTAGCTGCTATGGCCCTGACGCTGCTTATATTATCTACCGCTCAGGGGGCTGATGATGAGATGGTCCCGGTTATCACCATAGCCGACTCCACTGGGGATTGGGGCTACCCCTCTCCCTACAATCATTACTCCCGCGGGCCGGGCTATATTCGAATGAGCCTGATCTTCGACACCCTAATCTGGAAGGATGAGGACGGTTTTGTCCCTGCTCTGGCAGAGAGCTGGGAGTATTTGCCAGATGAAAAGGCCTACCTCTTCCATCTTCGCGAGGGGGTGACCTGGAACGATCAGGAGCCTTTCAGCGCTCAGGACGTGGCCTTTACAGTGGACTATATCAAAGACCATCCCTATCAATGGGTTGATTCGAGCACTATAGATTCCGCTGAGGTCATAGATGATAGGACGGTCAAGATCATCCTTTCCCGAGAATATGCCCCATTCCTGGACCAGGTGGCTGGAACTCTGCCCATCCTTCCCCAGCACATCTATGAGAGGGTAAGCGATCCGGCCAGCTTCACAGATTCAAAAGCCCTCACCGGAACCGGCCCCTACAAGCTCAAGAATTACGACAAAGCCCAGGGCAGCTACCTCTATGAGGCAAATGAGCATTATTATATGGGATCTCCCCGAACAAAGGAGATAAGATTCGTCAAAGTGAGCCAGGAGATGGCATCGGCAAGCCTGGAAAAAGGAGATGTGGATGCAGCCGCGGTTCCTGGAGAGATGGCGGACAGATTGAAGGATGAGGGCTTTAACGTTATAGAGGGCAGTCACGACTGGGTGGCCAAGATCATGGTAAACCACAGAAAGGAGCCCTTCTCCAATGTCAAATTCAGGCAGGCTCTTTACTATGCCATCGATCGGGAGGATCTGGTCCAGACCGGCCTGAGAGGCTACGGCCTGGAGGGATGCGCAGGGCTTTACGCCTCGGATAACGAATGGTACAATCCAGACCAAAAGGAGTACTCTTACCAACCAGCAACTGCGGCCCAGCTCCTGGAGGAAATGGGATATGCCAGGGATGAGAATGGTCAGTACTATGCCATCGAGGGCTATCCGGATGGAATAGAGCTCCTGATCACGGCTGATACCGAGCGCCAGGGCGAGTTGATCAAAAAGCATCTTGAGGATGCCGGCATCAAGATCAATCTGCGCAGCGTTGACTCCAAGACACTGGATAACCTGGTCATGGAATGGAAATTCGACCTTGCCCTGAGCGGCCACGGCGGTCTGGGCGGCGACCCGGCAATCCTGAACAAGGTGGTGCTGGATATGAATAGCTTTAACAGCGCCCGGTATGATCGGAATTCGGAACTGAACGATGTCCTGAATGATCAGCTGGAGGAGATGGATCCCGCCAAGAGGGCGGATCTGGTCGATTTGGCTCAGCAGCTCTTAGCAGAGGATCTTCCTGCCCTGCCTCTCTACTACACCGACAGCTATTGGGCGTCCAACGACCTGGTATCCTTCTACTTCACCTATGGTGGGGTTGGAAGCGGAGTTCCCATCGCTCTGAATAAGATGGCTTTCGTTTAAATGAGATAAGCCACTCTGGGATATGAGTACCCAACCTCCGCTCATCATCATGGTCTGATTATCATGATCGCGGTCTGGATTGGGTATGGCTGCGGAGGATAAGCCGCAGCATACTTTTTTGCCCCTTATCAAACCTGCCTTTTCCTCGCGAAAGTCTTAAATGATAGCCCAATTCATTCTTCTGATAGCAATCAATGCAAATGATACATGATTATTAACACAAAAAGCGCAAACGATGGTTTAAATGGCTGAACAAATAAGTCCTATGGTTCTCATTCCTTTGGGAGTGATCCACACCCCCTATAAGAGAAGAGAGGATATACCTCGTCAGGGCAGGCTCTCCGAGGAGATATGCCAGATCGAGGTCTTTCCTGAATACCAGGAAGGCTTGAAGGATATTGATCAGTGCACTCACCTGTTCGTTTTGTTCTGGTTGCATCTGGGGGACAGAGAGAGGCTCCTGGCCACCCCGCCGACAAGCAAGGGAGTGCATGGGGTGTTTGCCACCCGCTCTCCCAATAGGCCAAATCCGATTGCCATAGATATCGTCCGGCTTCTGGAAGTCGAAGGAAACAGGCTCACGGTAAAGGGAATGGACGCCCTGGACGGATCGGTACTCCTGGACATCAAGCCCTATTTCACGGATATGGATTCCATTGCCGATGCTAAGGTAGGCTGGCAGATCCAGAGATGAGAGGACTAAGACTGGGTGAAGTGAGGAGAGACCTGACCGGAGTGATCTAGACCGATGCAAAATGAAGGATCGAGAAGAGGGGGTAGCGCTCTCAGCTACCTGATAGCTCTGCTGACCATATTTGCACTCAACTTCATTCTTCCCCGCATGATGCCCGGCGATCCTCTGCAGGCCATCTATGGAGACGAAGCCCTGGTGGCTATGACCCCTCAGATGGAAGCACATTTGATTGAACTCTTCGCCCTGGACAAATCCTGGTCGGAGCAGATGGTCGCTTATGTACTCGCCCTGCTGCAGGGAAACCTCGGCTTCTCTTATTACTATAAAGATGAGGTCTCCTCGGTCATCATGGGAGCTCTACCCTGGACTTTGCTCCTGGTCGGCCTCTCACTGCTAGTAGCCACGGCGATGGGGGTGATCCTGGGAATTGAATCCGGATACCGCCGAGGCGAGCGAATAGACCGGGGGCTGCTTGCAGGGCTCATGCTTTTGGGCGGCCTTCCCGACTTCTTCTTGGGAATCGTCTTATTGCTCATATTCGGGGTCAGCCTGAACATCTTTCCCCTGTCCGGTGCCATTACCCCTTACTCTGGCCTGGAAGGCTTCCCTTTGGTCGTGGATATAGCGAGACATCTCGCTCTCCCTCTGACCGCTCTGGTTCTAGTGGACCTGGGCGGCATCTTTCTTCTCACCAGAAACACCGTCGTCACCATACTGAAGGAAGGCTTCATGCTCACCGCCCGGGCCAAGGGCTGCTCTGAGCTATGTCTGCGCTATTCTCATGCCGGAAGAAACGCCCTCCTGCCGGTGACCACCGCCACTGGCCTGCGCATTCCCCAGCTGATAACGGGGGCGCTTTTCATCGAGATAATCTTCTCCTATCCGGGTCTGGGACTGATGCTCAGAACCGCTCTGGATGCGCGAGACTATCCCCTCATCCAGGGAATACTTCTACTGGCTACGGTCACCGTCCTCACAGCCAATCTATTTGTCGATCGCATCTATCAGAGGCTGGACCCGAGGGTGAGATATGCACATTGACCTGCGCCATGAGATCAGGCATGATAAGATGGCGCTCTTGGGCATCCTGATGCTGGCCCTTATCCTGTTCATGGCCGTCTTCGCCCCCCTGCTCACTCCCTATTCACCAAGCGAGTACACTGGCAGGATATTCAGTCCTCCCTCATTGGATCACCTTTTAGGCACCGATTCGGTAGGCCAGGACATCTGGACCAGATTGCTCTATGGGGCTAGGACCTCTCTTTTGGTGGCTGCATCTGTAGCCTTGCTCGCCTCTTCACTCAGCGTCTTTATTGGAGCCTCATCAGCGCTTGTGGGGGGGCTGTATGAACGCTTCTGGATGAGAGTGGTGGATGTGATGATCTCCCTTCCCACCATTATAGTGATGATTCTGATTGCCGCCTACTTCAGGCCAAGCCTGCCATTATTGATCTTGCTTATATCCGCCTTCTCCTGGCCGGGAGGAGCGAGAATAGTGCGCTCCCAGGTCCTCACCTTAAAGGAAAGAATGCATATCTATGCCGCCCGGACCTTTGGAGCAGACCAGATGCATATTCTGAAAAATCATATAGTTCCCGATATCTCTCCCATCATCGCTTCCATGATGATCCAGGATGCCAGGAGGGCGGTTTTCATGGAGGCGGGGCTGGCATTTCTTGGCGTCTCAGATCCATTGATCATCAGCTGGGGGAAGATGATGCATCAGGCGCTGGCCTTCACCTATCTGGATGTATGGAAATGGTGGCTGCTTCCTACAGGAATACTATTATCTCTAACTCTGGTAGGCCTGAGCTTTTTAGGCGTATGCATTGAGGCGGCCATGGACCCCAGGCTGTGCAGACATGAGCACGAGCACGGGCAGGAGCACGAACACGAGCATGAACACTGGAACGATTACGAGGGTGGTCTCGATCACGAGATTGAGACCGAGCAGCCTGATAATGGGGATGTTGGCTTTTTGGAGGCTGGCGAATGCTGAGCATCAGAGACCTTATGATCTCAATAGGGAGGACGGAGATCCTCAGGGGGATAGATCTGGATATCGATAAAGGCGATTGCCTGGCCATCATAGGCGAGTCTGGGGCGGGGAAGAGCACCCTTGGGCTCTCCATTATGGGCCTTCTTTCTAAGGGTGAGGCCAGGGGAGAGGTGCTGCTTAACGGCAGGGATCTATTCCAGCTCGCTGAAAATGAGCTCCGCCAGCTGCGCGGTGGAGAGATGTCCATGGTCTTTCAGAATATCGAGGACGCTTTGGATCCGGTGCATCGGGTGAGGGATCAGATCATAGAGGTCATATCCAATCATCAGAAAAGAGGGCAGGAGACGAAGGTTCAGAGGAGTCTTCAGTTCAGGATGAACCATCTCCTTCTGGCGGTAGGGCTGAGCGAAGAGAAGGCTGCTTACTATCCCCACCAGCTAAGCGGGGGAGAGAAGCAGAGGATCTGCATCGCCATGGCTTTAGCCAATAATCCCGATCTTATAATACTGGACGAGCCTACTGCATCCCTGGACGCCATGACCAAGATGGATATCATCCGCCTCCTCCAGGGGATTTTGCACGAAAGAATGTCCCTTCTTATCACCCATGATATCTCCCTGGCGCAAAGGCTTTCTAACCGGCTGGCGGTCCTCTATGCCGGAAGGATTGTGGAGATGGGGGATACCTCTCAGATCCTGAGAAGTCCCGTTCACCCCTACACCCGCGGCCTTATCCGCTCCTATCCGGCCATGAACCGGGCTAAAGATCTGCAGGGCATTCCGGGAATGATGAGCCATGGCCTGGCAGGCTGTCCGTTTCACGATCGCTGCACTCAGAGGATAGAGATTTGCAAGAGCGAGGTCCCTATCCTCCAGGAGGTGAAGGGAAGGCTCGTCGCCTGCCACAGGGGTGGAATTATTCCCCTGCTGGAGGTCAGAGACCTTGGGGTCTCATTTGACTCCTATTCTGCTCTATCTGGGGTGGACCTGGTTCTTTATGAGGGAGAGACTCTGGCCGTGGTGGGAGAGAGCGGCTCAGGGAAGACCACCCTCTCCAAGGCCATAATGGGCCTGTGCCAGCAGAGCTCTGGCGAGGTCTTCTTAGAGGGCCAAAAGATTGAAAAAAGGGATGCAGCCTTCTACCGCCGGGTGCAGATGATTTTTCAGAATCCCAAGGAGTCGGTCAGCCACCGGATGACGGTCCTGGATGCAGTTCTTGAGCCTCTGAATGTGATGCGCAGGGGGAGCCCGGAGGAGAGGGTGGCCAGGGCAAAGGAGGTGATAAGACAGGCAGAGCTTCCGGTCACTGATAGATTTCTGGCCAAATATCCTCACCAGCTCAGCGGGGGAGAGGTGCAGAGGGTGGCGATCGCCAGGGCCCTGGCTCTGGGGCCAAAGCTCTTGATCGCCGATGAGCCCACATCGGCGCTTGATCCGAGCGTGCAGGCCAAGATCCTCAAGCTCCTATTGAATCTGCAGGAGAGGATGGGCCTGGGAATTCTGCTTGTCACCCATGACATAGCGGTGGCCAGGAAGGCAAGCGACCGGATTGCTGTGCTGCTAAAGGGCAGGATTGTGGAGGAAGGGAGCACAGATGAGATCCTCTCCAATGCCAGCCATCCTTATACCCGAGGGCTGATAGAGAGCGCCTGCGGAGAATTTGACATGGAGATGAGAGGCTCGCTGAAGGACGATCCGGTGGATGGTCGGGTTGATGGTCGGGCGACCGGGGAGATAAATGGTCGGATGGACGGATCGTTACGGGACAGAATTTCTGGCCGAATTGATGATGAAAATCAAAATATCGATAAAGAGGAATTATGGACGACGACTTGAAAGCGGCAGTTGAGTTTCACGGACATCTATGTCCGGGGTTGGCCATTGGCTACAGGGTAGCAAAGTACGTCAAAGAGCACTATCCCAGGTCCGAGGATGAGGAATTGGTGTGCATTGCTGAGAACAGATCCTGCAGCGTGGATGCTGTGCAGCAGATCCTGGGGTGCACCGCAGGCAAGGGCAATCTGATATTCAAGGATCATGGGAAGCAGGCCTTCACCTTCTTCTCCAGAAATGATGGACAGGCGACCAGGATCTACTTCAAGGGGGATACGTCGGATGGCATGGATGAGATCCGAGCGCGGTACTTCAAGGGAGAGCTATCGGAGGAGGAGAAGCAGGAGTTTGAGGTCATGAGGAGTCGGGAGATCGAGAGGATCATCAAGTCTCCTGATCTGGATCTGCTCAGCGTGAGCACTGTCCAGATCCCGCCGCCCAGAAAGGCCGAGATTCATCCCACTCTCCGGTGCCAGGAGTGCGGCGAGGGGTTCATGGAGATCTGCGGCCGGACGGTCAATGGAAAGGTGGTATGCCTGGACTGCTTTGAGAAGATGACTGTGAAAGAAACATAAGCACAAAAAATGAACCACAAAGACACAAAGGCACAAAGATATCTCTTTATATCGCTGATTAATCTTCATATTGAGGTAGAATCCTTTGTGTCTTTGTGCCTTTGTGGTTTTAAATTTGAGTCACAATGCCCACAAAAAACGGCGAGTAGCCAAACTTTTTAACCGGTCATGGCTTTTAAGCCTCGCTCTAAATGATCTCTATGGCCCGGCTCATGGATTGAGCACCATTATATTGTAGTTCAAAGCCATGGCAAAGCTCACCCAGAGGATGTAGGGGACGAGCAGCAGGGCGGCGTTCTTTGAGACCCGCCAGAACTTGATTATGGTCAGCAGTATCATCAGCCAGAGGACCACAATCACTATCAATCCATTGGATGGGGATCTCATGCCGAAGAATGCGGCAGACCAGGCGATGTTAACTACGAACTGGGCGGCAAAGATGTATATCGCTGTCTTCACCTCCGGGCGGTCCGTGCCCTCTCGCCAGACCAGGAACAGGGCGATGCCCATCAGGGTGAAGAGGATGGTCCATACCACCGGTATGAGCCCATCCGGCGGGGCGAACCAGGGCTTGACCAGGGTGGGGTACCAGGTTTTCACCGACATGTTGGTGAAGACCGAGCCCGATGAGCCCAGAGCCTGGCAGATGATGATGCATAAGATGAGCTTCAAGATATCATTCTTTCCCATGTTTTTCATTTTCTCCTTCATTGTGCCGCTCTGTCCAGACGAAATTATGCTTATGATCGGCGGGATCGATAGTGGGGGTAATATAATGCCCGGGAACGGGATGCAACGACTTCCCGGCCAGGTCGGCATCGCTCATATCGATTATGGTGTATTTGCCTCGGGTCAGTTCAATTAGCATGTATGGCCCCCTTCTTAATCTTTCTGGCCTTCTATCTAGCCGTCTTCATCTGCCAGATGTTCAGGTCCTCCAGCTAGGCCTGGAGCTTGAGCTCCTCGGCCTTTGCCAGGGCTGCTTTCAGGCAAGCAGGCATACGAAGCTCGCCATAAAAAAAAACAATTTTGGCCGAATGGAAGGGCATCGCCCTACGGCAAGTCTTTATTGCATTGTTGTCATTTTTATGGGTCCCGGTGGCATTGATGAAGCATCCAGCACCTGGTTGCCGGATAGATTCAGCGATTCAAGGCCAGTGAGAGTTGATAGTGGCGATGCGTCTGTGATCTGATTGTTTGATAAATCCAAAGATTCGAGGCTGGTGAGATTCGAAAGCGGCGAGACATCAATTATCTGATTGCTGGATAGATTTAGCCATTCAAGGCCAGTGAGATTGGATAACGGTGAGATATCAATGATCTGGTTTTTGTCAAGGCGCAGCAATCCGAGGTTAGTGAGCCTGGATAACGGTGACGCATCGCTGATCTGGTTGTCCGATAGGGACAGAATTTCTAGGTTAGTGAGCCCCGAAAGCGATACATCGGTGATCTGGTTTTCGCGGAGGTCCAGTGATCTCAGGTTAGTGAGACCCGATAACGGAGAAACATCGCTGATCTGGTTGCTGCTTAGATCCAGCCATGTCAGGTTAGTGAACCCAGATAACGATGATACATTGGTGATCTGGTTGCTGCTCAGGTTCAGCCATGTCAGGTTAGTGAGTTCCGATAATGCCGAGAATTCACTTATCTGGTTGTTGCCTAGCTCCAGCCATTTCAGGCTAGTGAGCCCTGATAACGGCGGTACATCGGTGATCTGGTTTTCGCGGAGGTCCAGTGATCTCAGGTTAGTGAGACCCGATAACGGAGAAACATCGCTGATCTGGTTGCTGCTTAGATCCAGCC
>JGI12104J13512_1000317_pt1 | contig 44761 bp, 42 predicted proteins | sample TerdegcTABiofilm_FD_13512 | JGI IMG/M metagenome (IMG submission 13512)
CAGTTTTGAAGAGGAGTAGTAAGGCGAAAAAGCATGAGTGCTAGGAAGACCACCGAAAATAAAGAGCGTGACTGGAGGGCTATAGGAGACTCTCTCCTTGCCAGGGGCAAGTACAAAGATGCTGCCAAAGCTTATGATAAAGCATTTGATACGGCGATTGAGATCTCTCCACAATTTGCGGATGCATGGCTCAATAAAGGCAACGCTCTTGCAAAGCTGGGCAAGTTTGAGGATGCTATTGCAGCGCTGAACAAAGCCATCGAAATTAAGCCAGACTCGGCCGGTGCCTGGCACAACAAAGGCGTTGCTCTTGTAGGGCTTGGCAAACCGGACGAAGCTATCAAAGCGTACTCTAAAGCAATTGAGCTGGATCCAAAAGATCCCGATGCATGGCTCAATATGGGTGCAGCTCTGGACATTCTGGGCAAGCTGGAGGATGCTGTTGTGGCATTGGACAGGGCTATCGAGATCAATCCGAATGATCCCGATGTATGGCATAACAAGAGCAATGCACTCCGGCTGCTGGGTCGCACAAGAGAAGCCTATGAATCTCAGGTCAAGGCCAAAGAGCTGAAACGAAATATCAGTAAGAAGATTGTAAAAATTTAGAGCGGCAGATCGGCCCTGCCTGCCCGATTAATGCCTGCCTGGATAAATTTGGGGGTAATTGCCCCGTGCCATTAGTGATCCCAATACAAGCGGTTCTTCGCTGTTTTCTGTGGTAAACCTGGAATACTATTTATCTCATCTTCGTGCCTTTGTGCCTCTGTGGTGAAATCGGGATGCTTGGGCCTCACCACCAAGGCACAAAGAAAAATTCTCTGCAGTACAATTCCCTGCATCACCGCTCCGGCAATGGCCAGGCCCATTCCTCCCACGATCGCCAGTAGGATTCTGTGCAGCCTCAGCCCCCAGACGATGGTGTCTGAGAACCAGGTGGTCTGGAAAAGCCCAGGAGAGAACTTTGCCAGGATGGTGGAGTATTTATAGCCGCGGCCCTGATAAAACAGCAGCTATCCAGGTGTAATGGGCTAAAATCATGGCTTTTGGTGATCTTTGCCTGCGAAAAAATTCCGTCTGGCTCGTTTACTCTCTTGGGCAGCTCCTCCGCGAGGCTGACACCATCGTGGTTTGCGCCTTTAGGGGCAGCCTTAATCTCACCTGATCCAATCATCGATATCATCTTGATGGCTTCCATGATAAAGGTCCGGACGACTCGCTGAACCTCGCCCGGCATATCATCCACCCCTAATATAAAATTTATTTGTAATTTCTTACTTTTTAATATGACATAAGCCTTATATACGTCGAAAATACGCTAACTGAAAGGCGATTACATGCACCATTTGAAGAGAAGGACCATACCATTCACATCCATTGTAGGGCAGGACGACATGAGATTTGCCCTGATTCTGAATGCCATCAATCCCCGCATCGGCGGCGTCCTGATCCGGGGTGATAAGGGTACTGCCAAATCCACTGCAGTAAGATCCTTGGCAGATCTGCTGGATACCATTCAGGTGGCCGCTGACTGCCCCTTCAACTGCAATCCGAAAGATCAGGAGGATATGTGTGATCTGTGCTACGAGAAGAGCTTACAAAATCAAATCATTGCAGTAGAGAAAAAGACTCCTGTGGTCGATCTGCCTCTGGGAGCAACGGAAGATCGAGTGGTTGGATCTTTGAATGTCGAGCGGGCCATCAAAGAAGGGATCAAGGCCCTGGAACCGGGAATCCTGGCGGCTGCCAATCGGGGAATTCTCTACATCGACGAGGTCAATCTTCTGGATGATCACGTGGCTGATGTCCTGCTGGACTCGGCTGCCATGGGCGTAAATATCGTGGAGCGAGAGGGCGTGTCTGTAGCTCATCCATCCAGGTTCATCCTGGTGGGGACGATGAATCCTGAGGAGGGAGAGATCAGGCCCCAACTTCTGGACCGATTCGGCTTACAGGTAAGCGTTTCCGGGATTGAGGACGTGGAGCAGAGAATGCAGATTGCCAAGATTGCAGAGGCTTTTGATCTTGATCCTGAGGGATTTGCCAAAGAATGGCAGCAAGACCAGATCGCGCTGAAGGAGAGGATATCCCAAGCCCGCCAGCTTCTGCGGCAAGTGCAGATGAGCGATGATCTCCTCCGCGCAGTCGCATCCACCTGCATCGATCTTGGGGTCAAGACGCACCGGGCGGAGATAGTCATCACCAGAACCGCCAAGACCATAGCCGCCTTCGATGGTCGAACCGAAGTCAACCAGGAGGATGTCAAGAAAGCCATGGAGCTGGCCCTGGCCCATAGGATGAGGAGCAGGCCGTTTGAGCCTCCCACCCTTAACAAGGAACGGCTGGAGAAGTCCATGTCTCAAAAGCAGCATGAACACCAGCATCAGGATCAAAAGCCCGAGCAACAGAAGAAGAATGAAAAACAACCACAGGAGCCGTCGGAACAAAAGGACACTGATCAAAAACAGTCCGCTAAGTTCCAGGAGCAGGTATTCGAGATCGGCACGCCTATCGATGTGCGTGCCATAACCATGCCCCGCAAGCGGGACCGGATTGCCCGCCGCAAGACCGGTGGCAGGAGGATGAATACCCTGGCTCTGCGCAACCGCGGCCGGTATCTGCGCCAGAGAATGCCCCAGGAAGGAAGGGATATCGCCATTGATGCTACCATTCGTGCCGCTGCTCCATATCAAAAGGTCAGATCCGGCCCCAACGCCATCATCGTGAAGAGCGAGGATATAAGGGAGAAGGAGAGAGTGGGCAAGACATCAGCGGTAGTTCTCTTCGTGGTAGATGCCAGTGGATCCATGGGAGCCAATCAGAGGATGGAGAGCGCCAAGGGTGCAGTTCTCTCTCTGCTCATGGACTCCTACCAGAAGAGAGACAAGATCGGCATGATAGCATTCAAAGGAAAGGAAGCCGAGATCATACTCCCTCCCTGCACCAGCGTGGATCTGGCCCTTGGACGCTTGCGAGAGCTTCCCACCGGAGGGAAGACACCCCTATCCGCCGGCCTCTGCCGCGGATTGCAGCTCTTGCAGGGTGAATTGCGAAAGGATGTGGAGAGCAAACTGATGATGGTTCTCATATCTGACGGCAGGGCCAATGTGGGAATGGGTGGAAAGATCAAAGACGAGCTGATGGAGATCTCAGAACGGATAAAGCACCTGAGGATCCATACCATTGTCATCGACAGTGAGGTCGTAGATAGCTCCTTCCTGGACATGCGTTTAGGCTACTGCCATCAGATCGCAGATCAGTGTCAGGGAAAGTACTACCCCCTATCCAGCTTAACCCCGGAGTCCCTGCTCAGGATCGTAGATGAAGAGCAGAAGCTTCTGTTCGATGATGCTGCCATAAATGAGTATGCTGCAACGTAATACGATCTGCTGCGTGTTACAAATATTGTAATAAAAATATAGAACTAGTTAAATTTTGTAACATTGAGACAACTATGAGCAATATGATTGAGATATCGGGCCTGAGCAAGGAGTACTCGAGGAAGAAGGTAGTAGATAACCTGAATCTTGAGGTCGGACAGGGAGAACTCTTTGGCTTCTTGGGGCCAAATGGAGCGGGAAAGACCACCACCATTCGCATCCTTACCACCCTCACCAAGCCCTCGTCCGGACGGGTTTTTATCAACGGCATCGATATGGCCAAGGACCCGTCCAGGGTGAAGTCGGAGTTTGGCGTGGTTCAGCAGCACTTGAGCCTGAACCGGGATCTGACCATAGGCGAGAACCTGGAGCTTCACGCCCGGTTGCACCACCTTCAATCCAGGGAACGGAAGGAGAGGATCGCAGAACTGCTCGATTATGTGGGGCTGTCCGATCACTCTGATCGGCTCATCGATAGCGTATCCGGGGGAATGAAGAGGAGGGCCATGATAGCCCGGGCGCTCATCCATAGGCCAAAGCTCCTCTTCCTGGATGAGCCGACGGTGGGATTGGACGCTCAAACCAGACGCCGGGTCTGGGATCTCATCCGCAGGATGAACTCTGAAGGCGCGACGGTCTTCTTGACCACCCACTACATCGAAGAGGCCGAGGCCTTGTGCCAGCGGGTTGGGGTCCTTCATCACGGTAGGCTCATAGCTCTGGGAAGCCCTCTGGATCTGAGGCAAAGGCTGGGAATGGTGGCGGTAGAGATGCAGGGGGAGGCGTGCGGCACAACTTATCGCTACTTTCCGGATCGATCAAGTGCTTCTCGGTTTATTCAGGATCTTCCAGGCTCGGAGAGGGTGGTCATGCGAGAGTCCAACCTGGAGGACGTGTTCATCGAGCTGACCGGTGAAAAGGTGATGGGAGACTAGCATGATCGATGCCTTCAGCATACTCTGTTCGGACCTGGCAGCGCTCAAGCGGCGCTGGCCTCGCTACCTTCTCACCACCCTGATGAGCCCGCTTCTCTATCTGGTGGCTTTTGGCTGGGGCCTGGGTCGCGGGATAGATATGAACGGAACCAGCTATCTTGATTTCGTGATACCGGGAATCATCGCTCTGACCGCCATGACCACCAGCTTCAATGGAGCCGGCACCAGGCTCAATGTCGATCGCCTCTATTTCAAGAGCTTTGATGAATGCCTCATGGCCCCGGTGGAACTGCCCTCTATTCTCCTGGGAAAAGCCCTGATTGGGGTGGTGAGGGGTATACTGAGTTCGGTAGCGTTCTTGCTGGTGGCCTTTCTCATCGCCAAACATATCCATATCACTGTTCCCTTTGTATTGGGATTGCTGCTTAGCTGTCTGACATTTGCTTTTCTGGGTGTTCTGACGGCGTTGCTGGCCCGCTCTCATGAGGATATGGCCACATTTGGCAGCCTGATTCTCATGCCGATGACCTTCCTAGGAGGAACCTTCTTCTCCGTCTCCCAGGTTCCCTTTGGGCTTAAGGTGGCGCTATATGCTCTTCCTCTCACCCACTCCAGCCTGTTTCTGAGGGCGGCTTCATTGGACCAGCCTCTTCCCTGGTCATCTTTTCTGGTTCTTTTCCTCTTTTTCCTGTTATTCTTGGGCGGAGGGATGATCGCCCTCAGGAGGATGAGCGTTTAGCCGAGCTATGGAACGATTTGTATCTACAGAATGGGGTTCTCATGTAAGGCTGCCAGATCGGCCCGGAGGATAGCATAAGCCCACTCTGCACCCCTGCAGGAATCAAACTCAATTCTATTCAGGATTCCATTCATCGCCATGCTTGGCCTCGTTCACTCTCCCAGCACCTTGCTTATCCTCTCCTTCCAGGCAGCCACCTCATCGGCATTGAAGACATCGATCGATCCACCCTGGATCTTGCCCTCCACCTCTCCCATTCTCTCCTCTATCCATCCCTCGATCTCCAGGTAAAGGCTCTTGAGGGCATCTAAAACCTCGGGATCGGCCTTCCACAATCCCCTCTGCTCGGCCTCCAGCAGCCTCCTGCTCATCTCCTCCATCGCCCAGGGATTGTTCTCCTGGAAGAACTCGCGGTTCTCCTCGTCCATGATGAAGGTCCGGGCGATGTCATCGAATATCCAGTCGTCCACCTCCTGGGTCGTCGCCTCCCAGCCATAGACCCGGCCCACCCGTTTGGAGATGTCCCCTGCTCCCTTATAGCCGTGCCTTTTCATCCCCTCGATCCACTTGGGATTGAGCAGCTTGGTGCGAACGACCCGCCTGACCTCATCGCTCAGTGTGCGCACCTCCACCCGATCAGCATCTCTGCTATCACCGTAATAGGCCTGCACCTGGTGCCCCGAGACCTCCCGTGCAGCAGCGGTCATACCACCCTGGTTTCCAAAGTAGCAGCAGCATCCGAACAGGTCCTTCTCGTCGGTGGTGGTCTTATTGAAGGTTACATCAACACTCTTAAGTTGCTTAATCAAACCCTCATGAGATTCCTGACCGAAGAAGCCCTTGCCGTAAGCGTAGCCATTCCAGTAGATGAAAACGTCCGAGAGATCCTTATCCTCCTTCCAGGCGCTGGCATAGACTGCCAGGTTCACTCCATTGCCGTAGGTTCCGGGACGGCTGGCGAAGATGCGATTGCAGGGACCGTTCTCCAGGTCATGCTTATGCAGATAGTTCATCTCCACCGGCTCGTCCAGTGCTGCTATCTCACGGATTGCCTGGTCCATGATCTCAATGCAGCTGTAAAAGCAGTCTCGAGTGATGCCTGAGACCCGCACGGTCAGGTCTATCCTGGGCCGGCCCAGCTCCTCGCTAGGGATAACCTGATAGCTCTTCAGCTTTCCTCCTTTCCAGACCGGCCTGGCCCCGATCAAGTGGAACATCTGGGCCATCTGCTCCCCATCGGCATACATCACATCCCCCGCCATCCAGAACATCCCCACGTTCTCAGGAAGCCGGCCCTGCTCTTTTTCGTACTTATCCAGCAGGCTGTCGGCCAGTCTTCTCCCCACCATCCAGGCGGCCTCAGTTGGAACTGCCGAGGGGTCCAGGGAGTAGAAGTTCCTCCCCGTGGGCAGGATCTCGATCTTTCCCTTGCTGATCAGCCCGGATGGTCCCGGCTCGATGAATCCGGCGGAAAAGCCCCTCAAAAGGCTCTCCATCTCCCTTGACTCATCGATCCTCCAGCAGAGCTCTTCTATTCGCTCCCGCAGGAGATCTACCGCCGGACTGCCCTCTCTTAAAGAATGCTCCTTTAGCAGTCTGGATAAGCTGCTTATTTCCTGGTCCTTATCTCTGCCTGACCAGTCAGCAATGATTGCCCGGACCAGATCCCCACCCAGTCCGTCCAGCTCCCGCAGATCCTCGATACTGGCGGTGACCCCCCGCCCCAGGAGGAGGGCTACGGTCTTTCTCACCTCGGGACGGAGAATAGAACGGATCATCTCCTCCCTTCTCCTGCCGGTCGGCAGCTGGCCGAATATATGCATGCCGTCTGGAATCTGGGTGTTGTAAAGCTGGGAGATCTTGTCGTGCGCCCTCTCCAGGATCTCCTCGAAGCCCGCTTTGCTTGCGAGGAGCCTTTTCAGATTTATCTCACCTGCCAGGTTGCTTTTTTCCAGCAGATTGAGTATGATATGCTCGAGGGCATGGGCTCTTGCTCCATCCGCGAGGGCCGCCCGCCGGTATTCGGCTATCCTGTCTTCCAGCTCTTTCAGCTCTCCGTAGAGTTCGGAGTCGGTCATCACCGCTTGCATGTGGTCAACTATGGTGGCATAACTTCTTCTCTTGGCTATGGTCCCTTCAGGGGGATTGTCCGAGTTATAGATGTAAAGGTGCGGCATATCGCCAATCGCAATATCGGGATAACAATCGGAGGATAGGCCCACCGACTTTCCGGGCAGAAACTCCAGGTTGCCATGAGTTCCCACATGCACGATCAAGTCTGCGCCAAAGCAGCTCTCGATATAGCGGTAGGTAGCCAGATACTGATGGATGGGCGGCACCTGGGGATCGTGCAGTATTTTGCAGACCTGGCCGTCGCAGCGAGATCCGGCGCAGCCCCTTTTTGGCTGGGTGCAGACCAGGGCATTTCCATACTGCAGCCCGGTGATCACGATCTTCCCCTGATAGAGCATGGCGGCAGGAATTCCGTCTTTCTCCTCCCCGGGCGGATTTCCCCAGGCCTCTATCATTCCCTCCCGGACGGAAGGGGGGAAGAGGTCGAACCATTGCCGGTACTCCTCAGCCCCCAGGAGGGCAAGGGCTCCTCCTCGCTTGATGATCTCCTCGATCGAGGTCCAGCGAAACTCCGATACCGCCTTTCTGGTCATGATGGTCTCGATCAGCTCCTTTCCCGTCTTGGGAGGGCTCTTCAGGGTGTATCCGGCCTGGACCATTCGATCCATAATGGCAGCAATGCTCTCCAGGGTATCGATATGAGCCCCTCCCCCAACTGAAGCCTCCACTGATGCACAGGGATTGTTGTGCAAGATAAAAGCCACTCGACGCTCGGATGGGGGCTTATTATTCAGGGCGACCCACCTGGAGACCCTTCGGCGAAGCCTTGCCATCCTCTCCGGGATAGGCACATGCTTCTCTATAAGTCCCTCCTCCATTTCCGCGCGGTCCGTGGCTCCCACCATCAGAGGCTCTATCACCCCCTCGAACTCCGGCATGGCCACCGACCAGCCCACCTCGCTGCTGGACAGGCCATGCACATCCTCTTGCCACTCCTCTACCGTCTTGTGATAGACGACCACAGGATGAAAGACGGGCACATTCAGGGCTCTCAGGGTCTGGAGGGTCTCATCAGCATCCTTTGACCGGAAGATAGGCTGGAGGTTGACTATGGCCTGGACCCTTCCCAAGAAGAACCTCTCTGCCACCTTTACGCTGGACCAGGCCCCCAGATCTGAGTCTCCCATGCCGAAGCAGAACGCAGGCAGGACGTTGAACTCCTGTTCCAGCTCCAGTATGGCGGCGTCTATCACCGCCAGGTCCTCGCTGGCCCAGGAGGTGCGGGAGAAGATCAGGCCCACCCATGGTCGACTCTGGCCCTGATACCATTGCAGGTACTCATCGATGGTTGGGAAGGCCCCTTCTGCCCGGGGATGGTAGAGCCCCTGCCAGAGGATTTCCTCTGGCGGCTCGAGCGGGAGGTTCGTTCCCAGGGCCTGGTTGCAGGCATACTTGAGCATGTTCTTGAAGTTCTTCAGCCCGCCGAACAGGACATAGCGGTTAACGGTGAAGGTTAACTCTATAGGGACATTGGCAGCAGTCCAGAGTGACGGGTCCCGGCCAAAGGAGATCACCGGCGTGCCAGGGCCAAGGGTGGGAATGATCTCATCCCAGCAGGGGTCATTCGATGGATGGATCAGGATCATCTGGGCGCTTTTCAGGGATTCAAGGCACCTTTCCATCTGGATTGGGTCATCAAGCTGGGTGTAAGACCATGCCTCCAGATCTATGGAGAGCTCTCTGGCCCCTTGCAGCAGGAGGGGCAGCTCACTGCTCCAGGTTATTGAGACTAGCTTCATTCAATTACCTGCCGATTGAGGAATTGCCAATAAGATTTGATAATCCTCAAAAGTATGATTTTTTCTTTTCTTCTTGTCTTGAGTTAATAACTATTTCGGACTCAATGTTATGATGCATAGAGAGATTTACTTGCCCTGCCAGAATCTAGAGCGCCAAAAAGATGATCACCTCGGGATTATTTGTCACCACCCATTCCCAATCCACCTTTGGATATTCCTCTTTTAAGCTCCCAGCGATGTTGTAGCCCTTTGTCACTCTCAGCACCTCGTCGAAGGCTGATCCAGGACCCAGAGTGGACAGATCGCCGCCACTGGAGCTCCATTCCAGATATACCTTGGGCACATCCATCCCATCGACTGCATCTTTCAACGAGTCCATCCTCTCATTATACCAGTTTATGTAGTCGGAAGCCTGCTTCTCTTTGCCTAAGATCTAGCCGAGGATCTCAATATATAATTTGGAGCTAACAGTTGCGAAAAAAAGCATGGCTATCCCCCAGCTTATTCGGCGATTGGCATGGAGCGGCAATGCATTCTAAAGGGAAAAGGATTGAGATGAGATCTGTTGGGAGGAGCTCTCCCCCGAAGAGTGGCGAGCAATCAGTTGATTGTCCGCCAAGCCGCCTGGGACTTTTGCCGCCATGTCCTCCCTTGAGGCTGGTTGTCTGGCAGGAGCAGCCTCCACATAGACGATTGGCTATTCCGGGTCCTGCCACCATCCCCCGCTCGACTATCCGGAAGCAATTGCTGCACTACGGGCCGACGATATCTCGTTTTGGAGGTGATAGGAGGTGCAGCCTGGAGGATCCTCTGGTCTGGCTCATCTCTTCGGTTTGGTAATAATTCAATCAAAAAGTTTATTATTTAATTAGATCTATTTCTTCATTAGTCTCAGATGGGAGAGTCGAAAAGGTGGTTGTGCAAATGATGAATGATAAAAGAGATCAGTCAATGAGCAGAGTGGTGGTCTCGGATGCAGCGGTGCCCTTTTATCGCCCGGGGAGGACGCCTATTCTCCGGTCAGGTGATCGCATCGGATCCGGGAATGATCCTGCGACGAGAGGGGCCTCCTGATCTGCAGTCAGGCCTTTGCCACTGGTGCCTGGTTCATCGCATCCGATACTGCCGTTGATATGGGTTTAGTCGCTTCTGCGCTCCTGACAAATGCCAGAGTCTTTGGATCTGCTGCCTGACCTTCTGAAAAACAATATACTCGGAGCTACCGTTTTCTGCATAGGGTATAAGAAGGAAAAAATGGTTCTTCGCTGTTTTTTGTGGGTTAACCTGGAGATACTATTTCGCCCTCGTCTTCGTGCCTTTGTGCCTCTGTGATGAAATCGGGATGCTTGGGCCTCACCACAAAGACGCCAAGGCACAAAGAAAAATACTCTGGAGTACAATACCCACGCAATTTAGCGAAGAGCCGAAAAAATATTCTGCCCCACTCTTGTGCTTGCCGAGGGAGGGGCGGCTATTGCCAGACCGACCCTAGACTTGCTTTTATCCGGGAGGCTGGTCAATCTCACAAAGCATTTTCCTGGCGCAGATGCTGTTTATGCAGCTGTTGCTGAGGATTTTGATGCCATTTTGGTTTCATGAGATGAAGAGATGTTGGAGCGTCATCTGGCATCGGATATCCCCATGCCAGATGAGCGGCTATCCAGTCCTCAAGGGCATCCATGAGGTTTTTCCGGCATTCCTCCAGGGTTTTGCCGGCTGCCCATACGCCCTGAAGCTCGGGCACCTCGCCATAAAAGAGCTCAGGGTCATCGATGATCTCGTAGGTGGCCAGATCCCTTGCTGCCTGGATATACTCTGCGAACATCGCAGTAATATCCACAGCGATCAGATAAAGCCTTTCGCATCGTTGCACTCGCTCTCGGCCCTGCCGCCAGTGCGGGCCTCCGTGCACATGCACGCGCGCGCTTGCGGGTGAGCGCCTGGCATTTGTGCTGGTTAGCATTGGGGCGCTAACCTAAGCCACCCTGAGGGAATCTAGAAATATAAAGCAGAAAGACAGTATTAAAAGCGGTGATCTGATGCTGGTGAAATTTGAAGTGTATTTTGACGGAGAGAATTGGTGTGCTCGTGGAATAGGCATCAGCATATTTACCCAAGGCAAGACCTTGGATGAGCTGATGGACAATGTAAAAGAGGCAACCAGTCTGCATTTTGAAGATGTTCTGGAGGCAGGCGAGGAGATCCGGGTCCTATCAATTTCTGAGTTCGAGGTGCATCCCGTTGCGAAAGCTTCCGGTTGTTAGCGGAGAACAGCTTATCCGGGTGCTGGGGCAGTTGGGGTATGAAACGATCCGTCAAAGGGGAAGTCACGTCAGGCTGAGGAAGAAAACCCCTGCAGGGGATCATAATATCACAGTCCCTATGCATGATGAGATTGCGAAGGGCACCCTAAACGATATTTTATCCGATATTTCCATTCGAAATGGGATTTCAAAGGATTCACTGATTGAGATGCTTGAATGATCACAAGCCAGGCATGCGCTAGGCCCATCGTCACCCCTGTGTATAATTCAAGGAAATTGATCAAGGGCACCTTGGACCAGCATATTAGTGCAGAGCACTTTAAGGAGAGCGAGAAAGATGACCGAGTATCTGATCATCATTGAGATGGCTGAGAGCAATTACGCTGCATATTGCCCTGATCTGCCAGGCGTCATAGCCACTGGTGCAACCAGAAAGGAGACTTTAGAGCTGATGAAAGAGGCAATTGAGTCTCATCTGGAAGGGCTAAAAGCTCAGTCTCTGACCATTCCTGAGCCGACTACAACTGCGGGCTCCGTAGATGTGAGCATATAAGGCAAGAATCCATATCTATCCGGTTGTTTTCGACAATGGGACAACAGCTCTGCTGATGTATTAATAGAATGCCCGCTGATGGGCAGGTATTGGATGACCAAATCTCAGCTTCAATGCAATCCAGCCCTCGATGACTTCTTTCGAACTCCCTATGGCATTCCTCCAGGGTTTTGCCGGCTGCCCATACGCCCTGAAGCTCGGGCACCTCGCCATAAAAGGGCTCTGGGTCATCGATGATCTCGTAGGTGGCTTTATCCATTGCTGCCTGGATGTACTCTGCGAGCATCGCAATAATATCCACTGCGATCAGACAAAGCCTTTCGCATCTTTGCACTCGCTCTCGGACCTGCCGCCGGGGCGGGCCCCGTGCACGTGCACGCGCGCTTGCGGGTGGGCGCCTGGCGTCTGTGCAGGTCAGCGTTCGGGCACTCACCTATGTCTCCTCTGACGGAATCTAGAAATGTAAAGCGGAGAATGAGCTGATGGACAATGTAAAAGAGGCAACCAGTCTGAATTTTGAAGATGCTCTGGAGGCAGGCGAGGAGATCCGGGTCCTATCAATTTCTGAGTTCGAGGTGCATCCCGTTGCGAAAGCTTCCGGTTGTTAGCGGAGAACAGCTATTCGGGTGCTTGGGCAGTTCGGGTATGAAACGATCCGTCAAAGGGGAAGTCACGGTCGGCTGAGGAAGAAACCTATGCATATTGCTTATGGTGCGATCCTGGCAGAGTGGAGAAGAATTCATCTCGCTTTTATCCTGTTTGCCTGGCAAGCGCTCGGGCTCGGAGGCAGTGGGCCGGATGGGCCTGAAAGCCAGGAAGATCATGGCGGAAAAGCTGAAATCCATCATTTTTAATGCCCGCTGATGGCGGGTATTGGATGACCAAATCTCAGCTTTAATGCAATCCAGCCCTCGATGACTTCTTTCGAACTCCCTATGGCATTCCTCCAGGGTCTTGCCGGTTGCCCATACTCCCTGAAGCTTGGCCATGAAGGGCTCAGTGCTTACTTCTTTTTAAGAGCCTGCAAAAATCATCTTCTGTTATGCCCAGCTGCTTGAGGATCTCATGAAACAGCCAGCTTCCGATCTCGCTATTACCATGAATCGGAATAGTGGTTGCCCTGCCATCTGGATGCCTCCATCTTCCATGGCTCCCTTTTTGCCGGGTCATCCGAAATCCAAGCTTCTCGGCAACCTTTTGCAGGTCCCTAGCTTTGGCAGGCATAAAGCGCCTTCACATCAACATCCTCTGGGAGCATACGTCCTTCTTCCTCGTGCTCCTCTCTAATCATATCGAAGACATTGAGCAGTTCGGTCTGTGCCTCCTCGGGAGTCTGTCCCCAGGCATGACATCCTGGAATGGCTGGCACGAAGGCTACGAATGTGCCGTTGTCATCAGGGCGAACGACAACGGTGTAATCATAAAGTCGTTTCATTAGAAGTTATTTCTGCTTATGTGAATATAAAGCTACTCTGCAACGAACTCTAATATTGCTCTTTCCTCAGAGCTTTTCCCGATTGAGACCGGCAAAAGCTTATTCGGCAATGGATACCGGCTCCGCTGATGCATTGATAGAATGCTCGCCGATGGGGGTATTGGATGACCAAATCTCAGCTTCAATGCAATCCAGTCCTCTATGACTTCTTTCGAGCTCTCTTGAGCATTCTTCCAGGGTCTTGCTGGTTGCCCATACGCCCTGAAGCTTGGCCATAAAAGGGCTCAGGGTCATCGATGATCTCTTAGGTGGCCAGATCCCTTGCTGCCTGGATGTACTCTGCGAGCATCGCAATAGTATCCACGGCGATCAGATAAAGCCTTTCGCATCTTTGCACTTGCTCTCGGACTTGCCGCCGGGGCGGGCCCCCGTGCACGTGCACGCGCGCTCTTGCGGGTGGGCGACTCGCATCCGTGCCGGCAAGTGCTCAGCTACATCTGGTCAGCCTTAAGCCATTCCTCTCGGCTTATCCCGGATCGCTTCAAGATCTTCTTGATCAGGTCTACGCCTATATCATCACCCTGATGCGGATTGTGTATGAGCAGGAAGACACCATTTTTAAACATGTAGGGATGCTTCTTACCGGGATAAGGCCCTTCCCATCCCAGCTTTCTCAGCCGATGGGTCAGATCATGCCAGGAGACAGGACCGAGCTTAGTCTGCAACAGCCATCGGCTCCTTTGAAACCTGTATCGTTTGTCCCCCGATGGGCGGAATCGGATATCCCCATGCCAGATGAGCGGCTATCCAGTCCTCAAGGGAATCCATGAGGTTTTTCCGGCATTCTTCCAGGGTCTTGCCGGTTGCCCAAAGGCCCTGAAGCTCGGGCACTTCGCCATAAAAGGGCTCGGGGTCATCGATGATCTCGTAGGTGGCCTGGTCCATTGCTGCCTGGATGTACTCTGCGAACATCGCAATAATATCCTCGGCGATCAGATAAAGCCTTTCGCATCTTTGCACTCGCTCTCGGACCTGCCGCCCGGGCGGGCCTCCGTGCACGTGCACGCGCGCTTGCGAGTGAGCGCCTGGCGTTGGCGAGGGGCAGTGTCCGCTCGCTGGATTCTGGAGATAGGACTCGCATTCTCTTCTGGCTCTTTGTGGGGAAAATTTAAGAGGGTGCTGAATATAATGTGGATAGGTTCCAGGTGATCATATGGATGCTAAAGGTGCCGCGATGGCGACCAAGAAGTATTTCCAGGATACGAAGTCAATAATAAAATTTATCTTTGAAACCATTTCTGTGAAGAAGGACGGAGATAACTGGGAAGTCATTTGTCTGGTCCAGGATCTATTCGAGGATGCAGGCAAGGAGTTCAAGGTGATCGTCGACAGCGAGGGAGCAATCCTTGATGTTGAAAGGCTCAGTCAAATTCCCTGCTAGAGTAGTATCCGATACTGGGTAGGTACATCCTTGATGACAATGATCTCATTCTCGACTCTGGCCACAAAATCATGCCTGCCCTCACGCATCTTGCCTGTTCCGCAGCAGCGATCATGGGCAACAGAAGTCATTTGCATCTCCTCTTTCTTGAATCCAACCATTCTTCTTCATCCGTCCAATAGACGGTTATGATCTTCATCAAATCTCTGCAAATCTTTTATGGAGCCATTGAATTCATCGCAAATTTTTGCAGTATCCTTGAACTTGGATGGTTAGCCAAGGAAACGAGTTTGTTTGCCAATGCTACCGGAAGAAGTGCATTATCATACATATCGCATTTCAACATCTCAATATTTGTTAAGATTGTTTTCAAATTTGGAAGGTCGCTCTCTTTTGGACTGACAACAATCTCTTTCGTTGGAACTGAGACGACATAAACGTTTCCATTGGTAGTTTTAAAGATTAGCTTATTGCCATAGTATGTCGTGCGGCCATAAGGATTACCTGGATCGGCTTTTCCTGGAATGATATAATTATAGATATAGTCATTATTAAGAATTATCACACTGCCATAATCCAGCCGGTCTGCAATTTCATCTGCGTGTTCGACAAAAGGCCCGCTTTTCTCTAGCCCCGCAAGGAAGAGGTTGTAATTCTCAAATAGAAACTTGACAAGTTCACGCATAGGTTTATGCATATTAGCTGTCTGGCCGAAGAAAGCAAGCGGCCCATCTTTGATGAATAGTACTTGGTTCAAAAGCGCTGGCTTAATCTTCAGGATAAGCCTAATCAAATGCACGAGTATGATCTGCTCAATCGTAGTTGTAACATAGCCAGGTATACCACCTGCTCCCAACTCATCGTCCACTGCTTCATGCAGGCGAAATACGTCTGTTAGGTAAATCTGTTCTCCACAATAATTGCATTTAAACGTGTATTTCTTACTGATTTCATTCCGAAGGAGAGGGATGTTAGAATTTTTGCAATTCGGGCAGCTGGATAGCGTCCATTGTTGTATGGGCCTTTTGTATTCCTGGAAGATGAACCACTTAAGTGTATCCATGAGATTCTCATTCTCCGCTTTCTGCTGGAAGAAGTCAAAAATTGCAATTCGAACTGAATCAGTTAATGTTCGCTGGTTCTTTATGGCCACATTTTTAATAGGTATAATTAATTTTAATCTTTGAATTTGGTTCAGTCTAGCTATGTCTTCTGGATCGATGAACGGTTTTTCATCCAAGCTTTCCAAGTCCTCAATACCAAAAATGAGTGCTCCAATCTGGAAAAAACATACGGTAGCGGATGGAAATTCTAATCGAACAGGAACTTCGTTATACCCGCCATCTATGGCAATAATATGACGAACTGGATTCTCCACCAAAGGCCTATAGGATATGAATTGGGATCCGTTTAGCAAAATCTCGCTTGAGTGTTTCGGAAGCTCGCATTCTGCTAGAAATGCTTTAACTGCTGGATCCTTGATAATGTGCCCATGGGAAGCTCTGCTAGCATATTCGTTGGGTCGCTTTCCTCTTTTGCTTGTATATCCCATAAATTCAACTCTCAGTTTTATTCTCAGGGAATCGATCAATCTGGACTGGCACAACAAAAGGATTCGAATACGTCTTCATTCGGACGAATCCCTTATCGCTTGTAGCACAAAATCGCACCAAGCTATCCGCAAAGTCTCCAAAATCATAATATTTTTTTATTTCTTTTGTCTCGTCTTCATTGTTCAAATGAGCTATGAACCAATTTTGAGTATTTTTTAAGATATTAGCACTGATTGAGCTAACTTCTTGAGTGGCATATATGATTCCAAGATTTAGCTTTGCTCCTTCCTTTGCCAGGCGATTATAAATACCGCTTAAGTCTTTTTCCTCTTTTTTAGGAAATAAATTATGTGCTTCTTCAAAGTAATATTGTATGAAGTTATTAGGCCTATTAGAGATGAAACGTTCCATGGAATCTTCAAATATTTTTCTGCATATGCTTTCCGAATATAATCGTTGGATTTCAGGATCACCTTGAGATAGATCAACAATGATGATCTTGCCGTTACGAAGTTCGCTAAGGATTTCTTCCTCGAAGGGCTTATCAACCGTTTCGGTATGGAGTCTTGCTATGTCCCTTAACTTAATATATCCTGAATTACTTGCTTTTCCGCCAGGCTTCGACTTTCGCGTTAGAAACACAAGTATTGCTGCCAAATCCTCATCTACCCAAGGATGTCCCTTCTTGGCTTTGTAATCCTCGAAAAATTCACAGCCTTGATTATCCCATATAGTAGAAAACCAATCACATGCATCCTGCAATGGAATCCCTTTGCTCGGATCCAAGCCATTATCGGACCAAACCAGCTCATTTAGTTGCTTATTACCCTCAAACTTTACGTATTCATACCCAGGTGGAACTGTAAAATCTGCCTTATATAAACAGCATAGATAAGCGGCTTTCTTACGGCCGTAGCGAGTCATGGCTGATTTATTGCTTTTATCCACTGGCTCCGTAAGATCAATCGATAAAAAGCTCTTTACATAATCTGCACTATCTCGCGATAAATGTTCGCATATCTTTTTAAATCCTGGGATAATATCCCTGTAGAAATTTACCTTCATTACTTTAAAGCCATCTTTCTTAATCGTACTGTAACGTGTGGTTTGATCTTTATACAATTCAAAGATAGCTGTACCTTCATCTTGAAGATTTGGATTTGCATATTCACCGTTCATATCGAAAATAATCTGCCCAACTGGATACTTCGGTATGCCGTCATCGGAAAATGGCTCCAGGTTCTCCTCAACATTTTCATTCAGAGAGCTTTCGAGCGAATTAGCTGCTTTTTCGCTCATAAGAGCAGAGGCCTGGATGATCTTCTTAACTGTGTTAGATTTTCCTGTCCTAGTCATGCCGAACAATGCAGTTCGCTTGCCCAAGAAGTCTGCAGGACTGACAAAAACCGCTATTTCGTTCCCGCGTTTCTGAAATCTGCGACTTGAACTATAGCGGACTGTGCCAATTCTGATATCTGTAGGCCTATCAGTTATTTCTCCCTCAGGAAGGTTGACGATGAGCTTTAGCACATCATCATTAGGCTTTATAACACTATAATTGTGGGAGCTATAGAAGTTCTCAACGTCAGCTCCGAAGTGCCTCTTCCCCTTATCATCCTTAAAGAAAGTTCCAAGGATGCGGCATTCAAGGCCAGAAAAGCTGAACTCATAACGTGTGAAGCTATCTAATTGGCTCTCTTTGCCACTGGTCTTCAGATTGTCCTTATAATATTCGATCATTGAGCTAACGACATCGTTATCAGTCGGAAGCCTAGATGGCTTTAAAACGCGAAGAAGCAATGCTTCCAAGACGTTTTCTTCATTTTCGTAATATGCCAGAAGAAAGGAGCCCTGAGGAATGCCTTTGGCCTTTTCCTTCCATGAATCAGCCACGAGAATATGTGCCCGGTCATAATCAATGTGGAAAGGGCGACCTATAAAGACACCAGTCTCGAATGTTCCCGTCTTATCGTCACGCTTAAACAAGTCAGTGACGGCGATTTTTGCGATCTCATCGGCGAAGTTTAGCGTCATTACTATCCATCTCTATTGGTATCTTTCTTATCTTTAAGGATAGGGTCCTCGAAACGTATCAATGATTGCAGTGCATATTCTTCTTTTATTTCTATCGAGACCCATTTTCGATGTAGCAGCTCTGCGACAAATCCAGTAGTATTACTTCCTGCAAAGGGATCCAAAATGAGATCTCCAGGATCTGTTAGGAACTCGATGAAAAATGCAGCAAGCCCTTTCGGCATGCGTGCAGGATGAGGTACTATCTTTCTTTCTCGGCATTTTCGCATGAAGAAATCGTTAGATTGAGTATTTGAGATGCTAAAGGCGTTAGGGAGGCGCACTTCGCGCTTTTTATCCATTGGCTCAATTTCAAATAAATTCGGCATAATGCTGCCATGGTGATTGTTCAAAAAGCTGTCCTTGCTTATATGATGCTCAGACGGCCTTTTCCCTGCATTATAACTCTCATTGCTGAGCAGCTCTTTCATTTCTTTGCTATATGGTCGAAGTACTCTCCTATTATCCGCCTTGGGGAAATCTGTTTTAGACATCCACCAGATTTGAGTGTAACTATCTGTGGTGCGAATTCGATTAACCGTAACCCACTGTGCCGGTGAAGGCAGACGCGAAGGATTATAGCAGATGAATTGCTGACACAAGCGCAAATCAGTATCAGGATTCTTTAGGAAGCCCATTAGTGATTCTAAATGAAGAAGTGATTGAATGGGGCGCCCAGGCATCCATGCATTTCCCATTTCTATTACAATAGATCCATCTTCCGTGAGTAGGTCAGCAAATATCTTAGCAAGTCCTATGAACCATTCTTTGTAGCGTTCGCCTCTAAGATTTCCATAGCTTTTTTTGTTGTTTAGTGGGAAAGGGGGAGAAGTAAGTAGAAGTTGAACCTTGCCGATTAATTTGTTCCCTAAATCCGATTGCAGAAGCTCATTTGCATCTCCTATGTAATAGGTGCCAAGATCCGTTTTATGGTGTGCCTTTTTCATCTCTCTCATTCTGCCTATCATGGCCAATTAGCGTGCAAGGACTATTAATCAATTTGCATTGAGTGCTAAAAGATGACTATGCAACAGATTTAGCCTCCAGATTACTTTCGCTGTATACATATGCTTTATTATACATTAGAGAAAATCAATGGGTTGTTGGTGAAAATAAATGGCAAAATTGCAGAAACCTGGAGAAAAGCCAGCACGCTCGGGTGAGTACATTGAACGGGGCCCGCGTGGCGGTGAAATACCCAATCCTCGACAGGTGACAATAGAACCTCGCGACGACAAATTGCCGCCTACACAGAAAAAGAATAGAACATGGGAACATAAGGTAGACTGAGGCGAAGCACAGTGATTCAAGAATCGGGGCATGCGAGGAACCGCCAAAATTTAATATAAACATATGAAAATAATATTTACTCTATTTAAAAGCAGCTCGAAGTGATGGTATGGATGCATCGGTGATGCTCTTAATATCAAGAGATATTTCCAGGATACAAAGTCGATAATAAAATTCATCTCTGAAACTATCAGAGAGCACAAAATCTTCCACTTCTTTGCTGCTGCGACGTATTACGAAAGATTCATGCAGAAATCTGATAAAAGCTGCTCATTTGATCGAGTCCGCCCGCTGGGGCTTGAATACGACCTCCTTTGCCGCCAGGGGCCGGGCTCGCAGCCGTCCGGCAAAGAATTCCTTCATGATCCGGTCGATCTCTCTTGATACTTCCAGAGTGTATTCGACCTCGCCGCAGGTATCGCAGATAAGGGCCGGGACATCCTTGATGACAATGATCTCATCCTCAATCCTTGGCCATGAAATCATGCCTGCCCTCATGCATCTTGCCTGTTTTGCAGCAGCAATCGTGGGTATCAGAACTCATCAAAACTTCCTCGTTCCCTTAAAGAAAAAGAACAGGAGACTTCACTCGATATATATCGCCGGCCTCCCCGGCTCCGCTTGACGGCTCTTGCCCTTGGGGTCCGCTCCCGGCTCTTCCGCCGAGTAGACCTCCACCGGCACCCCAAAGGCACCGGCCAGATACTCCTTCTCCCGGGTTAAGGTCTGGTACTCGTCCAGCCCCAGCGCCTCCGCGCTAAGGGAGTGCGCCGCCTTGGCCAGCTTTTGGGCATACTTGGGAGCATCCTTCTTGTGCACTGAGATCGCCGGGTCTGCCATGGCCTCCTTCATCAGAGCGCCCATATCCAGCTTTCCGCCGTGAGCCTGAGAGGATTCCAGGGCCAGGCGCAACATCTCTTTTTTCCACTGGGGAGTGGTGTAAAGTGTGATCTTAGACGGCTTGGCCCCTGTGACATTGATGATCTCCTGCACATCGTTTATCGTCCTCTCCAGCAGGTCCTCCGCCCCCTCAGCCTGCTCATCGATCAGGGACTCATCCGCCACCGGCCAATCTGCCAATGAGGCATAACCCTGGCCAAGACCCGCCGCCCAGATCTCCTCGCATACGTGCGGGATGAAAGGCGACATCATCCTTACCCAGGCGGATAGCACTGCACGAAGCTGGTTTTTCCCACCCCGGCGCTGATACCAGCGCAGGTCGCCCATCAGCAGATAAAAAGCACTCTGCAGTGCCCTGCGGGTCTGAATCTCCTCCATGGCCTCAGTAGCCTCGGCAATCCGCCTCTGCAGCCGGGAGAGCATCCAGCGGTCGATGAGCGTCTTTTCCGCATTCTCGTCGATACTCTTATCGGCCAGTATCTCCCGCGCTAAATTGTAGAACCTCTCCAGATGAGCATGGGTGGACTCAACCCCATCGCTTCTCCAGTCCACATCCGCCGTCCCCTCGGCATTGCCTAGAATGTACAGCCTTGTCACATCCGCCCCGTTCTCCGCCACCGCCTGGCGGAGCGTGAGGAGCGGCCCCTTGGACTTGGACATCTTCTGCCCCTCCAGGGAGACGAAACCGTTCACCGCAATGGCCTTTGGCCAGAGCTGCTCCGGGAATATGGCCACATGATGGTAGAGGAAGAAGAGCAGGTGGTTGGCCACCAGATCCTTGCCCGATGTGCGCAGATCTACAGGATACCAGTAGGCGAAGTCGTCATGAATCTGCTGGACCGTCTGCAGAGGGAGGCCAGTTAGATCCGCAACTTTGGCAGCATTGCCGTTGTCCATGAATATGTAATCGAAAAATTCGGGCGGCAGGTTGTCGATCTTCATCCCGGCATTCACATACTTGGCCAGTATGTAGTAGGCCATGTAAATGGTCGAGTCTCCCAGGGACTCAATCAGCCACTCCTTGTCCCAAGGGAGGTGAGTTCCCAGGCCCTTCCGCCTGGCGCAGGCTTTGTCCTTCAGCCAGTCGATCTTGTTCTCAAACTCCGTTCTGAACTCCGGCGGTATTATCTTCATCCTGGACAGGCACCACAAAACCCTGCCCTTCCACTGGGGATTGGAGTACTCTAAGAACCACTGGTCCCGCACCATCATGATAACGCACCTGGTGCCGCAGCGACAGATCACCGGCGTCTGGGAGAACTCATAGAAGATCTCGGCTATCCCCCGGTCGATCAGATCCCGGAGGAGAAGATCTTTGATCTTGCTCACCGCCGTCCCGGCATACTGGCCGGTATTGGGCTTGAGAACACCGTTATGAAACTCGCGGCGGTAGACCATCTTGGTCGCCTCTTCCGCCTTGGGATCGTTCTGATCCCGGACTCCCAGCTCTTTCACTGCCTCCACCGCTGGGAACTCCCCGTAGCCAGGCGACTCGATCAGAGATATTAACTCGATCGCCCTCAGGTCTTCAATGATACCGTACTGGCTCAGGTCTTTATCATAAAGGTCCTTCAGGGCCAGGTAATCATAAGGGGCATGAGCAGGAACAGACATCACGATTCCCGAGCCGTTGTCCGGGTCCACGAATCCCGCGGGCAGAATCAGCACCTCCGCTCCGGTGAGGGGATTTGTCACCCTCCTGCCGATAAGCTCACTGCCGGGAATCTCCGCACCCCAGGCCACAGTTCTGTCGGTATAGGTCAGCTTCTCATAGGCCTCTTTGGAGACTATCCAGCTCTCACCGTTCACCCTCGCTTCCACATAAGTGACACTTGGGTTCAGCCAGAGATTGGTCACTCCGAAGACGGTCTCCGGCCTTAATGTGGCACAGGGCAGAACGGTATCTCCCATCCTGAACTTGATCAGGGCGAAATCCATGATGGTGGCATCTTCGCCCTTGAGGATGTCGTGGTCCTCCACCGGGTTCTTGTCATGCGGACACCAGCGCACCGGATGGCTGCCCTTGACCACATAATCGAGGCGGCGCAGTATGCCATACTGCCACTCGATGAACTTGCTGTAAGCAGGATCGGTGGTGGTGAACTCCCGCCTCCAGTCGATGGAATAGCCGATGGACTGCATCGCCGCTTTGGCCTGACGGCGGAAGTAGAGCACTATCTTCTCCGGGGTGTTCAGGCCGGCCAGTTCCTCCTCCGGAATACCGTGCAACCGGGTATAAACCCCCCAGATGAGGGGATCTTTGTTGGCTATCAGCTCGGAGAGGCCCACGATGGGTGTCCCAGTGGCATGAAATCCCATGGGAAAGAGGACATTGAATCCTCTCATCCTCTTATAGCGGGCAAATGCATCTCCTATGGTGAAGGTGCGGGTGTGACCGGCATGCAGATTGCCGTTCAAGTAAGGATAGGGTATGGTTAAGAGAAACTTCTGGCGCTCATCGGGCTCCGGCTCATAGACCGCATTCTCCTCCCAGGTCTTCTGCCACTTGGCCTCGATTTCTTTTGCGGAATAACTTTCAAGCAATTCTGTTCCCTCCATTCTCGGTGGCTCTAATTCCACCTACTCCCTCATCTTCTCCAGGCGTCTTGCTGCTTCTTCTATCCTCCTCGTCTCTCGGGTGATGGAGAACCTGATATAGCCCTCGCCATACTCTCCAAACCCAACACCCGGAGTGGCCACGATTCCTGTCCTCTCCAGCAGCTTAGAGGCATAATCGATAGAGCTTCCTCCCACCCAGGCCCAGAGGTAAAGAGTCGCCCTGGGCTTCTCCAGCTCAAGGCCGATATCCTTGAGGGCTTTGTACAGGATCTCTATGCGCTGCTGGTAGACCTGGCGAATCTCATCCACTACCTTCCTCGGGCTGTTCATGGCCACGATTCCAGCATCCTGCACTGCGCCAAAGGTTCCAGAATCGATGTTGCTCTTGATCTTGCCTATCCCTGCCAGGACATCGGCATTGCCGACCACTGATCCTATCCTCCAGCCGGTCATGTTATAGGTCTTGGAGAGGGAGTGAAACTCCACTGCCACATCCTTTGCTCCGTCTACTTCCAGAAGGCTTGTGGATCTATTGCCATCGAAGTATATCTCGGAATAAGGATTATCGTGCATTATGATGATATCATGATCCCGGGCGTAGTCGACCAACTCTCTGAAGAACTCCTTGCTGGCCGTCGCGCCGATGGGATTGTTGGGATAGTTGAGAAACATGATCTTCGCCCGCCGGGCAGTATCTGCCGGAATAGCATCCAGGTCCGGCAAAAAGTTGTTCTCCTTTAGCAGCGGCATGATGGCCGGCTCTCCACCGGCAAAGGCTGTAGCTGTGCGGTAAACCGGGTAGGCGGGGTCAGGCACCAGGGCCACATCACCGGGATTGATGAAGGCCAGCGGCGCATGGGCGATGCCCTCTTTGGAGCCGATCAGAGTGAGCACCTCATTCTTTGGGTCCAGATCAACATCAAAGGTCTTCTTATACCAGTCTGCTACTGCATTCCGGAAGGCTAGCTTTCCCTCATAAGAGGGGTACTGATGGTTCGATGGGTCATCCGCCGCCTGCTTCAAAGCTGAAACGATGTGATCGGGGGTCGGCAGGTCCGGATCGCCTACACTCAGATCGATTACGTCCACTCCTCTCGCCCTTGCCTCCTGTTTTGCCTTATCGATGCCGGCAAAAAGGTACGGCGGGAGATTCTTTATCCGATCGGCATACATTAGGTTCTCTCCATGGAAGATGCATTTATATGATGACAATCATCTTTTTTTTGTTCCGGTCCAGGTTATTGTCCCGCAGGTACTACTTTCACGTAGTATTTAAGATTAGAGGGGCCTATGCAGATCATTGAAGGTCAATAGGTCATCTAGGTCATATAATAGATCGATGAAGGTCGGACGTATTGAAGCTATCGAGCCGAAAGGGAGATTGATGCTGGAGATAAAGGATTTGAGCCGCTGGCTGCCCCAGGAGGTCATCGAGCTTTATGAAGGGCAGGGGTATAAGGAGCTTTATCCTCCACAGGCAGAAGCTGTGGAACGGGGTCTTCTGGAGAAAAAGAGCATGCTTCTTTCTCTGGCTACCGCTTCGGGCAAGACCTTTCTGGCGGAGCTGGCCATGCTCAAGGCCGCTCTTCAGTCCAGGCGCTCCCTTTATATCGTTCCTCTGCGCGCCCTGGCGGCAGAGAAGTTCGATTCTTTTCAGAGGTTCAGAAATCTGGGGATCAGCGTGGGCATAAGCACAGGCGACTTCGATAAAAAGGACGAGCGCCTGGGAAAAAATCAGATTATAATCGCCACTTCAGAGAAGGCGGACTCATTGATGAGGAACGGTGCATCCTGGGTGCGAGACCTGGCTGTGCTGGTTGTCGATGAGATTCACCTCTTGAACGATGTCGGCCGGGGCCCTACACTGGAGATGACCATCACCAAATTGCGTCGCTTCAATCCCGGATTGCAGATCATCGGCCTTTCGGCCACGGTCGCCAACTCCTGTGACCTGGCGGACTGGCTGGATGCAGAGCTGGTGAGCAGCGACTGGAGGCCTATAGCTCTGAAGGAGGGGGTAATTTGCAATGGGAGGCTGGTCTTCTCGGACGGGGATAGGGCACTCGATGCGAAGAAGGATGAGAAGAAGGACGAGGCCATTGCCCTGGTCAGGGATACCCTCTCACAGGATGCTCAGATACTGATATTCGAGAACTCCCGCAAGAATGCCGAGGCATCAGCCATAAAGCTCAGCAACCTGATCCCGCCTGCTCCTCTGGCCGAGGCCCTATCGGAGAGCATTCTGGCGACGGGCGAGAGCGAGACCTGTCACCGTCTGGCCTCATGCGTCTCCAGAGGGATTGCATTCCATCATGCGGGCCTCCTGCCCGAGCAGCGCAGGCTGGTGGAGCAGGGATTCAGAGAGAACAAGATCAAGGTCATCGCCTGCACACCCACCCTGGCCGCCGGCCTGAACCTGCCCGCCAGAAGGGTGCTGATCAAGAGCTACCGACGATATGAGTACGGCTCGGGCATGGTCCCCATCCCGGTGATCGAGTACCGCCAGATGGCGGGCAGGGCGGGAAGGCCCGGCCTCGACCCTTATGGAGAATCCTTCCTCATGGCCAAGAACGACTCGGAGATGCTCAATCTGAGAGAGCACTACATCGAGGGCTCGCCCGAGGAGATCTGGTCTAAGCTGGCCAGTGAGAGCGCTCTGCGTACCCATATCCTCTCCACCATCACCGCCGGCTTCGCCAGGACGGAGAGGGAGCTGAAGGATTTCATTGCCACCACATTTTATGCCCATCAACAGGACCCCTGGCATCTGGATGCTGCTTTGGAGAAGGTCCTAGAATTCCTCTCGGATAATGGCATGATCCTGGACAGTCCAGAGGGTGATCTTGTCCCCACCAGGCTCGGCTCTCTGGTATCAAAGCTGTACATCGACCCCTTGAGCGCAGTCATCATGCTGGAGAACCTGGCTGAAAAAGGGAGCAAAGAGGAGAAAAATGGTAAAGAGGCTATAGTGGGAAGGCCCTCCGACCTCTCCCTCATCCATCTCATAACTATGACCCCGGATATGGCATTGCTTTACATCCAGTCGGCAGATGGCTGGGTGGAGGAGTTCATCGATCTCAATCAGAAGGAGCTGTTCGATGAGGAGAACTATGACTATCTCCTCCGCGAGGCCAAGACCACAGCCATGCTGCTCGATTGGATAGGAGAGGTGAAAGAAGAACTCATAAGCGATCGATATCACATCGGACCAGGCGACATCCGCCGCTCTGCCGAGACCGCAGAGTGGCTGATGCACTCCTTGGCAGAGCTGTCCAAACAGCATGATCTGGGAATCACCTATCGGGCAGAGCAGCTATCGGTTCGCCTCCACTACGGTGCCGGCCAGGACCTCCTATCCCTGCTCGATCTGAAGGGAGTGGGACGGGTGAGAGCAAGGAAGCTCCACCAGTCCGGCATAACCAGCCGTGAGAAGCTCAAGAGCACCGATCCGGCGGAGGTAGCCAGGCTGCTTGGACCTAAGATCGCAGAGAAGGTTCTACTTCAGCTGGCCAGGGAGGAGGAGGCAGAAAAGGCAAAGAGGGTGGAATGGACAGGATCAGATCAAGCCATTGAAGGATATGGAAAAGCCGGAGGAGGTAGAGGTGAAGGAGAGGTGAACGGTGCAATGAGAGATCAGGGAATAAGTGAAGTTCAGCCTTCTGGAGAGCTGCCGCCTGCAAGAAAGACAGCGGCACGAAGGTCAAAACAGGGGAGACTATCTTGAACTGGCTGAAGAAGATCTTCTCCGGATCGGCATCGGAGGCAAAAGAGAGCCTGAGGCTGGAGGATGTCATCTCTTGGCTGGATGATAAGGAGGCGTCAGCTGGATGGGGAGAGAGCCTCTCCCGGATATACTGCCGGCTGGAAGAGCAGGCGCGTGAGCTTTCCGAAGACATCTCTCTTCTGGCCTCGGCAGAGCCCGACCCTTCCACTCCACCAAAGCTCCTCCGGGCAGGGCTTGCCGCCCGAGGGGAGGTGGTCAAGCAGATGGAATCGCTGGAGGAGAAGATCGCTCCTCCCAGGAAAAGGGACCTCCAGTCCGCGAGCGAGCATCACTGGGCTTTGGTCAAAGGCCTGGAGAGGACAGTTACCACCTTCGGAAGGGCGCAGCGCTACGTGGCCGCTCTCTTCCCCAAGAGCCTGGAGAGCATAAACTCCGACCTGGGCCAGATCAGCCGCACACTGGTCGAGCTGGAGGAGTTGATCGGCAAAAGAAGAAAGCTATCTGAGGAGGTCTGGTACTCAAAAGAGCTTGCCAGGGAGATTCAAAAGGGCCTTGCGGCCATAGATTCCTTGAAGAAGAAGCTGGCGGGAGAGGAGGAGCTTCTTGCCAGCACCTCTGCCCGGCTGACGGAGCATGAGCAAAGGGCAAAGAACCTGGCGGCAAGCGATGCAGGCCGAAGGACGGAAGAGCTGAAAAGCAGCCTGGAGGAGAGGAAAAGGGAGAAGATCCAGACGGAAGAGGAGCTGAGAGCACTGATCTCTCCCCTGACCAAGGCCCTGGGCAGGATCACCAAGCAGAGTTCGAGCGACAGGATCAGCCTTGAACATGGGGAGGTTTTCCTGCAGCTCTTGAACAACCCCGCCAAGGTCTCGGACACTGAGATCGCAGGCTCCCTGGCGGAGCTGCGTGCTCACCTGGCCACCCTGGGATTGAAGGATAGAAAGAAGGAGAAGGTCTTGGATCATATCGACCAGCTGATAGGCAAGAGGTCCCTGGAACTGGCACGTTCTCGCCATTTCAGCCTATCGGAGGAGATCGAGCTCCTGGAGGCTCAGCTCAAGGAGAGCAACAGAGAGGCTTTAGCTCTGAAAGACACCATCTCTCAGGATAAGAAGACCCTTCGAACCCTGGAGGCGGCAGCGGAGCAAAGCCGCAAGGATCTACTGCTGCTGCAAGATAAGATGAACGCAAAACAGTCCGAGCTTGTAGAGAGGATGACCCGGATCGCCGGCAAAGAGATGAGTCTCATTCTGCCGGAAAAAATTGGGTGATGAGGTGAATGTCAACTTGGGAGGAATAGTCCCTCTGTCCACAGTTGACTGGCAGGGAAAGTCGGCCTTGGTGGTATTCCTGCGAGGCTGTCCCCTTCGCTGCCCCCACTGCCACAATCAGGCTCTTCAGACCGGCGAGAGCAGCATCGAGTTTCATGCTCTTGCTTCCCAGATAGTGTGCCGAACCAAAGGGCTGCAGACTCCGGCGATTGCATTGAAAGCCAATCCCCAGCAGATCAGCCTTGAGGAGGCATCTCTCAGGGCAGCGTCCCGGCCGTTTGTCGATGCATTCGTCCTATCGGGAGGCGAGCCCCTGCTGCAGCCTGAAGCCGGTCTCAGGCTCTTCGGCCTGGCTCGAAGCCTCGGGCTGGCCACCGGCCTTGAGACCTCCGGATTCTACCCTGACCGACTGAGAATGTTGCTGGAGGCTGGTGTAGTGGACAGGGTCTTCTTAGACCTGAAAACGGAGCTAGATGAACCCGCCTACCAGATGGCCACGGGCATAAAGGGAGTGGCTGTTCGGGTGAGCGAGAGCCTGGAGATCTGCTATCGATCCGGTGTGGCAATCGATGCCCGAAGCACGATTTTTCCTGAACTGCCCTCAGCAGGGCAGATAAAGAAGATCGTAAGGATTCTGGAAGAGCTTGATGGACTGTACCCAGACAACCATCTGGAGAACTATTTCCTCCAGCAGGGTAATCCCAGAGAGGGTGAGCCTTGGTTCGAGCCGGTCTCTTTAGAGGCGATGCAAGAGATAGCGTGCTTCGCCAGCGGGAGAATTCCGGTCCAGGTGCGAGCGCCGCCGGTGATCAAATGGGCGGGCGAGATTGCCAGGAGCGCATAAATGGTGAAGAGAGCGAGAGATGAAGAAAGAATGAAGCTTATCGGTTTTGTGGGCCTGCCCGGGTCGGGCAAGGGCGAGGCCTCGAAGATCGCACGCGAGCTGGGTATGGTCGTGGTGGTCATGGGAGATGTCATCCGCCAGGAGGCGGCCCGGCTGGGCCTGGAGCCAACCGACCAGAACCTGGGCCGGATAGGCAATACCCTGCGGGAGAAAGAGGGGCCGGAGGCCATAGCCAAAAGAACGCTGGAGATAGCTCGAAAGACTGGAAGAGACCTGGTGGTGGTAGACGGCCTGCGCTCCCAGGCGGAAGCGGAATACTTCCGTTCCCAGGCAGAGGAGTTCTACTTAATAGAGGTCCAGGCAGCAGCAGAGGCCCGGCTGAGGTGGCTGGAGAAGAGGGGGCGACCGGACGATCCGAAAAGAGAGGATAAGGGTAACGCAGAGGCAGGGGGCCAGGCAAAGAGCAATTCAGCCTCCGCCCTGGAGGAGAGGGAGTGCCGGGAGAAGGGCTGGGGGCTATGCCAGGCCATGGAGGGGGCGGATTACCGGATAGACAACTCTGGGAACCTGGAGGATCTGCGCCGAAAGGTGGTGAATCTGCTGGGGGAGATAGGGATGAGAGGCAGCAGAAAATAAGATGTACAACTGAAGGCTTTGCTAATCTCATAAACAATTCATTCCGAAATTTATTTTACGCTATTGATATTGTTTTTTGGCCAGAGTATTCAACCTTGCACGTAGTAAATGCTCATCATGGCAGGAGTTTTTCAGCATCTGATCAAGCCATAAAAGGTTTTTTAAGGTCAGGCTTTTGAAGATTGCCTATGGCCTCAAGAGTTCTGCCTGGAAGAGTAAGATAATTTCAAGCTCATTACTACGATGAATGCCGCTCCCACGTATGTCCCTGCAACAACATTTTTCTCCAGCAAGCGCAAACACAAAACTATGTCCCCCAGCCTCGCCATCTACCGCGGCCTGAAGCGCGCCGGGATAGACTTTGTCGCCTCCGTCCCCTGCGTCAATCTGCAAGAGCTCCTCACCCTGGTGGGCGAAGACCCGGATATCATCCACCTGCCCGTCACCCGGGAGGAGGAAGGTGTGGGCCTGTGCGCCGGAGCCTGGATGGGAGGACGGAGGCCCGCCCTGATGATGCAAAACTCGGGCTTGGGAAACTGCATCAATGCCCTGGCATCGCTTGATATGCTCTATGGCATTCCCTTGCTCATGATCATCAGCCACCGGGGCGGCAAGGGCGAGCCGATAATTGGCCAGGTGCCCATGGGCCGGCTCACCGTCCCCCTTCTCCAGACTATGGACATCCCCTATCAAACACCCGCAAGCGGAGAGGGTGAGAAGGCAGGTGGCATCCTGGGAAGAGGCCCAAAAAAGGCGCCGTCCAGCTGCCGTCCTCCTGGACCTGGAATACTGGAGGGGGGCATGAAGCGCATTGAAGCCATCGCCCTGGCAGCCGAGTTCGCCCAGGAGCAAAATGCCCTGCTCATCTCCAACATCGGCTACCCCAGCCGGGAGCTGTACTCGGTCTGCGACAGGCCAGAGAACTTCTATATGCTCGGCTCCATGGGCCTGGCCTCCTCCATCGGCCTGGGCCTGGCCCTGGCGAGGCCAGAGAGAAGGGTGATGGTCCTGGACGGAGACGGCTCAGTCCTGATGAACCTGGGAACCCTGGCCACCATCGCCCTGCACGGCCCGGAGAACTTTCTGCTGGTGATCCTGGACAACTGCTGCTACGGCTCCACCGGCTCGCAGCCCACCTCTACCTGCTACTGCACCGACCTTGCCGCCGTCGCCCGCGGGGCAGGGGTCAGGAATGTAGAAAAAGCGGTCGACCCGGAAGCCCTTGCTCAAGCCCTGCAAGGCTGGGGAGTAGTGGTGGCGAAGGTGGAGGCGGGCAATGCCAGCGTCCCCATAATCGATATCTCTCCGGAGGAGATAATCAAGAGGTTCATCCGATCCGCCCGACAGGCTCCGCCATCCTGAACGAGCCATCCAGAATCCTATTTTTCAGCTCTTCTGCCAGCCTCAGCGCCCGGAACCTGTCCGACTGGCGCAGGACCACAGGCACAGAATGGATTGTTCCGGAAGCGGTCTTCATCTGCAGGGCTCCTAACCGGCAGCGGAAGGCGCCATTAGGGCACTCGGTAACGCACAGGCCGCAGTAAAAGCAGAGCGTCTCATCTCTGCTGGCCGCCCTAGCTCCCTGATCATAGCTGACGGCCTTCATGGGGCAGGCCCGTTCCACCAGACAGCGCCTGCAGCCCCTGCACTGCTGCGGGTCAAACTCGACTTCCAGGTCCACGTCCTCCCACACGTCTCCATAATTGGCCAGACCGATCATCTTTCGGCTGTTGATGTCATTTACCGGCAGAGGAATCTCCCGGTCAATGCGAGCAATCTCCTGGAGGATGGTGGGGCTGGTCACCGGTATGGGCACCGCCCATGAGCAGATGCACTCCGGCCCCGCGCTGGTGGCAAAGCCGCCCATATACTCCGCGGACATCTGATGCATATCGGCAAACCCGGAGAGGTTTGGCATATCTCGACTGCTGCGGGTTCCCGTGCCCAGGACGTAGCCCTCGGCACCGTTGAGAAGAATGCGCGTCCCTATGCCTATCGTCTCCAGCAGGGGATCGCACTTCAGGGGATTGATCTGACCGCAACCGGAGAAGGTGGCCCCCTGGCAGTGAGGCTCAAAGCCCCGGGCATGAAAGATGGTCTTGACCGGCTGGTCGCCCGGATTGACAAAGGCGGAGTAATTCTTGAAGGCATGGCGGGAGCCAAACAATCGGGCCTGGGGCATATCATCGAGCCCCACCTCTGCGTGGAGCAGTCCTCCCTCGTCCGTCTGCACCTCCACAGCAATCTTCTTTCCCTCCACCAGGTCTCGAAAGAGGTGGCCTCCTCCGTAATCCGGCCGATCGCGGCTGTGGTCAGTTCCGAACACCACCAGATCCAGCAGGCCGAGGTTCTCATTGGGGCAGGGACCCACCTGGGCGGGAATGCCGTTCAGCCAGACGCTCTTCGCCCTCCGAAAGGCTCCCGGTCCGGCTACGGGGAAGGAGAGAATGGCATATGTCCCGCTCATCACCGCCCGGGTGGCGGTGGTGACCACGTCCACCTGATCGAGGCTTGACCTATCTCCTTCCTCCACCAGACAAGAAAACTCTTCTGCGGTGAGAACAACCGCCTCGCCTATCTTGACCTTCTCCAGGATCTCTGAGAAAGATCCTCTCCTGCCATCCCTGTTTGCCATCCTTTCACCCGCTAAACCGGTTCTCTAATCAAAAGGACTGCAGATCCCTTTTAATCTGCCGATCGAATCCCCCATATTCTGTCACTATTGTAGAATAATGAAAAGCAATTATCTCAATTAGGAAGATGCTCTTACATGGCCGGAAACTGCTTTATACCGATCTCTCCTGAGATGAGCACAGGTCGATGTAGATCGAAAGATCGGTAGATTAGGTAGGTATAGGTGAACGCAATGAGGAAAATCATTTTCATGGCCATCATGGCAGCAGTGGTGGTGCTATCATTGGGTTGCATCTCCCCCACTGATGAGGGAACCACCCTGCGCATAGGCTACCAGCCCAGTACCCATCAGATCGCAGAGATGGTGGCAGCGGAGAAAGGATGGTGGGAAGAGGACCTAAAGCCATTTGGAGTAACCCGTATCGAAGAGAAGGAGTTCCAGTCCGGACCTCCGGAGATGCAGGCCATGCTGGCCGGGGCAATAGACATCGCCTATGTGGGAACTGCACCCACCATAACCGCAATCTCCGAAGGGCTGGACGCAAAGATCGTGGCATCTGTGAACATCAATGGCTCAGATCTGGTCTTGAGGCCGAATATAGAATACGCCGGTCCCAAATCCCTGGAGGGCCTGAGCATTGCCACCTTCCCCGCCGGCTCTATTCAGGACATAGTGATAAAGAAGTGGCTGGCGGACAACAATGTCGACATCTCCAAAATCAAGTTCCATGGCATGGGCCCGGGCGATGCAGTAACCGCCATTGAGGCGGGAAAGGTAGACGGCGTCTTCCTGCCCCATCCATCGCCCTCCAAGATCGTGGTGGACGAGAAAGGGATAACTGTGGTCCAGTCAGGAGAGATGTGGCCGGAGCATGCCTGTTGCAGCCTTCTGGTCAGCGGAAAGCTCCTGCGTGAGCAGCCGGACCTGGTGGATCAGATCATCAAGACCCATATCAAGGCCACTGAGTATCTCAACGCTAACCCGGAGGAGGCGGCAGAGATCTACTCCAAGAGGACAAAGGAGGATATGGCAGTGGTAGATGCATCCATTGAGAGCTGGGATGGCGAGTGGGTCAGCGATCCGGAGATCCAGATACCATCCACCGTGGAGTATGCCAGGGTGGACAGGCAATTGGGCTACATCAACAAGAGCTTGAGTGCAGATGATCTGTTCGACAGCAGCTTCTATGCAAAGGCATCAGCCTCGGCATAGAATCCATTCCAGGAAGATCAAAGGGAGATAAGGCCAGGAATGAGCAGGAGGATGTGGACCAGTGATAGGTAAAGGGCATGACCGGCAGTAGGACCGCAGGCATGAGAGACCAGATAATCAGGCGGGGTGTTGAAGCTATCTCCATCCTGGGCCTGATCATCATCTGGCAGATCGCCGCTCTGGCCATAGATGACAAGCTTCTGCTCCCCAGCTTTTTCCAGGTGGCAGAAGCTTTCTCCAGAGACTGGCAAACCATGATCAATGAGGACCTTCCTACCAGCCTTCTTCATTTTCTCATTGGCATGGGAGGAGGGCTTCTGGTGGCCCTCCCCCTGGGGATGACCATGGGCTGGTTCAGATGGGCGGATAGGATTCTGGATCCCATTGTGGAGATATTCCGGCCCATACCCCCTCTAGCCTGGATTCCCTTTGCCATCGTCTGGTTTGGCCTCACCGATGAGGCGGCTGGATTTATCATTTTTGTAGGTGCCGTCTTTCCCATACTGATCAATACCTATGTCGGCTTTCGCAGCCTGCCTCGGGTCTATGTGGAGTCGGCCAAGGTCCTGGGAGCAACAGGAGATCTGGACCTGGTGAGATATGTGGCCTTTCCCTATGCTCTGCCCTCCATCGCCGGAGGCATCCGCATCGCTATGGGCATAGCCTGGATGTGTCTTGTGGCAGCAGAGCAGTTCGGAGTGAGTTCATCGGGACTTGGATACAAGATCTGGTCATACTATTACCTGCACCAGATGGAATATGTGCTCCTCTACATCCTGATATTGGGGCTGCTGGGACTGATAATCGACAAGGCTTTCCGCTTTATCGTTGAGGAGAGAATGCTCAGGTGGCAGGTAGGGCTGACACAGTGAGCAGAACAAAGGGAATAAGAAACGTTCTCCTGCAGTGCAAAGCATTAATATGCTATTGCACCTGTTTAGGTTATGGTACTGCCTTAAAAGACTGTTAATGATAATGGCATTCGAGGAAAATATCATGAAGAGAAACATCAAGGTTGAACGCCTCAATCAAAGGCCTTTGGAGCAGCAAGAGATAGAGCTGGTAGAGCGCAAGGGCATAGGCCATCCAGACAGCGTAGCAGACGGCCTAGCGGAGTCCATAAGCCGGGCTTTATGCCAGGAGTACCTTGATAGATTTGGAGCGGTGCTACACCACAACACCGATAAGACCCAGATAGTGGCTGGAAGGTCTAAACCGGCATTTGGTGGGGGCGAGGTCATCTGCCCATTGTATATTCTCCTCACCGGCAGGGCGACCAGGGTCTTCAAGGAGGAGGAGATCCCAGTGGACACCATCGCCATCAAAGCGGCGCGCCAGCTCCTTGTGGAATCCCTCTCCAACCTGGATGTCAACAACCACATCATCCTTGATGCCAAGATCGGCATGGGCTCCTCTGATCTGCGGGACGTCTTCGGCCGGAAGGTCCCATCAGCCAATGATACCTCTTTTGGCGTGGGCTATGCCCCTCTCTCCCAGACGGAGAACATCGTCTATAACACCGAGAGGGAGCTAATGAATCTCAAGAAGAGCATTCCCGCCATTGGCGAGGATATCAAGGTCATGGGCATGCGCCAGGGAGATGCCATCAACCTCACCATTGCCTGCGCCCTGGTGGACAGATATGTGGCAAACATGAAAGAGTATGCAGACACGAAGAGAGAGATCGTGGAGCATGTGATCGATTTCGCCCAGCAGTTCACATCCCGCAAAGTAAATGCTCAGATGAATGTTGCGGACAATATCGAGGAGGGATCGGTCTATATCACTGTCACCGGAACATCGGCGGAGATGGGAGATGACGGTGCAGTGGGCCGGGGCAACCGGGCCAATGGCCTTATCACTCCCAACCGACCCATGAGCCTGGAGGCCACCTGCGGAAAGAACCCCATCAACCACGTGGGCAAGATCTACAACCTCCTGTCCATCCAGGCGGCAGAGCAGATCGCCGCTGAGGTGCAGGGAATTGAGGAGGTCTACATCAAGATCCTCTCTCAGATAGGAAAGCCCATCGACCAGCCCCACATCGCCAGCGTGCAGATAGTCCCCAAGGAGGGTGTGGACATAAAATCATTAGAAGCTGGAGCCACTGAGATCCTGGACGAGTGGCTGGGGAACATACCAAAGCTGCAGCAGATGCTCTTCCGGGGAGAGCTTAATACCTACTGAGATCCAATTCCAATTTTTTTGAAAAATGTTTGTCGAGGGTGCAATAGCTACCTGAGGATATTTTCCAGCCTTTGCACAATCAGGCGGAAGGTATCTGCCGCCGGTGTATCACCCTCGACGAATGTCCGGCCGGCATCGCCCAGGGAGCAGACCTGGGGATCGATGGGAATGGACCCCAGAAATCTGACATTCATCTCCTCTGCCATCCTCTCACCGCCACCGCTCTGGAAGATATCGATCCTCTGATGGCAGTGGGGACAGACCAGGCCGGCCATGTTCTCGATAATTCCAATAACAGGAAGATTCATCGACCTGACCATATTTACTGCTTTGCGAGAGTCAAGCAAGGAGACCTCCTGAGGAGTGGTGACTATGATCGCCCCGGATAGGTCGGGTATGAGCTGAGCCACGCTGAGCGGCTCGTCGCTGGTTCCCGGCGGCAGGTCTATGATCAGAAAATCAAGCTCTCCCCAATCCACATCCTCGATGAACTGCTTGATGGCGGCCATCTTCATCGGCCCCCTCCAGACCACAGGCGAGTCGGGGCTGGTGAGAAGAAGAGCCATGGAGGTTGCCTTGATGCCGCCGGCATCGGCTGGTTTTATCCCATCTTCCCCCAGCACCAGACTCCGATCCTCAATTCCCAGGAGCTTTGGAATATTGGGGCCGGTGATATCCGCGTCCAGAATGCCGACCTTATATCCATCCAGCAGGAGAGCCCGAGCCAGGTTGACTGATACTGTGCTCTTACCCACTCCACCCTTGCCGCTGGCGATGATGATCTTGTGTTTGATCCTTTTCCTTGGATCAACTGCGCATGCCGCTGCTTGGTCGCTGTTCTGGCTGGGGCAGGTGCCCCTCTGGGAGCATGTCTCGCATTTCTCGTTCTCTTCAATCATCGAAGACCATCCATCTACGCTGGTGAATATAGTTCATCTTGATTTTCAATTCAATCATATTTGCGGACTTTTGTTAGCCCTCTGCTGCTGCTCTGAAAGCAGAGCTTTCCCTCAATGATTCTCCTGCTGATCAGGCCGTCGTGCTCCAGGATCTTGCAGTATTTGATGACATCGATATCGTCTAAATCATGAAGGCGGCTGATCTCTTCCAGGGTGCAGGGCGAGTCACATAGGCTGCCCAGGATTCTGTGGCGAATATCAACCGGCACCCTCCAGTTCCAATCGGGAATCAGCTCCGCTCCGGGAAAGATCTCCAGCATCCGAAGCATCTCCTCCTCGCCAAGGGGTCGGACCGGCTCAGCAGGCGTCCTGACCACGGTGTTCAGCTGGATTCTGTCCGGCTCAGTCGATTCCGCCGCCCGGGCGATGAGATCCGCCTCATGGTCGTTGATCCCGGCCACCAGCATCACCTCAAGCCAAATCTCTCCTGAGAATTCGCGGCGAAACTCCCTGAGCCCCTGAACTATCTCCTCGATCTTCAGGCCCTGGGCCGGGCGGTTTATCGCCTGAAAGGCAAGGGTAGAAGCAGCATCAAGGGAGGGTAGGACGACATCCGCTTCTGCGACCTCCTTTCGCACTGCTGGGCTGGTAAGGAGGGTGCTGTTTGTGATCACCCCCACAGGACGGGAGATCGTCTTCTTAGCGAAAGCCACCGCCCTTCCCAGGTCCTGGCTCAGTGTCGGCTCCCCCGATCCGGCGAAGGTCAGGTAGTCGAAGGGCTCGTTTCTCTTCTCCCTGATCTCCTGAAGCACCTTTTGCGGTGGGACAAACCGTCCCCGTCTGCAGGTCAGGCAGTCGGTCCGGCCCAATTCGCAGTAGATGCAATCCAGGTTGCAGGTCTTATGCCTGAGCAGGTCCACCCCCATGGAGAGCCCCAGGCGGCGGGAGAGCACAGGTCCGAATAGGTATCCCATGTTTTCTTTTCCTGTCTTATTCTGCCGAAGCAGTCCATTTACGCTTAAACATTTGCCTGGGCAAAGCTTAATAGACTGCGCTGCCCATGAATCGGTATGGACAAGGCTCATGAACTGATAAAGAAGCTCGGCCAGAGCGATGACTATTTTGAACGTCAGAAGGCGGCATGGGCCCTGGTAAACCTGGGTGAAGAGGCGGTAGATGCTGTTGCCCAGGCCCTGGAGAAGGGAGAGTTCTCCGACCTGCGCTACAAGTCCGCCTGGATCCTGGGAAAGACGGGATCTTCAAGAGCGATAAAGCCCCTATGTTACGCCCTTTTGAGCGACCCGGATCACGTGGTTCGCGAGTGGAGCGCAGCTGCGCTGGAGGCCCTAGGCAATCAGGAGGCAGTGCAGCCCCTGGTTTTGGCCATGAAAAGGGACAGCTCAAAAGATGTGCGCTTGCGGGCGGCAATGGCCCTGCGTTCTCTCAAGGCGGCAGAGGCTTTCCGGGAGCTATTGAGCTATGAAGATCCTGAGATCCGGGGGATGGCAGTAACCGGCTTGGCGAAGATCAGAGACATCTCTTCCCTGGCGGATGTGGCCCGGCTGATTGAAGATGAGAATGCTGAGGTGCGGAGGAGGGCTGCGGCCTACATGGGGGACATTGCCAACGAGGAGGCATTGGGTCCTCTAGCAATAGCCCTCAAGGATGATGAGGTAGATGTGCGCTGCGAGGCCCTGAAGTCCCTGGGAAAGATAAAAGGGGAGAGGGCCGCGGATCTCGCTCTTGCCGCTCTGCCGGACAGGGAATGGAAGGTGCGCTATACCGCAGTGACTGCTCTAGGAGAGATAGGCCATAAAAAAGCCCTCGAAGCCCTGATAGAGGTTATGTTCGGCCAGGACGATGAAGATATCAGAGCCTGGGCGGCCTGGAGCCTGGGGGAGATCGGGGATGAGAGAGCAATAGAGCCGCTGCAGAGGGCTTACAAGACCTGCCCGACGGAAGTGATGAAGAAGGCACGGGATTCGCTGGTGGAGGTGTTTGGGCAGGAGATCTAGTTCTTTTTCCATCAGAGTTCGTCCAGAATTCTCCTTAGACGCTCTTTGCTCCGCTTGATCTCCTCCGGACCGGGGGAATATCCCTCCTGCTCCCTTTGGACCTCCTCCATCGCTCCGGTTAAGATCCTCATCGTCTCCACCGACCCCGGACAGGATGGGTTTACCACCACCTGGTCGGATGAGCCGTAGACCCCCAGGAAGGGAAAGATGCGGCAGGACCAGGGGCGGGCAGAGTAGACCTTGCAGCCCCCTGCCAATCGGTCATAAAACTTGCAGGGGAGGATATGCTTGAAGTTGAGCACCCCAGGCTTTTTGGGGTCGGGAATAGTGTACTTTTTCAGGAATTTGTTCAGGGGGATTTTAAGATGCTTTGCCAGTTGTGCTGCATCCTCAGGCCGCAGGCGGATGGGGTCTCCGGCAGTGCAGCAAGTACCACATCGCTGGCAGCGGAAAAGAATGTGGCAGGCCATGCGGGAGTAGTCCGCTGCCGTATACTTTGGCTGATCAAGCTGCGGGAAGACCTCCCCGTCCGGGAGCATCATGGCCCGAAAGAGCAGAAGAGCGATCTCTTTAGGATTCACTTGTATTTCAGCCAATTCCGCTTCGATCATTTACCCGCCCATTTGTTCAATCATTTACATGCTCAATTCCGATAGGCTGCCTCAAAATGGTCCATCTTTGGATAGACACCCTTTTCAATCTTGCCCTATCTTTATCTATGCCATGAGCAAGGAGGTCGTCCTCATCGGCAGGTCCAATGTCGGCAAATCCACCCTTTTCTGGGAGCTTACGGGAAAGAAGGTCCCGATCGGCAAGCGCCCCGGCGTCACCCAGTACCCGTTCAAGGCCAGGGTAGGCAATATCTTCTATGTGGATATGCCCGGTTACGGATTCATGTTCAGGGCCAGCCGGGCGGAGCAGGAGAAGACCAAAGACCTGATCGTCCATTACTTCGAGGAGCATGCCCCTGACATCCTCCTGGCGGTGCAGGTGATCGACGCCGCCTCCTTTCTGGACATAGCCGACCGCTGGGAGGGCCGGGGCGAGGTGCCGCTGGAGATCGAGCTGTGGGAGTTTCTGGGCGACCTGGGCCTGGACTGTGTCCTGGCGGCAAACAAGATGGACCGCATCGCCATGCAGGATAGGGAGGGAGCACTGGACCTGATCTGCGAGCGGCTGGGGATGCTCCCTCCCTGGACCCAGTGGCAGGATAGGGTTGCTCCCATCAGCGCGAAACGAGGGCAGATCGAGCCCCTTCGGGCCATCATCTCCAAAAAGGTGGCTCTAGCCTGACTGAAGCGAAGCAGAGGACGATATTCCCTGGGCCTCAAACTCCTTGATCACTGCCTCTCTGATCTCATTGCCCACCCTGCTGGCCACATTTCTCCCAGGAACGCTCAGCTCCAGCCGGAGGATCAGCTCTGCACTCTTGGAGCTGACGAGCTGAACGCTCAATGGCCTGTCACTTAAGACCTGAGAATGGCTCCGCGCCTTTTCAAGAATAATTTCCCTCGCCCGATCGATGTCTGCCGCCTTCTCCAGATAGAAGTCCACCGACCAGGTGATCTCTTTCTCTCTGATCGTCCAGTTAATGACCGGCTCCGTGCTCATGATGCTGTTAGGAACAATGATTCTGCGGTTGTCAGCGGTGCGAATAACCGTATGCCTAAGGGTCAAGTCCTCAATCTGGCCGTACTCTTTTCTAAAATCCACCAGATCACCCACCCGGAAGGGCTGGAATATGGCGATGAAGATCCCGGAGGTGAAGTTGGAGAGGGAGTCCTTGGCCGCATAGCCTATGGCCAGGCCGAGAATGCCCGCTCCAGCGAGCATAGCGGTGGCGATCTTATGCAGCTGTGGCACCTGCAGTATGACCAGCATCAGGCCGATCAGATAGATGGTGGCAGAGGCGATCCTGCGGATCATGATCTGCATGGTACCGTCCATCCTTACCTCCGCTCTGTTCACAATTTTAGGAATATTGTTTTGCAGTACTCGATCGGCCAGCCGGGCGATAATTCCAGTTAATATTATTATTAGAAGTATTACTATTAAATTTATTGAGATCGATATGATATCAATTTCATCGATGGCATCAGCTAGGACCCGAAGGGATGTCAAATTTACATGCCTTCCCGCTATTAAGTCCACCTGATACTGAATCCGGTCAGCCAAGAGCTGAGGATCTGCCAGACTCATAGCACGAGAGAGGTCCATCAATGTGGGGATGGAAAATGAATATTTAAAGCTTCTCAGATCCACTTCTTCCGGTAGAAGTATGTCAACATTACCGCCACCACCAGCAGCATCAGCACTAGGACAGCGGGATAGCCATAGGGGTGCTGCAGTTCCGGCATGTAGGTGAAGTTCATGCCGTACAGTCCCGAGAGGAAGGTCAGGGGGATGAATATGGTGGAGATGATGGTCAGGAGCTTTATCACCTCATTGAGCTTATTGCTCAGGCTGGAGAGATAGGTCTCCAGAAGTGAGGCGGACATATCCCTGAATGTCTCAATGTTTTCGATCACCTGGATGGTATGGTCGTACACGTCCCTCAGGTAAATCCTGGTGGTCTCGGAGATGAGGTGCGAGTCCATCCTCTGCATGCGGCTTATCGCCTCCCGGAGAGGCCAGACCGACTTTCGCAGAAAGAGCATGTCCCTCTTCAGATTGTAGATGGCAGGAAGGATGCCAGGCTCCGGATTGGAGACCACTGAGTCCTCCAGCTCCTCGAACCTGTCGCCCAGCTTCTCCATGATCACAAAGTAGTGGTCGACGATCGAGTCGATCATGGAGTAGGCCAGGTAGTCAGCACCTTGCTTTCTTATCCGCCCTCTAGCTGTCCTCAGCCTCTCCTTCAGGGGCCGGAAGACATCTACATCCTTCTCTTTGAAGGATATTATAAAATTGTTTCCGAAGATTATGCTCACCTGGTCCATGTCGATATTGAAGTCTCCGATCTCATCATCATCCTCCGCCTCCTTGTAGTAGAGCATCTTGATTACGATGAAGATGTAATCCTCATAATCCTCGACCTTGGGGCGCTGGTCGGTGAGAATGTCCTCTAAGACCAGGGGATGCAGTCCATAGCAGGCTCCTAGCTTCTCCAGAGAATATATCTGACGGGGACAGTCCACATTGATCCAGGTCATATAGGGCCGGTCCCGGAACATCAGACAATTCTCGACATCATTTGTCTCCGTCTCCAGAAAGTGATTCTCATCATACTCTATCACTGTGAACCTGGGCAGCTCCCGGTTCTGCTGTACCTCCGGAGAGATGGGTGAGCCATTGGGAAATGAGACCGAGGCTGAGGCCAGAATATCCGGATCTTTCTCAGATTGGATTGAAGGAGACGCGGAAAGCGATTCGGAGGGCAACTCAGAGGAAGATCCAGGAGGTGAGGGCTTTACCGGAGCATCAGCGCAGCTGGATGGGCGATCTGGGCGATCTAATGAATATCTCTCTTTTTCCGCTCCCTGCAAGCCACAACCTCCTTTTTTTTCATCCTTGTATCATTGCCCGCTTATTCCTTCTATTTAAATCATCCTCTCCAGAAAGGAAAGATGGTCGTCACTACCAGGAGAACAGTGAGGATGCTCATTATAATGGTTGTGCTCCAGGCGATCAGATTGAAGAGCTTTCCGTTGGCGTATTTTCCCATGATTCTCCGGTCATTTATGAGAATAAGGATGAAGAGGAGCACCATAGACAGCAAGGATCCATTGATCACCTCAGAGAGGACCATTATCGCCAGCAGTGGCGCATCAGGAATCAGTATAAAAAGCGCGCCAAAGCTATCAGCAGGGTGTAGAGGAGGTAAAACTGCATCCAGGGGGTGATGGTCGTTCCCACAATGCCGATCACCATATAAAGGTACCCAGACTCCAGGCTCAGGCTGGGGGTGACCTTCTGGGTGAATAGGAACCTCCAGTCGGGCTTCAGCATCAAGCCGGATATGATGTAGGTGATTTAGACCGAGCTGGCGACGAGAAATATCTTCTCAAGGGTGCGCCGGTTGCCCATGATCACGATCGACCAGACCAGGGCCGCGGCCACGGGAACGGATGCATGCTTGCTCACCCCGAATATCTCCATGCTTGCCGCCACCCCGGCGAACTCGGCAGTGGTGGTGCACCCGAACCGCTCCCGGATGAGGTCAGCCAGACCCTTACAGGTCCTCAGGAATTATCTTGTCCAGAGCATCGTCGAAGGTCACTATCCCCAAGATCCTGCCCTCATCGTCCACCACGGGAACGCATAGAAAATCGTACTTGGAGAGAAGGTTAGTGACCTCTTCGATGGTCGAAGAGGGAAGGACGCTCAGGACCTCTTTTTTCATGACAGCACACGCAGTATCGTCGGGTTCAGCGAGGAGCAGGTCGCGCAGGGACATCACCCCTAAAAGCTGACCGGAATTGCTCTGGACATAGATGTAATAGATCATGTCCACCTCCTGCCCCGATCTCCTCAGGATGGAGAAGATAATAGATACTTTGCATCCCGGGGGGACGGCGACGTAATCGGTGGTCATGAGGCTGCCGGCAGAGCTTTTGCTGTAGCTCATAAGCTCTCTGACCTCCTCTGCCTCCTCCTCGTTCATCATCTCCAGCACCTCGGTGGCTTTGCTCTCGGGCATGATCCCCAGAAGAGTCGGCTGCATCGTCAGGATTCATGTTCTCCAGGATGTCGGCCACGTCGTCGCTATCCATCTGATTGACCATGGTGGCCTGCACCTCCGGGTCCACCTCCTCTATGGTCTCGGCTGCGGTCTCCTCCTCCAGGGAGTCGAGGATGAGAAGACGGTCTCTGTTGTTCAGATCCACCAAGATATCGGCGACATCGGCAGGATGAAGATCATTATTCTCCTGATAATTGGTAAAGTACCAATATTATCATATAAAGCATCCCATTTCACCAAGCCAATATAAATAAAATATCATTATAGAAAGATCCCTTCCTATTTAAAAAATGTGCCCTCCCACGGGCATGGGAGGGCAGGGAGTTGAGGTGCAGGCTGCACTTCATCTCCCAACGGGTTTTATATCTAGTCCAGAATTCAGCTCAGTTTACGGGTATGTACAGGCCTCCTGGTTGCCACAGCTGCTACAGCATGTGCTGGTATGCACGGCAACGTATATCGGTCCTTTCAGGTTCAATGGCGTCTTAAAGGTCGCTTCATAGGTCTGGTAGTAGCCCTTGAATCCCCTGTTCGGGTTGGGTGGCGGGCTGTTGCTCACCCAGACGTGAAGGTCCTCTGCCTCGCAGTCCTCGTTAAGGCCGTCCAGATTGAGGCTATAGCCTGTCACCTTATCGCCTGTCGTAACGAGAGTGACGACAGCCTCGCCTACATACCAGCCCCTGCTCCGGTCGCATTTGGCAGCTCCAGCCCACATCGATCCTGTTGTTTCAGTGGTCCCTGCCGGGAGCAACCAGTACCATCCCCAGTTGCCTGTTCCATCGAAGCAAGTCGCACCATCCTGCCATGCCCAGGCGGTCTCGCAGGCCTTGCAGTCCTCGAGAGTAACCTCATAAGTGCACGTGGCCGAGCAACCTTCTGAGCTGGTCACTGTCACTGTGAGGATTGTAGGTCCGACATCAAAATCGCCCGCTATGAAGGTGATAGAGGGGCCATCGATGGGGCCGACTATCTCACCGTTAGAGATGGTCCAGGCGTATGTCGCTCCAGGAATAGCAGTCACTGAGGCAGTGTTGCCTGTCGAGAACTGGCAGACCGAATCATCGGATACGGTGATGGTGCAGTCCGGCTTCTGGAGTTCCAGGGTAATGGTCTGTGTGCACTCTGCCCAATTGCCACAGTCATCCGTCGCCCTATAGGTGCGGGTAATGACGCGCGGCTCATCGCATCCGCCTTCACCGGTATCTGTCTGTGGTCCAGTGCATACAACTTCGACATCAGGATCACAATTGTCAGATACTTTAACTTCTCCAATTGCTGCTTCTGAGCAGTCAGGATAGGCTGTCAGATATGCTTCCAGCTCGGCCAGGGTGGTGAAGTATTGATCTGGCGGGCAGGTGATCTCTGGCGGTTCAGTGTCCTCAGTCCAGGCATAGGTTACTGTACCTGATGCAATGTTGCCACAGGCGTCTTCAACCCTGTAGATGATGGTCTGGGAGGCTCTGCAGCCGTCATAGGTGATATCACCGGGGATGCAATCCACTGGGATCTGCCCATCGCAATTGTCGTTAGCGATTATATCCTCGCATACTGGTGGGGTATTGCATGGCAATTCGCCTCCGTCAGGAAGGGTGAATGCCGGCGCTTCGGTATCTTCCTTCCAGGTGTAGGTTACTGTACCGGTTGCAGTGTTACCGCATTCGTC
>JGI12104J13512_1000319_pt1 | contig 44686 bp, 40 predicted proteins | sample TerdegcTABiofilm_FD_13512 | JGI IMG/M metagenome (IMG submission 13512)
GTCACCCGTTTCTCGTCGAGGCTGCCATCGGCTACGGAGGTAAACTGCCCGCCGATGGAAACGCAATAATCCTCCGCTTCGCGAACCGTGTCCCCCTTATGTACCAGCAGGGGGCCTGTGCAATCACGGGGTGTATTGCGGGGATCACCTGGAAAAATTACAATGTTGCGCAGGCAGGTCTTCCCACCGGCCCCCTCCTCATCATGGTCCACGTCGCATCCACGAACGTGCCCTTTACGAGCGAGAGCAAGGACGCAATCGCAGGCATCCCTGAGATTGAACGCGAGGTCACCCTCGTTCTCCAGGAATTAGGCCGCGAACTCAAGACGTATCTCTCGCGGAGGGACAAAAGCCGGCTCGCCGAGGACCGGGCGAGGGCCGTCTGTGCCATCATCCCGGATATTGCATCGAAGGTTGCAGAGATCGTGGAGCTTCCTGTTCCTGACACTTCGCTGATCGAGGGCAGGCTCATGCGCAGGGTCGTCGTGAAAAAGATGAGCCGGGACGGACGTGTCACAATCGAAGTCAGGAACCATATGGCGACGACAAATGTACTCTCCCTCTATGACATCTCGCGAAACCCAGCGGAAGATGCACGGCCCGCGCCCTCATTCGCGACAGAACTCGACGGGGAGTACACACGGATGTGGCAGCTCGAAATTCCACCGGGTGGTGTATGGACAGCAGAATACTCGGGAACAGGCGGGGGTACCGTTCAGGTCAGGGGGATTCCGCCTGAAAACATCGCGGTGGTGGATCTTGACGCAGAGTGAGACGCTCGAAAAGAGGGCATACGAGAGGCTGATGGCAATAGCCATGCAGTGGTACCGGCAGATGGCCGAGGGGAACATCCCCTCCATCACGCTGCCAACCCGGACGAAGCAGAACATCGCCTACGACGATGAGTCCGAAGTGTGGAAACTGGGTGACCGCGAGAGCGTCCGGTCAGCGCACACGGCCAGGAGTGCGCTCCACCTCCTCAAAATGTCGTACGTAATCGGGTTTTTAAAAACCCAGCTTCGTGAAAACCGTTCTTCAACCCTGAGGGAGCTGTATTACATCTCCGAGGGTTGGAAAAAAGCAAAGTTCTCGGCCCAGGACGAGAGCAACTACCTCATCGAAGATCTCGAGATCCTGACAGACCTCCAGCGTGAAGCTTTCCACCTGCGGCCGGAAGAGGATGGCGCAACCATATTCGGCCCTCTGCGGCTCAAGGAGATGACAAGGAGGGGGGAGAGGATAATCCACTGCAGGGATGATGTAGGCGAGGCAGGGTACCAGATCCCCTGTAACGTGGAGAACGTGGAACTTCTCGACCATGACGCGAGTTGCGTTATCGCAATCGAAACAGGAGGCATGTATGCGCGGCTCATCGAAAACGGGTTCGACGAGGAATACCGTGCCATCCTCGTGCACCTGAAAGGGCAGCCCGCCCGTTCAACCCGCCGCATGCTCCACAGGTTGTCTGACGAGTTTAACCTTCCCGTCTACGTCTTTACCGATGGTGACCCCTGGTCTTACCGGATTTATGCCAGTGTTGCGTACGGGGCAATCAAGAGCGCGCACATGTCCGAACTCCTCGCGACCCCGAAAGCCCAGTTCATCGGTGTCCAGCCAAGCGATATCAGGGATTATAACCTTCCGGCAGATGCCCTGACAGAAAAAGACATTGCCGCGCTCCAAAGTGAGCTTACGGATCCCCGTTTCGGATCCAGTTACTGGAAGGAGCAGATCCAGCTGCAACTGGCCCTCAACCTCAAGTCAGAACAGCAGGCGTTTGCAGCGCGGGGTCTTGACTTCGTCACCCGCGAGTACCTCCCGCGGCGGCTCTCGGAGATGGGGCTCGTCATCCGATCATGAACCTGAATATTATCCATGAGATCAGGAGCATGATGGCGGAGTATTTCAATCCCGCAGTGACCCGTCCCTCACCCATCTGACCTGCCACAAGGCCGGAGAAGATTCCCTGGATCATTGCCGCGTGCGAGAAGAGCCGTGTATAGAAGAATAAATCGATGTTTCCGATGAACGAAGCAGCACCGGCACCGGCAGACTCCGCGGCACTTCCCGCCGTGGCCATCGTGCTCAGAAACGTGCTCACCAGGATGAATATGACAAAGACGAAAACGAGGAACGAGATAAGCACGATAATGACGTAAATAAGCATATTATTGCGCCGTTCTGTGCGGAGGGCGAGTACCTCGTAAGTATCCCGCGCCGCTGCCCGGAGGACCTCGCTCACATCGCCCCCGGCCTTGCTCGCCTTTGCGATGAGGTCGATGCTCCTGTCTGCAAGAGGTGTCCCGAGGCGGGTCCGGAACCTCTGGATTGCCTCTATAAACGTTGTATTCCAGGACATCTCGTTGTCGAGGCGCCGAATGAACGGTGTCAGGGTGCTGTATTCCCCCTGGGCAACGAGATGGATGGCGTTTGGGAGAGTCATCCCACTGTCGTTCATTCCCGCAAGGTCGCGGAAAAAGTTGGGGAGTGCTTCCTCAAGGTTCTTTATCCTGCGATTCTCCCGGAAATCCATCACTGCAACCGGGACTATCGCAACGAGGATGGAGAAAACAACGACATCGTCCACGAGGGTTGTCGAGAAGAGCACACCCATCCCGTAATCCCTGATTGCAAGCGCCGTGCCCAGGACAAAAACGATGATTGAAGCAGGGAGGGAGACAATAAGGATATGGAGGGGTTTTTCGAGGAGGACTGCAACAGGGTGCTTGATGACGCGCATCACCCCTGACCGCTCTGCACGGACTTTCTCCAATTTCCTGATGATCTCTTCCTGTTCACGGGCAAACTTCCCGATTTCTGCCGGGGAAAGGTCTATGCCTGCAGGCTTCTTCCTTGAGAAAAGCCCCCCGATACCTGCAGCTTTTCCACCGGAATCCGTGGCATGCATGGAGGGGGGAGACGGGGGAAAGGGCTGTTTCTCCTTCTTTTCCTGTGCAGGCGGGACTCCCGTTTTTCCACTTTCTTTGTCTGGTTTTTCCCTGCCCGGATCACCGAGTATCCTGTCTTTGAGTCCCACCTTCAGCCCTCCGGTGTCATGGAACTGATCAGGATGACAAACATCAGGCTTCCGAAGGGAATCATCATGTAAATGATGATGTAGAGGAATATGGGCTGCGATGATTTGGAGAGGATGGACATGATGGACTGCAGGATGATCAAAAAGAGAGGGCCTGCGACCATCGCTGTGACGTATGACTCGGATATGAGTCCAAGGGTATCGAGGAACAATTTCTGTGACTGCCTGTTCTCGAGTGAATACTGTTCTGCCTTGGTCCGGAAGTACTCCGTCAGGCTGCTCCCTGCAGAGATGCATCCCATCGCCCCCTGGAGGAACTCCTTCATGCGCAGGCTCGGCGTCGTTGCGGATATCAGCCGGAGTGCATCGAGAAGGTCACGCCCGAAGAGGTCGATTTCCATTGCCACGAACCGGGCCTCGACTGCACTCTCTCCGTACATCGGGCTGTTTCCAAGCTGCCGGAAGATCTCCGCGGGGGGTATACCCGCGGTGGACATCGCTGTAATGTAATTGATGGCATAGGGAAGCGTTGCATCGATATTCCTGCGCCGGTTTCCAGCAACCACGCTGGGATACACGAGGAAGATGACAAAGGTAATTCCCCCGACAACTGCAAACGATATCACGATGGCAATGATTGTCCCGATAATCAGGCTGTATTCCGAGATGAAGAGCATGAATTCAGGAACGGCACCCTGGTACTTGATCATGGAGGGGATGTTGAAGATGAACGTGATGATGCCAAGGACAACGGACGCGACTGCCCCGGCAAAAAGGGCACTGAAATATGCAGTAGAGAGGTAGACTTCGAACGGGACTTTCATCCTCGCAGTGACGAGGTCACTGCGCAATGCAGCATACTTATCCCTCTTTTTCCCTGCAAGTGTTCCAAACAACCGAAATGCAAAACGTTCCCAGCTGTTCATGTTTCTCCATACAGTTCTGCCCTGACCTTCTCCATTGTCCGTGCAGGGTCACGGAAATACTGGATCAGGATGTTGCTGACGTCCCTGAAATGCCGGATCTTCTTGAGGCGCATCCATTCGAGGACTTCCTGCCGCATCTTGAGCTCCTCTCTCATCCGCTCCTCGTCCCAACCCCGGGACTCCATTATCTCTTCAAGGACGTAGGACTTGCCCGAGTAGGTAATCTCGTCCGTTGCAGGATGCCAGCGGAACACCTCGTTCGTGATCAGCTCGTTTGTCCTCGGGTCAATGTCCAGGATCTCGATGATCTGCTTGTTCCGGCGGATCCTCTGGCCTCCGACACGGGCCTGTACCTGCACGGAGATGAGGTCGAGAGCAGAGAGCATGTTCCTCGGGACGTTCAGGGGAGGGTTTTCAAGACGGTGGACAATGCTTGCAACCGAATCCGCGTGCATCGTCGAATATGTCACGTGACCTGTGCTCATCGCCTGGAAGAGAGTGAGAGCTTCCTTGCCCCTCACCTCCCCGACAAGGATGTATTCGGGTCTCTGACGGAGCGCTGCACGGAGAAGCTCGTACATGTCAATCTCGCCCTTTCCCGACGCGTCAAAAGATGTCCGCGTGATACTCGGTATCCAGTTGGGGTGGGGGAGCTTGAGTTCCCGTGTATCCTCGAGGGTCACGATCTTTGCAAGAGGGGGGATGAAGAGAGAGATCGCATTGAGAGACGTGGTCTTACCCGATGCAGTCCCGCCTGCAAAGATGCATGACTTACCGCTCTCGACAGCGAGCCAGAAGAAGGCGATTGCAAGCGGGGAGAAGGTCCGCCACTCGATGAGGTCGGTCGGGGTGATAGGCTCATCCTTGAACTTCCTGATAGTGTAGGTAGAACCATGGGCTGTCACCTCCGATCCAAGAGTCATCTGGATACGCGACCCATCGCTCATGGTGGCATCGAGCATGGGCTCGGCAATGGAGATATATTTTCCCGAACGCTGGGCAAGTTTTATCACAAAGGAATCCAGTTCTTCGGCGCTCTTGTACACCAGGTTGGTGCGCATGGATTCGTACCTGTTATGGAACACGAAAAGGTTCGCATTGACGCCATCGCAGGAGATATCCTCGATGTACCTGTCATGCATCAGGGGGTCTATCATCCCGTTACCGAGGAATTCCTTGTACATTGCATACAGGATCTTCTCCCTCTGGACCGGTGTGAGTGAAATGCCATAATCAGCGATGATATCATCCGTCACATCCCGCAACGTCTTTTTTGCGACTTCCTCTATGACGTTCTGGGTGTTGATATCAAGGCGTTCGAAAATGCGTTCCTTAATGTCGTTGAAGAGATCAAGTTCCGCGGGGGTGAGCTTCGGTTCGAGGACTTCGTACATGTATTCATGGGTTGCGTTGTCATAGGTTATCCTGACATAGGCATAGGGTTCGTTAACAGGGTAAATCTCAATCTCTTCAACCCCGGGCCGCGGGCGGAATTTCAGGTCGACAAGAGGACCGTGTGTCCGCATGTTATATTCTACAGGGACTTTGCGAATGACGTTGAGTGGATTGAGTTTCTTCAAAAGTGTTTTAGAACCTGCTTCGGCCTGAACCTCGGTAGCGGCGTCGGTGACAGTCCTGATACTGCCTTCGAGAAGGTCTGATTTCTGGAGATCTTTGCCCTGGCCATCACTCACCGTTCCCTTGAACTTGAATATATCAGTCTTTTCTGATATTTTGATTTCATCGATCTGGAATGTTGCACCCTTGGGAAGGATGAGTCCTGAAAGGTCATCGATGTCATCGACGGATACAATTGCCTCTGTTTCCTGCTCTTTCTCCCTTGATTGGGTCACCTTTTTAGCCGGCTTGAACGACGGGGAAGGAAACACACGGGCAGGTTTCTCTTTGCCTTCCCCTGCGCTTTCCTCCCCTTTATCCTGCTGCATCCGTGTGGGCGGCGCAGCCTGCTCTTGGGGTTTTCGTTCAGGTTCGATCTCCGGAATGCTCCTTTCCGCCTGAAATGCGGGGACACCGGGCGTTTTCTCCATCCGGGGCACAGGAGTCTCTCCCGTGGTTTCACCTGTATCTGGCAGGGGGGTTACTTTCGCTGATTGCCGGACGGGGGCCTTCTCCTTTCCTGGTGCGGATATCCCCAGTTTCTTTACCAGGAGATCGAGATCATCTTTCCCGACGCCGGTAATCTGCCCGGATGTTGCACTATCTTCTGTCTTTTTTCCCTTTCCCGGCAGTTCCTCTTTCTTCCTCCTGAATAAAGAGCCGAATATACCGTCTTTTTTTGAATCTCCTGTCATCCCAATGACCTTTCCCAGACCCGGTCGTTCCCCCTTGGGCGGATGTATACGAGGTGTTTACGCGTTATACACTATGAAACATTTCTTTGTGGAGGATGGTGACTGCAAGACGTATCATTCCAAGGTGCGCTGTCTTGTCTGCAAGGATACAGAGTGAAAGGTCCCCGTACGGGGCAATCACGCAGGTTCCCTGGTTTCCCTCGATGATAACGCAGGCGGGGGACCCGAGATTCATATCCAGGGCAACTTTTCCTGCAGTCCTGATAAAATCCTCTGCAATGGCAGCCACATGTTCAAAGTCCACATCTCCTGATGTCTGGACTGGAAATCCCTCAAAAAAAGCAAGTACTGCATGGACCCCCTGCAATGCCATGAACCGGGCAAGCACCCCGTCATCCAGTCTTGCACGGGGCACATTCTTTGGCTTTACGGCCTGCTTGATGGATAGCCCTCTTTCAAAGCACATTTCCTCTGCAAGTGCCATCTCCTCGGGACCATACCGGTACTGGATGAAACGGGGCTCGAGTGATGACCCTTCCATGTTCTTCAGGAGGTAGGTAACGGCTTCAGATCCATGGTATTCATTTTCTTTCTCGCGATAACAGGCAGCGATGACTTCTCCTTCCTTTGCGAGAAAGAGACCTGCACCTTTTGTGGTGAAAACCTCTATCTTTCCTGAAAAAGGTACCTTCTCTCCTGATACAGTATCAACGAGCGGATCCTCGACAACACCGAGGTATGTTCCCCTTGGAAATTTCATGCAATTCAGAGAGCCGCGACGAGTCGATCCTTATTCTTCTTCAACTCGTACCGGATACGCCCCACGTTTGCCTCATTGCTTGCAACAATCGCGATGAGCTCATCCGGGGAAAGGGGGGACATGATGATGGGTCCCTGGTCCAGTTCGACAAGCATCTGGCGGAGTTCCCCCTTCCCAAGTTCTTTTCCCATGGCTTCCGATGTCCCAAGGCCGGTTGAAGCCATTGCACCGAGGGCGTCGATATCCATCTTGCCCGAGGCTGCACTCTCGATTACAAAACCGTCGCGGCCCACCACAACTGCAGCAGAGACCCCGTCGATCTTTAAAAATTCACCCAGAATTTGTTTAAGAAGCATTCATGCCACCTTTCCATCAGACTATCTTTCTTGTTATATATAAATAAAAATCTTTGGTTATCCCTGCTCTCCATCCTGCCACATTCCCTTCATTGTTCGATTTTTCCAATCCCTATTATTCTCTTACCAATAGGATTATCTGGAGGAGCGAACTCAATTTGTATGATGCAACTTCCCCGTGGCACATTTCGGTCAATGGAAAAAGGGGAAAGACTCGGTGGTCTCCTCAAAAAGCTCGGCTCAGACCAGTTTTCCGGGGTTTGTTCCATCGTTTGTGAAGGCCATACCATAGAGATTGTCCTTGAAAAAGGGAGGGTTTCACTTGCCAGCTGTGATGATCTTTCGGGAGATGACGCTATGAGGGTCATTGACGGTCTCATGGAGCGGCCTTTCGATGCTTCCATCTCGGAACTTACCCCCACCCAGTTAAAATTATCCCGCGAGTTCAATGAAGCGTTCATTGTCAGAAACTCTTTAACTGCAGAAAAAAGCATTCTACCTCCGCAACCCAATAAGGATGAGATTATCCCCGCTGCTGGCAAAACACCTCTCCAAAAACCGGAATATGAACCGCAAACCGTTATCCCCGCCCGACATCAAAGAAAACCACAAGATCAGGATGCATCAAAGGTTCAGGCCGCAAAGTCAGAAAAAGATTCTTTTCCAATGGGTAGCGTGACGTCGACCGCGACATTCAATGAAGCTTTATTCGAGACGGGAGAGGAAAACATTAATTCGCCTGAACGGGGGTATACTCTTGATGATCTTGACTTAAAAGCACTTGACTCCATGGACCTTGATGTCATGTCAAGGAAGATCCGGGATAATTGTAAACTTATGGTTGAACGCCTCCATCTCGGTTATCTGGTTGTTGACGAGGATAAAAAAGAGAGTGGATAAAAAATATGGAAGTAATAACCTTCGATCTCTTCCTTCTCATCACGGGGCTGATACTGGTTGGTATCATTCTTTTCCTTTCTCTTGTCAGTGTCATTTACACTGTCCGCCTTGCTTACAAGATGGACACGCTTACGAAAATGATAGATACCTTCCGTCCTGTTTCAAAAGTTGATTATTCAATTCCCGGCATAGAAACGAAGATCAAAGGCGGGGAACCCGAAATTAGTGTAAAAGAAACCGTCTCTGTTCCTGAAAAACCAAAGTTCGATCCGGCCCGTGATGCTCCTGACATCCCGTCAGGAATGCACCGACTCTGTGAAATCTATGGGATCGAATCCCTGACACTCTCCACTCCTGACGGCCTCGTGGTTGCATCAACAGGGCATCCTTCTGCTGGCGATGACGCTGCCCGGGTGAGTTATGCATCCGTGACGGGAACCCCTGTCAGTGAAGAGGGCATTTCTGTATTTCATACGGATTACAAGGGGAATGACCTGGTTGGTATCATCAGGGGAAACAGGGAGATACCAAAAGATCTTCTCGGTGAATTGAAAAAGGACATTAATTCACTCCTCGAGAGATGGATTTAGGAGCCTTCTTTTCATGAAGTCTTCATTAGGCTTATATAAAAAAAGAAGAAAAAATACCTTCAGGGAGGGATGAATGGTCCGGGTCTTTACTTTTGCGTCAGGAAAGGGAGGGACGGGAAAGACTACCTCGACTGTCAATATCGGGACCTGTCTTGCACAGTTTGGCAAGAATACGATCATCATGGATGCCGATATCGGGATGGCGAACCTCGGCCTTGCCCTTGGACTCGAAGACGTTCCGGTCACCCTCCACGAAGTACTGGCAGGAAAGGCAAACGTTCAGGATGCAATCTATGAGGGCCCGGCAGGAGTCAAGGTTGTTCCAAGCGGAATATCACTGCAGGGTTTCCAGCAGGCAAACCCGGAGCTTCTCAAGGATGTCTTAAAAGACCTCGTGGAGGTCTGTGATTACCTCCTGATCGATGCACCCGCCGGTATCAGCAGGGACGGTATCATACCCCTCGCTGTTGCAGACGATGTTATCCTGATCGTCAACCCGGAATTGTCGTCCATCGTGGATGCCCTTAAGACTAAGATACTGACTGAAGTGATCGGAGGGCATGTTTTCGGTGTCATCATCAACAGGGCGGGAATCGACAAGTCCGAGGTGATGATCCAGAAGATGGAGAAGGTGCTCGGTGTCCGGGTCATCGGTACCATTCCGGAGGATCCCAATATCAGAAAGGCAGCATCAGCCAAGACACCGGTAGTCATCAAGTACCCCGGTTCCCCGGCTTCAGTGGCCCTCAGAAATTTGGCGGGTGAACTCGCCGGCATCCCGATGGAACAGAGGGGGGGAAAATCCCAGGAAAAGTTCATCGAACGTTTTTCAAAAGTCCTTTTCAGGGGTAAAAAATGACAATAGAACAGATCCTGCTCCTCTTGGCATGCATTGTCATTATCATCCTCCTGGTCCTGATTTTTTTCATGTACGTGCGGATACGGCAACTCATCCGTGATCTGGAAGTGCTCCAGTCAAGACTTGCAATTTCAGATTCGGAACTAGATACACTGATCAATAACGTTGAAAGGATGATAAAGAAAATAAAAATATAAATTTCAAAAAAATTCTATGATGGTCTGTTCCGGACCTGGAAGACGCAATGCTCGTCTCCCTTTGACCGGCACTTAATTTCTTTTGCGTCCACCCTGATATTGTATGCTCCCTCTATGATACCCGCAAGGAGGCCTGCGGTGCAGAAACAAACGTTTTTCCCGGTGTTCCCGATGGATTCAGATTCCACGGTGTGCTCCAGTGTGAATGTCCTTGTCTTTTCTGCCTCGTTCCACTCCTTTTTGATAATCTTGAACCATCCCATCTGCGAGTAAAATGTAAAGGCCATGTTGCAGAGGGTGTCCGGATTTGTCTTCCGGAGAATCTCGTCTTTCAAAGTGCCCAGGATTTCGTCTTCGGGAGTCCCGACAAACAGGATGCCGATGATATCTTCCGCGGAATTTTTGATCGGCTCATAAGCGACGACATACTTTCTCCCGACCACGTCTGCGGTACCGTAAAAGGTCTGTCCCTTTTTGACTACGGCATCGTAGACAACACTGGAAATTTCTGTTCCGACCGCCCGCTTGCCATCGGCGCCAATAACATTTGTGGATACACGGATCGCCTTATCCCCAATCTTCTGGAAAACTGTGGCCTTGCTGCCCAGTTCCTTTTCGATGGAATCGACCACTTCAAAGTTATTATTGACTATGTGGTTGCCAAATGCAAGCTGATCGCCGGAAATGGAAGGAGGCCCGAACGCAAGGAAACGTTTCCTAAGTTCGTTGAGATCGTGGTCAAGTTTGGTCCGGGAGAGATCAAAGGAGATACTCATCTTCTTGTAGTGCTCCACGTTCTCTTTTCCCATGTCCTTGTAGGCACGATAGTTGACCCCGCTTGCCGAGGCCTCACCCATGGTCTTTGTCAACGAACTGGTCATGGACGAGAAGATGAACCGTGGCATCATGACAACCGGTTCATCCATGAGGGATATCTTACCCTCAAGGGGCTTGTGTTCGATGAATTCGGTGATGGCCGAATCGCCCCTGACAACCGCTTCTGCCTTGAATTTCCAGCTCGGAGGGACCTGATCAGCCACGAATTCGCAGTAGGGGTCTCCCTTTGCATGACAGGTCTTCTCGAGACAGAACCAGTTCTTCCCCGTGACAGAGGTAAGGATGCCTTCTATCCAGCCCTGGTGGATACCGCAGACCGGCATGTTCCAGTCCTTCAGCACCTCGGACTCAAACGTCTGCTTGCACCGCATGACGATACGCTTCTCGGAAGCTTCCACGAGCTCGAACGGAGATCCCCATCCCTGCTGGTGTTGCATCGTGAAGACCAGCATCAGGAACTCTTCCGGTTTAAGGTTCAGGCCAAGTTTTTTAAGAAGCTTGTAAAGGCCTAAGGATCCCTGTCCCACAGAGCGGAACAGCTTTCTCATGGCCTTATTTGCGAGTTTTTTCCCAAGGTTTGCTTCATACATCTCGTACAGGGCTCTTACGAGAAAATTTGGGTTGCTGGCAGTCCTGACACCAAAGCAGGTCGTGACTCCCTCTGCCGGGTTCATATGCATGTAGGCAGTGATGTCCTTGCTCCCCTTGAGGATAGCTTCAAAATCCTCCTTTTTCATAATACCCTTCCTTCTATTCTATCTCAGTCCTATATTACCTAAATATTATGCTTTTTAAGAGTAGCTAGAAAGTCGGATATCGGAGGCCCTGATCATCAGAAATGATGAATTCAATCATCCACGATGACGTCATTTCCCATGGAGAGAACAGCAGCCTTATTTCACATTCCCTATATCAAGTGTCACGGGTTTATTGTTGAGTCCGGGATGGAATTCGAACTCGTACATCCGGGTCGTGAGGTCACGGGAATGGACAACACACTCGTATTTCCCATAGAGCAGCCTGAAGGATACTTTTCCGTCTGCCCGTGTAAAGTCATTCCCGATTACCTGACCTTCCTTCCTGATGGAGACCCGGTGCCCTGCAAGTGGTCTCCCGTTATCGACGATGACGACCGAGAATATCCCTGCACCTCCCTCCCTTTCCCTTTTAACCTCAGGTATATCGACCGGGAGGATGCGCCTGAGTATCTCCTGATCAAAGATGCGACACCCAAGAATCAGTCGTTCGACAATCTCGGGCCTGACCGGAAAAAGAGTGAATTGCTCGGTTCCCTTCATGAGATATACTGCTTTATTCCCAAAGAGGGCACCCTTGGAATCGTGCAGCACCGCACCGTTGGGGTCACCCTCGAGGAAAAGGAGGTAAAAATCCCCCTGCTTTTCCTTTGCATGCCCTATTCCGGAAAATGAATGTGTTCGTGCGAATGAGAGAGCATGGGTCAGGCTCATGGGTCCTTCACCGGCTGACCCGGATATGATGGATTCAAGAATTTCCCTGCTTGTCAGGAGATACCACCTCCTTTTCCTGATCGAACCCCGATAAGAACCGCCCGGAATCAGGGAGGCAGGGATCATTCTTCCCAATTTCCCCCCGGGGAGTCTTTGGGGGCCATACATATGAACCTGTACAACTCATGATATATCTGTATCCATGATAATTCCTCTGGCTGTCGGTGCAGTTGCAGTCACCTGCACATTCCTCTATGCATCATGGCGCGATATCCGGGAAAGACGTGTTCCTTTTCCCACCTGGTACCCGATGCTCGCCATATCTGTTCCAATGGCCGTCTGGTTTTACGTATTGTTGCTTGCCGGGGGCATGTGGTCACTTGTCACTTCCTTCCTCGTCCTCACTGTCCTTTTTTCAATCATTTTTTACGTTTTTGCATGGATCAACCTCTTCGGCGGGGCAGATGCATGGGCCCTCATCTTCCTCTGCATCTCCCTCCCCACCTTTCCAATCGAACCGCTGACCGGCGTCCCGCCGCTGGGCTTCTTTCCCTTTACTGTCCTTGTCAACTCCCTCATTCTGAACCTGCTGACACCTCTCGCCATCTTTTTCTGGAATGCCGCGCACGGCCGGCTGGCACCGTTTCCCTACACCTTTTTCGGTTTTCCAGTCCCGGCCGAAGACCTGGCCCGGTCGTTTGGTTTTATCATGGAGGACATCCGGATTGACGAGGACGGATCTGTCAGCCGGCGGTTCATACGACCAGGGGATGCGATAAGGAGGATGGTATCCGGAAAAGGGAGGATATACACGAAGGACCTGAAAAATCATCCAGCAGATTATGCGAGGGAGATGGAGACGTTCAGAAGGGCAGGAGCGGTCTGGATATCCTACGGGATTCCTTTCCTCGTCCCGCTGACGGCAGGAGTCATATCCGCTCTTCTCTTCGGGGACATCCTCTTCTTCCTCATCAGGTTTATTGCAGGTGTCTGATATGCTTCAACTGAACTATTCAGACGGGCTCATACCCGTTATCGTGCAGGACGCCCGGACACGGGATGTACTGATGCTTGCCTATGCAAACGAGGAAGCCATTTCGCTCACGCGAAAGACCGGTTATGCCCATTATTTCTCACGGAGCAGGAAAAAAATATGGAAAAAAGGCGAGGAGAGCGGGCATTTTCAGCGTGTCAGCGGGATTTTCGTTGACTGCGACGAGGATGCTGTCCTCTACCTCGTCGAACAGACCGGTGCCGCCTGCCATACGGGATACTGGTCGTGTTTCTTCCGGACAATCGATGGCGAGATACGGGGAGAGAAGGTGTTCGATCCGGGGAGGGTATATGCTAATAAAGAATAGGGACAAGATTGTACCGGTGATATTTTTTGATCATCGTGCCGGATACAAGTGTGGTGATAGACGGTCGTATCACCTCCATGATACAAGCGGGAGAATATAAGGGTGCAACAATAGTCATACCTGAAGCAGTGGTTGCGGAGCTGGAAGCCCAGGCAAACCAGGGGAGAGAAATAGGGTTCCTTGGACTTACAGAACTGCAGGCACTCTGCAGGCTTGCTGCGGAGGGCACCATCGGTCTCAAATTCGTGGGTGTACGACCAACACTCGACCAGGTGAAACTGGCCAGTGGCGGGGAAATAGATGCACTCATCAGGAGTGCGGCAATCGAACACGGTGCAAAGTTCATCACGAGCGATATCGTCCAGGCCGAGGTAGCCAAGGCCAAGGGACTCGATGTCATATACCTGCGCCCGCAGGTAGAAGGGTTTGCCCCCCTTGCAATCGACCAGTTCTTCGATGAACACACGATGGCCGTCTATCTCAAGGAGAGAGTCCCCCCCATGGCCAAGAAGGGGACTATCAGGGAGATGCGGCTTGAGAGAATCAGGGATCAGCCCATCACGGATTACGAACTGCGCAACATTGCACAGGAAGTCCTCGAACGTGCGAAACGTCATCCCGACGGGTTCATCGAGCTTGAAAAGCGCGGGGTAACGGTTGTCCAGATCGGGTCGATGAGGATCGCGATCACAAGGCGGCCCTTCTCGGACGGCATGGAGATCACGGCCGTCCGTCCCATTGCCGACGTCAAGCTCGAACAGTTCAAGAAAGCCCAGATCATCAAGACGCGGATTATCGGGGACCGCCGCGGCCTTCTCGTCGCAGGTCCGCCGGGAGCCGGGAAGACAACCCTTGCCCAGAGCATCGCGACATACCTTGCAGAGAACGGGTATGTCGTCAAGACGATGGAAGCCCCGCGTGAACTCCAGGTTCCTGACCACATCACGCAGTATACAACCCTTGATGGGAGCATGGAGAACACTGCCGAGGTCCTCATGCTGGTCCGACCGGATTTCGTCATATTTGACGAGGTTCGCAAGAACGAAGATTTCCGTGTCTTTGCCGACATGCGGCTCGCGGGAATCGGCATGATCGGTGTCATCCACGCGATCGGGGCCCACGACGCACTCCAGCGGTTCTCAGACCGTGTCGATTTCGGCGTTCTGCCGCAGATTATCAACACGATCATCTTCGTGGACAGGGGCGAAATAACCAATATCTACGATATCGGTTTCACGATCAAGGTTCCCGAAGGGATGTCGAGCGAGATCAACTTGAGGCCGGTGACGACGGTATCGGACCACGAGACCGGGGAGATTGTCTTTGAAATATTCAAGTACGATGGCGAGACGATCGTGATGCCTGTCATGAGCCCTGTAACATCCCCGGCGCAGGCTCTCAAGGCGCCGTCGATGCCGGCAAAGGAAGAGAACGCCCAGTGGAAGATCCTCGAAAAGGACATCCAGAGGGAGATTGGGAGGTACACCGACGGTTACGTGGATGTCCACATGCTCTCGGACACAAAAGCTGTCGTCTACATAGAGGACAAGGATGTCCCTGCAGCAATCGGAAAAGGGGGCAAGAACATCGCGGCCATTGTCAACAAGGTGGGGATCGGAATAGACATCAGGCCCAGGAGCGAACTTGAAAAAACGGCTGCTGCAGCCCCTGCCGAGGAAGAACTGCACCTTGGCGGTGGCGTGAAGATCCGGATGGACAAGAAACAACTTGCCATATCCTGTCCGGAACAGAGCGGAAAGATCGTCGATGTTTTCGCGGGCAAGGAGTACCTTTTCACTGCCACCGTCAGTGACAGCGGGGAGATTCACCTCGCGAAAAACTCAACGATTGCCCAGGAACTAATTAAGAGATACAATGACGGGGATACCATCCGGTTAAGGCCGGTATAGGCAAGACCATTTTCTTTGCACACGAGAGGGTGACAGCACGTGAATATACCTGATTTTGGGCAGCTGGAACGGGACTGCCTTCATGCATGGGACCATGCTTTTGAAGCGAACCCGACTGGAAAAGAAAAATTCTACCTGACGGTGGCTTATCCCTACCCGAGTGGTGCAATGCACGTCGGCCACGGGAGGACCTACATCGTCCCCGATGTGATCGCCCGGTTCTGGCGCATGCGGGGAAGGGAGGTGCTTTACCCGATGGCTTTCCACGTCACGGGAGCACCGGTGATAGGGATCTCCAAGAGGATCGCGAGGGGTGACGAAAAGGCAATCCGCCTTTACCGGGACCTCTACAAGGTGCCGCCCGAGACCCTGAAACAGTTTGTGGATCCCCTCACGATAGTCCGCCATTTCTCTGACGAGTACCAGAGGGTGATGAGTGCCTGCGGTCTCTCCATCGACTGGAGGCGCCGTTTCACAACAGTCGACCCGCAGTACAGCAAGTTCATCGAGTGGCAGTGGAAACACCTCCACGAAGGCGGCCATGTGAAGAAAGGGGCCCACCCAGTCCGGTTCTGCCCCCAGTGCGACAACCCTGTCGGCGACCATGACCTGCTCGAGGGTGACAAGGCTGAAATCCAGAAGTTCGTTCTCGTTATGTTCAGATGGAAAGATGCCTTCATCCCGACAGCCACCCTGCGCCCGGAGACGATATACGGTGTCACCAACCTCTGGGTAAACCCGGAAGTCACCTACGTGCGGGCACGCGTGGACGGCGTTCCATGGATCGTGAGCAGGGAAGCTGCAGAGAAGCTGTCGTTCCAGGACCACACTGTTACTGTCGAGGACGAGATTCCCGGTTCTTCGCTCGTCGATGAAACCGTTTCCCACCGCCTCTGTGGCAATGTCCCGATTCTCCCTGCAAAATTTGTCGACCCGGGGATGGCAACGGGCCTCGTTATGAGTGTTCCCGCACATGCGCCATTCGATTACATTGCCCTCCGTGACCTCCAGTCAAAGGGCCTCTATGCACACATCAGGCCGGTGAGACTTATCAAGGTTCCCGGTTACGGCGAGTTCCCGGCCAAAGATGCAGTCGAGAAAGCCGGTATCTCCAGCCAGGACGATCCACGGATGGACGAGATCACACAGCAGGTTTACTCCGCGGAGTTTACATCGGGTCGTCTCCTGCCGGAACTGGGAGGGCAGACGGTGCGGGAAGCGCGGGAGAGCGTGGCTGCACTGTTGATCGAGAACGATTCTTCCCGGTACATGTACGAGTTCGATACCCGGCCTGTTGTCTGCCGCTGTGGCAATCAGGTCTTCGTCAAGATCCTTCACGATCAGTGGTTCCTCGAGTACAGCGATCCTGCATGGAAGGCCCTGGTGAGCAGGCACCTTGAGGACATGACGCTCGTCCCTCCGGAAGTGCGGGCAGAATTCGAGCGGACGGTCAGCTGGTTGAAGGACTGGGCCTGCACGCGCCGGGTTGGTCTCGGGACACGTCTGCCATGGGATCCCGACTGGCTCATTGAACCATTGAGCGATTCCACAATCTACATGGCTTATTACACGATTGCCCATCACCTGAAGGAATTTTCACCGGAGGAACTGACACCCGGTGTCTTCGATTACCTTTTCCTGGGAAAAGAATGCCCGGATCATCCCCGCAGGGAGAAACTTGTCCAGATGAGGAGAGAGTTCTGCTACTGGTATCCCTACGATTACCGGTTTTCAGCCAAGGACCTCATCTCCAATCACCTCACCTTCCAGCTCTTCCACCATGTGGCTATCTTTCCCCGGACCTGCCTTCCAAGGGGAATGGTTGTCTTTGGAATGGGTCTCCTCAACGGGGCCAAGATGTCCTCTTCGAAAGGCAACGTCTTCCTCCTCGAGGATGCAGTCAGGGAGTTCGGCGCAGACACGGTCCGCATGTTTCTCGTCGGAAGCGCTGAACCCTGGCAGGACTTCGACTGGAGGAACGAGCTGGTCTCCTCAACGAGGAAGCAGATAGAAAGGTTCTACAATACCATCATGGAGAGCCGCGATGCACCCCGGACCATGAGCGTGGCAGACGCGTGGCTGGTATCCCGCCTCCAGCAGCACATACAAAGAACGACTGAAGCGCTCGAAAGGTTCCAGACCCGGCAGGCACTGCAGGAAGCATTCTTTGCCATCGAATCTGACCTGAAGTGGTACAGGAGGCGGCTCGTTCCGGGCACGCCCGGAGGGGGAGCTCTCCATGAACTTGCATCAGTCTGGATGCGTCTCATGGCGCCAGTCATCCCTTTCACGTGCGAAAAACTCTGGAAGGAGTCAGGGGGCAAGGGTCTCGTGTCCTATGCGCAATGGCCCGTGCCCGAACAGGTAAAAATGAACGGGGACCTCGAGCTGGCCGAAGAGCTGCTGATGAGGACCATCGAGGATATCGAGTCGATTCAAAAAGTCCTCCAGGCCACCCCCTCGTCGCTTTCACTATGCATAGCACCTGCCTGGAAACGTGACATATTTTCAAGGGTTGCCCGGGCAGATGACAGGAATGCCGTTATGCGGGATATCATGAAGGACGAGCAAGTCCGGAAAATGGGAAAAACCGCCGCAGAAACGATAAAACAGTGCACCAGCCTCGTCCACCGCCTTCCCCCCGCGATCGTGGAACAGTACCTTGCCGGAAAGCTCGATGAAAAGGCCGTTTTCCTCTCGGCCCGGGACTTCATCGAGAAAGAGGCAGGCGTCCCGGTTACCATCGTGGATGAGGATGAATCAGCGCACCCCCGGGCAAAGCTGGCCCTTCCGCTCAAGCCGGCAATCATCTTTGAGTAGGGTGACCATCCCTACTCTGTCTCCACGCTCTTTGCCCGTTTTACCCTTTCCTTTGTTGAATACCCCGTAACTGCGTCGAGAAATGCCCGGAAACGCTTGTTCGTATCGAGTATAACCTCGTCTGGTGCACCGATGTCAGACTCCGTGTGCACCACGAGTGTTTTGCCGTCCTTTCCCGGGGCTGCATCAAGCAGCCTGAGCGCACCGTAGGAGAGCTGGTAATGGTCTCCAACCCTGACGGGTTCCACCCCGAAACAGTCCCGGAGCGACCTGGCAATTGAACCGGGCAGATCCCGGTAATAACCCCTTTTAACAGGATACTCTTGCATAATACTTTTTAGGGGGGATGAAATATGTTAAGCTAATGTCGCCAGAGTCCAAACCAGACATAAAGATATATTCGCGGTCCCTTTCGGGGCCGGGATCAACTGTTCTCATGGGTTTTCCCGGCAGCGGACTGGTCGGAAGCATCGCACTCCAGTACATGGTCGACCAGCTGAATTTCGAGCAGATCGGCAGTATCAACAGCAAGTACTTCCCGCCGCTTGCGATGATGAACAAGGGAGTCATCAACGTTCCTGTCCGGGTCTACGAGAAGGGCAACATCTCCGCGATCGTTGCAGATATCCCCATACACCCCATGATCTGCTACGAAGTCGCCAACGGTATAATGGACTGGCTTGAGCCTTTCGCCGTCAGGGAGGTGGTCACTATTGCGGGCATCATCACGAACGAACCCGAAAAAAGGGTCTTTGGAGTGGCCAGCAGCGAAGAGGCGCTCCAGCGCATCCAGGACTCAACCATTGTCCTGCCCATAGGGAGCATATCCGGTATTGCCAGCAGCATCCTCACGGAGTGCAAGATCCGGAACATTCCTGCATTTGGGCTCCTCGGCGAGACGATCAATGCTCCTGATCCGCGGGCATCAGCAGCAACGATCGAGGTCCTGAACAAGATGTACGGCATGAACCTCGATGTACAGCCCCTGATCGAACAGGCGGAAGAGATAGAGTCTACGATGCAGAAACTGGCTGAACAGGTCAAGTCGGCCGAGACGATGCCCAAGAAAGAGCATCTGCCGATGTATGGGTGATCACGATGCAGTGCTATGCTTTAACCGGGATCTCCCCCCAGATTATAAGGGAATTGCGGGAGGGCAAGGCCCGGACACTGGAACTCCAGAGCACCCATAATGTCGTCACCCTCGCGGGTATCAGCCCGGGGGAACTCGTGTTCATGACATCCGTTGATTTGGAAGATCTCTCGCCCGGGGATACCGGCATTGTCGTCGAGGTTCTCTCCCTCAACATCACCATGAAGAGAATCATGGAGTACTCCCATGGTCTCCATTACGAGGAGAGGGAGAGGATGTCTGCCCGCATCAAGGTGAAATGCATCGGGGCTTCAACGGTGAAGAGTGTGACCGTCGAGGGCTTTACCCGTCCCATCGTCGTCGATGTCATGAAAACCGCGTGTTACCATGCGGGTTGATTTCGTCCCCCTTTTTTTTCCGCTCCTTTTTCCCAGTCCGCGCTGCATGACCATGCCGGTGCGGGATCGGGTGTGTCCAAAAGAACGATTAATTACCATTCCCCCGAAATAAGTAATGGACAGGGAGATATCCCTTGGGCTTGTGGCTTAGCCAGGATAGAGCGCCGGGCTTCTAACCCGGATGTCGGGGGTTCGAATCCCTCCAGGCCCGTCCGATATAACAAACTTTTCTTGAATAACACATCCGCGATTTGCACCCCGTACCTTTGTATCGCGGGGAGAAGTGCCTGCTTTCATTGACAAAACCCAATTTCGAATGACAACTTTAAACAGAAAAGAAGAGAGAGGGGATGGTGTGAACCATCATGAAAGAAGGTTGCCTCGAAACTGACAATACCATCATGACAGCAATAGCCGAGATCGAGGATGCATTCTTCGATATCGAGAGTATCAAAACCGATATCCGCAACATCCAGTATGACCTCGCAGAACTTGACCGGAAGCTTCAGGCCGTGACTGTCCATCTCAAGGAAGTCCAGTCTTTTTTAGGGACTGTCTGCGCAGTACCTCCAACCGAATCAGGAGGTGCCCCACAGGAAAAATCATTCAGGCTCTGATTTTTAATCCCGGAATCTCTATTCTTTCAGGCTTACCCGGCGTGCAGGGATCATATCCACAAGTAAGGTCCTGCCCATTTTTCGCCCCCCTATTGCTCCCCTGGTGTGAACGGGATAATACCAAAGCGAAAAAAGGAAGGAGAATGGTTTAATATCTCCTTTTTTTAGGGCTGCTGGTTATTCACCAGGAGCACATCACTGATGTTGTGCTGTCGCTGGGCAAGTTTCTTTGCCTTGAAAATATTTTTCCCTTCCTTGCCGATCGCAAGGCCACGATCCTCTTCCCTTACCTCGACCTGGGCAACCTGTGCATCCCCCTCCCCCTCGAAGACCACGGATGTCACTTTTGCCGGGAGAAAACAGTTCCTGATGAATTGTTCCGGGTTCTGGGCATATTCCACCACTTCGATCCTTTTGCCCATCACCTCCATGGCCTTCTTGATGCTGGCACCGCTCTTTCCAATCGCAAGTCCCATTTCACCGGGGTTGATGACAAAAATGATGCGGTTGTTGCGGTCATCGATCACGCAGTCCCTGCTTCCTGCGCCGGTCAGTTTCTCGAACTGGGACATCAGGCGCATGCAGTCTTCGTTAAGGAGTACTTCGACCATGGTCGTCATGCCCTCTTGAGACTGAGAATGTCGGATTCACCAGGATCGACAACGACGAGCGCACTCACCATGAAAGGCTTTCCGCATGCCTTCCCCAATTGCACGCTTGACCCGTCAAACGTGTGAACGAAAAGGTTTTCCCTGGATTTCAGCATTTCCAGAAATTTTTCCGGGCAGTTCCGGGCGACAACGACCATCCGGGCCGATCCGCTCTCAATACACTGCGCTGTCACGTTCTGTCCGAGCAGAACTTTTCCCGTTTTTATGGCTCTTCGCAAAGAGGCATTAAAATCCATTATGATTCTCCTAGTTTGAGTGGTTTTGCAATGAGTTTCACGTCGCCGGTACCCAGCTGGATGGGCTGACCGACGATTACGTTCTCGGTCACTCCCGAGAGCTCGTCAACCTCGTTGGCAATTGCAGCGTCAAGGAGGTGGTTCACGGTGACCTCGAACGCAGCACGGGAGAGGACACTCTCTTTTTCTCCTGCAATCCCATGGCGGCCTATCTGCTTGACCTCCCCCTCCATGCACATCATGTCGGCAACGAGCATGATGTGCCGGACATCGACGAGGATACCCTGTTCGCTCAGCGTCGAGAGGGCCTCATGGATAATTGCATTCCGTGCTGCCTCGATACCCAGGACCTGGGCTATCTCGCTGATGTTGTTGGTGCGGGTTCTCGTCGTATCCACACCCTCAACTTCAAACACGTCCTTAAGGTTGGAGCCTTCAGTATAAAGGATATACTCCCCGCTCTCCTTGCGGACGACGACCCGCTCGATATCGTCGATACCCTGCACAATCACGTTGCGCACGTGTTCGGCAAGCTGGAAGAGGTTCTGGTAGCTCTCCCTGTCCTTGGGGGAGAAGATCATGGTGGCATTGTTTTCGTCAACCTCGCATTCGAAGTCACGGTAATGGCGCCTGTCCCTGATCTTGCGGGGTGCACTATCGATGATGTCCGAGACTGCAATCCTCCGCTTTTCGCAGACCTGCGTGTTGAGCTGGACGACGATCTGCATGTTCTCCATATCGATGATGATATCCCCGAACTCGTGGAGCGGTGCTGCCTCGATCTGCCAGCTCACCTCCCGGGCACGATCCCTGTCGGTTGCGTACTCTCCCTCCAGGTAGATCGTCATTGTAGGAGTGCTGGGTTCTTTCCGTGCATCCATGATCTCGATGAGCCGGGGCAGACCCAGTGTGACGTTGATCTCTGCCACTCCTGCATAGTGGAATGTCCGCATGGTCATCTGTGTCCCCGGTTCGCCGATTGACTGGGCTGCAATGATCCCGACCGCCTCGCACGCCTCAATCCGGGTATTTGCGTATTCCCTGATGACGCGGTCGAGAATTGTGTCGAACTGTTCCCTCGTGATATCGCGGTCAGCAAGGTATGTACGGAGCTGTTCCTTCGTTTTTTCAGGGAGCTCTGCAGCCGTGATTGCCTCTTCGAATTCGGGCTGCATTTCACACCTCCTCCTTGAGGATACTCTCCACGATCCCCTTGACGTCGACCGGATCGCCGAAACTGCTCTTCATGGGATCTGTCCCGTCCTCACCGTAGCAGAACTGGATGATCCGGCCACCTGTTGTCCGTACCGTGCCGTCATACGCCACTTTGAGGTCCTGGAGCGCATTGATCATTCTCCTCTGGAGGTACCCGCTCTGGGATGTCCTGACCGCAGTGTCCACCAGCCCTTCGCGACCACCTATGGCATGGAAGAAGAATTCCGTCGGGTTGAGCCCTGACTTGTAACTGTGGGAGATGAAGCCATGGGCTGCTGCTCCCCGGTCTCCCTTCCTGAAGTGGGGGAGGGTACGGTCATCGTATCCCCTCATGATACGCTCCCCACGCACCGACTGCTGGCCCACGCACCCTGCCATCTGGGTCAGGTTCAGCATGGACCCCCTTGCACCCGAGACTGCCATCACGACGGCACTGTTCCCAAGTCCCAGGTGACGGCCTGCAATTTCACCGGTCCGGTCCCTGGCCTTTCCGAGGACCTGCATGATCTGCATCTCAAGGGTCTCCTCGGGTGTCCGCCCCGGCATCGCCTCGAGTTGTCCGTCCTCGTAGATCCTGATCCTGCGCTGGACGTCTGTTATGGCGTTCCGGAGGACTTCTTCGATCTGGCCGTACTCTGTCTTGGAAAGGTCTTCATCGTCGATTCCGAACGAAAACCCGTTCATCATGATTGCCCTGATGGCAAGGTGAGTTATATCGTCGATGAAGTCTGCTGCCCTCTTCATGCCATACTGCCGGATGATGCGGTTCACGATCTGGCCGTCGAAGGCTCCGATCGCCTTCTTGTCGATCGTTCCTGACTCGAGATTTCCGTCGATGATACGGACGTATGCGTCCCGGTCGCATTCCTGCCGCTTGCATGTCTCGCAGTTCTGGCACGAACTCGCCCGGAATACCATGTTCAGTTCCTTCGGAAGGACGATCGAGAAGATCTGCTTGTTGCTCCAGTAAGGGACACCATCCTTGACCATTCCCGGGGGGGGAAGATGTTCTATCTCGATGTTCTTCAGCAGGTAGAGTGCCTCCTGCTTGGTATGCCACTTCAGCTGGTTCGTGAGCATGAATATGCCGGAGACGTGATCATGGATGCCACCGATGATGGGTCCGCCGAACCTTGGTGAGAGGATATTCTCTTCGACCGCAACGAGAATTGCCGCCTCGGCCCTTGCCTCTTCCGTCTGGGGGATATGCAGGTTCATCTCGTCGCCGTCGAAATCAGCGTTGTACGGCGGGCAGACTGCCGGGTTCAACCGGAACGTCCTGCCATCCATCACCTTTACACGGTGGGCCATGATGCTCATCCGGTGCAGGGACGGCTGCCGGTTGAAGAGCACGATATCGCCATCCCTTATCTGGCGTTCCACGACCCAGCCCGGCTCGAGCATCTCGGCAACCGTCTCGAGGTTGCCCTCCGCGAGCCTCATTCTCCTTTTATCGGGCCGAATCACGTAATTGGCACCACAGGGCTGGGAGAGCGAGCGCCTGACCGGACCGTTCCGCACCATCTGCCTCAGTTCCTCGATGTTGTAGGGCGTAACAGTGACCGGAAGGGTCATTTCGTTTGCAACGGCGAGGGGTATTCCCACCTCCATGACACTCAAATTGGGATCGGGGGATATGACCGTTCTTGCGGAGAAATTGACCCTTTTCCCGGAAAGTGACCCCCGGAACCGTCCATCCTTTCCTTTCAGTCTCTGGGAGAGCGTCTTGAGCGGCCTCCCGCTCCGGTGCCGCGCGGGAGGACAACCGGCGACCTCGTTGTCCAGGTACGTCGTGACGTGGTACTGCAGGAGTTCCCAGAGATCCTCGATGATCAGCTGGGGTGCCCCGGCATCCTGGTTCTCCTTGAACCTCTGGTTGATCCTGATGATGTCAACGAGCTTGTGGGTGAGGTCGTCCTCGGACCTCTGGCCGTTTTCGAGGATGATGGATGGGCGCATCGTGACGGGCGGGACGGGCAGGACAGTGAGGACCGTCCATTCCGGCCGGGCCACATCAGGGTTAATGCCAAGGTGCCTCAGGTCTTCGTCAGGGATCTTCTCGAGTCTCGCCCGGATGTCTGCCGGGGTGAGCTTGTGCTCAATCTTTTTCCCATCCTCGATGATGATCTCCGAGAACGTCGTCGGTTTCTCGAAGTTTATCTTCAGCTGCTGTTCACCGCAGTAGGGACAGACCCGCTCCTTCTTGATGTCCTTTTCGGAGAGGACGTCCCCGGTGAGATCGTCCTCGGTTCCGACGACCTTCTCGATCTCTTCGGGTGAGAGCAGGAGCCTGCTGCAACTCCGGCAGGTTACCCTGAGCAGTTTCCGGATCAACCGTGTATAACCAACATGTATGACGGGTTTTGCAAGCTCGATGTGGCCGAAGTGCCCCGGGCAGTCACTGGCTTTCTGGTCACAGGTCTTGCAGCGGAGGCCCGGGTCGATCACACCGAGGTTCAAGTCCATCAGGCCCTGGGGATAGGGGAATCCGTCGTCATCATACGTGTCTGCCCAGATGATCTTCCTCACGCTCATCGTGCGGATCTCCTTGGGTGAGAGGAGTCCGAATTCTATCTTTCCAATTCTCTTTGGGCTGGGCATTGGTGTTCCTCCTAGACCACGTCCTCCAGCTTGAGGCGGGGGGCGATTCCCATGCTCTTCATCTCGTCGAGCAGGAGCTTGAAAGCATAAGACATCTCGACCTGGTAGATGTCGGTCTCCGCCCCGCAGGCAAGGCAGCGGGTCGTGTTGGACTTGCGGTCGAGCATCGCCACCATTCCGCAGCGTGCACAGACGTATTCCTGTACCTTGTCGGATTCGTCGAGGAGCCGTTCCTTGAGGGCCATTGCTGCACCGTGGCCGATCATGACATCCCGCTCCATCTCACCAAACCGGAGACCTCCTTCCCGTGCCCGCCCTTCTGTCGGCTGGCGGGTGAGCACCTGGACAGGGCCGCGCGAACGGGCATGCATCTTCGAAGAGACCATGTGGTAGAGCTTCTGGTAGTAGATCACGCCCATGTAGATGTCTGCAGAAAACCTCTTTCCCGTGATCCCATCGTACATGACTTCCCTGCCGGTATGTGCAAAGCCCTGCTTCTTCAGGGACGCGCGGAGATCCTCTTCCCGCTCTCCCGAAAAAGCCGTGCCGTTGACACGCCGCCCTTCGAGCGCGCCGACCTTTCCTCCGATCATCTCAAGCATGTGCCCTATCGTCATGCGGCTCGGGATGGCGTGCGGGTTGATAACGAGGTCGGGTGTGAGCCCGGACTCGGTAAAGGGCATGTCCTCCTGCGGGGTGATCAGGCCGATCACACCCTTCTGCCCGTGCCGGGACGCAAACTTGTCGCCCACTTCCGGTATTCTCTGGTCCCGGGTCTTGACCTTGATGAGGCGGGAACTGTTCTCTCCTTCCGTGATGATGACGGTATCCACGATCCCGCGTTCGTTGCTGCGCATTGTCACCGACGTGTCACGCCTCTTCTCGACGGTGATGAGGTCACTCGTGGGCTCTTCGAGGAACCGGGGAGGGGACGTCTTTCCGATCAGCACGTCTTTTTCGTTGACAACGGTCTCAGGGTTAATGATACCGTCGTCATCGAGGTTCTTGTAGCTCTCCGCCCCGTGTGCACCGGTCACCTCCTCGTCGGGTATCTCAATGCGGTCGACCTGTCCACCGGGATATCTCCTCTCCTCGCCCTCGTATGTCCTGAAAAAGTGTGAGCGTCCAAGTCCCCTGTCAATCGAGGCCTTGTTGAAAATGAGCGCGTCCTCGATGTTATACCCCTCGAACGACAGGATGGCCACGACGAAGTTCTGGCCTGCAGGGCGATCATCCGATCCGATCAGGTCCGAGGTCTGGGTATGGACGAGCGGTTTCTGGACGTAATGGAGGAGGTGGCCCCGCGTGTCCGGGCGGATCTTCATGTTTGCTGCACCGAACCCAAGGGCCTGCTTGACCATCCCTGCACCCATCGTCACCCTCGGACTTGCGTTGTGCTCCGGGAACGGGACATGCGCTGCACCAATCCCGAGGATCAGGGAGGGGTCAATCTCGAGGTGCGTATGCTCCGGAGTGATGTCTTCAGGGTTGATGGCGATGTAGAGGTCCTCTTCCTCCTCCGCATCGACAAGTTCAATCAGTCCTCTCCTGATGAGGTTATCAAAATCAATCTCCTTTTTCCGGAGTTTCTCGATGTCTTCCCCGGTCACGAGGGGTTTTCCCTGGGAAAGGACGATGAGGGGGCGGCGTGCCCTTCCCCTGTCGGTGTGGATCACGACATCGTTATTGAACTCCTTGTATGAGACGTTCACCTCGGTCGAGAGGAGACCCTGTCTCCTCATCGTCCTTATCTGGGAAACGAGGGTTTTTGGATCACCGACGAGCCCGATCAGTGCCCCGTCCACAAAGACTCTTGCCTTCTTCATAGGGCATCCCCCTTGATGTGTTCGACGCCAAGCGAGTACAGCGTGTGAATCACTTCTTCCTCGTCAGGAACCCCCCTGCTGATCTCGACCATCTGCGCAAAGTTCTTCACCAGGCCGCAGTTCGGACCTTCCGGTGTCTCACTCGGACAGATCCTTCCCCACTGGGTGGGGTGAAGGTCACGTGCCTCGAAGTGCGGCTGGGACCGGGATAGCGGGGAGATGACCCTGCGGAGGTGGGATAAAACACTCATGTGGTCAACCCTGTCGAGGAGCTGGGATACCCCTGTCCTCCCGCCGACCCAGTTGCCCGTGGCGAGGGGATGCAGGAGACGTTCGGTCAGGACATCCGCCCGTACCGCTGTCCCGATCGAGAGGTCACGGTGGCGCATGCTCGCCCTTTCCAGCTGATACTTGATATCCCGCGTGAGCCTGTTGAGCGAGATGCGGAAGAGATCTTCCATCAGGTCACCGGCAAGTTTCAACCTCTTGTTTGAGTAGTGGTCTTTATCATCAATCCGTCGTTTTGCAAGGACGAGGTCAAAACATGCTTCCGCCATGCGACCGAGGAAGTGAGCCTTTGCCAGCCTGACCTCTGCAACAGCCTCCTTGTATCCTTCCTCACCTTCCTTGAGGTTGGTGGGCATGAGATAGTTGAGGTGGGGGAGGAGGTAGTTGTCAAGGACGAACTCTGCCCTTTTCCGCTGGTAGTCACGCGTCTGGTTCGGGGCAAGTTTCTTCCCGACATACATGATCCCGGCTTCGACGCTGTCGCACTCGCTCTCCTCCAGGTTCTGCATCATGAACGTGAGGATATCCTCGTCGGTTGACACGGCACTGACGATATCGTGGTCACTGACCATGCCGAGTGCCCTCATCAGGTCCACGAACCGGAGGTGCCCGGCAACGGAGGGGAAAGAAACCTCGAGGAGGTTTTTCCTGTTCCTCTCCACGACAACCAGTGCCCTGTATCCCCGGTACTGGGAAAAGACCTTTGCCACGTAGATGCGCTCGTTGTACCGCTCTGTATACTCGGTCATGATCTTGTTCGAGGCCAGGTCCTCCAGTGTCATGAGGACCCGCTCGGTCCCGTTCACGATAAAATAGCCACCGGGGTCAAAGGGATCCTCGCCGTGTGCAATCCTCTCCTCCGGCGACATGCCATAGAGGTTGCATGCCACCGATCCCACCATGATCGGGAGTTGCCCGATCGTGGTGATGACCGGTTCCTGGCGATCCTGCCCCTGGACGAGTGTCAGTTCCAGCTGGATGGGTGCGGCATAGGTGAGGTTGCGCAAGCGCGCCTCGCTGGGGAAGAGATCTCCCTGCGAGCCGTCCGCCTCGCGGACGAGCGGTTTTTTCACCTCGACACGGCCCAGTTCCACCCAGACCGGTTCATTGCTTCTTCCCCTTATCTCGATGTCAGTCTCGATGACACGCTGCTCGTTGACAACCTTCTGCAGGTTCTGCGTGAGAAAATTGTTGAAAGAGTCGAGCTGGTGGCGTGCCACGTGCTCCTGGGAAAAATATGCCTTTGATAATACGCTCCTGTCAATCAGAACTATCAGCCCCGCCTGAATGTGTTCTTACTTCTTCGGCCTCTTTACGACCAGCCGAAACGATTCGGCCCTTCCAGCTGTGTGGGACGTGCGGATGATGCGTATGACATCCCCGACCTTGGCTCCGATTGCCTTCACCGCAGGATCGTCATGGTAAATTTTTGGCAATTGCTCGCTTGTAATGTGGTAGAGAGAATAGAGATGCTGGATTTCCTCTTCACTCATGATCTTATGGTCAGGAACCATGATGTGTTCCAGTACATTTAACTTGATGCTCACCGAAAACCCCCTTTCTGTCGTGAATTTTTCTTCCCGTCCTTCCCGGTAAAACCGCTGGTTTTAACCGCGGTAGCGGGCCCGGAGGGATTTGAACCCCCGACCACCTGGTTAAAAGCCAGGCGCTCTACCTAGCTGAGCTACGAGCCCACCGTCTTCTCACACGCAGCATTATTACAACGCGGGAAAACTATATAAAGATATTTGCCTAACCTATTAGCCTCAAATTAACTGCCTGACGCGAGGCAGGCCTTTTAAATCACTGTCACTATTCTGACAGGTGTTTTTCGAATCCCAGACTGATATGAAATTCCAGAAGCCTTGCATCAAGGCTCTTTTTTCCTTTTTTCTCCGTTTCCGTGTCCCGTCCCGGTTCCTGCACCACCGGTCCGGTCACATCTTCCTGGGATTTAATCTCTATGTCCGTTGACCCGGCCTTCTCCTCAACTTTTTCGAGGTTTTCCTCGCCAGTTACGCTTCCTGTCCTGCCCAAATCAGGGGGTACCCCCTCACTCTGCGCCTCTTCCCCCGGTCCGGCATCCCCTGACCCATCTCCTGCTTTACTCTTACTGGCTTCTCCCTCACTTCCTTTGCCTCCTGCTTCATCCTCCCGGGAGAGGATCCTGGTGATAACATCAAGCAGGAGGGAGGTATTGATGGGTTTCGTGAGAACTTCGCTAACATTGAGGTGATGATAGGATGCTTCCTCTGAAAGAGTCCTCCGGGCGGAAAAGACAATCACAGGAACCTGCACAAGGTCCGGGTTTGCCCGCATCCTCCGAAGGGTCTCCCACCCGTCTATTGGTTCCATGGAGATATCGAGGAGGACAAGATCCGGAACACCCCGTGAGAGGAGATCGAGCGCCTCTATACCGCTCATGGCAGATATCGTCCGAAAACCCCTTTTCCGCAGGATGGCATGAAGGCCTTCGACGATGAACCTGTTATCATCCACGATGAGGATAGTATGTTCCATGATTCCCTTCGGTCTTTTCGGACGGGGCTCCTCCTTCCCGCCCCGGTTAATCACCATTTGACCGGGGGAGAAAAAGGTATTTTTGATCGGTTCTCTCTCCGGTGGAGAGGGTATCCCTTACCGGCTGTATTAATAATTACATATGTTTTATATATAATTAGAGAATGGTCCAGTTGGCAGAGTGGCTCGGGGAGCTTTCCCCTTCTTTTTCTCCAAAACCCACTACTGTACAGAGGGCTGCCCGGCACCTCTCCAAAATGGAACGCGCCAAATTGCTCTCGGCAGATATTGACAAGATGAGAACTGCCGAGGGCCGGTGGTACGAGGCAATCATTTACGAGACGTTCATCGACCTCGCGACACGCAGCGATTCAATCCGGTACCTTGCCCTGAAAGGTGCGGATGCGCCACGACGCAGGAGAACCGCACGGCTGGGTCAGAACGGGATATTTTACTCCCGTTCGGGCGACATCACGATACGTGGGAATGGCCAGGACCTTGCAGAGTTTGATCTCCTCATGGTCGATGGAGAGAACAGGATCACTTTTGCAGAAGTCCTCACATCGCCCTCCGACTTAAAGGAGTTCGAAGTCGAGATTGAGTATAAGAGAAACCTCCTGGGTTATCTTTTTGATCAGCAGGAAGTACCTTTCCTCCTCGTATCCTCCTTCAACGTGGCAAACTATTCTGCCGGCCGGAGGATCATCAGGAGTCCCTATACCTATTATTTCCAGACTGAATCCTGCGAGACCATCAAGACACGGATCGATACCCGGCAGCTGACCAAAAGACCGGTCTGGGATTTCACACCTCACGCAAAAATGGTCGATGCAGCCGGGTTCTCATTCAGGCGCCCCTTCGATTACCAGAAATTCCATGACTGGCAGAGGAACTGGGTCTTTTCAAATGTCTCCAACGAGATCGATGTGAAAAAGGTCAAAAATCCTCACGAGACTGCTCCCCTTGTCAAAAAAATTCTCTACGGCAGCCTCTACCCCTCAGCAGTCCGGAGGGTCTGTGAGGACTATGAATTCTCGATCCGGGGTAAAAAAGTCGCTTTCAACGATATCAGGAAGAAGTACTCGAAGGTCATCCTTGCAACCGATCTCCCGGGGTACGAACCTCTCATATACCTGCGGTCAAGGGAGAAGAGAGAGTACCTCAAGATGGTTCAGGACCGGGATGGAAATTTCAAGTTCGAACGGAATACGCCGCCGCGTGTGGGATTTTTCCTCTGGCTCGAGTCGCTTACGCCGACACTGGGCTCGCGGATAGCATCAAAGATACTCGAGGCATTTTCCCCGCGATGAAAATGCCTGCCAGGGCACTGTTTGCATCCCCCTCGAAAGTAACCTGAAGATAAAACGTGTCAGGAATAATCCGTGAGACATTTTTCATCCCTTTCTTTACAGTGCGGATTAAAACTTTTTTGTGAAAAAATAGGTAAAGAGTTGTTTTTTCAATCGAGGAGGACTGTAAGTGCCTCGTCTGCGTATGCATCCATTACGTAGGGGATGCCGGATATGCGGGAGGCCTCCTCGGTGAGAGCCATGACATCGCTGCGTGAGATCGAGCTGATGGCAAAGTTCCTGCTCCCGGCCATGATCTGCTGGAGCCCGATCCTGAACTTCTGGGCGTACGTGTAAATACCGATTGCCCCCATCGGGATCTCCTTGAAACGGGCACCGTACTTCTCGCGGAGCTCTTCCCACGTGACAAAAATCTCTTCTGGGGTTGAACCGAACTTCGAGACGGTCTTTGGAAGGTCTCCATCCTTCAACCATTTTTCGATGTTCTTGCCCACCATTCCCGGTATCATGAGGCCGCGGCCCATGCACACTGCCTTGAAGTACGGGCTCCCCATTGCAAGGGCCTTGAAGACACCCGGTTCGTCCGAAAAACCGCCTGCCATAGCGAGGTCGGGCACACGCAGACCTCTCTTTTTGAGCAGTTCAGCATACTCGTACGCAAGCGACTGGAGGTAGAATGTCGGTATACCCCACTCGTTCATCATGGGCCACGGGCTCATTCCCGTTCCCCCGGGTGCACCGTCAATTGTGAGCAGGTCAATTTTTGCTTCCGATCCGTACCTGATCGCCATTGCGAGCTCGACTGCGGAATAGGCACCGGTCTTCAGGGTAACCCTCTTGAACCCGATGTCCCGCAGGCGATCGACTTCCTCGAGGAATCCTTCCTTGCTGATGAAACCCAGGCGTGAATGTCGCTCGAACTCCTTGATGGCACCTGCCTTGAAAGCAGCCTGGACATCCGGGAGGGTCGGATCGGGAAGGACGATGTAGCCTCTCTTCTTGAGCTCGAGGGCTCTTTCAAGTGTCTTTACCTTGATCTCTCCACCGATGCACTTTGCACCCTGACCCCACTTGAGTTCGATTGTCTCGAGGTTGTGCCTGGAGGCAACGTACTCAGCTGTCCCGAGGCGCGTATCCTCGACGTTCATCTGGACGAGCATCTCTCCATACCCGTCCCAGAACTTCTTGAATATCTCAATCCTCCGATCCATCTCGGGTGACTTCTTAACCTTTCCGTGGTTGTCAAGCTGGAGCGCGGGGTCCACACCGCAGACGTTTTCTCCGCACACGATGGTGATTCCTGAAATTGCAGCCCCGATTGCGAAATGTTCCCAGTTTATCCGGGCTATGTCTGTTGACCCCAGTGCCCCGGTGAATATCGGGAGCTTCATCCTGACTTTTTTATCCCACCCGTACTCCGTCTCCGTGTTCACGGAGTAAAAGACTGCACTGTCGGGCCCAATCTCCGTTCCTTCCGGTAGACCGCGGGCACCCATGGCATATCCCTGGATGTTGAGGTGCGAGTAGTCGACAGGGTAGTTCTTGTCTGCCCCGGCCGTGATCTCTCCGAAAGGTCCGGGGTATAAAACTTCCCGCCCCCTGAAGGAGGATAACCATATTTCACAGCTCCCCTTGCACCCGTCAACACACCGGGTACAGATTCCTGATACCGGTGCAACATTGCGCGACCTGTTTGTTGTACCAGTTGCCTCGTTTGCATTTGGTTGTCGAAGGTTCATGCTTGTCTCCTGCGTTCTCAAGAAATATTAACATAGAGTGGAATGAGTCCAGGCATTCGAGCCCAAACCAGGAATAGTTTTATATTTTAAAGATTTATAAGCGCTTGCCTTCCTCCACTATAAATATTTTTCACATCCTCGTTGTCTGCCTGTTTATACTTCCCGAGATCCCATAGTGGCAGGATTCTTCCTAAAAAGACCCTGCAAAACAGATTTAAAGATTAAATCAGGAGATACTGACGAGCTCGTATTCACGCGACCCCAGTCCAATCTCCTCGCCATACCGTATCTGCAGGTATCCATCAGTATTCTTTCTTAATCCCCTGAACTTGTCTTCCCCCTCGCGAAGGTTCTCATGGAGAAATGATCCTTCCCTTCCCTTCTCCCCGTTAACCAGGTCAAATGATGCGGCATCGATTGCAACAGGGTCTTTGGATGCAAGGATCCCGATATCAGGAACGATGGGCATGTCACTCCAGGGGACACAATCGCAGTCCGGGGTGATATTCACGAGAAAGTTCATGTACCCCGCTTTTTCCTCCTTTCCCAAGACAACCCCCCTTGCATATTCCACCATGCGTTCCACGAACTCCGGGATTTCGGTTTCCCAGTCAACATCTATTGCATGAGATGGGCATACCGTCATGCACTCGAAACACCCTATGCACCGGGAATACTGGATCTTTGCACGTGGCTTCTTCCTTTTCTTTTCAAAGGTTATCGCCTCTCCCGGGCAGACTGCGATACACCTGCCACACCCGGTGCACCTCTCGTCGATGTGCATAGGCCGGGCACAGTGCTGGGCCTGTTTTCCGGCAGGGGGTGCACAACCCATTGCGAGGTTCTTTATCGCACCGCCGAACCCTGCAACTTCATGCCCCTTGAAATGCGAGAGGACGATCATGGCATCCGCATCAGCAATGTCTCCCGACACGAAGACTGACGGGAAATGCCGCAGATGTACCTCCACACGACGCCAGTTCTTCCCGCGCAGTCCGTCCGCGATGAGGAGAGGAGCCCTGACGACTGCATAGGCAAACCCGTGCTCGATTGCCGTGACGAGGTGATCAACTGCATTGGCCCTGCTGCCCCTGTACAATGTGTTTGAATCGGTGAGGAATGGTTTTCCTCCCGATTCCCTGATGCAGTCGACCACCTGCCGGACATGGACCGGGTTGATATAGGAATCATTGCCCCACTCGCCAAAGTGAATTTTGACTGCAGTCAGGTCACCCTGGGATATAAGGTCCGGGAACCCTGCCGCATGGAATAGCCGTTTTATCTTGGATAGGGTATTCTGGCCGGGATCCCGTCCCCCGACCCGCGTAAAATAGACTTTTTGTGGCATATCATTCACACTCCTCTGAACCAGCAATCAGGGTTGGGCAATTTATCCCATATAGGTATACCTTCCCCTCTGCTCTGAATCAGTCCGGTTTTTCATGCGATGGGGATTCTATCGCGAGATAACTCTACCGGGCGCCTGGAAAATCAAAATTCGCTGTTATTCGTACACCAGGAAAACGAATAGCGACTTTTCGAGGGATCATTTGGTCCCGGGGTTGTTTCATCCGGAACACCCGGGATTCTCACCGTACTCCTCCCGATATCTCTTGAGAAACAGTGATGACTCCCCGTTATTTGCCCGGAATAAACGGAAAGATTGTATCAGGGCTGCATACAAGGCCCTTCTTTATGTCTTTTACCGGCAATCTGGAAAAAAGGGATAAGGATCGTTTCCGGACAGTCAAAACCTATTCTCTCTTGCCCAGTTCGTGGTCAAGCCAGAACATGTGTCCAACGACATCCTTCAGCATCCTGATCTGGGCAAGGATTTCGCTTGCATTTGCCTCTTCCTCAACCTGTTCCTTAACGAACCATGCAAGGAAGTTCTGCGTGGCGTAGTCTTTTTCCTTGACCGCAAGATCCATGATGCCGTTGATCATCCCGGTAACCTTTTTTTCATGTTCATAGACCTGTTCGAAGACCTCGCCAACGGATTTCCACTCGGCCTTGGGAGCATCGATCCGGGCAAGCTTCACAGTTCCCCCCGCCTCGATGATGTAGTCAAAAAATTTCATCCCGTGTGCCTTCTCCTCTTCTGACTGGATCCTGAGCCATTTTGCAAAACCCTTCATGGGAATGGTCTCGCAGTAAGCTGACATTGCCAGGTAGAGGTAGGCAGAGTAGAGTTCGGCATTCAACTGCTTGTTCAGCGCTTCCTCGATACTTTTCTTGAGCATGGTTTACTCCTCCTCACCACGGATATGTCCACTTCCCTTCCCTTTAATGCTTCTATTCCAGCACTTTCCATCGTGGTCCGAACAAGTCTTACGCGGGAAAGTCTTTCTCCAGGGTTGGAAAAGAGAGGAAACTATTGCCCGACAATCACCCGGGCATTCGGATCAAAGGGATTTGTCCTTATCGCAAGCGAGAAGAGATAGGGGTAATTTCGCTTGAGGTGGTGCATGTATGCAAGCCATTCGAAACAGAGGAGGCGGTAGACACGTTCGGTGTCCTTTTGGAGATGGGCAACGTCGCTATCCGGGATGGCACGGAGATCTTCCCTCCTCGCGAGTTCTTCGCCCAGATGGGTCACGGCCCGCAGGAGCTCGGTGAATGTCTGGTGTTCGAGGAGCATGGGGTTTTCAAGGAGGCGAAGCAAAAAATTCCTTTTTTCCTTCAGGAATGCCCGCATTGACTCGAGATCCTGCCTTTCGGGGAGCACGCGGAACGGGTATGATGAAAAGACCTTTTTGGTCCTTTCAAATTCTTGGTCGCTCCACTCTTCCCTGATTGTGAGCGCATCGGCAACACGGGCGATGTCCGGATCCTTCCGGGCAATGGAATGCAGGAGATCGGTCCCCATTTCAGAAAAGAACGTCCCGATTACCATGTTCAACTTTTCCAGCCTTTCCCTCCGCGCTCTCGTGCTGAGCAGCTCGTTTAAAACGAGTGTGACGAGGAGGACATTGATAGGGAGAAAGCCAAGGGCATTGAAGACGTAAAAATATGTATTTTCCGGATCCCCGAGTATGATGAACTTGAGGAAATAGACCGAGAATGAAAAGAAAACGAGGAATATCCCCAGTTTGACCTGCCAGGAGTACTTCATGGTCACCTTCATACCTCTCTTTGGCTCTTTTCCCGAGAGCGTGAATACATCCTGAATTCCTCCCTATTGCCTCCCTGTTGCCCGCGTCAGCTCTTCGACATTGCTCCTGGTAAAAAACCCGTCAAATCCCTCGTACCTGTGGATGTACTCGTTGACTATCATCGTGTGGGGTGATGGCATGGAAAAAGTCTGTTTGAGTCCCTCCTCGCGGGACCCGACAAGTGCAACCAGGAATTCCATGCCGTGGGATACCAGTTCGGCAAAGACCGTATCAATGTCGTCTGTCGAGAATGCCATGTGATGAACGCGTGTCCCATAGCCGTGGATGAAGTTCTCGGTCGGCCCGGGATCTTCTCCCTCGCGGTAGGGTGCAATGCCTGATGTAAAGACCATGGCAAATGCATCATCGTTCAGGCGGGCGACACTCGTGATGGAGTTGAGTGACTTCACAAAGACAGCAAAGTCAAAGTGATAGCTGGTCAGGGAGAGAAACTCGAGGATCGCTGCGTTCCGCTCTTTTGCCCTTACCCGTGTAGCCGTATGATCGAGCTTCCCTATGTTCGCAAGGTAGGAAAAACCGGGCTTTTCAAGAGTGGCGGGACGTTTTTCTGCCCCATCTGGTGCAAATGAGCGTCCCCGGCCCGTCCATTCAATAAACCCGAGGGAGTTTCCCGTGTAGGGGGAGGGAACTGTCTGGATGAAGCGGAAATCAGGGCCCGTGATAATCCCGTCTGTCTGGAAACGAACACTCCTCTCCCGCTGGATTTCCCAATACGTATCGATGTCCCGGCACCCAAAGATAAATGTCTCGAGCCGGGTACTGGGAAGGTTCTTTGCTCTTTCGGCCTGGTTAAAGGGTAGAAAAGGGTTTTCACCCGCAAGGCGGCTCTTGACAATGACGGCAGGAGAACCCGGTGTCCGGAGCGTGTAAGCCCGTACCAGGGGAGTGGAAAACTGCTCATCGATTGTGAGCCCCGTGAATGCCAGGAGTTCGGCTACTGCGGACTCGAGCCTTTCCCTTTCGGTGTTGATGACAACAGCTTCGAGATCTCCAACGAGCCCATCAAGGCCTGCTTCCTTCCTCGCCTGCATGACGTGCGGCAGCCGGGTGGCAAGGTCTTCCTCCTGCCACTTCATGAAACCTTCATCCCCTTTTTCCAGGGACATGCTGTTTTCCTCCTGTTTTTCCATTTTCATCTCTCTCCGTAACCGGATGGGTTTGATATGTCCCCCCGGTAAATGCTGGTATCGGGGTTGCCGCACTATGGGCAGATTCTCTAACACTCACTCAGGCTGCGTATTTTTCCGGGTCTGCGTCAAATTTTTTCTTGCACCCCGGAGCACAGAAATAGTAGGTTTTTCCCCTGTATTCCGTCCTGAAACGCGCTGTCTTCTCATCAACTGTCATCCTGCATACCGGGTCAATGGCCATGGTTTTTTCCCCCAGGTAAACGATCTCGGAGAACAGGAGGTATATACCTTTTGAGGGTGAGGGAAAGGGTGACGACGGTTACTGAACTTGCGGCCATCGCCAGGGCCGCGAGCTCCGGCTGGAGCATGTATCCCGTGAAGGGAAAAAAGACCCCTGCTGCGAGAGGGATGAGGGCCACGTTATAAGCGAATGCCCAAAAGAGGTTACCTCGTATCCTCGCCATCACCTTCCGGGATATCTGGAGTGCGGCTACTGCATGGAGGAGGTCGTCCCGGATGAGAACGATGTCTCCGCTCTCTATGGCCACGTCTGTCCCGCCCCCTATCGCGATCCCGATATCCGCCTGCGCGAGTGCCGGGGCATCGTTTACCCCGTCACCCACGAACGCGACCACCCTGCCCGATTCCTGCATCTTCCTGACTTCACGTGCTTTCTCTTCGGGAAGTACGCCAGCAATGACATTTTCAATTTTCAGCTTCTCTGCAATCGCCCGTGCCGTCCGGATGTTGTCCCCGGTGACCATGCTGACGGATAGCCCCATTCTCCTGAATTCTTCAATGGCATCCGGGGACGTATCCCGCATGGGATCCGCAATACCAATCACGCCGGCAATGGTCCCGCCGGTCGCGACAGCAACGACCGTCTTTCCCTCTTTACCAAGTCGCGAAATGGTCTCTTCCGCATCAGTCGGTAAATGTATCCCGTTTTCTTCCAGAAAAGCGGCATTTCCAATCACTACCTGCTCCCCAAGAACACGGGCCGAGACGCCCTTTCCCCCATGAAGGTAAAACTCCTCCGCGTCAAGGGGAGGTGCTCCCCCGGCCGCTGCAGCGTCAACGATTGCCCTTGCAAGGGGATGTTTTGAGTTTTTCTCAACAGCTGCTGCAAGCGAAAGCAGGGTTGCTCCCTGTGTGTTCAAGGGAACGATATCCGTTACTACCGGCTTTCCTTCGGTGAGTGTTCCCGTCTTGTCAAGAACCACTGAATTGACCCGGTCTGCAACCTCGAGTGCCTCGCCATTCCTGATGAGAACACCGAGTTCAGCGCTCCTTCCGATTCCTACCGTAACCGCCGTCGGGGTGGCAAGTCCCAGCGCACACGGGCATGCCACGACCAGGACAGAGACGAATGCAGTCAGGGAGAAAGTGAGAGGTTCGCCGAGGACAAGGAACCAGACGAGAAAGGTAAGGGCCGCAATTGCCAGGATGACCGGGATGAAATATGCCACCACGCCGTCGGCGATCCTCTGGACGGGTGGCCGGGATGCCTGCGCATCTTCCACGAGGGCAATGATACGGGCAAGCACCGTCTCCTTCCCAACCTTCTGTGCCCTGATCGTGAGGACACCATTGGTATTGATGGTCCCCCCGATGACGGTTGATCCGGGAGCCTTGAACACCGGTACGGGCTCACCCGTGACCATGGATTCATCGACAGAGCTTTCACCCGCGATCACGGTGCCATCAACCGGAACCTTTTCTCCCGGCGTGACGCGTATGAGGTCCCCCACCCTGACATCCTCGATGGGCACTTCCTTCTCTTCCCCATCGGAGATGAGGGTTGCAGTTCTTGGGCGGAGCCCGATGAGTGCCTTTATCGCATCGGTGGTCCTCCCCTTGGCCCGTGCCTCGAGGTATCGCCCCAGCATGAGGAACGAGGCCAGCATTAATGCCGTATCGTACAGCATGAAATCGTGGGAAAGGCCAATTCCCACGGTGGATGCCACGCTGGCGCCAAATGCAACACCGGTTCCCATTGCATACATGACGTCCATGTTCAGGGTCCTGTTCCGCAGGGCGGATACAGCCCCCCTGTAGATGGGATAGGCGACATATGCGAACGCAGGGGTGGTAATTACGAGCATGAGGAACGAGAGGGTGTGCGGAGAGAGGGGAGGTTGTGATATCATCAGGATGAATTCCGGAATACTTATTCCAAAGCCCACCAAGAAACGACGGGCCTTATCCCCGAGGTCCCGGCGACGTGCCTCCTCCTCGGCACCGGTGGTCACCTGGTCGGCAAGCCCCAGGTACTGGTAGCCTGCGTCCTCGATGGCTTTCTTCATATCGTCAATGGTCGTGATGGACGAGTTATAGACCACATATGCCTTCTCTGTCGAGAGGTTGACCGTCGCACCTGCCACGCCCGGGAGCGCTTTGAGCACGGCCTCGATTGTCTCGACGCAGGTTGCACAGACCATTCCCCCGACTTTTATCGTGGCCTGGTCATAGACAACCTGGTACCCTGCTTTCCGGACTGCCGCCTCGATATCTGCGAGGTTTGTTATCGATGGCTTGTAGGCGACGTGGGCGGTTTCGGAGGCAAGGTTAACAGTGGCGGATTCAACACGTCCCTCTCCTTTTAGGGCCTTTTCGAGGTTTACTGCACACGTGGCACAGCTCATTCCCGATATCCTGAGTTCGGCCGACCTTTTCTCGTCCTCTTGTGTCATGGTTCCCTTCCTCTCGTCAGCAGAATGCACCTGCTGGTACCTTATGCAGCTAATGTCATTGAAAGGTATTTTAATTCCGGCCCGTTTACTCGCCAAACGTGAACGAAGAAGATTGTACATTTGTATCAAAGTGAAGTCCGGACAATCTTCTGTCGATAAAGGCTATTCTTTGGAACTTCAAGCGGGCATGAAAATCCAATCGGAACCGGAGGACCCTTACACCCGGTGAGGATGTTTTCGCCCTGATGACACGATGACCCCCCGGTTCTTTATTTCCAGCTTTATACCTGAACCACTGTTTGCCTTATAATCGACCCGGACACAACTGCCCGGTACTTCTCTCCTCATTTTACAGGATAGCGAGAAAAACGGCGTAGATGATGACCTGGGCGAGCGTGAGGGGCAGGCCAATCCTGATGAATTCAAAGAACGTGATGGTATACCCCTTCTTCTCGGCATTCTCGATGATGATGACGTTGCTTGCTGCTCCCAGGATAGTGAGATTGCCTGCAATCGTGCTCCCGGCAGCAAGGGCCATCAGGGATGCCACGGACATTCCCTCTTTCATAATGAGCGGAAGAAAAAGCGCGACAAAAGGGACGTTGGAGATGAACTGGCTGATACAGACGCTTGTGGAAAGGATGAGAGGAATGGACGTGAGGGACTGGAAATCAATTCCCGACTGGAATATCCCGGTGTTGTAAACGCTCTGCATCAGGACAAACATCGCGGCAAAGAATGCCAGCGTGGGCCAGTCAATGGTTTTTATAATTTTTACCCGTTCCCGGGAAAGGATAATGATGGGGGCGGCACCTGCCAGTGCAATGACCGAGAGAGGAATGAGAACAGGGCCTGTTATGACCCTGACAACGATCAGGAGAATGATAAGAGCGAGGGAGATGCGGCTAATCCGCGCAAGATTTTTGTTCCTGATCCTGTCCTGCCTCTCGTCGAAACTGCACTCGAATTTCCCCTCGCCGACATCATAGGTCAGCAGAAGATAGGTGACAGCGAGGCTGATTGCGGTCGGGAGACCGAGGTACACGAGGAAGGTCAGGAACGGTTGGGGCAGCTGGCTGTAGGTGGCAACGAGCAGGTTCTGGGGATTGCCGATCGGACTGGGGACGCTTCCCGTGGTTACGGCAAAACAGAGGGCAAGGAGGGCTTTCCCCGGAGGGAGACCAAACCGACAGGCATAGGCGATGACCACCGGGGTTGCAATGATTGCAACCGTATCGTTCATCAGAATAGCGGAGAGGAGCCCCATGAAGACGAGAATGAACAGGATGAACTGCCGCCCGGACCGGGCCTTCGAAAAGAGCCGGAACGCAAGTACGTGGAGGTATCCGCTCTCTTCCAGGGCCTCTCCCACGATGAACATCCCGAGGAGAAAGAGCATGACATCTGGGTTGATCGCAAAGAGTGCATCACGCGGGCTGATTTCTCCAAGGAAAAGAACGGCAAGTGCACCCATGCACATCACCTGCCAGATGCGGAACCGGAATCTGCCCACCTGGCGTACGGCGATGAGGATAAATACCACAAGGAGGACGATGACTGGTCCCGGGGGGAGGAAAGTGCCCTGTGTCACGGCAGGTCAGGTCTCGATCAATTTTTCTCCACGACCCAGTGGAGGAGAATGCCGTTATCGATCCTGTCTGCGGCAAAGAGGGTGAGTCGTGGAAAGTCTTCCTCCCGCACGAAGCCCGGACCGTCCGCAGGTGTGGGGGCATTTTCCCCCCCGATGACGATATTTCCGATAAACGTGATGAATTCGTCGACGAGTCCGGCAGCAAAGAGTGCACCGATCAGCCTTCCGCCCCCCTCGACCATCAGGCGCCGGATTCCCCTCATCCACAGTCCCTGCATCAGGACAGGGAGGTCAACCTCCCGCTCCCCGGCAACGATCACCTCTGCAAGTGCAGATAGATCCTCCCTCTTTTTCCGGTCGGAACCCTCGCAGCACGCGATGATCCTCCTGCCCGGCCCCCGGTGGAGGATGGCTGCATCCAGGGGTGTGCGGGCGCGGCAGTCTACGACCACCCGAACGGGGTTCCCGGGGAGTCCCCTTCCTGTGCGTGCCGCAACAAGCTCCTGTGACTTGACGGTGAGGGACGGATCATCCGCAAGAACCGTACCTATGCCGACCATGATGGCATCGCATTCCGCCTTGAGACGGTCCACCCGGGAAAAATCATTTTTTCCCGATATTTTCACCTGCCGTCGTTCACGCGTCGAGATCTTCCCATCAGCACTCATGGCGAGGTTTACGATGACATGGGGACGCTGCATAGTCTCACAGAATGTGGACAGCATATCCTCTTGAATGTGGCGGAACCGGGGGAATGGACAGGCTCCTCTTCGTTCTCTTCTTTCTCTCCACCCGGGCGTGCCACAAGGAACCGCCAACCCTGCTGGACATGATTTGTGATACCGGAGGTATCTGCCGGTATAGGGACTATTCCTTCACTCGCCTTCCCGAAGTGCAACGTATCGCATGGATTTATAGAAGAAGAAGCCGACGATGCCAAACGTGACGAGGGGGGAGAGCCAGTTAGGGATATGGGCACCGAAACTGTCGAGAACCATGATGATTCCCAGAACCAAAATGGAATACATCGCCCCATTTTTCAGATATCTGTATTTCCTGATGTTCTCCACGTTCCTGACCGTCAGCTCCCTGACAACGAATGCACCCATACCGTTCCCGATGATGATAAGGGGGACAGACAGTGTGAATGCGAATGCTCCAAGGACTCCGTCAATCGAGAACGTCGCATCGATCACCTCGAGGTAAAAAATTTTTGAGATGTCTGACATATCTCCCCCCACCATTTTCTTCTCCTGCTCCTCGGCATTCTGGCGGAAACCATGGACGATGAAGAACGCAGTTGACCCCACCACTGCACCGAATGCCATCATGGGGTTCACCTTGAGGGCTTCCCAGACGAGAAGGGAGAGCAGGACCGAGACAACGGCAAAGAACCACACCCCCTTGGTTGCGATGTACCGTTCTCCGCGGAGTCCGTAGAACTTCGGCTCGAGGAATATCCAGTGGAAGAAGAGAAAAATGAGGAATGTGCCCCCTCCCATCAGGAGAACGGGTGCAGACTCCTCAATGGCCGCAACGACAGAGGGATCGCTGCTGAATGTCGCTGTGAGCGCACCAAAGGGACCAAGAGAGGGCGTTGACATCCAGACAATGAGCCATGGAAGTACTCCCCGCACGATAAAAACGGCAATGAGGAGTCCCCAGAGCAGGAACCACCTCCGTGCCCACTCCTTCATCGTGGAGAGGACCTCGGCATTGATGATCGCATTGTCAATGCTCGTAATCGTCTCAAAAAGAACGAGCCCGGCAATGATCAGGATCGCGGAAAACGGGTCCATGGGTGATTGTTCCGCGTAAGTTAGTCCTTATTCCCAAAAAAGATTATTATCATATCAATTTTCTTCAAATCAGGAAACTGTACACTGGCCCCCGTCAAAGCCGTTTTCCAAAAAAGGTACGGGGGTTTTCCCCCGGAAAAAAGGTTGTTCAATTGGAATACGCCGGTTTTCCCAGCTTCGGCTCAAAGACCATGTCAGCTTCGACCCTGATGGCATGCGAGAACTTTGCAAGCGGGATTTCCATGGCACAGAGTTCCTCGCACTGCCCACAGTTGACGCAGGAGTCCGATATATGGGCGAACCTGCGCAGGTGGAACATGGGGTTTGGCGGGACCTCACCCGGTTTCACCACGAGATCCTTTGCCTTGAGCGCTCCTCCGGAGGGGAAGCAGACCGGGCAGTTCTCGATGCATGAGTAACACTTGATGCACCGGGAGGTCTCCTTCCTGATTGTCCCCCAGAGATCCTTCGAGAGTGCCTCGAAGTCCTTCTTCCGCCATTTTTCTCCGAGCTTGATCATCGCTCCCTCGACCTTGCCCCGCATCTCGAGACCCTTTGGATCGGGTTTCTCGGTCTTGAGCGCACCATCCTTGACCGCACGGGCAAGGAGGTCGGCACCCTTCTCGCTGCAGACCTCGACGAACGTGGCCTTGCCGGCCTTGTCGCCGATGACTCCCCAGTTCCCGCATGCGAGGTCTGCCTGGCGGGGGACTTTGTAGAGGCAGCGGCGGCAGTTGGACCTGCGGCCGTACCCCTCGTCTTCCAGGTCATCGATCTTGATGCCCTTGTGGCCGCCCTCGTACTCGATGATGAACTGGCCGCGGTCAATCTCTTCCTTCGTGACCGTGTCAGGGTCGACGCCGAACTTCTCCTTTATCATCTTCCGGGCCATGACAGGGCTGACTGTCCCCCCGCAGTTGACGCCGATGAGGAGGAGGTTGTTTAGGTCGATCTTTTGCCTCCTCGCGAGTTCGTGGAGGGCCATGACATCGCAGCCTTTCACCGTCATCGCCACTTTCATCCCCTTTGACCGCTCCATGAACTTTTGCGCGACCTTTGCCAGGAGCAGCGTCCCGCAATGGAGTGATCCGGCCGTATCCTTCAACTGTCCGGGATCGGTGACCAGCACGGGAACCGCATCGTAAACATCCTGGCCTTTCTTTACAGCGATGACGGCATCCACGATCTTATGTTCGAGTGCATACTTCAGGAGGCTCGTGACAGCACCGCCGCATTCCGCTTTCTTTGCGATATCCGCGTCACTGGTCCAGGCATAGACCATGTCTCCCTTTTTCACGTCGGGTTTCCCCCCAAAGAGTCCCATCTTACTTCCCCCCCTCAATCTTCCCGATCTTCACAGCACAGGCCTTGAACTCCGGGATCTTGGCGATGGGGTCGAGTGCGTTGTTGGTCAGGACGTTTGCGGCGCATTCCCTGTAGTGGAACGGC
>JGI12104J13512_1000320_pt1 | contig 44552 bp, 37 predicted proteins | sample TerdegcTABiofilm_FD_13512 | JGI IMG/M metagenome (IMG submission 13512)
AGTTCCACACAGCAGAGAATATCTTTGGAAGCGGGATCAGGGTTGACGGAGAGAAGATTTATTTTGTTTCTTCCTCTGCATTGGTGGATCATCTGTTTTACTGTATTCATCGGGAACAGATGCTGGTATCAAACAGCTTAATAGTATTGCTTGGCTTTACGGGGGCAACCCTCGACGACACGCATAATTATTCCAACGAAAGCATATCCATAGTAAATGGAATAAAAGAATACAAAAAAGAGTTCCTCGTTGTCCATCCGGAAATAGAACAGTTTTACCAGGTATTCTATGAAAACATCGTTGTCACCAAAAATGGAATATCCTATGAGATGAAAAACGGTCTCCACGAGATCACGTCCTTTGAACAATATTACAGCATGCTCTGGAACATCCTTTCCCGCATTAAGGACAACTACCAGCACCCTGAAAGAACCATCCCCCTCTCGGCATTTTCCACCCTTTCCTCCGGGTATGATTCAACCGCAGTAACGTGCCTCGCACAACGCCTTGGCGTAGACACGTGTTTCACGGTAAAGAAGTCAGCCTCCTGGATGCAGTGGTCTTCAAAGTACTCAACTGATGATGGCACGCTGGCTGCTCAGGCGCTTAATCTCAATGTTATCTATGTCGATGCCTCTTCATCGAGTGCTTCAGAGGACGAACTCTTCTTCTTATCAATAAACTATGGGAAGTCAGAGAACCATATTCTTCTCAATGAGATCGCTTTTTCTTCAATGGTTTATTATATAGAGCAAAACTGTTCTGCAGCCGTTGTATTTACCGGTTACCATGGCGACAAGGTGTGGGATATCAATACACCGGATCTGTATTTGGGCGAAGAACTCAAGGTGAGCAGCGTTTGTCTGGGTTTCTCCGAAATACGTCTGAAAAGCGGCTTCATAAATATCCCTGTACCCTTTATTCTGGCACGGAATATACGAAGCCTTATTGCCATCTCCCGTTCAGATGAAATGAAACCATGGAGGCTCGGTAATGAGTATGACCGGCCAATTGCCCGTCGGATAGCAGAGTCTTCCGGCGTCCACCGTAAAGCTTTTGGCATGCAGAAGAAGGGTGTAAGCCGTCATATGTATCGATTACCGATATCCAGTAAGCTACGAAAACGGTATCTTCAATATTTAAAGAAACAATACAAGTTGAGCCCCTTGTTTGTTTACGCGAACCATGCTTTGAATCAAAGTGCCTTTCTTTTTCAAAAGCTTATAATGAGGGTTTTTCGACCCACAATAAAACATCGGCGAACCACAGTATTCTGGTCCAACCTGGACATAAGCTTTCTCATGTGGATCTGGGCAACCCATCTTCTGAGCGAACAAATGGATAGAGCCTTGAAGAACATCACGGAATCGTTTTCAGATATTAAAGAAGTTTCCGGAAGCATCAGCAACCACGAAGGTTGTAACTTACGATCAAAACGGCAGGCATATAACTAAATATTACCTCGGCAACTAAATACTTGAATATTACAGCATAATGAGTTATACTGTCCCCATGGAAAAGATCGATGCTCGCAAATTGAAAAAGGAAGTCCAGCAAGCACTGAGGGATCAGGTGATCCGGCTCAGAAAAAAGGGCAAGATGAACAAGGATGTTGCGGAGTTTCTCGGAATAAGTCCTCAGCACACCAGCACCCTGTGGCAAAAGTACCAAAAGGGAGGAAAGAAAGAGATTGTTCTGGGAAAAAGGGGACGTCGCCACGGGAAGCAAAGAACCATGACGGGCGAACAGGAACACCATATCCAGAAACTCATCGTTGACAAGACTCCTGACCAACTCAAGTTCCCCTTCGCTCTGTGGACGAGGGAAGCAGTCCGGGAACTTATTGGCAGACAGTGCGCAATCGATATGCCGGTAAGGACAGTCGGAGAGTACCTGAAGCGTTGGGGCTTCACTCCCCAGAAACCGGTCAAACGGGCGAAAGAGCAAAACCCAAAGGCGGTCGAGCAGTGGCTCACCGGAGAGTATCCAAAAATAGCCGCCATGGCGAAGAAAGAAAAGGCAGAGATCTACTGGGGTGATGAAACGGGTGTACAAAACGAGGCAAATAGGGTCCGCGGCTATGGTCCAAAGGGAAAGACGCCTGTGCTCAGAGTAACGGCGAAACGGGCTCATATCAGCATGGTTTCCGCGATCACGAACGAGGGGAAGGTCAGGTTCATGGTCTACCGGGAAGCAATGACCCAGGAAAAGCTCATTACCTTCATGGGAAGACTTGTGAAAGATGCCGGACGGAAGGTCTACCTAATTCTCGACAACCTCAAAGCCCATCACGGCAAGAAGGTAACAGAATGGCTCGCGAAGCATACGGAAGAAATAGTTGTCTTCTATCTCCCCGCTTATTCTCCGGAAATAAATCCCGATGAATACCTGAACAGCGACCTGAAGACCAGGGTTCATTCCGGTGTCCTCACGGGCACTGAGTCGGATCTGAAACATAAAACCCAATCCTTCATGAGAATGCTGGTCAAGAGACCACACCGTGTACAAAGTTATTTCAGACATCCCATGGTTGCTTATGCGAGGTGATAACATTCAGGTATTTGATTGCCGGATCAATAGTTTCCCAGGCCATTCGGCAGCTCAGAAGGTAATCTCATTGAACTATTCCAATTTTTTTCCCGCACCCCACAGGCATAGCATTCTTGCAGAACAATGGTGTAAGGAAATAGAAAAAAGAACCAATGGCAGAGTGAAGATCACCTATTATCCAGGTGGTACTTTAACTCCGGCAGCACAGATCTACGATGGTGTTGTGAAAGGTATTTCCGATATCGGCTTTAGCTGCTTTGCTTACACCAGAGGTAAATTCCCTCTTACCGAAGTGATTGATCTCCCCATTGGTTTGAAAGATGGAACTACCGCAACCCGGTTGATCAACGCGTACTATAAGAAGTTCAAGCCAAAAGAAATTGATGAGGTGAAGGTCATGTATCTTCACGCCCATGGCCCGGGAAAGCTCCACACGAAGACGCCCGTTAACAAACTTGAAGACCTCAAAGGGATGAAAATCAGGGCTACAGGGCTGGCATCCAAAATCGTTACAGCCCTTGGCGGAACGCCTGTGGGCACCAGCATGCCGGAAACCTATGACGTGCTCCGCACCGGAGTGGCCCAGGGGGCTTTTGCTCCCTTCGAAGCGCTTCAGGGTTTCAAGTGGGGAGAGGTTATCAACTCATCAACTGTGGCATATGGATCCGGATACTCTACCGGAATGTTCATCGTAATGAATAAGAGCAAATGGAATTCCCTGCCTCCTGACATCCAGAAGGTCTTTAATGAGGTAAATGAGGAATGGATCGAGAAACAGGCAAAGGCGTGGGATGAAATTGAGCAAGAGGGGATAGAATTCACCAAGAAGAGGGGCAACAAGATTATTTATCTTCCTAAAGAGGAAGATGCACGATGGGCTGCAGCAGTTAAACCGCTCCTTGATGAATATCTGAAATCAATGAAGGCAAAAGGTTTGCCCGGCGATGAGGCCCTGCAGTTCTGTCTTGATTACCTCAAGGCCCACCAAAAATAAGGATGAACAGGAAAAGCCGGAATTTTTCGGGCAGATTTCAAAAAGCGAGGAACGGAGCAGAGTTATGAATATCGTTGATTTAGTTTATAGGAACAGGAGAGTCTGGCCTGACAACACCGCTTTTGTTGAGATAAGGCCGGTATCCAGGCAACGAAAAGAAATATCCTGGAAGGAGTTCGACGAAAGAACAAACAGCCTCGCGAATGCTCTTATCGCACGAGGGGTTAAAAAGGGCGACAGGGTTTTTATGATGGGAAAAAATTCCATTAGCTGGCTGGAGGCCTATTTTGGCATCATTAAGACAGGAGCATGGGTTAACCCTCTTAATTTCCGTTTTACCAGTGAGAATATTACGTATTGTGCAGCCGCAGCTGAGCCGTGTTGCTTCATCTTTGAGGAAGAGTATGCTCAGCTGGTAGAAAGAAGCAGACCAGGGATGCCAACAATAAGAACCTTTATAGCCATAGGAGATAATGTGGCTGATAACATAGAACGCATGGAGGTTCTTATTAAAGAAGGACCAAAGCTTCCTCCCCCAGTTGAATTGAAGGATGAAGATGAATGCGGGCTCTATTTCACCTCAGGAACTACTGGTGCCCCAAAGCCGATATTGCTCCTCCATAAAAATCTCTTCTGCCCTGCTGTGAACGAGGTTACCAATTTACGCCTTGCTCAAGAGGACTCATTACTAATGATGCCTCCCATGTATCACGTGGCCATGGGCCATCTCCTCGGTTCTATGCTTATAGGAGCAAAAACGGCCCTTCTCACTGAAGAGATTACGCCGAAGACCATTTTCGATGCGATTTCCACTGAGCAACTACGGGTCGCATTCTTGCTTGTGCCATGGACCCTTGACATCCTCCAGGAGCTGGACAAGGGCGAACTAAAGAAAGACGACTATAGACTTTCCCAATGGCGTATTCTTCAAATGGGTGCCCAACCAATACCAACAAGCCTTATACGACGATGGAAAGAATACTTTCCCGCCATGGAGTGTCACAACACATATGGCCTGAGCGAGAGCATGGGACCGGGAACCATTCACAACAAGATAGAGGACGAAAGCAAGATCGCCGCCATCGGAAAGCCCGGACTTCTGTGGGATGCGAGAATTGTGGATGAGAATGACGAAGATGTTCCGGTAGGTCATGTCGGCGAGATTCTCTTAAAGGGTATGGGTGTAATGAAGGAGTATTATAAGAATCCCACGCTTACCGCCAAGACTCTCGTCAATGGATGGCTGCATACCGGAGACCTTGCCCAGATGGACGAGGACGGCTATATTTATCTTGTCGACAGAAAAAAAGACTTGGTAATCAGCGGCGGGGAGAATGTTTACCCTGTGGAAGTGGAAGAGGTTATCCAAAAACACCCCAAGGTTCGCGATGTAGCAATAATCGGCATGCCTGATGAAAGACTGGGAGAGATAGTTACTGCGATTATCCAGCCTGTTGGAGATGATACACTCACAATCGAGGAAGTGAAGTCTTTCTGCGATGAAAACCTGCCCAGGTATAAACGTCCGCGGAAGATTATTTTTGATATAGTGCCCAGGAATCCTACCGGGAAGATTGAGAAGCCGAAATTAAGAGAGAAATATATTACAAAATAGAAACAAAGGAGCGAAGAGAGGTTAGTATGGCCGAACAGAGAAAGCCAAGGGCGCTTGCAACGCAGACAGCGGCAAAGGTACCGAAAATGGTTCGTGCAAACCTTGCCGCAACACTGACCGCGAAGGAACAGGGAAAAAAAGTTGCCTATGCATATATTCAGGATGCCCACGATGAGATACTTCGGGCTATGGATATTGTTCCTGCATGGGGCGAGAGCTTTTCAGGTATTTGTGCAGCAAAGCGGGATGCAGAAAAATATCTTCAGAAGGCAGAATCGGACAACTTCTCCCGTTCCCTGTGCACCTATGCGACCTGTAACCTTGGCTTTGACATGTTGCGTGAAGAATTAGGTGAGACCCCTCCCGGTGCACCATGGGGAGGAATGGGAAGGCCCGATATGATCATCGGCAGTGCCCAGCAGCTGTGTGATCCCCGGTTTAAATGGCCACAGGCAACGCAGCACTACATGCCTGATGTGCCTGTTTTTGTGGGGAGTATGTACTATCCTCCCTGGGACCGCACCATTGACCAGAAGGATATCGAAAAGTTTTATGTTAAATACGCAACAGAGGAATTGCGTGAATGTGTCAGATTTTGTGAGAAACATACAGGCAAGAAAATGGACTGGGATAGACTGGAGGCAATAGTTGACCTGTCTGATAAGACTTGGGATCTTTTCATCGACACCTATGATCTGCGCAAGGCCATGCCAACGCCTATGGATACCGGCGATGCGATGAACACCATGGTGCCCATTACGTTCATGCTTGGCACCCAGGAGGCCTATGATTTTTATGCTGAGCTGAATGCAGAACTGAGGCAGAAAATCAGCGAAGGGAAAGGTGTGGCTGATGAAGAAAAATATAGATTGGCCTGGGGAGCCGGACTCCCTTCTTGGTTTGCGTTGGGTGATTTCCAGTATTTCAACGAGAAAGGCGCTGTCTTTCCAGCGGAAACCACCTATCGTGTAGCTGAAAAGCTCTCCAGGCTTGATCTACCCAGAACGAACGATCCTCTCGAGCACATTGCGTGGCGATTTATCCGGTACTACACCCACTGGTATGACAAAGCCCGAAAGCGGCCTGGATCAATTCCGAAGGTCGAACGTATTATAGAACTCATAGAAGATTACAAGCTTGACGGAGTGGTGTTCCACTCGGCTTTCTCGTGCAGGAGCTGGCATGCTGGCATCATCCACCAGGCTGAAATCCTCAAAAAAGTCTATGGCGACATACCGACGCTCATCATGGAGGGCGATATCGTCGATATCAGCGCTTACAATGAGGTTGATACTCACAACAGAATTGACGCATTTATTGAAGCTTTAGCGGCATATAAAGCTCGCTGCAACTAATTTTTGAGGGGCCCGCTTTTTGCGGAAAACTTCGTGGGCCTGCGGCCCGTTACACATCGACGTACTGCATGGTAGGTCATTCGGTGTGTTAGTTCGGCCTTTCCCCGCAAACACGCTCATTGCGCTCCATCGGTTTCATTCGCTCATGTTCGGCTGCGGAACTTTTGCATATGCAAAAGACCCAGCTTCCTTGCCTCACAACGGTTTGCTCAGGAAAACCCAACACCATTTTATCATGCCTTGTTTGAGTTACGCTGTACTCCGCTACTTGCGAGGTTAGTCAACATCAAAAATTACGTCGGTACAAAACCCGTGAAAGCTGTTTTGACATCCTTTGTCCTTAAGGACAAAGCGAGATGGTGTTAAAAAATAAGAATTAATTTATAGTAACTTAGGTGGGTACATAACTTCCTGAAACGTTGCGTCGCATCATTTTTCCAAGAATACTTGCTTTTAAGTGGTAATGATTACATAGGTAACCGCTTGACAAAACCTGTCGCGTTCCTCTAAAGGTTTACTAATCCAAGATTCTACGTTGAGGAATCCAATGATATATCTTCCCTTCCGCTTTCCCTCATAGTTGCATCCAAAAACCAGTACTTGATTTGACACAGTCCGTCTCGATGATTATCCTTGTAGCTATAGCGAGTGTCTTGAATGTGTTAAGGCATGAGGTATTGCTGTTTGATTACTTGAAAGGATATGCCGAAGAGAGAGTCGAAGAGGATATCCGGCAAACCTCTGATGCAAGAATTTTTTTGATACACAAGAAAGAAGGGGATTAATATTCTGTCTAGTTAACAAGCGTTAAGTTTGGGAACAAAATAATTTGGGAGGTGTTATTATGGTCTATGATTTTAGGAAAGAAGAACTGGATTGCTCCGGCGACGTGTATAAGATCAATGTGGATAATACAACGTATCTCCTTGTCCTTTCTGCGACTCCTGTTCCGAAAGGCAAAAAGCTGTGCTGGGTTATATTCTTAACGGACAAAAAAGGGAATGTACTCTGTGACGCATCTGTTCCTTTCGGCTTACAACGCTTCAACAACATAACCGAGGAATTGCTCGGTCTCTTGGCCGACGGAGCGAAGAAAAAAATAGGTGTCGATTTTTCTGACACATTCATGGACATCCTGGCACGAAACATGGGAACTGAGAATTAACTCATGAGAGATGAGCTTCGAATAGTCTTCACACGGGCAGGGCCAGAAATGCCCCTGGCCTTTTTGGCCGACACTTCAACCAGTAATCTTTACATCAGAGAAAAGACCTCCATGGTATCTTTTTAGCGAAAAACAGGATGAAGCCTCCCAACCAATCCTCCGGAATAACAAGGGCTCATATGGTTCATCCAGCCAAATCAGGGTTTTGGGAGGCAGGTAACAGACTACAAACAGGGTTCGCACGACCTAGGTGAAATCAAGTTCTCCTGCCTTTTCGCTTCTCTCATTATACCTAATTACCATAATTGAATAGTAGGAGGTGTAGACTCGAATTCATTCCTTCTATATTCCATTACAACTTCTCTATCATTTACCTCCGAATTACCAAATGGTATGAGATCTTGATAGCGGGAAGGTTTAAACTATACACAAGTGATCATACAGTGTAGTCATATCAACAACGGTAACTTCTTTTTTGCCGGTTTTACTTCGTAGAGGGCCAGATCTTCCATTACGGCGAGGGTTTGTCCATGAGTAACTCTTTTAAAGAGAAGCTTTTTTTCCGAGAATAAGCCCGAGGTTTCCGCCTTGAGGCAGCGGGCTGTCATCCTGCACTACTCGGGATCGATTTCAATGCCGATGCTGCTGCGATCTGTTCCCATAGCTGCTATCATGGTAGTGCCCGTTCCGCAGAACGGATCAAGCACGGTATCTCCAACAAAGGAAAACATTCGCACGAAGCGCCTCGCCAACTCCAGGGGGAACGGTGCAGGATGATGCTTGGTTGAGGCGCCGGTTATGTTCCATATCTTTTGAAATCAACGGTCAAATTCTCCTTTGCTTAGCTTGCTTGCCGCTCGTTGAGCCTTAGTAGGTTTTCTATATCCGCCCGGTTTCCTCTGCATGAGGATAAATTCCATGTCATTTTTGATCATGGCATTGGGTATGTAAGGTTTGCCAGGGAACTTTGATCCGTTTGGAACTTCATAGGAGGCGTCGGCAATCTTATGCCACACGATTGGGTTGAGATTGTCAAAGCCGATCCTGCGGCAGATTACAGAAATATCAGCGTGGAGTGGAAAGACAAGGTGGTGACCGAATTTGCGCCGGGCCGCGCACACATCCCGGACAACACAGACCAGGCGGCCTCCCGGAACAAGAATACGGAATACATGCCGCCACACCTTTTCCAACTCGCCAAGGAAGACTTCGTATTCCTGGATGTGCCCAAGTTGACTGGGGCTTTCGTTATAGCGTTTCAGATTCCAGCATCAAACCGTATTTTTTTGAAGTATTTTTACTTCCCTCTTGTTTCTCATTTATGAGACATTATAGTATTGAGAGCATCGAAAAGACATTCATGAGGAGTTGAACATGGAGCTTCATGATATGCCGCGATGGCAACACAAGCACCACTTCCATATCGAGGACAGAAAGGGCGAAAAGAATACGTGGTGGGTTATCCTGCTCACCCTTGGCACAATGGTCGTGGAGATTGTGGCCGGGTTTATCTTTGGATCAATGGCGCTTCTCGCCGATGGATGGCACATGGGAACCCATGTGATCGCTCTTGGTATAACTGCATTTACCTATCGTTATGCCCGGCACCATGCCGATGATCCCCATTATTCATTTGGCACGGGCAAAGTTGGATCACTGGGTGGATATACCAGTGCGATTGCTCTGGGTCTGGCAGCAGTCTACATGGTGGTTGAGTCAATTGAGCGCCTTCTCTCTCCCCGGCCGATACGGTTCAATGAGGCAATTCTCGTTGCCTGTCTTGGTCTTGCTGTAAATCTTGTGAGTGCCTTTCTTCTCGAAGGAGGCCAAAAGCATGAGGAGCCCGTGAATAGCCAAAAACAGAATAACCGCAATACGAATCACAGTCATGATCACGCCCTCCGGGGCGCGTACCTGCATGTCCTTGCAGATGCTGTTACCTCCATTGCTGCCATCATTGCACTTCTCGTCGGCAAATACTTGGGCTGGGTCTGGATGGACCCCCTCATGGGCATTGCAGGATCCTTACTCATCGGCTTTTGGTCAATCGGCCTGCTTCAGCAAACAAGCGGGGTACTTCTGGATAAAGACATTAATCCTGATCTTGCGCCTCGTATTAAAGCAGCGATCGAAAAGGATTCTGATAATAGAGTAGCTGATATCCATGTCTGGCGCGTGGGGACGGATAAGCTCGCCCTCATCCTATCTATCGTCACTGATTACCCCAAAACAGCAGATTATTATAAGGAGCTGCTGAAGGATTTTGAAGAACTGGCCCACGTAAGTGTGGAGATCAACCGTTGTGACAGCGCTTTTTGTGTTATCACCCAGGGCAAACCTATCACATAATGCGCTCACTCCTGGCACATATTTACACTACTTGCTATTTATGCTTTTTAGAGTTATTTTTTTGTATGACTCACATCTGGAAATACTATGACGGACATATAATAAGGAGGTAATACTATGGGAAAATCGGTTCTTGACGGCCGTCAAATTTTAATTGTGGATGATGAGCCTGATATTCTGGCGGTGTTAGAAGAAGAGATCAAATTTGAGTGCTCCAAATGCATGGTTGACAAGGCTACAACCTATGAACAAGCTCATGACCTCATAAGAAAAAATGACTATGATGTTGTTGTTCTTGATATCATGGGGGTACGGGGTTTTGATCTTCTGGAAGAGGCGGTTAAGAGGAAAATGCGCGTGGCCATGTTGACGGCACATGCCTTGAGCCCTGAAGCTATGAAAAAGTCTCATGATCTCGGTGCCAGAGCCTACCTGCCAAAGGACAAACTGGGCGAAATTGTGCCATTTCTGGAAGATCTTCTGCAATATGAACACAAAACAGGTTGGAAGAGACTCCTTGAGAAGCTGGAAAACTTTTTCGATGATCGATTCGAGGGTGATTGGAAAGAAAAGTCCGGTATACCCTACTGGTAGCAGATCCAACTCGTGCAGATACCGTTTGGTGAGCATGTGAGGGATGAAAAAAATTCCGATGACAAATCGTATTATTATGCTCTTGTAGATGAGTACCTGAGTTCCGGGCAGACCGGACGTGCCCTGATTCAGGCTGCCAAAAATATCGCCTACCACGAAAATGATCCGGTTGCATACATAAACCGTGCAAGGGTTTATGAGAAACTAGGCGCACTGGAAAATGCGATCCTTGATCTGGAAGAGGCACTCAGGCTCGCTCCAGATGACGAGAACACCAGATTTTATCTTGAAATGATACGTAAGAGGATTGCAGTCAAGAATTGAAATGTGAAAAAGGATTATAAAGATAAACTCTTGGAACGCTTTCCTCATTTTGAAAAATTATTAAACAAGATCATTGTTAAAGAAGTACCTTCAGGAACTACCCTATTATCTGAAGGTGATATTGCAACAAAGCTATTCCTGGTCATTCATGGGTGTTTGAGAACATATTTTATTAAAGAGAGCGGTATTGAGATAACGTCACAATTCTTCATTGAAGGCCAGATGGTTTCATCTTTTGAAAGCGCAATGACCGGAAAGCCAAGCAGGCAATACATAGATGCGATTGAGGATTCAATAATCGGATTTTTCCAAATCACAAATTTCAAAAAAATGATCAGCGATCCCGGTCCTGGAATGAATGATTTCAACAGGTTTTTAATTTCAAGGCTTATTTTTTACATGAACCAGCATGCATCATTCATTCTTGATAATCCTGAAGAAAGATATAAAAAACTTCTCCAGGATAATCCGGAATTGGTTTCACGATTGCCCCAGAAATATATTGCGTCATATCTGGGAATTACCCCGGTTTCATTAGCCCGCATCAGAACACGATTAAGAAAACAGATTAACAATTGTTAATTACAACGGTATCTTTTCCATACTATATCTCATATAGGGTACGTTTTTCAGATACGCATTGGTGAGGGTATCCATCAGCAAGGTTGATTTGCCTTGAACACAAACATGCCCTGATTGTTAAATCTGACAACTGTACTGGATGCCTGAAATGTATTAACGCCTGTGAATACGATTGTTATTCAATAATAGACGAGGCAAAACATGGAGCAGAAAAACAGGAGAAAACAGACTTTCAATAATTTACGTGTCAACATCCTGTTGCTTGTTTCTGGGTTAATCATGATTCTCTCTGGATTGTCTCTCCAACTGGGATATCATCGTTGTGGACCCGGTGGGCAACAGATTGTTGTTCATAAAGCTCTACACCATTCAATGCGGTATGAGCAGGCAAGGGGGATAGATACAAGGAAAATAGTACATGGGTTTACCTATTCTTCTTGGTCAGCCATTCATAAATTTGCCATAGTTTTGTTTTCGTTGTTCATGATATATCACATTCATGCTCATTGGAAGTGGTATAAGGGAGTTGTTGCTAAGCACCTAATTGGTAAAAACATTCAAGTGATTGTCCTATCGGCACTCTTCTTATTGGTTGCTGTTACCGGTTTTGTTCCCTGGATTATCGATTTATCGGGTAATTCAATCGTACTCCGAATATTTTTTATCGAGATACACGACAAGATTGCACTCCTCCTGATTGTTTTTCTTATTATTCATATTGTTAGACGGCTGAAATGGTTTTTTGAGTTCAGAAAAAATAGAAGGAACACGGGTATCAACAAAGACTATTCTTTTTCACCGAGGGACACTCAACACTGATACCCCATCAATATTAAAAAATAAAGGAGGCGGATCTATCACCTCCTTTATTGATTCATTGACGAGAAGCTTCAGCCTTTTTTCTCTTTTTCCTTCAAAGCCTTCAGCACCTTTTCCGGTGTGATAGGCAGGTCTTTTATGCGAACTCCCACAGCATCGTATATTGCGTTTGCAATAGCAGGGGCTGTTGGCACAAGGCCTGGCTCTCCAATACCCTTCGCTCCAAATGGACCGTCTTTCTCGTCTGTCTCAACGATGACGGCTTGTACCGGAGGAATATCTTTTGCCGTGGGAATCTTGTAATCGAGGAAATTTCCGTTTTTCAATTCTCCGTTCATGTAAATCATCTTTTCGCCAAGGGCATATCCGATACCCTGAAGACCGCCTCCATATATCTGGCCTTCCAGCAGCAGGGGGTTGATCGCCTTGCCTACATCGTGAGCTGCAATGTAGTTCAGTATCTTCACATGCCCTGTTTCTTTATCAACTTCAACTTCAACGCCATGGGCACCATAGGCATACGAGACAGAGAGGTTACCCTTGAATTCCTTGTCGAAGTTCTCATTGTTGGGATCATAGAAATATTCCGCCATGAGCATCTTGCCGCCTAAGGTATAATGTACCTTTCGCAGTGCCTTCCCCAGAGGGGTGCTCTTCTCGCTGTTTTTGGTAGAGAAGACAACACCGTTCTTGATATCCAGCCATGCAGGGTCTTCTTCAAGGAGTTTGGCGGCTACGTCAAGTATCTGGGATTTTATCTTCAGCGCTGCTCCGAGGGCTGCGTTGCCTGCCACAAAGGTGGTCCTGCTTGCATGGACACCAACGTCCCAGGGGCATATATCAGTATCGTTATTGATAACGTTTACGTCATCGATTGGAATACCAAGGACTTCAGCGACAATTTGTGCGACAATCGTGTCCGAGCCCTGTCCGATGTCGCTTGCACCGGTGAACACGTCTACCTTTCCGAAATCGTCCATCTTGATGATGGTTCCGCACCCGTCTGATTTGTACACACGGGCGCCTCCACCCACGTGAATGAGCGAGGCCATTCCTACACCTCTTCCTGTTCCTTTTCCATGCTTTTCTTTCCAACCAAGACGCTTTACCACTTCATCCATGCATTCCTTCATGCCGCACGATGTAATCTTGAAGTTCTGCGGTGTTACTTCCCCAGGTTCGTTTGCATTCTTCAGCCGAAGCTCAAAGGGGTCTATGCCGGCTACCTCAGCAAGTTGATCGAGTGAAGATTCAATGGCAAAGGTTGCCTGTGGGTTTCCATACCCCCGCATGGCCTGGCTGTATGTGTTGTTCGTATAGACGCACTTCGCCGTGTACTTGACGTTTGGTACTTTATACAGTGATGAGATAGGAAGCATCATCACAGATGGAGTTGTTGCGCCCCACGAAGTGTATGCGCCGTTATCGAGGATCATCTCCATTTCTCGGAAGGTAAGCCGTCCTTCCCTATCACAACCCTGGGAAATCTTGGTGATCGTACATTGTCTTGGCGAGGTAGCAAAAAATTCCTCCTCCCGCGTGAAGATGATCTTCACCGGTTTCCTTGTCTTCAGTGCAAGCATGATGGCAATATACTCATAGGAATAGGTATCGAGCTTGCTTCCGAATCCGCCACCAATCACAGACTGGATAATTCGTACGCGTCTATTTTTGAGTCCAAAAGCATTCAGAGCTTCTATGTAGTCATTCTGCGCCAATGAAGGGATCTGTGTGTTGCTATACATGGTGAGGTTGTTGTTTGTATCGAACTGTGCAATGCACCCGCTTGTGCCGAGGCAGCAATGGGTTACCCACGGGGTGCTGAAGGTGTCTTCAACGATAAAAGCTGATTCCTTTTTGGCAGCTTCCACATCTCCGCAGACAAGCTTCCAGGGTAATTTCAGCACATTGGACTTTACCTCTTCATGGAGGAGCTGTGCCCCTTCCTTCATAGCCTCTATTGGGTCGAAGATTCCTGGCAATACCTCATACTCCACATCGATGAGAGAGAGGGCTTCCTCAGCTATTTCCGGACGTGTCGCTGCAACGGCAGCAATCTCATCGCGAATCGAAAGGACTTTCCCAGCCTTAAGGGGGGGATTATCTTTCATGACACCAATCCTGAATGCAGGTGGCATATCTGCAGCGGTAATAACTGCACGCACACCGGCAAGTTTTTCCGCCTTTGATGTATCGAGTTTCAGTATCCGTGCATGAGGATGCTTACTATAGAGTATCTTGCCATGGAGCATCCCTGGTACCTTTATATCCTGTATATACTGGGCAGCGCCAATAACTTTGGGCGGTGCGTCGCGTTTCGGTATTTTTTGTCCCACCGTGGTGAGATTGTCCATGTTCACTTTTAGTTTTACCGGCAATTCAAGGTGTAATCCTTGTTCTGCTGTTTTGACGTTGTCCATGTTCACCTCCCACCTGCTACTGATTTGATTGCATCAATAATTTTTACATATCCTGTACACCTGCAAAGGTTTCCTGCAATAGTATCCTTGATCTCTTCCTCAGTCGGTTTATCGTTGGCGTCGAGAAGTGCCTTGGCTGACATGATCATGCCTGGTGTACAGAATCCACACTGAACGGCCCCTTCATTGATAAAGGCTGTTTGAAGAGGGTGAAGCTTCCCGTCTTTGGATGCAAGCCCTTCGATAGTGGTTATTGTCTTGCCCTCGGCTTCCATTACCGGATAAAGACAAGAGTTCACTGACTGGCCATCAATAATCACCGTACAGGCCCCACATTCCCCGTAGCCGCACCCCTCCTTAGTACCGGTTAGTTCAAGGACTTCTCTGAGAAGATAAAGGAGTGTCCACCGGGTATCAACCTCAACGTTTACTGTTTCGCCATTTAAAGTAAACATAATTTCTTTTTTCATTTTTCCCCCTTCAGTAATTCAAATTCGAAATTCGAAGAACGAAATCCCAAACAAAATCGAAATTTAAATGGTAAATGCTCAAACCTTTGGGGTTTGAGATATTCGAATGTGTTTAGTTCGATATTGAATTTTTGGATTTGCATTTCTCACCATAACCTGTCCGGGTAGATTGCCTCATCCGGCCGTATGATTCTATCGATGGACTTTATGAGCGCTCGCTTTACAAGAACCCTAATCATTTCGCTTCGGTACCAGGCTTCACCCCGTATGCTGTCTCTTGGCTGAGCCTCACCGGCAGCAATGTTGCCTACTTCCTCGAAAAGCTCAGGGGAGACAATTTTCTTCTTCAATGCAGCTTCTGCCTTTTTTGCCCGGATGGGTCGTGGTGCTACAACACCCATGGCAATCCGCGCGTCTTCGATCGTTAGCTCTTCATCCTTCAGCTTTGAGAGTATGTTTGATATATTGTCGGCAGTGCAGAATACATCCCTGCATCGAACTTCACCACCGTTTTTGACTGAAATTGTTATTCTCGTTGCTACCCCCAGAATCGGCAGATCCATGGCCTGACGTCGTGTATGCTTAATATAGGCTGAGCCGGTATTTTCTCCGAAAGGAGGAATGATAAATTCCTTTACTAATTCACTCGGTTCAAGGACTGTCTTGCCCGGTCCCTGAAAGAAATCGTCAAGAGGGACATTCCTCGTGCCCTTTGGCCCGATTATTGAAACCACGGCATCTAAAACGAGGAGAGGGCATGCAGTATCTGCCGAAGGAGCTGCATTGCAGATATTGCCGCCTACAGTTGCCACATTTCGTATCTGCAGTGAACCAAGGTTGCTCGTCGCGTCAGTAAGGGCTGAATATTTCCGTTTGATAACAGCATGGCTGTCTATGTTGGTGTGAGTAGCGGCAGCTCCAAACGTAAGGCCTTTAGTCGTATCGATGTAGGCTAGGTCTTTAATGTTCCGGACTGAGATGAGATTCTTCGGGCTCAGTTTCTTCTGCCTGATGAGGACCATAACATCAGTCCCGCCGGCAATATACTTTGCCCCATCGAGCGTTGCCATCAAGCCAATAGCCTCCTCGATCGTCGATGGTTTGTAATAATCATATTGGTCCACGATACCCCTCCTTTCTTATATGCCGCATGGGGCATAGAGCATGGCGCAAAGGGTTAAACGCTATGCCCTATGCTCTCTGCGCTATGCTTTATCCCCGCGTGTCAAAAACACGTTTTGTCTTCCTTTCCGACCGCGGAAGCTCTCCATAATCCATTATTTCTACATCACAGCTCACCATGATCTGCTTCTTGATTGCATGCTCGATGTTTTTTCTAAAATGCTTATCCTGTTCTTTGTCCTTTACCAGACCTTTTGCCCGTTCGACCTTGATGAGCATATGGTCCTTTCCGCTTTCCTTCCGGAAAAGGTGGATCTGGTATTCACTCCCTACGCCCTCTGATTTTGATATTATTTCGTCGATATGGCTGGGATAGATATTAACCGCTCTGAAAATAAACATGTCGTCCGATCTGCCAAGGAGCCTATCGTGGCGTGGCATCACACTCCCACACTGACACTTCCCCGGAATGAGGCGCGTAATGTCCCGTGTTCTATAGCGGACGAGGGGTGCTGCCTCCTTCATGAGGGTTGTGACCACCATCTCTCCTTCTTCTCCCACCGGGACTGGTTCAAGGGTATCAGGGTTTAAAAGCTCAAGGATATAATAGTCAGCCCAGTAATGGATTCCCGTGTGATATTTGCAGTCAAGGCCCGTGCCCGGACCATAGAGCTCCGTCATCCCGGGTATGTCGTACAATTCCTCAATAGGCACCCCTGAAAGGTCTGAAATGCGCTGTCGCATCGCATCACTGCTTCTCTCGGAGCCGAAGATCATTTTCTTCAGGACTATTTTATCACGTAGACCAGCCCTGTCTATCTCCTCTGCCATGAGAAGCCCCATGGATGCTGTGCAACACATAGCAGTGGTCTGGAAATCCTCAAGAAACTGCAACTGCATCTCAAGATTTCCCGGACCGATAGGGATTGACATAGCACCGAACCGCTCACAACCATTCTGGAATCCCCATCCGGCTGTCCATACTCCATACCCAACAGCAATCTGTATTCGGTCTTCCGCTGTGCACCCAGCGTACTCATAACATCGGGCGAACATATTGGCCCAGTCGTCAACATCTTTTGCTGTGTAGCAAAGTACCTTTCGTTTCCCGGTTGTGCCGCTTGATGCGTGAATACGGACAATCTTCTCAAAAGGCACACTCTGAAGAGGGAAAGGATACCCTTCCTGCAGATCCTTACTTGTGGTGAAGGGTAGCCTCCTGATGTCATCAAGGGTCTTTATGTCGCCAGGCTTAACCTTGGCCTCATCAAACTTTTTCCTGTAATGCGGAGAACCGCTGTACGCATGATTTACTGTCCATTGTAAGCCCTTGAGCTGAAGCGCCTTAAGTTCATCATCGTTTTTTACCGTCGCGTCAAAGCTTTTTTTCATATCCCCTCCTCACATAAAATCAAGCACGAAATCCTACACTCCAAATCCTAAACAAATCCTAATATTAAATTTCAAATGTTAGAACCTTGGAACATTTTATTATTGTTTCAAGATTCGATATTCGAATTTAGGATGTATATATCTTCTCATTTTTTTCTCAGTTTTATTGTTTCCTTTTCATCCACCTCGAATGTTTTCTGATTGATTTTTACGCCATAATCGTTTTTGGCGCTTTTTATGCTTACATATCCTTGTTTTACATCGTTGACCACTTTATCAACATCCCGTTCGAATGGATTCCCATATCCACCGCCTCCTGGGGCGTCTATTGTAACAACATCTCCCGGTTTTAATTGGGTCAGTCCGTAGGAATTCCCTGGTTTTCCGTTGACAAGAAACTGTGCCTTTGTGCCTGGCTTGCCACCGAATAGTCCTTCAGCGGGATACAAATATCGTCCAGCCTGGATTCCAAGATTAACAGGTGGGATAGGTGCATACTCATCATCAGGCACCCTGAAAAGCTCCCTTTTTCCCAAACCACCTTTCATTCTCCCGGGGCCTCCTGAATCGGTAAGAAGTTCTCTTTTTTCGACAATGAGAGGGGTATCGCTTTCGAATATCTCAACAGGCGTGTTTGCGCCGTTCGCGGGAAAGATATAAACATAGTTGCCATCACTCGTAGCGCTTGCCCCCATGCCACCACCCCGAATAATTACTGAATGCCAGTTCCTTCCGTCTTTTCGTCTGCCGTAAAAAACATTCATCGCTGCAGGTGTTCCACCGGACCCGGCAATTACCTTTTTGGGCAAAACGCCAGACAAAGCTCTGTAGATAACTTCTGTCAGAAAATGTCCTACACCCATCCGCGCTGCAACAGCCGCTGGAAACTTGCAGTTCAACACGCATCCCTCAGGCGCTGAAAGCTGGATGGGCTTTGCGCATCCGTCATTGTTCGGAATATCGGGTGCGAACATGCTTTTAACTGCCATGAAAACATAGGCATAGGTAAAATTGAAAACAACATTGCCACCCCAGTTTACTTGAGGAGAAGACCCGTCAAGATCAACCAGAATATCACTTCCTTTTACTTCGACCTTTGCCTGAATCACGATATCTTCTTTGCCCTTCATCTGTTCGACCAAGCCCCTGGCGTGATAAACACCGTCTGGAATTTTGTCGATTTCCTCCCGCATACTTTTCTCGGTAAGGCTGATAATCTGGTCAGCGAGATCGTCGAGGTTTTCGAGATCGCTGTCTTTGAGCATTTGGCATATCTTTTCAGAACAGACGTGATTTGCTGCAATCTGAGAACGGATATCTCCGGTGACCTCGTCAGGGGTTCGTACATTCCATCGGATCATATCAACAACGGACTGATTGATCACCCCCTGATTGTAGAGCTTTACCAGAGGAATGAAAATTCCCTCTTCAAAAACATCATGGTTATCCGAGGCAACACGTCCTCCGATGTCTGAATGATGAAACACACATGCTGTAAATGCAACGAGTTTGTCCTTGTAAAAAATAGGGCTCATAACACAGACATCGTTAAGATGTCCGGCTAGCGCCCATGGATCATTGGTAATAAAAATATCACCGGGTTTGTAGAAATCTACCGGATACTTATTGACGAGGTTTTTTACCCCAAGGGCCATTGCGCCTGACTGTCCTGGCGTTGCGAAGGTTCCCTGGGCAAGTTCTCGACCGTGTCTATCGGTAAACATACAGGTGTAGTCATGGGCATCCCTGAGAAGGCTCGAAAATGCCGTCCGGGCAACACTTGAGTCAGCCTCGTCTACAATAGATATCAGTCTTCGCCATAGGATTTCCAATGTGATCGGATCGAATATACGGCCCATTATCTCACCTCCTTCAGGTCAATCCACAAAAATCCATAATCATCTGTTGACACAAATGAATCCTCCCCCACAATGAGGGTGGATTCTTTTTCCTCAATTATAGCCGGACCTTGGAATGTATCTCCGGGAGATAACTTGTAGCGATCATATACAGTATAGGGAATAAAATCCCTGGTAATAGGTGAGTATGCGAGACGCTGACCTTTCACCGCAGATGTGAGCGTATGCCCCGGTTTCCGTTCCAGTTTCGGCAGCTGTAAAAGTCGTTCCGGAAGACTGGCCCGTACCTTGAAATTGATAAACTCAACCTCCGATTCAGGATAGGTCCTTCCATAAAGTTTCTCGTAGGTGTTATCAAAGAGGCGCCGGACCTCCTCTTTCTTGAATCTGGTAAAGTCTTCTGCTTGTATGGGAACGTTGACCTCTGAACCCTGACCTACAAAACGCATGTCGAGGGAACGTTCATACCGAATGACATCATCCGCTGCTTCTTTCTTGAGTATTTTTCCCGCATCTGCCTCAAGACCCTTGAATATGTTTTCAATTTCCTGGAAATTACTGGCAGACAGAGATATCTTGTGGCTTCTCAAAAGATCGAATGCTCTGGGTGCAGTGAAAAAACCCATTGCAGAACCTACCCCTGCATTGGGTGGTATAAGCATTCGGGGTGACCCGAGCTTCTTGGCCAGACCATAGGCGTGAACCGGCCCTGCGCCGCCGAATGCAGCTATAGTCACGATCTTGGGGTTCCCCCCTTTTTCTGCAATGTGGGTCTTGGCTGCGGCTGCCATTGTTTCATTGATCAAATCATGAATGCCCCAAACAGCTTGGATAAAGGAGACCCCGAGGGGTTTGGCTATTTTTTCCTCAACACCCCGTTTTGCACCCTCTTTGTCAAGCTTCATTTCTCCGCCGAGAAAATAATTCTCGTCAAGATACCCTAACAAGAGATCAGCATCGGTAACGCATGGTTCGGTGCCTCCTCTCCCATAACAGATGGGTCCTGGCGCTGCGCCTGAACTCTCGGGCCCTACCTGAAGGGTGCCCAACTTGCTTATCTTTGCAATGCTTCCTCCCCCTGCACCAATCTCCATGAGATCAACGACCGGTACCTGGATTGTGAGACCACTCCCTTTCATAAATCGCTGTACCCGTCCAACCTCGAACGTAGGTACCACACCGGCGACCCCTTTTTGGATAAGGCATGATTTTGCTGTTGTACCTCCCATATCAAAACAGAACATCTCGGGGATATTGAAGTGCTTACCATAATACTGGCCTGCTATAACAGCGGCTGTAGGACCAGACTCGATGATCCGTACAGGAAACTCAGCTGCTGTCTCGACAGATGTAACACCACCGCTGGAAAGCATGATGAAGAGTTTGCCTTTGAAGCCAATGGAGGAAAGACGACCGGCCAGCTTTGAAAGATACCTTCCGGTAAGAGGTTTTACATAGGCGTTGGTAACTGTGGTGCTCGTTCGCTCATATTCCTTGATCTGCGGCAAGACATGGTACGAGATGGATGTGGAGATTCCCGGAGCCTCTTTTTCAATGATTTCAAGAACCATGTGTTCGTGGGTCGGATTTTCAAAAGAATTTAAAAGGCAAACCGCTATTGATTCAACACCCATATCAAGGAGAGTTCTGACGGCTTTTCGTGCATCTTCTGGATCAAGAGCCTTTAAGACGCTTCCATCACTGCGAATCCTTTCGTCCACTTCAACGCGTAATCGTCGTGGTATAAGAGGTTCAGGAAATTCAGCAAAAATGTCATAGGGAGCGTAGCGGATTTCTCTGCCTATCTCGAGAACATCCTTGAATCCTTTTGTCGTTATGAGGCCGGTTTTTGCACCTTTTCTCTCTATAATAGAGTTAATAACAAGGGTTGTTCCGTGGATCAACTCATCCAGTTTCCCGACGAAATCAGGTGTTGTTGCTTCGAGTGCCCGTATTCCTTCTTCGACTGCGTCAGAAGGGTCCTGTGGCGTAGTCAGACATTTCCCGGTCTTGATTTCCCCTGTTTGATCGTTGAGCAGAACAAAGTCCGTAAATGTGCCGCCTATATCACATCCCAGCCTGAATACTTTATCATTCATATATCCCCCTCGATTTACTGCAAGCACTAATTTCTAAGCACTAAATCCTAAACAATATTGAAATTTCAAAATTGCATTTTCAAATGTTAGAACCTTAGAACATTCGAATTTTAAAATTTCTCATTTTCTCCAAATTCTTCATCTTCTCCTCAAAACAACGATGGTTCGTTGAATTCTCCAAAAATCTGTCTAAATATACCTGCCATCTCGCCCACAGAAGCATATGCCTTACAACACTCAACCAGATACGGCATTACGTTTTTGCCATCCTTGGTAGCTGACTCAAGTTCTTTTAACGTTCGGGCAACATCCTTTTCAGAACGTTCCCTCTTGACTGCACGAAGACTTTCTATCTGTTTTTCTGCTGACTCCCAGTTGTATTCATGGAGCTCGACTTCCATCGACTCTCCTTCTTTGTAAATGTTTACACCCACCTTCTGGAGCTCTCCTGATTCAAGTCCTTTTTCGACCTCGAATGCCTGTCGTGCTACCAGTCTCTGAATATATCCTTCGGAAACACCCTTGATGATACCGCCAAATTTTTCAATGTTATCCATTTCCTCTTCAATCTTCTGCTCCATTTCTTTTGTGAGGGTTTCAATAAAGTAGCTCCCAGCAAGAGGATCAACGGTATCACGGAGGCCCATCTCGTCCATGAGAAGCTGGAGCGTCCGAAGAGAGAGAAGGGCTGAGTGGGGTGTTGGTATTGTATATGCTTCATCATAGCTGCACAGAGCTGTTGTTTGCGCCCCTGAAAGGGCGGCAACGAGGGCATAATATGCACCACGCATAATGTTGTTTTCTGGCTGGGCCTTTGTAAGGCCATACCCTCCACCCCCAAAGAGACCGCGAAGAAAGAGATTCTGCGGTTTCTTGACGTTATATTTTTCTTTCAAGTTTCGAGCCCACAGCTTGCGGGCTGCTCGAAATTTTGCTACTTGTTCCCACATATTGCCGAAAACATTGAGATTAAATGAGAATCTCCCAACAAAGGCATCAACATCATACCCCCTTGCCAGAACATTATCGATATAGGCGTTGGCTATAAGGATTGCACACGCGATCTCCTGTGCGGGTGTTGCGCCTGATTCCCTGATATGGTAACCACAGACGCTCACAGGGTTTGTTCTTGGCAGAACCTTCATCGAGTATTCAATAGTATCGCCAATAAGCTTTACTGCCGGTTCGACCGGGAAAATCCAAGCGCCTCTCCCAATCATCTCCTTTAAAATGTCATTCTGTGGAGTTGCTGATATTACCTTCGGATCATATCCATACTTTTCTGCCACTGCCTGATACATGGCAAGCATGATCGATGCAACGGCATTGATGGTAAGTCCGCTCCCGATCTTGTCGAGCCGGATATCTTTAAAAGCAATCTCAAAATCTCTCAACGTGTCAACTGCCATACCAACTCTCCCGACCTCGCCCTCTGACATTGGGTCGTCAGAGTCATACCCCATCTGTGTTGGAAGGTCAAAGGCCACGTTCAGCCCTGTTTGACCATGAGAGATCATGAGTTTAAACCGTTCATTTGTTTCTTGTGGAGTGCCGAAGCCAGTATACTGCCGTGTTGTCCAGGCCCGAGAGCGGTATCCGAGGGCATGTATGCCTCGTGTATATGGGTACTCACCAGGGTCTGCCAAATCCTTTTCATATGAAAAGCCTATTGCTTCAAGATCTTTTGGAGAATACGATGGCTTTACATGGATGCCTGATTCGAGTATGACATCGAGGATCTGATCTTTTTCATCTTTAATGTACCGAGCTACAGCCATGTTTTCCTCCTATCCCTTTTTTGAAATTGACCGGAGAAACTGAATTGTTTCAGCAAGGGGTGTTCCACCAGGAAAGACCCCGGCTACTCCCAGTTCCTTCAGTTTTGATATATCCCCGGATGGAATAACGCCACCCACGAAGACTATTTTATCTCCTATCCCCTTTTCTTTGATTTTTTCAAAAAGCTTCTGAGTTATCGGAATGTGTGCGCCTGTCATAATAGAGAGACCGATCACGTCAACATCTTCCTGAACAGCGATTGTGACAATCTGCTCTATAGTCCGATGAAGACCGGAATACACCACCTCCATACCGGCTTCTTTGAGGGCCTGGGCTACAACTTTAGCACCCCTGTCATGCCCGTCTAAGCCTGGTTTTGCTATTAAAATTTTCAAATTCTTTCTGTTTTGCATTCTCTTCCTCCCGAGAAAAATACCGGTTTCATTTCAGATGCACAGGGTGTAATCTGCCATACCACCGGAAAAGCGCTCCACCGGAAAAGCGCGACCGGAGAGTTACGAATGTCGTGCGCTTTTTAGCATGTCACATAAGACCACCCTGAAAATCATGCCTTCAAAAGTCGGAAAAACGTTGTGCTGTATTCATCTGCTGCCATATGAGCCACATACCTGCCGTGGGAATCCAGTTAGTCACTGATTCGGGCCGCTTAAGCTTTTTGCGATGCAACATCCATAACCATCTGAACAGCTTTATAGGGATCAATTGCGCCATTTTGAGCCTTTTCGAGAATCTCATCAAAAACCGTTTCGCCTTCTATTTTTTTAAGAGTTGAAATCCAGAGATCTTCTTTGAACAGAGCCAAAATTAAACGTTTTATATTTTCCCGTTTTTTAGAATAGCCTTGGTCCTCATGCTTCATAAAATTTCGGTGAAGGTCTAGGGCGGTCATGAGATCATCAATCCCTTTACCTTTCCTTGCTTCCATAGTCATTAGGGGGATTTGCCAGGGCTGATTTTTGCTGCTCATGAGGTAAAATTCAATGTCTTTTGCAGCTTCTGTTGCACCAGGCCTGTCCGCTTTGTTCATTACCACAATATCACCGATTTCAATAAGACCTGCTTTCATTAATTGAATCTCGTCTCCGTAATCAGGGGTAAGCACGGTAATGACTGAATTACAGATCATCGCTATCTGTATCTCAGTCTGTCCTGCCCCGACACTTTCAATAAGGATGACCTCTTTTCCAAGGCCATCAAGGACATACGCTGCACCTAATGTTGCCTTTGCTATTCCACCCGGAAAACCACGGTGAGCCATAGATCGAATGAAAATACCTTCAACCTTTTCTGCATTTCTCATCCTCACACGATCACCGAGCAAGGCACCACTTCCTTTCGCGCTTGTGGGATCTACCGCTATAATACCGACTTTTCTGCCCTGTCGACTATAACGAACGGCAAGCGTATCAATTAATGTGCTTTTCCCTGCCCCGGGGGCGCCTGTTACTCCGATTATATGTGCTGTACCTGTATGAGGGAAAAGGAGAGAAACTGCTTTATACCCTTCATCAAGGCCCTCTTCAATCATGGAGATAAGACGGGCAGCACTTCCCTCATCTCCTTGGAGGATCTTTTTTACGAGTTCCATGTTTTATGGTTACCCTTTTGATCTTTTTCTCCTCCGTGCTTCCTGGCGTAGTTTTTTCTTGATAAGGCCCATACCCCTGATAATGTGTTTTCTTACAAGTTTTTCAACTCGACGTGCATTTTTCGCCCTCATAAGGGCAATCATATCCTTGTGATCTTGTATGGAAATGGATGCCATTCCCTCGTAACGCAGAATAAGAAGCCTGTACCGGAAAATAAAATCACGGAGGTCAGTGATGATGGCCAAGAGTTTCTTGCTTTTTGCGCACGCATAAATCATGTCATGAAAGTCAGTATTCAGGCGGATAACTTCATCCGTTTCGCCATTTTCAAGACAGATTTCCTGCCGCTTCACAATTGATTCCATGGCACGAAGATCTTCTTCTGTGGCACGCATGGTCGCGAGATATGCCGCATAACCCTCAAGAACGCTCCGGACACCAAACACCTCTTCAATCTCATCATCGGCAATAACATTTACGGCAAATCCACCCTTTGGCAATTTATGAATGAGCCCCTCTTTTTCAAGCTTCTGAATGGCTTCTCGTACAGGTGTTCTGCTTGTTCCCATCTCTGCCGCAAGTTTTTCCTCTATGAGCCTCTGGTTTGGCTCAAGCATAACATTCAGAATAGACTCTTTGAGTTTTCTGTAGACCTGTTCCCTTAGGAATCTTCCCTTTCGGACAACCTGTTGACTATATGGATTTTCCATTTTTCTCCTCTTTCAAGATATGTTCGATAAAATTCATACAGCGTGATTCCATACACCATTTTCTATATGATCCCTTTTGCTTTGTATTCTTCAAGTTGTTCTTTTGAATACCCAAGTGTTTGTGAGTAGATGTATTCGTTATGTTCGCCGAAACGAGGAGGAAACGTGAGTTGCTTGTTGAGCGATTGAACAAAGCTTGTTGTCACGGGGAGGGGGGCAAGGTAGATTGTCGTGCCTGTTTTCTTGTCGGTTGATGAAAGAATCTCCCCTTTTACGTAAGGATCGTCAATAACCTCCGGAATAGTATTCACCTTGGAGATAGGGATGGTTGCGCTGGTAAAAAGGCTGATCAATTCTTCGGTCGTATATTTCATTGTGGCTTTTTCCAGGGCTTTATTCAGATTATCAACATCCTTTATTCTTCCTTCATTCCGAGCATACTCAGGTTTTTCAAGTGTCTCGAATCCGTCTATCTTCAGCATCCTCTCCCACTGAATGTCGTTTCCCACCGCGATATAGACATAACCGTCTCGTGTTTTATACACGCTTACCGGAGCAAAAAACTCGTGTGTATTTCCCCTTCGCGTTATTGTTTTGTTGAATGATTTTGTTTGTGTGATGGCAACCGTGAGCCACGAAACAGTGCTTTGAAACATGGACACATCGATTCTGGATCCTTCCCCTGTTGCAGCTTTTTTGAAAAGAGCTTTCATGATCTGACCATACGCATGCTCGCTTGCGCCCATATCAGGGAGGGGGACACCAAGGACATACGGCGAACTATCTTTGTCACCAGTAAGCTCCATCAACCCACCCCGAGCCTGAAGAATGGGATCGTAGGCTGGCTCATTACTTTCTGGGCCAAAGCCTGTGAGCCCAACCCATATAATGTCTGGTTTGATCGCCTTGACCATTTCATAATCAATCCCAAGCTTTTTGTAGTTTCGAGGCAATTGGTTCGTTGCGAACACATCAACCTTGAGCTCTATAAGCAGTTTTTTAAAAATTTCCAAACCTTCTGGTGTGCCAAGGTCCAAGGTGATGGCTTCTTTTTGAGAATTGATAGCAAGGAAGTACGTATACATTCTGTCTTCATTAAGCCTGTTTTCACCAACTCTTCGATTTGGATCACCATAAACAGGGTGTTCCATACGAATAACCCGTGCACCATCAAGGGCAAGTCTGTACGTTAAATATGGCAATACTGTTGCCTGTTCAAGAGAAAGAATCGTGATATTTTTAAAGATTTCATGGTCTTCCATGCTAACCCCCCTTTTGAATACTGTATACAATTTAACAACTCCAACTATAGTATTACAAAAATCAATTGTCAAGGATTTTTGTATACGAAATGATCTCGCAGGAAAAGTGAGAAAAACGGCAGGACGGAATAAGGCAATCAGCCCATAGTTACCGGATGAAAAAATACTGGTGTTTCACGGTTTCTGTTTAACGCAATGACTACCTGATTTGGTCCCGAAACTCGTTGATTTTAAGCGCCTTCTGGTGTAAAGTAAGCGACAGCACACTGGTGTGACAGACATCTTTTGTGAGATCAGAAGATGTCAAGGGGTTGAAAGTTCTGGGCATTTATTCTCCGAACTCCAGACACCGAACTAAGGTCGCTAAACGGAAAAGACTTTTCACGGAGGAACAATGAAACGAATTTTCAGCGGCATACAACCAACCGGGGAAATACACCTTGGTAACTATGTAGGTGCAATAAGAAATTGGGTTGAACTTACAAAGGAATACGATTGCATTTTCTGCGTTGTTGACTACCATGCCATCACCGTAGAATACCCAATAGAAGAGTTAAAAAAAAGAACTATTGAAACAGCGCTTATCCTTATTGCCTCTGGTCTTACCCCAGATACGTGCAAGGTATTTGTTCAGTCCCATGTCCCTGAGCATACAGAGCTTGCCTGGATATTTAATTGCGTTACCCCTATCGGGGAACTTGAACGGATGACCCAATTCAAAGACAAGTCAAGACAGCATCGAACGAACATTAATATGGGACTTATGGATTACCCGATTCTCCAGGCGGCAGATATTCTCATTTACAAAGCTGGATTTGTGCCCGTCGGTGAAGACCAGGTTCAGCATGTTGAGCTTTCAAGGGAAGTAGCAAGAAAATTTAATGCCAGGTTTGGCGAGATATTTCCAGAACCAAAAGCGATCCTCTCCATAGCTCCAAAAATCCTTGGAGTTGATGGGGCGGCAAAAATGTCAAAAACCTTGAACAACTATATCGGCATTCTTGAAGACGAAACGTCGATGTGGGAAAAACTGAGAACAGCAGTAACCGATGTGAATAGGGTGAGAAGAACAGATCCAGGGAATCCTGAGGTCTGCAATATCTATTCAATCCACAAGGCATTTTCAGACAGCCAGGTTCTCTTCGATGTTGACAAAGGCTGCAGGACGGCAGGTATTGGCTGCATAGATTGTAAGAAACTCCTTTTCAAGAACCTTGTTGAAGAGCTTTCGCCGATACGTGATCGGGCATTTTCTCTCATGAAGAACACGGATTACGTACTTGATGTGATTCATAATGGAGCACATGATTGCAGCGCAATAGTAAAAGAAACAATGAAGGACGTGCGCAACGCCCTGGGGCTATTAACTTGACATTTGAGGGTGTCTAAAATAATCTTTTCCGATGAAAAATCTGTCCATCGGTATGTTTGATTCAGGCATAGGCGGGCTTACCGTTCTCAAGGAGGTGCGAAGCCTTCTTCCTGCGGAACATATTGTGTATCTTGGCGATACTGCGCGGGTCCCGTATGGGGGCAAATCTCCCCATACTGTTACGAAATATGCCCTTGAGAGCTCCCTTTTTCTCCTGACTAAGGGCATTAAGGTGCTTGTCATAGCCTGTAATACCTCTGCAGCACTGAGTCTTAGTATTCTGAAAAAAAAGCTTCCCATACCGGTACTTGGGGTTATTGATCCCGGAGCCAGAGAGGCGGTCGCCCACACGAAGAGCAAAAAGGTTGGGGTTATTGGAACAAAGGCAACCATACGAAGCATGGCCTATGAACGGGCTATCAAGAGACTGGACCCAGAAATTGATGTTATCTCTCGATCGTGCCCGCTGTTTGTTCCAATCGTGGAGGAAGGTCTTGAGCATGATCAGGTGGCGCGAATCATGGCCGAACGATACCTCATGGAGTTCAGCAAGTCTGGTATTGACGTGCTGGTCATGGGTTGTACACACTATCCAATCATGGAAGATGTCATCAGGGAAGTAATGGGTGATCATGTTGCGATTGTTCACACTGGAAGAGAAACAGCAAAAGCGGTAAAAGAAACGCTGGAGAATGGAGATATGCTGAAGTCAAAAGGCAAAGGTGGGTGTGAATATTTTGTCACTGATTCTCCAGATCATTTCAAAGAGATAGGAGGAAGGTTCCTTGAGGAACCCCTGCGGCATGTAACCTTTCTTAAAAACCTCGATTATAAAGATTTTCTTCTCTCTACATGATAGCCCATGTAGCGCTCCCGATACCTGTACGAAACACATTCTCATACAGTGTGCCTGATGCATGGGTCCCATTCATACGGACCTTTCTGCGGGCAAAAGTTCCTTTTCGCACCAGAGATACAGTTGGATACATCGTTGGTATAGAAGAAGGGCATAGAGAGGGCCTCAAAGAAATTCATGAGGTTATTGATCCTTTTCCACTCATCGATGAGAATGCCCTCCAGTTAGCGGAATGGGCATCCCATTACTACATTGCCCCTCAAGGAATAGTTATGGGATATGCCGTACCCCCAGGACTTCCCATAGAACAATACATAAAAATAGGAGCTTTATCAGAAACGGACACACTGAACAATCTTACGCTCAAAAAAGCCTGTAAAATGTTTGGTCGCACTGTTGTCTTCGAACATTACAATCAGGGTCTTCTCCGACTGTACGATTCTTTTACGAATAAGGATTTTTTGCCCTGCAATTACGAAAAGCTAACTACTGCGGAGGAAAAGATCCTTTTTCTCGGCAGTATTCATGACCGGCTCAGGTACTACACCGAAATAATCGCTCACCACATCGCACAAGACGAAAATGTCCTTATAGTTGTATCAAACCACCACACAATTGGGAGATTATATTTTGAAAAGCTTTCCGAGGTGTTTCCCGGGAAGGTGATTCGGTATGGGATTTCAGTAACTTCTAAGAAGAGAATGGAGGCCTATTTCAGGGCGAGGAATGAAAGAGGCCTCATTATCCTGGGAAGCAGAAGCTGTCTTTTCCTGTCTGTATTTCGAAACGGATTAATCATCGTGGAACGACCGGAAGAGGATGAGTACAGAAATGAAGAAGGTTTCAAGTTCAATGCTGTTCATCTTGCTATACGCCGGGCTGAAATCGAGCATATCCACATTATCCTGGGAAGCATCTCGCCTCCGCTTGAGGTTTATAAACACGCAGAAGACGGGGAGTTTCGCATCATTGAAAAGACGTATCTTCCAAAAAAACAATGCGTTGAGATTGTTTCCGAAAAAGGGATATCTACCCTGGGGAGACTACCTGAAGATCTCACAACGATATTATCAAAAGCGGTTGAACGTAAAGAGAAAGTAGCCATTTACACCCCAAGAAAGGATTACAGCTCCCATATCACGTGCCTTGATTGTAAAAGACTTTTTCTCTGTACCGTATGTGGGGGAGGGTTAAGCTATCGAAAGGATACCAATCTCCTTTCGTGTACCAGCTGTGGGAGGTCCTTTTCCTATGAATCGCGATGCCGCCAGTGTGGAAGCAGACTTATCCAGTTTTCACATGTGGGAGCTGAATACATTGAACAAACATTACGCCAAGCGTTTCCTGGAGTTACAATAATTTCAGCTATTAGGGAAAACCTTTATGAGCATAAGGAGGCATTCGCAATGTTGAGCCGTGAAGAACCGGCATTCATTATCGGCACTCAAGCCCTCACAAAACCATACGGGTTGAAAGCGGATAAACTTGTCATGATTGAGTGGGAAGAGTTGAAGAGAATAGGGGGGTACAGAGCTGAAGAAAAAATGTTTCACATCCTCGCAAATCTCATCGATGTTCTTGAACCCAATGAAATCTACCCGGTCATGGTCAGAAAAATGAAAGTAGACCTTACAATGTTCCTTGATTTAAGAACGTTTTATCGTGCAGAACTCGAAAAAAGAAAAAATGCTCAATTTCCTCCTTTTACACGGCTTTTTTTGTTGGAAATTGAGAAGGAAAAGGAACCTGTTGGAACAAAGCTTGTCGAGAAGATTAAAACACTGGCAGATCAATTCGGTATTACACAATATATTACAGGCCCTCTCATACAAAGAAGAAAGAAGTATCGATGGAGGATGATTCTTAGGGATAATGAAGATCAATTGCACGATTTCCTTAATACTGTAAGTGATTATCCAGGAGTAAGGGTTGAGGCCGACCCGATAAGTATATAATCCCGAAAAAGGCAAGACGCACATCATTGTTCGCATATCCTATATCAATGTTTCGTTTATCCACAGGAAATGATCGATGCCGATACGGTTTTGAACGACACATTTAGGATAAATAGCCTCCGGGATAGGTGGAAATACAAAAAAAGGGGGGATAGATCCCCGCCCTTTTTTGTATGTGATACGCCTAAATTACTTCTTGGCAGGAGCTGGAGCAGGAGCAGGCGTTGCTGCTGGTTTGGGTTCCTCTTTCTTTGCCTCCTCTTTCTTTGCAGCTTCCTTCTTTGCGGCCTGTTTTGCCACAGTCTTCGCTACCATCTTGCCGTCTTTCTCCATGTAGCTGACCATAACTTTATCTCCCGCTTTGAATTCTGCAATTTTCTTTACACCGGCCACGTCAAAGGTCATTTCCCCCTTGGCATCCTTCGCTACGATTGTCTTGGCTGCTGCATCCATGCTAACAAACTCACCCTTAAAGGTCTTTGCTTTCGGTGCTGCTTTTTTCTCAGGCTTGTCTGCCTTTTTCTCAGGAGCCGGAGCTTTTTCTGGGGCAGTTGCTGGTTTGTCAGCCTGTTTTGCTTCAGGTTTTGCCTGAGCAAATACTGTTGTGACGAATGCTACACTGATTAAAACTGCGAGAACAACCATTAAGACTTTCTTCATACCTTTGTTACCTCCTGAATAGATTTAATGAAACTCAAAAAAAGATTTTGCATTTGCTATGCCAGTAAGGCTGCTATAATAAATACTAACGATATCAATATGGTACCTGTGACACCGGGAATAACACCACGGAATTACGGAAAAAACCGACTAATGTAAACGGATTTGTCGGAGAATTCCTCACTTATTTTTTCTGAGGTTTCTCTGAGACATGCAGCTTTGCCTGGTTCATTCGTGTTTTGAAATCGTACAGGCCGAGTTCTTTGAGTTTTGCTATGCCTACAAAAAATGTATCACGGTTGATCTTGAGCCTTTCGATAATTGATTTTGGCTCTAGCATCTGTGTGTAACCTTCCTGTGAAGGATCGAGCCTCGAAAGGTAAAGATATAATCTGTATTCGGCGCCTGTTAGTCTGGCATCGATAAGAGAATCGATATCAATTGATGAGTTCATGAGAACTGATTTTGAAATTGCTGACCCCTTGACTTCTTCAGAAATATGTTCGATGCCAATTGTATCCCCGTCGCACATAACGTATGCCCGCTCAATTACAGACTCAAGCTGACGTACGTTTCCTGGCCAGGAATATGACAATAACGCATTCAAAACTTCCTGCGAAACCCTCTTCTTGTTTCCATGCGCATCATTGAGGCGTTTACAAAAATGTTCAACGAGAAGAGGAACATCAGTTATTCTTTCCCTCAGAGGGGGGATAGTAAATGAAATGACATTGAGCCGGTAATAAAGATCTTGACGGAATTTTCCGGCTGACATCTCCTCCTCAAGGTTCTTGTTTGTGGCAGTTATAATCCTTACATCAAGCTTAACATTCTCTTTTCCACCAATCCTCCTCACTTCTCTCTCTTGGAGTACCCGCAAAAGCTTTGCTTGAGTACCGAGGGTGAGATCGCCAATCTCATCGAGAAAGAGGGTGCTCCCATTTGCTTGCTCAAAAAGGCCTATATTCCTTGCAAGGGCGCCTGTAAAAGCCCCTTTTTCATAACCGAAAAGCTCACTTTCCAAAAGTGTTTCTGGTATGGCGGCACAATTAAGTGCAAAAAATGGTTTGTTCTTTCTTGGGCTGTTATAGTGAATGCTTTTCGCAAAAAGCTCTTTTCCAGTGCCGCTCTCGCCGTAAATAAGGACCGTTGAGTTGGTTGGGGCGACTTTTCCCACGACCTTAAAAAGCTCTTCCATCCGACCATGGACGCCAATGATATTGTCTAAATGAAACTTGTCTGCAAGCTGATCTTTCAGCATAATGTTGTCTTTGAGGAGCTTTACCTGATTTGCTGCATTGTTGATAACAAGGAGTAACTGATCCTTTTCAAAAGGTTTTTCAAGATAATAGAAGGCACCGAGTTTTGTCGCTTCAATTGCCGAAGGTATGGAGCCATATGCGGTTATGATAATGACATGACTTGGACGATTGAGCGCCTTAACCTCTTTTAGCACTTCAGTTCCATCTATATCAGGGAGTCGGAGATCAGTAAGGATAACGTCGAACATACCATTCTTTAAAATGGTAATGGCCTTATTACCCGTATCCGCTGTCTCAACATAGAAACCTTCCTTTACAAGAATAGTTTTTATGATTTCTCTCTGGTATTTGTCGTCCTCTACTACTAAGATGCTTCCTTTATCATGTCTCATGATCAGGAATCCTTAATTGCATTGTTGTTCCTTTCCCAACCTCGCTCTCTATGACAATTGAACCTCCATGTGCTTCGACAAAACGTTTGCTGATTGCGAGACCAAGTCCTATCCCGTACTTCTTTGTAGAGTAATAAGGCTCAAAGACTTTGGCCTTGTCTTCATCGCTTATGCCTGTGCCGGTGTCACGGACAGAGATAAAGGAGAAACCATTTTCTTTGCCGCAATCAATGATGATTTCTCCGTTTCCTTCTATGGCCTGAAGTGCATTCATAAGGAGATTCATGATGCACAGCCGTATGTATTCGCTATCACAGTAAATGGGTCGCCCGTCACCGTGATTTAGCTTGATATCAATACCCTTTCTTATTTTATCTTTTACAATAGAGAGAACCTCATGAATCATTGTTCCCGGCATAACCCATTCTTTTCTGAGGGTTATCGGTTTTCCAAGAAAAAGGAAGTTGTGAATTAGATCATTAATCTTATGTATCTCTTTTGTGAGATCATCCAGGAGCTTTGTGAGATCATCTTTGTCGTGAATCTTTTCTTCAAGGATCCGTTCTTTAATGTGCCCTATTGACAGGGACAGGAAATTGAGAGGATTTCGAATTTCGTGAGCTATACCTGAAGAAAGCTGTCCGATAATGGAGAGCTGTTCTGACTTCTTCAGCTTTTCCTCAAGTTCCATGCGCTCTGCCAGCTTTTCCACCATGTCATTGTAACTCCGTATAAGAACGCCAATTTCATCCTTGCGTTTACTCCCCTTTATTTTGACAAGCTCCCCCTGGGCAATTTTCTTGCTCGCATCGGCAATCCTCTTTATGGGTTCCGTGTACTTTTCTGCAATGAGAAGACTGAATATGATGCCTATTGCAAACACGAAGAGAGTGCTCAGGATTCTTTTCAAATGATTTTTCTGAGACAGGGCCTTGTAGTCATCGAGGACCATACTGATAAGGATGTACCCGATATTTTGGCCCTTGATCTGAACAGGCATTATGATGTTGTAAAGCCGCTGACTCTCCTTTTTGTTTTCTTCACCGAGACGAGCGGTGATCATAAGATCCTTTTTTTTGCTCTTTCTCTCGCCCAGTTTTTCCTTGGTGCCTATTTTTTTGGGGTCGGAACTCGCAATAACTTCGGCTGTGTCGCTCATGATGGAAATTTCCGTAATCCCTTTCTTGTTGAGCATGTCAACATAACCCTTTAACCGTGCCCCGCTGTCACCCCGATAGGTGAGTTCTTCAACGCTTATTTGAATTGCCTTTGTAATGTCTTCGATGTTGTCACTCACCTTATCCAAGAGCATTTCTTCGGACCGTGAATAGATTATTGTTAGAGAACTTATGGATATAAGGAGAAGGAAAAGAAGTATAAGGAGGAGCTGCGTTTTAAGGGGGAAGCTCCGAAAAACCTTTTTTACCGAGATGACAGTTTCTGATCTACCCATCGTATCCTCTCGAGGATATTAACCCTGGGGATAAGGTGAAAAATGTCCTTCAAGGGTGGGCCATCAGTTCTTCCCGTAATCAAAATCCTGAGAACCAGAAAAAGTTCTTTTTTGGGAGCATTCACCGTGTGGACCACTTTTTCCAAAATCTCTTCAAATTTAACATCATTACCATCTTCGAGGACCTCTTTTACTTCCATTATCACTGCACGGAGGCTCGAAGCGTTCACAAGATAATCGAAGCCGTTATTGGCAATTTCTGTACCTTCAAAGATAGCGAGAAGTTCTTTTATTTCCACGAGTGTTCTCGCATTTTCTCGCAAAAGGAGTACCTTCTCTGAGTATGCGTGATTCAATCCGCTTATCGCAAGGAGTTTCTCGATAGACATTTTTCGGATGTGTTCTTTGTTGAGCCAGAGAAGTTTTTCCATATCAAACACTGAATCAGAGCCTGAGAGCGATTTCAGGGTAAAGGTACGTGCAAGTTCTTCTTCATCCATGACCTCGTTCGTGACACCTCTGCCTAAGATTCCGATATAGTTTATAATGGCAGTATTCAGAATACCCATGTCCCGAAATTCAGTTACCCGTGTAGCCCCATGACGCTTGCTTAATGGTTTTTTGTCGTTCCCCACAAGAAGTGAGTGGTGGGCATACTTTGGCGGTTTTTTTCCGAGTGCCTCAAAAAGCATGATCTGTTTTGGTGTGTTTGAAATGTGATCACCACCCCTGATAACGTGGGTGACCCCCATGGTCAGGTCATCGATTGCTGCTGCAAAATTATATGATGGTGTACCTTCCTGTTTTAAAAGGACAAAGTCATCTACGTGATCTGGGGGGAATTGAATTTGCCCCCGGATGCCATCCTTGAAGGCAATAGCCTTTCTGGGTGGTTTGAACCGTACCACATACGGCCGCCCTTCCCGTTCATATCTCTCCAACTTTTCATGGGAGAGATTCCTGCAACCGCCAGCGTACCGGGGGGGCTCGCCCTTGTCCAAAGATGCTTGCCGTGCATCTTCGAGCTTTTCCTTTGGGCAGAAACATTTATATGCGAAACCCTTTTCGAGAAGCGTTTTTGCAAAGTCCCGATAGAGGTCAGTTCTCTCTGACTGTCTATACGGACCATCATCCCACGTGATACCGAGCCACTTCAGATCGTCCATAATGGATATTTCGTACTGAGTTTCCGATCTTTCCATATCAGTGTCTTCAATACGGAGAGTAAAAATACCACCCTGGTTTCGTGCAAAAAGATAGTTGAGAACAGCGGTCCTTAGGTTACCGACATGGAGATTGCCGGTTGGGCTCGGTGCAAAACGAACTTTAACCATGGGTGCCGCCTGTTTCATCGAGCAGCACAACGGCATATGCTTCAATCCCTTCCTTTTTTCCGACAAAGCCGAGACCTTCGGTGGTTTTCCCCTTGATGCTGATTCGGTCTTCGCTTACACCAACGATTGCAGCAATGTTTTTACGTATGACATCCCGTATGGGGGCTATTTTTGGTTCTTGTGCCGTGACAACGGTATCGATATTCACTATGGTATAGCCTTTTTTTCGGGCAAGATCTCGTACATAAAAGAGAATTTTAGCACTTTCAATTCCTTTTATTGAATCATCGCTGTCAGGGAAATGGGTGCCAATGTCCCCTGAACAGATTGCACCAAGGATGGCATCACAGATGGCGTGGATGAGCACATCGCCGTCAGAATGACCGAGCAGGCCTTTATAAAAGGGTATTTCTATACCGCCAAGGAAAAGCTTTCTTCCCTCAGCGAGCCGATGAACATCATAACCTACCCCAATTCTCATGGATTACCTTTGAGCTGGGCGAGGATACCTCTTGCTGTCACCAGATCTTCTGGTGTTGTGATCTTAATATTATACGAAGAACCCTCAATTACCTTTACTTTTTTACCGGAAAATTCCAGGAAGGTGGCGTCGTCATATCCGCAGAGTCTCTTCGAGATCCCATCCTTATATGCCTTCGATATTACATCAAATTTAAATGTTTGGGGTGTCTGAACATGCCACAGAGAATCTCGCTCAAGCGTTTTAACCACGAAACCTTCTTTTGATACAACCTTAATGGTATCTTTCACAGGAATAGCAGGAATGATGGCATCGAACATCTCCATGAGAAATATCCCTTTTTCTATAAAAGATGGAGTAATGAAGGGGCGGGCGCCATCATGAATTACAACGATATCACAAGGGTGCTCGATTGCCTCAAGGCCGTTCTTTACGGAGTCCTGCCGGAGCCGTCCCCCGATAATAAGTTTCATAACTTTGTTAAAACGGTACGGTTCAAGAATCTCTTCCTGGACAACGGGAAGGTCTTTCTGGTTTACAACAAGGTATATACCATCGATTGCCTTGCAGTCCTCAAAAACCTGTAAGGTGTGGGCAATGATTGGTTTGTTGTCTAAAAAAAGAAGCTGTTTATTCGTGGCAGCGCCCATTCTTTTGCCTACTCCGGCTGCCAGTATGATTGCGAGGGCTCTCATTTACCGTGCCTGTTCTTCCATTTTTATTTCATCGGGATAACGGAACTCCCTGTCGGCCAGTTCTTTCAGTTTTCCAAAAATCATCCTGCCGGATGTCGTTTGGAGAACGCTGGTCACTACAACATCGACCTGCCTTCCAAGGAGCTTTCGGGCTTCATCAACAACGACCATTGTTCCGTCATCAAGGTAGCCGATTCCTTGACCATATTCCTTACCTTCTTTGAGGATTTTAATATTCATCTGTTCTCCCGGGAGTATGGCCGGTTTGAGTGCTGTCGCAAGCTGGTTGATGTTGAGCACTTCAACTCCCTGCAGTTCAGCAACTTTGTTGAGGTTGAAGTCATTGGTCACAAGTTTACCAGTGAGTTTCTTTGCAAGCGCAACAAGCTTAGAATCTACGTCTTGGAGTTTTGGGAAATCATAATCGACAATTTTGACCTTCACAAATAATTGCTTCTGGAGTCTGTGGAGGACATCGAGCCCTCTCCTTCCCCGTGTCCTCTTTACGGGGTCCTGGTGGTCTGCAATGTGTTGGATCTCATAAAGCACAAATTGGGGGATTATAAATGTCCCTTCAAGAAAACCTGTGTCGCATATATCTGCAATTCTTCCGTCAATGATGGTGCTTGTATCAAGGATTTTGACGTCTTCGGCAGACTCCATCTTATCGAGGAGTGGCACTTTCGAGAGATCAAGGGTTTTACTCTTCTCCTTCCCTATTTTAAAGCCGAGGTAACCCATGATAAAATAAAAGAGGATGTAGATTGGCAAGGTAATAGGTATATCTTTCACAAGGGTGAGAAGGAGCTGGGATATGAAAAGATGGGCAACGAGGAGGCTGATCATGACGCCAGCTAAACTGCAGATAATGGTTTTCAGGGAAATGTATTTCAATTTACTTTCAAGCTTGATAATGACATACCCGAGTGCAAGTCCGCAGATTGCACCGATAGCTCCCCAAATGGTACCACCTGCAATCTCTTTCAAGATAAAATAACTTGTTACCGTAGTTACAATTATTAGAACAATCTGAACGATAATGTCCAAGAGGTTTATTCCTTATAGTTTTTCAGGAAGATCCGCTCGATCTCCTGTTCTATCTCCTCTTCTTCCTTATCTAATGAAATTGAAAGCTCTTTTTTTATAAGGTTTCTGGCAATCTCAAACATCTTTTTCTCACCAAAGGAAAGTTCTTTCCAAACCCGTAAGCTATAAAGCTCTTTCAACACCATGGCAACTTCGAAAATTGAACCACTCTTGATCCTTTCCATGTATTCCTTATAACGTCTGTTCCAGGGCGCGTTATCATGGATAGAGTTTTTTTCTTTCAAAATATCCAGGACTTTGGTTACTTCACGGGAATCGATGACTCCCCTGAGTCCTGCATTCTTCGCCCCGTCAACCGGAATCATGATGGTCATATCTGTATCCATTATCCTGATGATATAAAAGGACTGCTTTGTTCCAGAGAACTCTTTTTCCTCTATCGATTCGATCTTTCCAACACCATGCCCTGGATATACGGCAACTTCTCCTACTTGAAACATTCTTCCTCCAATCATTAACTGATTGTTTTTATGGTTTTTATCGATTGTTATTGTACCATTTTGTGGAACAAAATTCAAGAATGATGTATTTTTGATGTTTCACAGCAGGTTCACAGCACTTGACCCCGCAGTGATCAGCAAAAGAAGAACGATGAATCAAGAAAAAATATTTTATTCTCCAGAGCGTGCAGGCTTATACCTATGAGCTTAGAGCAGCCTGTCTGGTAAAATTTGGTTGAAGCAGGGGTTATTTTCCTTTATAATCAGTGCAAGTATATCGGAGGCAATTTCAATGATCAAAACAAGATTTGCGCCAAGCCCAACAGGGAATCTCCATATCGGCGGTGCGCGGACCGCCCTGTTTAACTATCTTTACGCAAAGCATCTGGGTGGAGTTTTTGTCCTTCGTATTGAGGACACAGACGTTGAACGATCAAAAGACGAGTACACAAGGGATATCCTCGAAGGGCTCACATGGCTCGGCATCCAGTGGGATGAAGGGCCCCACTTCCAGAAAGAAAGAATGGGTATATACAGAGAGCATGCAATGAGGCTCCTGAACGAAGGTAAGGCGTACAAATGCTACTGTTCCCCCGAAACGCTTGAAGAAAAACGAAAATTGGCCCTCAAGGAGGGGAGAAAACCCAATTACGACCGCACCTGCAGAGATCTGAAGGAGGACAAAAAAGACCACCCCTTTGTCATACGATTCAAATCTCCTGTTGATGGAGAGGTCTCTTTTGAGGACCGCATCAGGGGAAAGATCACATTTAAATGTGAAGAACTTGACGATCTTGTGATTTTGAGAACCGATAATACACCAACGTATAACTTTACCGTTGTCATCGATGATGCCCTTATGGGTATTACAAGCATCATTCGAGGGGATGACCACATTAACAATACACCAAGACAGATCCTCATCTACGAAGCCCTCAATTACCGTACTCCAGAGTTTGCTCATGTTCCCCTCATTCACGGTAAAGATAAAGGTCGCCTGAGCAAAAGACATGGAGCAACGTCGCTCCTCGAATACAAGAATGATGGTTTTCTGCCTGAAGCATTAATGAACTATCTTGCCCGTCTTGGATGGGCCTACGGAGACCAGGAGGTTTTCTCCAGAGAAGACCTGATTGCCAAATTTGATCTCAAAAATGTGGGCAAATCACCTTCAATCTTTGATATGGATAAACTGCTGTGGCTCAACAGTTATTACCTGAAAACGCTGCCCGAAGCAGATGTTGCGGCAAGACTCGTGCCTTTTCTTGAGGACCGTGGGATAAAAGTCACTGACAGAAGTAAGATGATTCCTGTAGTAATTAACCTTCGAGATCGGGCAAAAACGCTTAAGGAAATGGCTGAAATGGCTGCCTTCTTTTTTACTGATGATTTCCCATATGATGAAAGTGCAAAAAACAAATTCCTCACTATTTCAACGAAACCTATCCTTGAGAGATTTCTCCATGAGTTCAAATGCCTTTCAAACTTCGATGAGAATGAGCAACGAAAGATATTTGAAACGATGGCTCATGATGAAGGCAAGAAACTCGTTGAAGTTATCCAGCCCATACGGGTTGCCCTCTGTGGCCGGACAGTGAGCCCCGGTATATTTGAGGTCGTAAGTATCCTCGGACATGAACGTGTGATGCAGAGAATTCAAAAAGCGTTAGCATCAATAGCATGAGACTCCACAGACTCGAACTTTTCGGTTTCAAATCGTTCTATAACAGGACAGTCTTCCAATTCGACGAAGGAATTACATCCATAGTTGGCCCAAATGGTTGCGGAAAAAGTAACATCGTGGATGCTATGGTGTGGGCTTTGGGAGAGAGGGGCACCAAAACGCTCAGGGTCAAGGACATGGGTGACGTGATCTTCCACGGGAGCAATGGAAAAAGACCGGTTAACATCGCAGAGGTCACCATCGATCTTACCGATGGCGGGAAAGATGTTTCTGTCAGGAGAAGGGTATACAGGGATGGTACCAGCGAATATTTTTTAAATGGTGAATCAGTCCGTCTCAAGGATGTGCAGGACTTCTTCCTTGGCACCGGCATCGGGGTCAACAGCTATGCAATCGTTGAACAGGGCAGGATCGAGTATTTTATCCAGATGAAGCCCGAGGAGAGACGAATTGTCGTTGAAGAAACGAGTGGTATTACCAGGTTTGAGGAAAAGAAACGGGATGCCATTGTGAGGCTTGCCGAGGTAAGCTCAAACCTGGAACGTGTGGAGGATATCTACAGGGAGGTGAAAGTATCCTTCGAAAAGGCGGAGATTGAATGGAACAGGTGGAAGATTTATAAAGAACTTGCCGACAAGCAGAGCGAGATAGATAAATGGATTCTCCTCGATGGTTTTATGAAAGTCAAGAAGAGGATCGGGAAGATTACCGAGCGGCACGAAGAGATTGATCGAGAGATTGCCGCGAAAGAGGCAGAGAAGGGAAAACTCAGGGAAGAGCTCGATGCCAAAGAAGACGAATTTTCTCTCGTTGATACGACAAGCAGGAAACTTGAAGTTGATATTAAAGGAAAAGAGAAAGATATGGAAAACCGTCTTCTCGAAATCGAATACCTCAGGGGTGAGTTTACACGGCTGGAAGAGGAGAGAAAAGGGCTGGAGAAAAACATGGTGAGCTTGGATGAAGCATCTGCGGCTTACCAGAAGGACATTGAATCCCTGAAAGCTTCCAAGGCTGAAAGCGAGGCAATCCTTCAGGAAGAGGAGAATCGAGCAAGGGAACTCCAGGATAACCTCGAGATGCAGAAGAAAAGCGTGGAAGAACATGAGGCAAAAATCGAAACGGAGAGAGGCGAGCTTTTTGTTGCTATGAGCAGGCTTACCGAGATAAAGAATCGTATTGCCGAAATCGAGCGACAGACGGTGGAGAGAAAAAAAAGAGAAGCCAAACGGGCCGAGGAGAAGGCGCGGCTGAATGAACGCCTCACCCGGTTGCAGTCTTCGGGGTCTGCGCTCCAGAGTCGTATGGATTCATTAAAAGATGAGATGGAAAAGCTAACAGGTGAAGAGGCAACTGTTCTTTCGGAACGTGAAAAGATGAGTCAACTCATCAGCGTGGAGAGAACTGCTATAGAATCATTCCGAAGCGAAAAGAGGGCAAAGGAAGAGTTCTTAAAGCAGATGGCAAGCCTGAAAACTAATGGAGGAAAATCAATCCCCGATACAAAACGGCTCATAGACATGGTCAGGGCAGAGGAGACCCGAGAGAAGGCCCTGGAAAGGTTTTTCTTCAGAGAGCTTGAATATCACGTACTCAGAGGTGATGATATCAGAGCTATAGCAGATGTGGTCCAAAAATATGAAGGTAATTTTATCTTTTTTCCAAAGAAGGGCATGTTCAGGCAAGCCTCGGAAGAGGTGGAGCTTGACGTGAAATGGATCAAAGATATCCATGATGGTTTCAGAAGAATTGAGAACGGGGAAGAAGGAATCTTCATCAATAATGACATCTTTATTGATTCACGGGGGATCATTCTCAGGGAGAAGGAAGAAGGGAAGGTTGATCTCAAACAGTTTCGGGAGAGAAAAAAAGCGGAAAAGGCACTTAAGGAAATAGAAGATAAGGTGACAAAAAAACTTGCAACGGTGAAGGAGTATCAGAATACTTTTGGAAATCTAGATGCGGAATGCAGAAATGTGAAGATAAAAAAAGACACCATAGAAAAGGCTATCCGCAGTCTTGAGCGGGAATTTCTCCTCATTGACGCAGAGAAAAAGCTTATCAGTGAAAGGCTTTCAGAGCTTAACACCGAGATCGATCTCTACGAAGAGATACCTCTAGCCCCTATTGAGGGCCTGATAGAAGAACGGAGGGTTCATGAAGGGAATAGAAAAGAACGGGAAGAAAACATGGCAACCCTCAGACAACAGCTCGAAACGGTTAAAAAAGATTATGAAAATACCAGAACCAGCTGGCAAGATGCGGTAATACGTATTGAGCGACATCGCAATACTGTAAAGGCAATGGATGAGGATATTCAGCGAAAAGTTGTACTCATAAAGGCGGCTCAGGAAGAAAAGAAACGCATCACGGAAAAGATTGGCAAAGCAACACAAGCAGGAGCAGAGGTCACAGCAAAGGCCGATGGCCTGGAAAAAGATTACGATACCATAAAAGAGGCATGCGAAAAGGATGTCCAGCGCTATGAGAGCCTCAAGATTTCTGCAGGAAACCTCCACATGGAGAAGGAGGCCCTTCAGGAGAGGATCGAAACAGTTATACGAGAGATTGAACGCATCAGAAACAGAAAGGAAGGCGGGGAGAAAGAGCTTGCCGTTCTGTCGGAGAAGCATGATGCCATAGCAGAAAGACTTGTCTCAGTCTACGGAATCGATACTCCTGAAAACGTTCCTGTTCCCCACGGTGAAAACTTCGAGAGTGAAAGAGAAAAAATCGTTGCCGAAATATCAGAACTCGGAGAAGTTAACTTCCGTGCAGAGATGGAGTATGTGGAGCTTAAGGAGAGAATTGCATTCCTTGAACAGCAGAAAGAAGATTTACGAAATGCCATGGATTCCCTGAAAAAGACCATAGCCAAGATCGACAGTCTGTCTAGGGATATCTTCATAGAGACATTTGAAGTCGTGAATTCTGCCTATAAAAAGTTTGTCCAGTTGCTTTTTAAAGGGGGCCAGGGATACCTTGCAGTTTCCCAGGATGGCAGTGGAATAGAGATGTATGCCCAGCCTCCCGGTAAGAAGGTAGCACGCATGGAACAGCTCTCAGGCGGTGAGAAGGCCCTTGTCTCCCTCGGTTTTCTCTTGGCTCTCATGGATACAAAGCCAAGCCCCTTTTCATTGATGGACGAGATTGATGCCCCGCTGGACGACGCAAACCTCATGGGGCTTATGGAAATCATTAAGGACATAAGCAAAAAAACCCAGATCATCTTTATCACCCATAACCGTATCACCATGGAATGCTCCAACACCATATACGGCGTAACCATGGAGGACGAGGGAGTTTCTAAAGTCGTATCAGTCCGTTTATAGCGAGTTCGGAGTTCGGAGTAAAAAACTATGCATCAAATTGGTTAGGTGTAACAAATGAAACGCAGTGCCGTTGCGTCTAATAACGCCGAACTAAATACTCCGAACAGTCTTCGCCAAGCTGGCGAAGACTGTATACAATCATAAAAAGGTATTGAAAAATAATCTAATATAATCAAATATTTGTTTAGATAAAAATCTAAAATACAATTTTCCAGCTATTTTTTTTCTTGACATTTTTTTCCAGAACACTATGATTATTAAAAAGCCAAGGGGGATGGGGGGTTTGAGAAGCCTATTTTTCAAGCCAATACAAATAGTCTGCACCAACATTCCTCATTCATATGTATTAAGGGTTTAAAAAGAAATAACGTTCATAAAAGGGGGTGATTCGTTCATACGGTTTTTTTCACAACTAAGAAAAGGGGGTAATTTATGCAACCAACAACACCAGTAGTACCA
>JGI12104J13512_1000324_pt1 | contig 44301 bp, 34 predicted proteins | sample TerdegcTABiofilm_FD_13512 | JGI IMG/M metagenome (IMG submission 13512)
AGCCAGCGATAAAATAAAAATAAGTGAGAAGGCAAATCTTAAAGGAGATAGATCGGTAGGAGTTTTAACAAGTCATATCGCATTAAAAAATATGGCAGAAGCAGAGATTATAAACGAAATCATCGCAGATGGAATATATGCGAGAGGACATGTAGATTGTAAAGAGATTATTCAAGATCAAGCAAAAGCAAAAGCTGTACCAATAGTACAGGTAAACAATAAACTTGCACATGTTACTCATGAAGCTGCTATCGGTTCTGTCGATTCAAAGCAACTTGAAACACTTCTATGCAGAGGACTTACCGAAGATGAAGCAACAGATTTGATAATAAATGGTTTATTGAAATAACTCATTTACCAAAATAATCACAATTATTAATAAAAATTTAGTTCTATTTGCATCTTGCAATATTTTTAAAATATCCTATTTTACAAGTATAAATTATGTAAAAGAGGATTATATGATGAGATTTGATTTTAAGTTAAAAGGGGAAAAAATTTGGTATTTGATTTTAATATTGGTTTTAGTTATCTCCAATAGATATTTTACAAATGAATTAGTTAAAAATTTAGATCTGTCAGATAATAATCAAGTGAATAAAGCTTTGGTTATTATGTTAGAATTTTTTGTTTTTGGTATTATCAATATAATTTTATCATTTTTAATAATCAAAAACATTATAAATTCAATCTATTTAAATGATAAAAGTTTTGTCTTTCTTGGACAATTGGGCGAATATTTTTGGCTGGTCGTATCTTCAACTTTTTTGATGATAATTACATTATTTATTTACACACCATTTTACATAAGAAGGTATGTAAAATTTATCTCTTCAAATACATATTATGAAGAAAAGAATTTTGAATTTAATGGGAAAGGTGAAGAGTTATTAGGGATAATGATATTTTTATTGGTAATACCTTATGTTACAATAGTTGTTTTATCACTTAACCTTGAAGAGATAACTCCTATGAAGATAGTATTGTTTGCAATAATATTTTTTATTGCCTTTATAATGATAGTTTCATATATCTTTTATTATATTAAATGGTTGATAAATTTTATTTATTCAGATATTGAGATTAGATTAAGGGCAAAAGCTAAGCAGTCAATATTATTTTTATTAGGACAAATATTACTTACTATTATTACTTTATTTATTTATCTACCTGCTTCAATCATAAAGATAATTCAATATATTGCAGATAATATAAGAATTGATGACTATACAGATAAACTATATAAGATAAACACAGAATTCACTATTAAAGAATCTTGGAAATATTTAGGACTACAGATTCTTTTATCTATTGTAACTATTGGTATATATTTACCATGGGCATATTGCAATATAATAAAATATATTTTGGAAAGAATAGTTATAGAAAAAAAAGAACCAGATTCCCAGCAAAACAGTATAATTATTGAATCAAATTAATATTAGAAGAATAATTAGAAAGATACAAATCTCACTTATAACTTTTCTATTGATTCTAAAATTGTATTTAAAGGCTGAGCTCCAACAAACTCCATACTCTCATTTATAACAGTTTTTGGAACAGAACTTATATTATATTTTATTGCTAAAGGAGTGAAGGTAGAGCTTTCAATCATATCAGCAATAATATTGGGATTTATAATTGCAAGTTTATGTGCCGCCATTACTGCAGATGGGCAATATGGGCAAGTCAAAGTGACAAAGACTTGAATATGGACTTTTTTTTCAATATTTTTTATCCTTTTTTCGACATCAGAATCAATCGGTTCCCCTGCTCCAGCTAATTCAAGGCAAGCTGCGATAAAAGAATTAATTTCATATCCTGCTGGAATACCAAAAAATCTTACACCTAAAATAGATTCATTTTCATCTGTAATTAAAATTGATGGGATTTTATCAATATTGTACTTCTGTGCTAAATCTTTTTCTTTAACAAAATCATGTTCAAAAAGTTTAATCTTATCTGATAAAGAACTGATTTCTTCTAAAAATTGATGATTCATTAAACATGAAGGACACTCAATCTCCTGAGTCCAGAAATGAATCTTTATAGGTTTAACCATCTTAGAAAACAATTGTTTCAATTGATCCTTTGTTTTTTGGTCAAAAAGTGCCATATTTTATTCCTCCTTTTTAGACATTACATATTCACAAGCAGAAAGAGCTGCTTTTGCTCCTTCTCCAGCCGCTATTATAATCTGTTTATATGGAACAGAAGTTACATCTCCTGCTGCAAAAATTCCTTCTGCAGAAGTTTTACAAGCACAATCCACAATGATTTCTTTGTATTGATTCATAGCGACTACATTTTCAAAGGCATCAGAGTTTGGTATGAGTCCGATTTCTATAAAAATCCCATCAGCTTTGATTTCAAATGCTTTATTATCTTTAAGGTTTAATAAATCAATTCTTTCAACTGTATTTTTCCCATCAATTTTAGTTACAATATGGGAAAATAGAATATCAACATTATTAAAATTATTCAGTTTATCTATTAAAATCTTATCTGAAGTCAATTTTTCAAGGTTTTGAACCAATGTCACTTTTTTAGCAAGTTTGGCAAGATCTATGGAAGCCTCAACAGCGGAATTTCCACCACCCACAACAACAACATCTTTGTCTTTAAACAACGGGGCATCGCATATTGCACAGTAAGCGACACCTTTTCCTAAAAATTCTCTTTCCCCAGGAACATTTAAAGTTCTCCATCTTTTTCCAGTGGAAATAATGATTGACTTGGTACGATAGACAGTACCATCTGAGCAAAAAACTTTTTTGATAGATTGATTTTCAATTTTATCTACAATGACATTTGATTTTAATCCAAGTTCAAATTGTTGTATCTGTTCTTTAAATTTTTGAGCTAAACTTATACCTTCTATATATTTATAACCCATGTAATTTTCTACTATAGATGTTTCTGTAACTTGTCCCCCAAAATCTTTTGTTATTAATGCAGTCTTCACTCCTTTTCTAAGACAATACACTGCGGCAGTTAAAGCAGAAGGACCTCCTCCTATAATTATAACATCATAAATGGTGTTAAATTCTAAGGGTTTAGTTTTATTTTCAATATTTTCAAATCCTAAAAATTGAAAATTCAAATTCATTTAAAAACCTCATTTAAGTTAATTCCTCTAATACTTATAATAACAAAAATACTAATGATAGTCAAATTTCAAAAGTTATTGTTTTTTTAGTTTTATCTTTTAAAATAAATAAAAATAATAGTCAAAAAAACTTATATAAGAAGAAAACTTCAAACCAATAAATTCAAAATTAGATAAAAGTAAATGTATGGGAGAATTTTATGAAAAAAGGAAGAAAAAGACTTAGAATTCCAGTTATAAGAAGAATTTATGCGGATCTTTTTGATACAATAATGGCAAGAAGTAGTGAGAGAGATTTTTTGGATAAAGAGATAGATTATGAAAAAATAGATGTTATTATGGAATCTGCAAGGTGGGCTCCTTCTTGGCAAAATAAGCAATGCTGGGAATATATAGTTGTAAAAAATAAGAATTTAATTAAAGAGATAGCTAAAAGTTCAAGTTTTGTAAATTTATGGATAGCAAAGGCTCCTTGTATAATAGTTTCTTGCGCAGATCCATCGTTAAGTGGATTTCGAGATGGTTTACCATATTTTTTAGTTGACACAGCCATTGCTACTGAACATTTAGTATTAGCAGCAACTGCATTGGGATTTGGTACATGTTGGGTTGGAGCATTTAATGAGGAAAAGATAAAAGAACTCTTAGAAATACCTGAAAACATAAGAATTGTTGCCTTGATTCCCATAGGATATCCAGTACCTCAAAAACCAACCAGAGTGACAGTTACAAATCTGATTTTAAGTTCCAATAGAAGGAAGTGGACAGATGAATTTGTTCATTGGGAAAAGTGGTAATTTTTAAAAATTATACCGAAAATAAGAATAAAAATATATGATATATTACAATAAAATATAAAATGTTTGAAAATATTTATAAAAGAAATCTATTTTCCCATATATGTCTATATCCTTTTTTGAAATTTGAAGATATTTATAAGTTTTTGTACCAAGCTGTATGTGGAAATAGCCATCTATTAAAATCAAAAGAAGATTTCATAAAGTCACTAGATATAGAAGTAAAAATGATTGAAGAATATCTTAATCTCAATCAAGAAATTTATAAACAAAAAGAAAAAAATGAATTTGCAGACGAACCTTTATTAGAATTTCTTAGAGAAGATAAAAAGTATGTTAGAGTAAATTTAAGACCCTATTTACAATCAGGTTATGATATTGATATACTTAAAGAAGCATGTGTCAGAAGTGCTGAAAAAAATATTGAAAACTCAGAAAAAGATTTAAAAGAATTCATAGAAGTCTGGAACCAATTTTCAGAAAAAGTTTTTAATCAAAGTTTCTATGAGGAAGCTGAGCAATACTGCAAAGAATACTTTTCGTTCTCTCCAACAATCAAAGATAAAACAAAAGAATTTTTTAAGATAAATTTATCAAAAGAAAGTTTTGAAGAATTCAATCTTTTTATAGTTAGAAAGAATTATCCTATAATTCACCACTCTCAAGAGTATTTAAATCTTTACAAACCTTACTACAGGGTGCTCGAACATAAAGAACTTATATCAAAGCTTGAATTGGATTCCTAATGTAAAACCGAACCATCCATATTGGAAGAAAGCAAAGTTGTTTATATCTGCCATAATAGGGTTAATATCTTCTGGTATATACCAACTAAAAGCTGCATTGTCTGGATTAAGTCTGAATCCAAGATTGTAAGTTACTCCTGCAATAATTTGCAAAAAGCCTAGAGATACTCCAAGATTTAACCTAAAAGAAAAGGAAGATGAATCTCCTAATAGGATATAAGCTAATGAATAAGGTATTCTTACTTCAGGACCTGGATAATAATAATAATCTCCAAACTCGTCATAATAACCATAAAGTTCCCAATCAGAAGCTCCATATAAAAGATCAGGATTTGAAAGGTATTTTTTTAGGTTATCAATAGATGCTATTCCTTGAATAAAAAATTCAAGATCCAAAAAGAATACTCCTAAACTATGGTGAGAACCAAAACCCAAGGTACTTTGATATAAAGTTTGACTTTCGTTCATTCCATAGCCAATAATTGAGTAGAATTTTTTTGAGCCCCATTTAAAATTAAGCTTTGCAATACCAAGTTCATTGTATGTAGTTTCAATAGCATTGTAACCATTTAAGAAAAAATTAAATAGACCAATAGAAATCCCTTTTTCAATCTTTGCAATATTTATAAGTCCAATCTGAAAACCATTGAAAAAATTTGAGTAATTTACAAGATTTATTTGAAAACCAGAAAAACTGTTTGATATTGAAACGAGACCAAACTTATATCCATAAGAATCCTTTAAATTGAAATTAACTAAACCAATTTGAAGACCATTGAAATCTCCTAGATTAAAGTTAAAAATACTTGCTTGAATACCAGTAAAACCACTGAAGTTTATGCTTGCTAAAAGAGATACATCAAAAAACCCTTTGAAATTTGTTGAGAAAGATACTAGTCCTAATCTATAGCCAACAAACTCTTTCATATTTAGGTTTAAAAATCCGACTTGAAATCCAGCGAAATTTTCAGAATTGAAATTCAACATACCAATTTGCAAGCCAGAAGCATTTCCATTGTTTATATTGGCGAAAAATGCAAATTCAAATCCCTTAAAATTACTATTAATATGGTTGAATCCACCTGTAATTAAGATTCCATCGAAGCCATTAAGATAGGACTGAAAAATTAATGCACTTGCAAAACCATTTGAGAAATTCTGTAAAGTATTATAAAACAAGGATGCTGCATAACCATGAAAAGAAGGTAAGACTAGTCCAAAAAGACCTAAGGCGCAGGTTATATTTTCTATTTCATATGGATAGTTGATTCCTGGAAAAGGTGATATGACAAAACCACTACTCAAATTATCCGCAAAAAGGTTAGATGAAAAAGTAGAAAAAACAAATAAAAAGGATATAAGAAGAATAAATATTTTTTTCATCAATCTTATCCTTATAATATTTAATAACTTTTTATATAAAAATAATAGCATTAAAAGAGAAATTTTCAACTTAAACTTTTTACTAACTGATAAAAAATTTCTTTGATTAATATAAAAGTCAAATAACTCAAGAAATTTTAATATATTAGATCTTTATATACATTTCAAATTGATTTATGAAATTATTAAATCCAATAATTTTTAAATATTCATATATTGAACTTTTTTTATCTATGTTTAAAAGAGATATCCTTTTACTTTTAGTCTCTTTTAAAATTGCTTTCAATAGGATTAAGATAAAAATAAAGTTATTTTCAAAAATAGTTTGATAATTTTTATTAACTCCAATAAATTTAATATCACCATTTGTTTTTTCAATTGCAGAAAGAGCTATAAGTTTATTTTTATAGTAGATCGAAAGAATAGATATCTTGTTTAAAATATTCCTTATTGACTTTATACTGTTTTGCCAACTTAAAGGTGTATTGCAATATCTAACGATATTTGATTCTTTAAAGAATAAAAGACTCTTCATTTTTTTGATAGATACTTTGTTGATTATCGATTCATAAGATTCTTTATTTTGTGCTAAAAGAAGGTTTAAGTTTTCTTCTAGTTTTTCTTTTTCAATATTATAACAGTGGAATTTTCTACTTATATTAAAACCAGCATTCAAATAAAGATTTTTTGCCTTTTCATTTTCTTCCAAAACTTCTAAAACAAAACCATCGACCCTATGTTTTTTAAGTTTACTTTTTATTTCATTAATTATTAATTTACTAAATCCCATTGATCGAAATTTTGGAACTGTTCCAGTTCCAGAATCATACACAGCTTTTTTGAAATTTAAAATTTTATTTTCAGCTTCTAATAAAATCGAGACATTTTTTCTTTCACCTAAAAGAACAAAAGATATAGGAATCTTTTTTATTTCTTCGGTTGTAAGATTTATCTTTTTGTCTGTCGTATTTTTCTTTAAATAACTACTACTATTTTTTTTCACAGAATTTTTTACTTCATTATTAATATTATCTAACAAATTAGACAACTGATCATTAAAATATTTTATTGTTTCTAATTCGATAATATCATCTAAAAATATTCCAAAACTAATGTTAAGTCTTATATCTCTAACTTTTAATAATTTTTTAAATCCCTCATAAGTCAGTTTTATCTCTACTTGATAATCCGAAAATGCAAGGATAAATGAATAGTAAAGATAGATCAAAGGAATTTTATTTAATGAACTTAATTTTGTTTTCATTTTAATTTATTTCCTTATTTTTTTTGAACTATATTTTTTTAATTATCAATTTTAATTTATGTTATTCAATACTTTATTATTTTTATTCATTTAATATCATTTTATATTCAAATTTATAAATAAATTTAATAGGTACTAATTTTGTTTTATCCTTTTTTACCTTTACTTTTATTAAAAAAAGAAATCCATGCATGAATTATTAAATAAAATATCAATTGAACTAAGAATGTGATAGGTATAGCTATTATCATTAAAAAAAGGCTTTTTACTAGAGCAGATTCATTTTTTATAAATTGTATAATATCCTGCATTTTTCATCTCCTTTATTAAAGTAATATTGGAACAAGAGCAAGCACAAGTCCACCAGCGATAACAGAACCAAGTTGTCCTGAAACATTTGCACTTACAGCTTGCATTATTAAAAAGTTGCCTGGATCTTCATCTATTGCCATCTTTTGAACGACTCTTGCACTCATGGGGAAGGCAGAAATTCCAGCTGCCCCAATCATTGGGTTAATTTTATCTTTTAAAAATATATTCAAAAATTTTGCAAATAGAATTCCACCAGCAGTATCAAATATGAATGCTACAAGTCCAAGTCCCAAGATCTTTAATGTGGAAATAGTTAGAAATTTCTCAGCTTGCATAGTTGAACCAATAGTTATTCCTAAAAGAAGTGTAGTTATAGAACCAAGTTCATTTTGAGCTGTTTTTGAAAGTCTTTCAACGACCCCAGACTCTTTTAAAAGGTTTCCAAACATTAGAGAACCTATCAAAGGAACACTCATAGGGGCAATAAATCCAGTTATTAATGTAACAATTACTGGGAAACCGATTCTAAGTGATGCAGGTACATTTTTGTCTATTTTAGCCATTCTAATTCTTCTTTCTTTTTTTGTCGTCATAGATCTTATTACGATCGGTTGTATTAATGGGACAAGTGACATATAAGAGTAGGCGGCTACTGAAATTGGTCCAAGATAATCTTTTGCAAATCTTGTGGCGACATAAATGGCAGTTGGACCATCTGCAGCCCCTATAATGCCAATAGAGCTTGCAGTTTTAAAGTCAAAACCCAAAAGTGAAGCGACTATAATTGTAGCAAATATACCAAATTGAGCAGCTACTCCAAAAAACATCATTATAGGTTGCTTAAACATTGGGGTAAAATCGCACATGGCACCAACAGCTATAAATATAAGTATAGGAAAAAGTTCTGTTGTAATTCCAGCCTCGAAAAGAATCTTCAAAAATCCAGAAGTACCTTCATGCTCAAGAACTACTGATAATGGAAGATTTACTAAAATTGTACCAAAACCTATAGGTAAAAGTAAAAGTGGTTCATATTCCTTTTTAATAGCAAGCCAAATTAAAATTAAGCCAATAAATATCATGATCGCAGATTGCCAGCTAAATGCATTAAAACCTATTAATAACTCTTTCAATTTAGGCTCCTTTATTATCTATTAAAATTTATCTAAACAATTTTTACTGTCAATAAANTAGAAATATTTAATATCTNAAAAATTTGTTATCTTTTAATTAAATTCTAAATAATATTCAATTTTAAGCTAATCAAATCAAAACAATATATTGAAAAATATAATCAATAATCTATTATTAATTGAAAGGTATAAAAATCATGTCTTATTCGATATTCATTGATTATAGTGTAGAGGATTTATTAGAGAGAATAAGTTTAAATTACAAAAATAAAGTCAAAGATGTTAATATAGATGGTTTTTTTTATGAAAAAATACCAATATTTGTAAGCCAGAGTGAAGGTATTTATAAATACTTGTTTTTCAAATTAACTGAAGAAGAAAAAATCTTAATTAATATAAAAACCTTCAATCTTCAATCCTTTTATAATGAATATAGTAAACCCTACCTTCAAGACACTAAGTATTCAAATAATTTAAAAAATAATTCAAACAATTTGGAAATTAAAAGACAAATAAATAAAGAGACAATTTTCTGGTTTCTGTATAGTTATTTTTTTGATATTATTTTAAAATCATATGAACAAATAAGAGGTAAAGATAGAATAAGTTCAAATGATAGCAAAATTTCATGTATTGAAATTGATAAAAATCGAGATTTTGAATTTCAAAAAAATGATTTCATCGATTCTTCCGATTTTAAAAAACTAGTCAATTTTCTTATTATCTTCGCAGATTTATATGAACAGTATGAAACATATCGTGATTTTGAAGATTGGGATATACTAAAAAATCAAGATCTTTCAAAGGTCGATTATTCAATCTTAAATGGTTTTTTTCAGTTTAATGAATACGGAAAATTCACCATAAACAATAAAATCTATGAAGATTCTTTTCAAATTGAACTAATAAAACTCATAATAAATAGTCCATTAAAAAATACAAAACATCATATATTAAAACGAATAAAAAATTGTGATAAAGATTGTCAGATAAAACCAAAGTATCCAAAAAATCCTATCTTTTTTATTGCCTTCGATAATATTCCTTATTTTTACTTTTACTTTTTAAAAAAGATATCTGAATTTGTAGATATATATTTTTACTTTTTACTTCCTTCAAAAGAATTTTTAGATCAGCAAGAAATTGAAAAACAACAAGAAATTGAAACAATAAAGGATGATTTCACTTTAAATGAAACTGAAAATAAAGGATCTTCTTACCTTTTAAGTTTTTGTGCCCCACGGCAGAAAGAATTTATGAAGGAATTCTTAAAATTCTTTCAGTTTAATATTTGTTCGAATATTAGTTCATGCAATGTTGATAGTAAAAATGTCAGTCAATTAGAGGGAAAGAAGAAAGAATATAATGAGAATGATGCAATAGAAGAAAGTTTATTACAAAAATATCAGATTTTCCTAAATAATTCAAAAAATCAAGATGACTCTTTTATTAAGAATAGTAAATTGGATGATAGTATTCAGATTTTTAGCAATTATACAGAATTAAGAGAGTTAGAAGTAATAAAGGATAAAATTTTAGAAGTTTTAAGCAAGGATAGATCTTTAAAATACGAAGATATCATAATAATGACTGTTGATAGTAGTAGATATCTTCCCTATATAGAAATTGTCTTCAAGTATCAAGAACCATCTTTACCAATATTCGTTGTAGATAGGGATAGCTCAAAGGATTCTGAAATATTTAATACTATTAATCTTTTTCTTGAACTTTTAAGTAGTAATTTTAGTAAATCTAATTTTTTAGATTTTATGTCATCTGAAATAATAATGAGAAAATTCGATTTGCAAATAAAAGATATCGATACTTTTAATAGATTATTTTCAAACTACCTTTGGGGTTCGGATTTCGATGATCTTGCCGAATATTTAGAGGAAATTTCTGAAAAAAATTTTTTTAATCAAATTGCTTCAAGTGAAAAATTATTTGATTATAAAGATTTATCTTTTAATTTTGATATAGAATCATCATTTTTATCTAACACTATTGGTTATATTAGTTCAAATAGCTATTTTGAGAAAGATAGCTTTATTGAATTCAATAAAAGTATAATTCCATTAAATACTGAGATAGAAGGTGAATTTATTGAAAGAGTTGAAAAATTTTTTCTCCTTTACAGACTTTTACTTTATTTTTATAAATTTTCTAAGAAACCCCACTTACCAAAAGAGTACTTAATATTTTTCGAAAATTTTTTTGATTATCTGACTTTAGACTCAGAAGAGTATCATCATCAGATACTTTACTATAGGAATAAAATAAATGAATTTTTCGATGAAATTGGAAAAGTTTTGGAGAATAAAGAAGAATATGGTTTTAAAATAAGTTTTGATACCTTAAAATTATGCTTAAAAGATTATTTAAAATCATATCAGTACAGTTATGGTTGGACAACTGGTAGAATTTTGTTTTCAGAGATGATATCTCTAAGGAATGTTCCCGCAAAAGTAATTTCGATTTTAGGACTTAATGACCTTGATTTTCCAAGAAATAGCACCCCTTTTTCTTTTGATTTATTGATAAAAGATAAAAGATGCTGGGATAGGGAAATAAGGGAATCAGACAAGTATCTTTTTTTAGAATCCATCTTATCAGCAAAAAAATACCTATTTTTAAGTTACATAGGTAAAAATCCAACGGACAATAAGGAAAAAGCACCTTCAATAGCCTTAAAAATATTTCAGGAAGATATAAATTCCAATCTATTAAAAGATGAAAAACTTACGGCTATTCAGATTCCTATACAGCCATTTAGTAAGAAATATTATTTTAAGAATTTTGATATTTCTAATGATTCTTGTTTTAAGACTTATAGTAAGAGTTGGCTGACATTTTTTAAGGTTCTTTTTGAAGAAAAAAGTGAAGTAGTAGCAGAACAATTAAAAAACATAAATAATAAAAGTATAAATTTTATAGATATTGATGATTTTTTGGATTTTATTAAAAATCCTTTCAAATTATATCTTAAAAAGGTAATGAATGTAGATTTATATCTCAGTGATTATGATTTTGATAATGAATTTGACCAATTTGCTGGTAAAAGAAATTTTGAAACCCTCTTTTTTAATTTAGTAAATCTAAGCTTGAAAAAGGATGAAAATAAAAGTATCGACCAAGACCTTTTGAATTATTATAAAATTAAATATTTAAAACCAAGAGGGATATTAACTGAAATAGATTATGATATGCTTAAAAAAAGGGCTGAAAATTTTTCTAACAAATTAAAAAGCATGATAAGCCCAAATCCAAAGAGTATTTACATAAAACAGATTAAAATAAAAGAAGAAAAATTGGAAAGTTTAAATTATCCTATATTACTTAAATCTTATCAAGTTTTTATAGATGACAACATCAAACCCCAATTCCTTCTTATATATAAACAAGTATATAAACAAAAAAAAGAGGATATTTTATTACCTTTTCTTTTCTTATTTCATACATACTTTTATAACATTGAGGAAATTGCAATAATTGAAATAAATAAAAATGATAAATTTATAATTGCCAAATTAGAAGATTCTTTGTATGATTTTGCCTCATCAAATGACTCAAATCTAAAAAATCAAAAAAATGCTGATTATAAGAGTGAGAAAGCTGTAAAAAGCAAATCCCTCAAAAAAGATTTTGAGAGTATCAGTAAATTAATGAAAATAATGTGCCAGAATAAAAATGTTGAAAATAAGTGTGAAATTACAAATAAAGATAAAAATCAAGAGATTGCAAAACAAATTAATGATAAAATATCTGCTCTTTTTAACTATTACAATGATATGATAATTAATGGCAAATTACTACCAATATTTTTATTTAATCTTAAAACAAAAAAGGATATTGATAAATATATAAAGTTATTGGAAAATAAGGCAGAGATAAAAGAAAATTTAGAAAACATAATTTTCGAATATTCTTATGAAAAAGATTATTTTGATCTATCAGAATATTATAAAAAATGGGCTTTTTTTAAATATATAGATGAATTTGTTAAAAAAGATAATCAAGATTTAAGTGAAGAATATATTGAAGCAATTTCTACAATAGCAAAAATACTTATAAACATAAATGATGGAAATGATAATAATTAATATTCTTGGAAATTGTAAAAAAGAGAAATATGATGAATAAATTCAAATTTGATAGTATTGAAATAGGGAAAAAGAAATATTTGATAGAGGCTAGTGCTGGAACAGGTAAGACTCATTCTATGGGGCAAATTTTCATAAGATTGATTATCGAAGGATTTTCGCCAGAAAAAATACTTCTTGTGACTTTTACAAATGCAGCAGCACAAGAGATAAAAGAAAGGATACTAACCTTTTTAATTGAAGTAAAGAGTTTTTTAATTGATAGTGATACTGAAAAGATAGAGAAGATAAAGAATGATAAATATTTGTTAGATTATTTAAAACTTAAGAAACAGGAGAAAAATTTAAATAAATACATAGAATATATAGATAATGCAATTTTTAATTTTGATAAAATATCTACCTGCACAATACATTCTTTTGCAATAAACCTTGTAAAGGAATATTCAAATGAAATTGGTCTTCCTTATAACTATGAGTTTGGAAGAATCTCTCAAAGAGTCGATAATTTGGTCTTACAAAAATATTTTCTTGATAGATTTAAAAGTTCTCCAAATTTTTTAGGTAAAATTATAGAAGAAATAGATAAATCAGATGAAAAAAAACTGACTTATATAAAAAAAAATCTGATAAAAATAAAGAAATTCTATGAAGATTTTAAGATTTCTATAGGAAAAAATCAAGATAATAAAACAGATAATGAGACTAAAGATTCAGGATTAGATAACTTATATTTATTGAAAGATGATTTTCTAAGATTTTATTCCTTGAATAATCTAGATATCAAAAAGGAGTATGGAACATTTAATTTTAATGATTCGATTGAACTACTAATAAATCTTTTTAAAGACAACCAAACCATTAGAAAAAAAGTATCAGATAGATTTGATTTTCTTATTGTTGATGAATTTCAGGATACAGATGAAAATCAGGTAAAACTTTTTGAAACCTTATTTTCAGAAAAAACAATTTTCTACATTGGAGATCCAAAACAAGCCATTTATGGATTTAGGGGTGGCGATTTCATTAATTATCTATCTATAAAAAAGAAGATTCCCCAAGAGTGTAAATTTATTTTAAATCAATCCTATCGTTCCACAGATAAAGTAATAGATTTTGTGAATCAATTTTCAAATGCCCTCTTTAATGAAGAGAATGAAAATAATAAAAATAGTACAGAAGTCCTAAAAGAGATTAAAAATTTAATAAAATATGAAGATGTTGAATCGGCTATTTTAAATTCAAAAGATATTACAGAAGCTAAATTAGTTAGAATAATAGGAAATGGAGAAACAGAAAAAAGCGAAGAGTTAGAACAAAAAGAGAAAAAAAAGGAATCAAATTCAAGCAGTCTGAATTATCTTGAAACCAAAAAGGTTGCTATCTGGATCAAGGAAAAAATTGAGAAATTAAAAAATGAAGATAGTAAATTCAAGTATGAAGATGTTGCCATTTTAATTAAAAATAAAGATGAAATTGATAAATTCTACAGGATTTTTATAGATATTAATTTACCATGTGCATTGAAAATAGATAAATCTGTTTATCAAACAGATGAAGCTATTTTTATTTATTATCTTTTAAATGCAATTTTCAATAAAGATGATTTGAAATATATCAAAGGACTCTTATCTACTCCTTATTTCAGTTATACCTATGAAGAAATAAATTGGAATATTGATAACATTTATAAAGAAATTCTACCCATTTTAGAACAGCTTTATAAAGATTGGTATCATTTTGGGGTATACTCTATTTTTGAAAATATCTTTTTAAGTTCAAAATTTAAGTTTAAGAAATTCACTGGTTTTAATATAAAGGATTACGAAAGAAAACTTACAAATATGAGGCAGATATTTGAAGGATTAACTCATTATTTTTCGAAAAATAATCTTTCTTTATACAAGCAGATAGAAACATTAAAAAGCTTGATAACTGAAGATGCAGAAGATTTTGGTAAAGATTCAGAAGGTATTTCATCCATGAGAATTGAAAGTGAGGAAAATGCCATTTTAATCTCAACCATTCATTCGGCAAAAGGTCTTGAATATGATACTGTATTTTGTCCTAATATAAATTTTAATTCGAGTAATAAATATCCTGCGGTTTATTATGATAAAGAAAATGATGAATTTTGTAAGAAATATATTTTAGATAGTACAAATAACAAAAGTGATTTTAATAAAGATCTATATATTGGTTATTATAAAATTCTAGATAACAACTTAAGATATGTAGCTATAACTAGGGCAAAAAATAGATTGTACCCTATTTTTAAAAAACAAATAATAAAAGGATCAAGTTTTGATCTTTCAAATCTAATTCAAAAGATGCGAAGTAAAGACTATTTGTTAGAGTTGAATTTAGATGAGATAAAAATCAAAAATGATTTTTATGAAAAAAGAAAAGATGAAGATAATATAAAATATGAAGATAATAGTACAAAAAATTCTTTATCAAAGAAGGATTTGGAAGAACAAGAACTCAAAGAAATTACCGAAGTTGACTTAAAAGATTTTGATTTAAAAGTCGAAAAGATCTACTCTTATTCATCTATATCTCATATAAAAAACAGATATGAAAACAATGAAGATAAGAAGGATTTTCAAGATATAGTTTTGGATTATAACCCTTTTAAGATAGAGCAAAAAATAGATTTTGAAGAAAAGTATTCGGATTTTAAGGGTAGGTTTGCTGGAAATATATTTCATGAAACGATGGAAAAGTTGATAATTGAATATAGAGACTTATATGAAAATCCTTTTGGTGAAAATGTTGAAAGGATTAAAGAGATAAGCAAAGAAATGGTTAGAAAATATTTTATGTCTGAAAAGATAGTTGAAAAATTTGCCGAAGAGAATTTAAAACTTATCATAAATACATTAAAAACAAAGGTGCCATTATTAAAAAAGCGAATTCATCAGCTAAAAAACATGTATCCTGAGGTAGAATTCTTTGCAAAGGCAAAAGAAAAAAGTATAAAGGAATTTTATGAGATTTGCAAAAAAGATACAGAAATCAGTCTTGTATTAGAACAAGATTTTAAAATAAAAGGGTACTTTAAGGGTTTTGTAGATCTGATTTTTATCGAAGACAACAAAATGCATTTTTTAGACTGGAAAACAAACGATTTAAGTCAGTATTTGAAAGAAGAGCAAATAGAGTCGAAAAGTGAGAAAAATAATAAAAAATTAGATAATAATGGTGAATTTGATCTTTTTTCATTAGAAGAATCTAATAAAAATAGTATTCTTATAAATAGAGATATACTTGAAAAGGAAGTCATAAAAAGCAACTATGATATACAATACAATCTTTATTCATCAGTACTTTATCATTACATTAAGTCAAATAATTTGCCTTATGAATTTGGAAATGTATATTATTTTTTTGTCCGTTATATAGATGAGCAAAACAACAGCGCAGTATTTGTTAAACAGTTTGACAATAGTATCTTAGAAGAACTTTCCAAAAAAATAATAGAAACAAGCTAAGGGATTTTCCTGTGGAAGAAAATATTACTTTAAAAGAAAATATTATTTATGAAATAGAGCAGGTGGATATCGTTCTTGCTTATAATTGTTTATGCTATTTTACAGATAAAAATGCAACTAAGCTTTTAAGTCTTTTATACGAATTAAATGGTAAAGATTTACAAAAAAGAGATAATGATTTTTATGACGATGATTTAAATATAGAAAAATCACATAATATAGAAAAATCATATATTTATAATTTAGAAAATTTAGGTTCAAAAAGTATAGAACTGAATCAGTTAAAGTTTCTATTTTTTATAACTATTTTGACTAAAATCCATTTAAATAATGGTAGCACTTATATATATTTACCAGATTTTAACAATAAGATATTATCTTTTAAGTTAAATAAATTGACAAAATTTTTTGAAAAATTTTTAATATTGCTTTCAGACTTGGAAAATAATGTATCTATAGATAATCAAGATGAAGAAAAGGGAGATAAAAATAAAGAGGGTGTTCTTTTTTCTTACAAGTTTGGAGATTTTAATTCAACGATAGCTTTAATAGAAAAGATAAATAAAAGGAAAAGAATTTTTGATATTAAAAACACCTTTGAGAATATTTTTAATGATCTGGGTTATAATAATGCAAATAATGATATAGAAGAGGAAGAGGATAAAAGAAATGAAAGAATAATAAAAAATCCACCATTGTTTATTTTTGAAACAAAGAGTAAGTTATATTTTAGAAGATTTTATCTATACGAACAATTGATTGCAAAAGATATTTTTTATAGATTAGAAAATCGACAAGAGGAAAGCAAAAAATTAGTTAAACTACAAAATTTTATAGATATTTTTAAAAATACTATTGATGAAAAGCAATTAAAAGCTGTCAAAAGTGCATTAGTAAACGACCTGACTGTTATTTCAGGTGGTCCTGGAACAGGTAAGACTTATATATTATCCTTAATAATTCTTGCTTATATAATGATATATGGATATAAACCAAATGAGATTATAGCTGTTGCTCCAACTGGGAAAGCCACAAAACGAATTTCCGAAAGTCTTCATGATAATATTAATAGGTTTATTAAACTTATAAAAGTTAGAAATAATGATTTGGTTAATAAAGAAATAAATGAAGCCATTTTAATAGAAGAAGATGATATTAAAATAGAATCAATTACAATTCATAGGTTGCTAAAAGGATCAGAAGTATCTTTATCTTTTTTGCATAACAGAGAAAACAAGGTGGAGTATTCTGTTGTTATAGTTGACGAAGCATCAATGATTGATATTTCATTGATGGCAAAACTTTTAGATGCTCTTAAAAAGGATGCAAAGCTTATCTTGATTGGTGACGCCAATCAACTCTCATCGGTAGAAGCAGGTAAAGTCTTTTTTGATTTAAAAGAATTTCTAATTGAAAAAAATGAAAAATACAATAGTTGCATTGTTGAACTTACAAAATCTTATAGATATAAAGAAAATTCTGTAGTTGAACTTGCCAAAGAGCTTTTGAATAAAGTCCTAAACTCAAAAGATGAACAAGAAAAATTTAAATTATCCGAAGAATTTATAAAAGTATTGAAAGAAAAAGAAAGATTAATAGAAAGTCCAATAGATAATGAATTATTTGAAAATTTAAGAAACAAAATAACCGAATTTAATTTAAGTACAACTAATAATGAAATAAAAGAACAGTTTGAACTTTTGAAAAAATTTAAGTTTTTAAGTCCTTTAAGATTGTCAAAACATGGAACTTATAATATAAATAATATGTATGTAAGATATCTTAAAAGGATAGATAGAACAAAGTTTATTCCAATAATCATAACAAAAAATAATTACCAATTAAGACTTTTCAATGGTGACATTGGAATAATTGTAGAAAAAGATGACGATATATATGCCTACTTTGAAAGTGAGGAAAGTGATTTACCTTTGAAAGAATTTCCTCTTTCTAGCCTTTCAAACTGGGAAATTGCATGTTGTCTTACTGTACATAAGAGCCAAGGATCTGAATTTGATACCGTGGTTTTGTTTTTGCCAGAAAATGTGACAAACTTTGAATTTATAACGGTAGAACTACTTTATACTGCGATTACAAGGGCAAAAGAAGATTTTTATATTGTATCAAATAAGGAGAGTTTAAAGCAAGTTATCTTAAAAAAATCTAAAAGATTTACTGGACTTTATGATAAATTGCATAGTTTTTATTTTTAAAAGAATTTTTATTCATTTTACTATAAATAAACCAAAGGCATCTAAAAATTAAATAAATTAAAGGGAATTGAAAGTTAAATAAAGTAAAATGACAAAAGTAAATAATTTTTATAGGAGGTATGATGACAAATACTCAAAGAGTTCTCATGCTTGCATTCATGAGTCTTGTACTTATCATGCTAAATGCCGATTCAAATGTTATGAATCCAAATTTGAATCTTATTGAAAAAGAGTTTGGTGTTTCAGATGCAGATCTTGGTTTTATGATGGGGGTTTTTTCAATATTTGGAGCAGTCATTTCGATTCTATGGGGATATTTTGCAGATAAGACAAGTAGGAAAAAGCTTTTTGTTCTATCTGTCCTTGTTGGTGAAATACCATGTTTATTAACGGCTTTTGCACCAAACTATACAATATTTTTCATCTTGCGAATCCTAACTGGTATCGGAGTTGGTGCAGCTTTCCCATTAGTATTTTCCATGATTGGAGATATCTATGGTGAAAAATCGAGACCACTTGCAACAGCAATACTTACAACTTCTTTTTCTCTTGGAAATGTTTTAGGAATTGCTTTAGGTGGATATACAACAGCAATTTCTTGGGGTTCTTTAACTGGATGGAGAGTAGGTTTTTTACTTGCAAGTGCCCCAAATATTCCACTTGCACTACTTTTTTGGCTTTTAATACCAGAACCTAAAAGAGGTGCTTCTGAGGAAGCAACAGCAAAACTTATTGAGGAAGGGATACTATATCCAAGAACAATACAATTCTCAGATTATAAGAAACTTATTCATATTAAAACAAATGTTTATCTTTTTATTCAAGGTATAATAGGCACAATTCCATGGGGTGCTACTGCTTTTTTAAATAAATTTTTAGAAGATAACAAAAATCTTCCAAAGGCGGCTGCTACAAATATCTTCATGATATTTGCCCTTGGAGCTATTTTAGGTACAATTTTTGGAGGTAAATGGGGTGGAGATCTTGCTAAGAAAAATCCTAAAAATCTACCTATTTTTTGTTCGGTCACAACTGTTATTGGTGCTTCAATGGCATTAGCAACATTTTTGCTTATTCCTTCAAATCTTGTGCTGCTTTCGATATCTGGTTTCTTCGCTGGTTTTTTTGTTGCTATGACTGGTCCGAATATGAGGACAATGCTTTTAGATACAAATGTTCCGGAGAATAGAGGTGCTATTTTCTCTATCTTTAATCTTACAGATAGCCTTGGAACTGGTTTTGGTAAATGGGTGGCTGGAATTTTATCTGTTGCAGTTGGTCTTACAGCCTCTATTTCTATTTGTAGTGCCTTTTGGTACGGCTGTGCCTTTGTCTTATTTTTAGCTGCAGCGATTTTCCCTTTAGATATTGCAAAACAGAAAGAAAGATTAGAAGAGATAGCAAAACAAATGAAAAAGCAAGAGGCAAATTAAAAGATCTGCTTTTACTATATAAAATTTATTGAAATTATTATTTTATAAAAAAAAGCGAGGTTTCATCCTCGCTTTTTTTTATAAAAATACAAAGATACATTGTTTAAAAAGTGAAACAAAAAACTTAATCATGTTTAAGTAGTAAATAGTTTTAACTTATCTATTTAATACTTACCTATTTGACTATATTTCCGTCATTATCAAGTTTTTTAGCAAATAAATATAAGAAAAGGATAATGCCTGCGGCACCTATAATTATTGAAATCCATACAGGAATACCTATGGCAAAAGGTAGATATCCAAAAATACCACCTGCAATTGCAACGGTTGTAGCATAAGGTAGCTGGGTTGTTACATGGGCTATATGATCTGAACCAGAAGCTGTTGATGCAAGAATCGTAGTATCAGAAATTGGTGAGCAATGGTCACCATAGATAGCTCCACCAAGGACTGAACCAATAGTTGCAACAATTGAAGATGTCAAGACACCGTTTGCATTAGAAGCTGCAGCTGCTAGAGGAATTGCAATTGGCATTAAAATAGCCATTGTTCCCCAGGATGTTCCAGTAGCAAATGAAAGAATACATGCTATTAAAAATACAACTAAAGGAATCCATGAACCATTTAAAATTGGTCTTGTAAGTTCAACTATGAAATTTGCTGTTCCCATTTCATCAATTACAGATTTTAATGTAAGAGCAAGAGCAAGTATTATTACAGCAAGTATCATAGATTTTACTCCATTTATCCATGCATCTATAGCTTTTGTAAAAGACATCCTTCTTTCTATTATTACCTGCAAAATAATTTCAATTGAAGCAACAAATGATGCCCAGGTCAAAACAACCGAGCTATCGGCATTTCCAAGTATATCTCTAAATGTATAAACAACCTGTTCTCCATTTACCTCTGCAACAACCTTAAAAAAGTTAGAAGAGATAATCTTCATCTCGTCTGAAAGAAGACCAGCCCAACCGTTATATCTAAGACCAATGACAGTTACAAGGATAAATGTAACTATAGGAAGAATAAAATCCCATATAGTTCCTTTGATACCTTCATCTGGTAAAATCTCTTTTGAATCTTGATACATTGGATGAGAATCTTTAGCATAAACTTCACCAGTTTTTCTTGCTCTAATCTCGGCTTTTAACATGGAACCATAGTCTCTTTTCATTATAAAAGATGCAAACATAAAAACAACAAGGAAAAGGACATAGAATCTATATGGAACGGATTGTAAAAATACAACAATTGCATTTGCTTTAATTCCAACACCTTCCAATCCTTCTTGAATTAATCCAAGTTCCATCGCAATCCATGTTGAGACTGGAATAACTGAGGAGACGGCAGCAGCCGTTGCATCAACTATAAAAGATAGTTTTTCTCTTGAAATTTTTTGAGCATCGGTTATTGGTCTCATTGTGTTACCAGTAATCAAACAGCTTGCATAGTCATCAATAAAGACAAGTATACCTAAAGTTGATGCTGCAACTTGAGCAGAGACCTTACTTTTAGCTTTTTTAGCAATCTGGTAAGCTACAGCTTGCATACCACCGGATTTGTTCATGACTCCTACCATACCACCAATGATAAGGCAAAAAACTAAAAGTCCAGCATTCCAGCTATCTGCAACACCTTTCCCTACAACATATTTTGATGCTGTATCAACAAGAGCAGTTATGGGATTATAACCATTGATAATGAAAACACCAGAAAAGATACCTAACAATAAAGATGGAATAACATTTCTTGTTACGATACAAAGTGTTATGGCGATAACAGCTGGAAGAAGTGATAACCAGCCAAAAGAAGCACCTTCCATTTAATCCTCCTACTTAATAATCATTGATAATCTAAAATAATTTTTGTACATATATTGAAATATGTCAATAATCTTTTATAATTATTTTACAATTATTTTGCAGTTTTTTAATTAATTATTTTTTTTTACTTAATTAAGTTTTGATTTTTTTTCTTTATTTATTTACTGTAATTTAAATTTTGAATCTTAGCTTTTTCTTATAAAAATATAACTTATATGAAATTTCACTACTTATAGATAAATTTATTGATTAAGCTTATTTTATAATAAATGAAAACTAAAAAATACCGAAAAAAAAAGATATGGGAAGAAAAAAATATCAAATAATCTTTTTGTTGATATTGATTATTTTTTTTATTGAAATGGTAAGTTGTAATTATATATCTAATACTTTAGATAAAATAAAAAGTGAAATAAATTTTAAAACAAATCTAATTATCAAACTTGTTGATTTTATAAAGTTTAATTTTAATAAGTTAGTAAAAAAAACCGATAGATTCTTTTATTCACTAAAATTCTATTTTAAAAAAGTAAAATTGGAAAATATTAAAGATAAAAAAATTGTTAAGATAAATCTTTTGAAGGATTTTGGAAAAAAGTATGATGAAATGATACTGAATAAAATGCTTTTATATTCAAGCTCAGCAATCCCAATAAATGAAAATCTTTTAATTTCTATCTATTTCCCCTCAGACAATGATAAAATAGACCTCTCAAAGTTTTCAAAGTATCATTTTAAGGTAGTTAAGGTAAATAAAGAGGAATATGCTAAGATAATGGGCCAAAAGACTATTGATATAGATAGAGCAAAAGTAAATTATAGTAATAATGATCAAAAAAAAGAAAACAAAGGTTTGTTGTTTTTAAAAAGTTATAAATTGATACTTAAAAATGCTAAACCAGCAATTTTCTCTGTTCTCTTAGATGAAGATGATAACCAATATTATGCCATACTTGAAAATCTACCAAAGGAATTTTATACATTACCTGATGACTTCAATTTTTATATCAAAAATCGAGAACCTAAAATTAGATATCACTCTTTTTATTTTTATCCTCTTTCATCTTCACTTATGGAAGTAGTCATAGGCTTTTATTTACCTTTTGAACCAATTAAAGTCATTTTATTTTTTGCATTTATTTTTTTAATTGTTATAATTTCTCTTGTTTTTGGCTATATTATATTAAAACAGTACCTTTTTGAATCAAAAAAAGAGGAAAATAAAAGTATAAAAAAATTGGAAAATACTGAAAAAATGGATAATAATATAGATGAAAAGAAATTAAAAGTAGATATTGAGAAAAATGACACAATTGGTAAAGAAATTGATATCTCTGAAATACCAGATTTTTTTGAAGATTAGGAAGAATAATAATTATGAAAAATAATAATAATAGAGAAGAAATATTATAAAAGTGAGGCAAAATATGAGTCAAAGTGCAAAAAACATCTTAATATCAGTTGCTGTTGGTCTTATTTTATTTTTAATTTTAGCTATAGGTTATAATTTAAAGCTGATACCAATTTCAATTAATGTTTCAAATACTATAAATTCAATACAAAAGCAGGTTGATCAAATAGGGATAGAATTTTTAGGTCAGATACAAATAGAAAGAGCCAAAATGAAAGACCTTGTCGAAAATTCATTTATTGTAGATACATTTGATAATCAAGTTATTACGGATAAGGTTTATAGTGAGGTTTATGAATATACAATCAGAAACAAAAACTGTTATGGTATTACTTTTGTAAATAATGACAAAACGATCTTTTTTGTTTATCCACCATACGCCTCAAAAAGAAAAGGAATGGTTTTGGCTACCGAATATTTCAATCATTTTTTAACTAAAGAATACCTTATATTACCCTTTCAAACGACAAAAGAAGCTCAAAGTACTGATGAAATCGTTTTAGGATATCCAGTTCAGAAAAATGGTAAAATGTTGGGACTTGCCCTGTTTCACTATTCTGGAACTTCTTTATTAACTGAACCAATTAAAAAATCCACCTTAAGTATCAAAGGATTAGCTTTTGTAAAAGCTTATAATATGATAATTTTTAATATCCCAAAGGAAATTTTAGACGAAAAAGATAGATTATCAGATATTTTAGCTACAATTGAAAATGATAGTAAAACTATAGGGCCAGCCAAAGTTGGAAATAATAAATATTATTTTTTCATAAATCAAATAGGTAATGCAGGAAAACAGGTTGTTATAGTTCCCAATGAAAAAGTTGGTACTCCATTGATTGTTCAGATTGTAATTTCATTTTATTTAATAACTATAATAATTTTAATAACTTATGTGTTACTGGCTTTCTTTTTTACACCAAAAGAAGAGGAAATTGAATTAAAAGGGCAACAATACTATAAAAAGCCAGAAGAGTACCAAGAAATAAAAAATATGGAGGAAGAAGAAGAATTCCTTAGTGCTGTTTCAAGTGAAGAAAAGAAAAAGGATTTTTTCTTTGAAGAAGTTAAAGCAGAAAAACCAATAGATACGGCATTAAAATCTTTGGTAGAAGAAGTTTCTCAGAAGAAATCGCCTTTAGAAGTGTCTTTGGAAGAAGAATATGTTTTTGCTCCACATGAAGATTTAGCCTCTGAAGAATTACCAGAAGTTGATACGACTCAAAAAGAAGAAAAGGTTGAAATACCTGAGTTTCCTATAGAAAAAGGTGAAGAAAATATTGAATTACCAAATATTGAAGAAGAAGAGGAAGTAATAATTGAAAAGGATTTTGAAAAAAAAGAAGGTGAATTGCCTACTTTAGAAGAATTAGAAGAATCTAAAGAAGAATACAAAGGATTGGAAATTAAAGAAGAATCACTTGAGTTACCAGAAGAAGTTCTAACAGTCTCAGAAGAGATGAAAACATTAGAAGAAGAGTCCCCTTCTGAGGCTAGAGAAGAAGCAGAGGAAGAGGCTTTAGAATTACCCAAGATAGATGAAGAAACTTTTGAAGAGGAATCAAAACAGGGAAGTGAAGAATTTGAAATACCTCCATTGGAAGAGTTCTCTGGTTTGGAAGAAGAAAAAATCGAAACACAACCCACATCTGAAGTTATAAATGAGGAATTTGAATTTACAGAGCTTCCAAATATAGAAGAAGAACCAAAGCAGATATTACAAGAACCAGAAAATCTTGAATTACCAGAGGAGGTAACATCAATTCCAGAAGAGATGAAACCTTTAGAAGAGATGGAGATGCCCGAAATATTTGAAGAAGAAAAAGGGATAGAAAAATTAGAAGAAATACCTGAAATGGAAGTTGGGCAAGTTCCTGAAGTAGAAGGTTTTGAAGAAGAAAAACCAGAGCAGATATTACAAGAACCAGAAAATCTAGAATTACCAGAGGAAGTAACATCAATTCCAGAAGAAATGAAACCTTTAGAAGAGATGGAAATACCCGAAATATTTGAAGAAGAAAAAGGGATAGAAAAATTAGAAGAAATACCTGAAATGGAAGTTGGGCAAGTTCCTGAAGTAGAAAGTTTTGAAGAAGAAAAGCCAGAGCAGATATTACAAGAACCAGAAAATCTTGAAGAAAATTTGGAGATCCCAACTATAGAAGAACTTGACCAAGAATTACCTTCTGAAGAAATCCCTACTACTGAAGAAGGCATTGAAGGCTTACCAGAAGGTATTATAGAAGAACAGCCTATTGGAAGTATTGCTGAGGAATTACAAACTGAAGAAGAAGTCGGAGAAAAAATCTCTGAAGAAGAAAGTGAATTTTTTAGCGATATTTCATCTGATGACATTTCTTTATCAGCTGAAGAACTAGAAAATGTTACAAAGGAAGTAGATAATACTATTGATACAGAAAATGTCGGTGAGAGCATAGAAGATCTAGAATTACCTCAAATTGGTGAGGAAGAATTTAACGATTTTGAAAGTAAAACTTCTGCACCTGTTGAAACTAATTTACCATACGATGATTTATGTAAGTCATTTGTATCAAAGTATAATGTTGACGCTATAGCATTTTTTAAATCAGAAATGGATATTTTTACATGTGGAGGTGCATCAGATAGCCGATTTGCTAATATTCAGTTTGAGGTTGATGAGCCTATTATTGAAAAACTATCCTCTTTAAGAAAAGATATTTTTATTCCAGAAGGGATAAATAAATTTCAACCATTATTACAGAAAGACCAAGATTTATTTTCTGGGTTTAATTCCATGTATATCCATGGAATATTTGATGAAGGTCAATTATTGGGAGCTATATTCATTTTTACAAACTTAGCTAATCAAAAAGATAAAGAAGAATATTATCATATTGCAACAAAACTTGCCGAATTAATCTCATAAAAATTTTACAATTAAATTAGATATGGTAATTATTGATTCAGCATGATTTAAGGATTATAAATGAACTTCAATTATCAACAGAGAAATCAACCATTACCAGTAACATATATTCTTATAGGCATAAATGTAATCATTTATTTCATATGCAGATTAGGTATTTTACCATGGAACTATGTATTACAAAAGTTTTCTCTAATACCTTATTATGTATATAAAAATTTGTACCTCTGGCAATTTGTTACACATTTTTTCCTTCATGATATTTCAGGTATAGGGCATATATTTTTTAATATGTTTGCCCTTTTGATGTTTGGTATACCTCTTGAGAGGATGTGGGGTAAAAAAAGATTTATTATATTTTATTTCCTGTCTGGAATATTAACTGGTGTCATTTCTTCACTTATATATGGATATATTTTTATAAAAACTGGTGTTTTAGCTCCAATGATTGGAGCCTCAGGAGCAATATATGCTCTTACCGTTGGATTTGCTTTCACATTTCCAAATGCAATTATTATGCTTTTTTTCTTTTTCCCTATGAGAGCAAAATACCTACCACTATTTTTCTTAGCTGGAGATTTAATAGCTGAGTTTTCTGGAAGAGGGGGAAACACCGCTCACTGGGCACATCTTTCTGGTTTGTTGGTCGGATTCTTGATTTTTGCCATAATGTTTAAGTTAATTAGAGTAAATATTATAATCACCAAGAAAGATAAAAAAAATTTTAGCAAATCAAACAGTTATTCTACTAAGATAAAAATGTCTCCTCAAGAATTAGCCTTTTTCATAAATATGTGCATCTATAAATTGAAGAATAATATTAGATTTTCAGATCAAGAAATTTCAACATTAAAAAAGATTAATGAGTTGGATAAAAGAGAAGTAATAGCTTTATGCAATCCATCTGATTTTAATTATGATGGGCAAAAATGTATGAGTTGCAAGGAATTGCTCCATTGCCTTTATAGAGATATAATTAATAAACAAGGTTCTGATTGATGAAAATTACTCTTTATGGCGTTAGAGGTTCTTTTCCAGTTCCAGGTCCTTTTACTTTTAAGTATGGGGGGAACACAAGTTCTATCCTTATTGAATTCAATGAAGATCAATATTTGATTATAGATGCAGGGACTGGGATTAGGAACTTAGGAAACTATCTATTAAGCACTAAAAAAAAACCCTTGAATATAAATATCTTATTTACTCATACCCATTGGGATCATATAATGGGTATTCCATTTTTTGCACCAATATATGAGGGTGATTCAATAATAAATATGTATGGTCCTGAATCTTCTAAAGAACAAACACTTAAAGACATAATCTTATCTCAACTTGAACATAAGTATTTCCCCGTGTCTGTACATGAAATTGGGGCAAATATAAACGAGGTTCAGCTTACTGAAACCACCTTTAACATTTTTGATGCAAAGATCCGAACAATAAGGCTAAACCATCCATGTTTTACCTTAGGATATAGGATCGAGTATAAAGACAAAGTGCTTGTTACAATTTATGATCATGAACCTTTCGACAATTTTTTTATGGATGATAATCAAGCTAAGATCTTACATGGTAAATTATCTAGAAGTGAGATATTAAACTTAAATCAGAAAATCATCGATTTCTGTGAAAATGCACAGTATGTTATTATTGATAGCCAATATACTAAAAAGGAATATTTAACTTCAAAAAAAGGTTATGGGCATTCATATTTCGAATATTCTTTAGCTCTTGGAATTAAATCAAATTCAAAATCAGTTGTTCTATTTCATCATGATCCTTCTAGAACAGATTTTCAACTTGATTATATGGATAAAGTATTAAAAAATTACATTAACGAAAATGGATATAAAATAGAAACAATTTTAGCAAGAGAAGGGTTAATATTAGATCTGTGAATGTTATCTTAACAGGTTTTATGGGAGCTGGTAAATCTACAGCCATAGAATTCTTATCTACTTTATATAATAGTTACGATTTAGATGAAACAATAGAAAAAGCCACCAACTTTAAAATATCAGAAATTTTTAAAATCAAAGGTGAAAAAATCTTTAGAGAAATTGAAAAGGATATTTTTGATAAACTACTTGATTTTAATAATATAATTATCTCAACTGGTGGGGGTACTATAACATATTATCCAGACTTAAAAAAATTAAAAAATAATTGTAAAATAATTTTTTTATATTCATCTTTTGAAGTATTATTAGATAGAGTAAAAAATACAGATAGACCATTGGCAAAAGATATTAAAAAATTTGAAGATTTATATTTTGAAAGACTACCTATGTACTTAGCAAATGCAGATTTCATGGTTTACTCTAATGAAAAAGATTGGCATTATAAGATTATTAAATATCTGAAAATCATTGGATTTAATGGTAAAAAAGATATTGAAAAAGATAAAAAGATCAATCAAGTGATAGAAAATATTAAAAAGAATGTATTATAAAAAAGGTATAATAAATGATAGAAAAAGAACTTAAGTATCTTTTAAGCAAAGTTGATTATTTCAAGTTAAAACAGTATTTTGAATCTTATGGAGAAAATAAGAGACTAATATTAATAAAGACATATTACTACGATACTATTCCATATTCTTTATTACCTTCAATTGTCTTTCGAATTAGAATCATAGAGAATACAGCAGAAATTTTTTTAAGTGTAAAAGCAAATATTAAAGGAAGACTTCCATCAGAAGAAAAACCAGAATTGCAAATTGCAAAAGAATTGAATTACAAGGTAAACAATTTAAAATTATCCCTAATTGAAAACGAATTCCCTTTAGAAGAGAAAGAATTATTTAATATTGGTTTGGATGAAGAGTCTATTTCATTTATTAGTCAGTTTAAAAAAGATTTAAACATAAATAAAAATTATTTAAAAATACTTGGTATTTCGGAAATTGAAAGATTAACTGGAAACCTTTCCTTTTATAATATGCCTTTTGATCTGGATCATACAAAATATTACAAATACCCCAATAGTCCAAACTACTTTGAGGATTATGAACTTGAAGTCGAAGATGAAAATCCAGACAAATATATAAATATAATTCAGACTATTTTTAACCAAAAGGATATAAAAAGTCTAGGTTCGGAGAAAAAAATAAGAAGATTGTTAAAATATATCACTCTGCATGATAATTAATCAGAGTTTTAACATCATATTTCCCAAGTAATTTATCGTAGTTTAAAAAAGGAAGTCCTATAACAGCGGCTATACCAGCTACATTCGCACCGGTTTTTTCAACAAGATTTGCAATAGCCTTCAAAGTTCCACCAGTTGCGATAAGGTCATCTATTAATAGATATCTTTTTCCTTTTTCTACATCTTCTTTATGAATTTCTATGGTTTCCTCACCATATTCTAAGGTATAACTTTCAGAAATAGTCTGTCTTGGAAGTTTTCCTTTTTTTCTTGCAAGTATAAGTGGCACATTAAACTTTAACGCAAGAGGAGAAGCAAAAATAAAGCCTCTTGATTCTACTGCTATAATTCCATCTATTGAAGATTTATTGTAGTGTTCATATAGATTTTCTATAATAAGATTAAGTACAGCAGGTTTTAAAAGTATTGAAGTTATATCGTAAAATAAAATCCCTTTCTTCGGGAAATCTTTAACTTTTGCAATTGAATCGTCAAGTATCTTCTCAAGATTATTCATAACCTATCCTTTTTCATTATAAATTATAATCAATTGATAACATAGAACAAACAATTCTCAAGTGAAAAATTGACTATTTTAAGTAAAAGTCTATCTTATTTATGTAAATAAAATATTTAATATGGCAGGATGGTCGATGCCAGAGTCAAAAAATCATTTTATAGGTTTTTTACCTGAAGATAAAAGAAAAATTTTAGGTTTAACAGATGAGACAAGTTACCCTTTTCTACCAATTCTCATAAATTTTTCCGTTTTTTCTTTAAACATTATAAATGGTATAAAGAATAACTTTTCAAGCTATGCTTTCCTTTTTGATTTTGATGATAAAAAGATAGCTGAAACTCTCTTTTATCCTGGTTTTTCAGCCAAGATAGAGCAGATTGGAGCCTCTTTGGTCGATAGTTATAGATTTTTTAACACATCTATCTTAAGTTATATAAGTACCAGAAAAATTGAAGATAATGACTATATTTCATTTATTCCTTGTAATATAAACTATTTTTGGACGACTGATTTTGAAAAGTTAAACGAAAATTGCTACTTATTGAAATTTAACGAAAACGATTCTTTTGGTTTTATCATAAAGGTTAAATATTTAAAATTCATACTAGAAAAGGAGAAAATTGAACATTTTAATAAACTTATGGAATTTTTTCTAAGTAATATAAAACTAAATATCGATTTGAAAGAAGAATTTTCATTTAAGATAGCTAACCTAAAAGATTTTCTTGAATTTCACCTTCTTTTATTTGGAAACTTTGAATTAATCAGTTTTATAAATAAAATTTCTAATTATTTTGAGAAGATGGGAGAAACTGTTATATCCAAAGAAGCTGAAGTCATAAATTCTTATATAGGATATAATACAGTTATTAGAGGTAAAGTAGAGGATTCCATTATTTTTAATGATGTGATTATATTAAATGATACCCATATTCAAAATTCAATAATATTGCCAGGTAATGTTCTAGCAAAAGGTGTAAAAGTAAAAAATACAATCATTGGTTCAAATAAAAATTCGTTAAAAGATATTACCATTGGACCATCTACCAGAATTGGTTTTCCTTCCCATAGTAATTTGAAAAATGTTGTTTATGAAAATGAATTACCAGAAGGCTACACGTTAATAGGAAACAATATTTTACTTCCAGGCGGAATTAATATAGGCAAGAATTGTGTTTTGCGGGGGAATATCAATATTTTAGAATTAAAAAAAATGAAAACTTTAGTTGATGGAGGCACATTTGAACAGGATAGTAACATTTAAAGAGCCTTCATTAAAAAGAGATGACTTATTATCTGTTCTAGATGCATTGGCTAATAGAAAAATTTTTCCTAAAGAAATATATGAAAAAGCAATCGAAAATTTAAAGAATATACTTGACTCAAACAATATAATCCTTGTCTCTTCTAAATATGTAGCAATACAATTGATACTTCAAAATATAGAAAAAAGATACTCAAATCTTTATAGCTCAAATGATATAAATTACTTTTACTTCAATCAATTTTCTGGATTTTTCAATAATATTACTCCTCTTGATATAAACCAATATTCAATCAATTTTGATCCCCAACAATTAGATGAATTGAATAAATCCATTCTATTTTTCTGTTATAATCTTGGTTATCCTGTTGATCTTCAATTTATATCAGAGATAGATATAATATCAATAGCTGACCTTTCTGGCTCTTTATTTTCAAAGTTTAATGAAAAATACTTAATAAACTATGTAGATTTTGCTATATGTTCCCTGAAAGATGAGGAAATAATTACATCAGGGGATGGGGCTTTAATATATATTAAGGACAGAAAAATTTACGAGAAAATTAATGAGTTTTGTTTAAATAACAATCTTTACCTTTCTGATTTTAATTGTTCTTTATTGTTAAGTCAGTTATCAAAGAAGGATAAAATAATAGAATCAAGGAAAAAAATATTTTTGAAAATTTTTGAAGAAACTAAGAAATATTTAAATGATTCTAATTGGTTTGATTCGAGAAAAATACTTGAAAAATGTGCATTAGAAGAGTTAGCTGAAAATTCAAGTTTCACTACTTTTACGGTAGATGCTAATGATATAAATATTGCAAATACAATAGCCCAGCAAATCGGGATAGAGATAGAACCAGCAATTAAAATCCCCCTATCATTAAAATTAAAGCTAACTAAAAGCTACCCCATAACTGAAAAGGTTACTAAACATGCTATTTTCATACCATTTTACCCCATGCTAACAGAAAATGAGATAAATAAGATTTCCTATTTTATAAACAAATTATCCTCATATTGAAAAATTTGGATTCTGTATTATTTTATAAGAAATAAAAGATGTTGAATTTAAAAGAAAAAAATTAGATGATTGAACTAGAATTGGATGCCAAATTTAATAGCTTTATAAAACTTAGAGAAAATATTTTTTATTTTCTTGAAAGTAACAATGTTAAAAGTTCTATTATTTCTGAAATTTTGATTGTTGCTGAAGAGGTTTTTACAAATATTATTAGACATTCATATGGAGGCGAAAGTTCAAATTCTATATTTATAAAAATAAGTATCGAAGATGATCTTTTAATTTTAAGGTTTTTGGACTCTGGTAAAAGAGTTGATAATATTAATATTCCTGATTCACTTTCTGAAATAAAAGGTAAAGTTGGTGGTCTTGGATTATACTTAATAAAAAAGCTTTCTGATTCATATGTTTACTATAACGATGGCGATTGTAATATTAACGAAATAAGAAAAAAAATTAATTAAGATAAAATAATAGAAAATAGAAAAAATTAAAATTATAGAAAAAATGAGAATAATTAAAAATAAAAGGAAGATTTTAGAACATTTATTATAGAATAGTCATTATAAAAATGGAGTATTTTATGAAGTATTTAATAGAAGAAAGAGAAAAAGTACTTATTATCTATTTTCAGGAAAAATTAGATATCAACTCAAGTCTGGAAATAGAAGAAGATCTTACAGAGAAACTTGAAAAAGATATTAAATATGTAGTTTTCGATTTCAAGAATACTCAGTATATCTCATCTTCAGGGATTCGAGTGATAGTCTCAACTCATAAGAAACTTGAAAAAAGGAATGGTGCTCTTTATGTCACCAATCTTTCAGAATCTGTAAAAGTAGTATTAAAGCTGGTTGAGTTGGATAAAATATTAAATATTGTTGAAAGTACAGAAATCGCTTTGCTAGAAATAGATGGCAGAAAATAAGAAAATTATTTTTTTTATTTACGAAAAAGATCATGAATCAATAGATTTTACGAAAAAGATTGAAGCCTCTACTAATAAAATTTCTGGTATTACAACCTTCTTTTATCCATTAAAAAGGGATAGCGTTGGGTTTCATTTTATAAAGGATAAACCAGATCTATTAGAAAACTATGATCTTGCAGTTTCTATTGGAGGTGATGGAACATTCTTATTCACTGTTTCTTACTTTTACGAGAAGAATATTCCATTTCTACCTATAAATAATGGTAGACTTGGTTTTTTAACTTGGAATTATCTTTCTGAACTAGAAAAAGAGTTAAATAGTTTTTTATCCGGTAACTTCATAGAGGATAAGAGGATGTTACTTCAGACAAATATAGATATAGAGCATTTGAATGAAAATAAAAAGTCTAAATTTTATAGTCTAAATGAAATAGCTGTATCTAAATTTGAATTTTCAACTCCATTAGAGGTACTTGTAAGATTGGATGGAGAAAAACTCTTACATTACTGGGGTGATGGAATAATAGTTGCGACTCCTACTGGTTCAACCGGTTATTCTTTATCTGCCGGTGGTCCTATAATCTGCCCAACTCTTGAATCAATAATTATTACCCCAATATGCCCCCATTCTTTTACAGTAAAACCTATTGTTATCAAGAGTAATCATGAGATTTCTATTACTGTATTAAACAAGAGAAAAATAACAATTACTGCAGATGGACAAAGGGGTGTATCTTTTATTGGAGGAGTAAAGCATTCTATAAATGTTAAAAAAGCGGAAAAACCTATCACAATAATTAGAGCTAAAAAAGTAACTTTTTTTGATATTATTTCAAAAAAACTTAGTTGGGGTTTATAAACTGTGTTAAAAAGAATTTATATAAAAAATTATGCATTAATCAAAGAGATTGAAGTTAATTTTGAAAATGGTCTAACAATAATCTCCGGCGAAACTGGAGCAGGTAAATCCATCTTAATAAATTCTCTTTATCTAGCTTTTGGTGAGGCAATTGATACTACCTTTTTATTAAATAAAGAAGAACCGATAATAGTTGAGGTTGATTTAGATAAAATAGATGAAGAGATCAAAGAGCAAGGGAAAGAATTCGGACTAGATTTTACAAGGGACGAGATTACAATTCGAAGAATATACAATCCAAAAACAGGAAAAAACTCATACCTTATTGAAGATATTCCTGTTCCAAAAACCTATCTATCCGCAATATTTAAAAATTCCATTGAACTTGTTGGACAACATGAAAACTCAAGACTTTTAAATGTTTCTTCTCATATTGAACTATTGGATCTTTTTGCAAATATCAAGCAGGAAGTACAACAATTTTCAAACTATTACAATCTGTTAAAGAAAAAAGAAGAAGAACTTAATCTTTTAATAAAAACTAAAGATGAACAGACCAAAAGAATAGATTATTTAAATTATGCTATATCCGAGATAAATAAAATAAATCCAAAATTAGAAGAAGAAGATTTATACGAAGAAAGAAAAAAACTATCACATTCTGAAAAGATAGTTGCAAACCTTTCAGATGCATTATCCTATTTGAAAAGTCAAAATTCTGGATTAAACAAAATATTTCTATTAAAAAAATCTATTGATGAATTAATAACTTTCGATTCAACTTTATCTAAGATCTCTTCTAATTTTCAGGATGCCTATATTTTATTACAAGATACAGAACAAGAGATCGCTTCTTACCTAGAAAGAATGGATTTTTCGGAGGAGCATTTAAAATTTTTAGATGAAAGACTTGATCAACTTGAATTTTTAAAGAAAAAATATGGAAATTCTATAGAGCAAGTTTTAAATACAAAAAAACAGTATGAAGAAGAGCTTGCAAATTATGATTCTTTAGATGAAAAGATGGATAAACTTTCGAAAGAGATATCTAACTTAAAGCAAAAACTAGCCCATGACGCAATAACTATATCGCAAAAAAGAAGAGTATCAGCAAAGGAACTTGAACTTTTAGTTAATGAAAACTTGAAAAAAATAGGGATGGAAGCCTCGAGATTTGCAGTTTCGATGGATTACCAAATGGATGAGAACTCATACTGCAAAGTAAATGGAATTGGATACAAAGTCACCTCTAATGGTATTGATAATGTTGAGTTTGCTCTTTCTTCAAGTCCATCACTACCTGTAAAAAGTCTACGAAAAATAGCCTCAGGTGGTGAAATATCTAGAATCATGCTTGCAATTAAAAAGGCATTAATAGAATATGAGCAAGCAAGCACCATAATTTTTGATGAGATCGATACTGGGATAGGTGGTAAAACCGCAGATCTTGTTGGAAATGAGATTTCCTTGATAGCAAATGATAGACAAATAATCTGTATAACCCATCTTCCACAGATTGCATCCTATGGGGACCATCATTTTAATGTAGTTAAAAACATAGCTTCAAAAGATGTCTATGTGACTATCCATAAACTTAGTAATGAACAAAGGATTTCAGAAATAGCAAGAATGCTCAGTGGACAACCTGATTCTGAGGTCGCATTAGAACATGCAAAAGAGCTTTTGAACCAAAAAAAATAAAAAAAACAGTACCTAGATTAAAAATAAAATGAAAAAATAAAAAGAAGTAAAAAATTTTCGCAGGATTAAATTCAATGAAAAAAAATATTACTATATTTATATCAGTACTATTAATTCTTATCTTTGTTCTTCAAATATCTGCCCAAGATCCAAAATCCCTTTTTATCCAAGCAATAAAAAAGCAACAGGCAATGTTTCCTAAATCCTTCAGTTGCAATATCGCTTCAACTATTTTTACAGATTTTCTGAGCCAACTTCCACCAGATGCTTTTTCAAAACAATTGAAAGATATTGTCATAATTTTGAAAGTTGAAAATGGAAAAGTAAATATAAATATAGATGGAATAAAACCAGAATATATAGATTTTGCTCTATCATATTTTAATATCTATACCGAACTTTTATCCTACATTTTTATTTCAGAGGAAGAACTTAATAAGCAATTTGAAAATTATACGATTTCTCAAGATAAAAATGTTTTTATCCTGAAAGATGATGCCCAACTTGTCTCATATAACTTCGTATTTGTAAATAATCTAATTTATCAGGTCTCATTCTTCCAAGATAATAGTAAGAAGATGGATATAAATATTCAGTACTTTACTTATAAAAACTATCAACTTGTCAAATCTATAAATATAACAAACTTCGATGATAAGGGAAATAAAAAGGAAAATATAGTCATAAATTTCTCTAAATATCAGTTTTAATGAATAGATCGATATATAATTTTTTCGATTTAATTAAATTAATATTGTTTTATAAATAATCGAACTTTTTTCGAATTTTCTAAATTATAACAAAACCCACTTTATTCTCTAATAAAACTCACCATATTTATTTAATTATGTATTTTAATGTAATTCATTAAATTCTATTGATAATCAAATGAAAGCAAGTCATTAAAAATTCAGTCAATATTAAAATTTCAGTCAATAATGTATAATAATCTTTTAAGTTTTAATCTATCATCTTCTTTTGCCGCAGACCACCCCACCACCCACCCATAAATTAATTTATTAAATAAATATTGAAACAAATTAAATAGTTAATAAATTGAAAAAAAAAATAAGAAATTATTTATAAGAAATTATTTAATAAAAAATATGCTAATAGTTTTAAGAATTTATCTTTCGAATCAATTTTCTATTGAAGAACATTTGAATGAAATTTTATCATCCCTCAAAATATATCAATATAAAATAATAAAAAGGTCCATAGATGCTAGAAATAAAGCAAAAATAATAATTGAATATAGACTTCTTTTAAATGAAAAAGATGGGATCAATATCTTAAATTTAGATGAAGGGAAAAAGAAAAATCTTTTGATTCAATCAATAAAAAGCATTGAGAAGATTGATTATAGTCATGAAAAATACAATTTTAATGATGTATTATTTATTAAAAATAAAATAAAAAGAAGAGAAAGAGAAGTTAAAAAAGAAAAGGAAGAAAGAGCAGTTAAAGTAGAAGAAGTAGATAAGTTAAATAGAATAAATTATCAAAATCTTCAAAAAAGCAAAAATAGACCAGTAATTGTTGGTTTTGGACCAGCTGGAATCTTTGCTACTTTCGCTTTTTTAGAAAATAATATCTCGCCAATCATAATAGAGATGGGAGAGAAAGTCGAGGATAGAAGCAAAACTATTGAAAATTATATCAAAACTAAAAAATTCAATAAACACTCCAACATAAATTTCGGAGAAGGTGGTGCTGGGACATACTCTGATGGAAAGTTATATACAAGAAGTAGAGATGAAGTAAATGCAAAGATTTATTCTACATTCTGTAATTTTGGAGCCCCATCAACAATTCTATACGATGCTTATCCTCATATAGGAAGTGACAATCTTATAAAGGTAGTATCGAATATAAGAAATTATTTTGAAGAAGAAGGAGTCGAATTTTATTTCAATACAAAACTAATAGATATTGAAGAAAACTTTGAAAAAAGTCATGAAGGAAGGTGGAGATTAAAATTTTTAAATTTTGGACAAAGTAAAATAAAAGACTTAAAAAGTGTATATAATTTAAAGAATTATAAAATAAAAATAGATGAAAATGTAAAATATGAAAGTGAAGATGAAAAGAATATTTTTGAAATCAACTCAGATATAGTTCTTATAGCTAGTGGACATAGTTGTAAGGATATCTATAAGGTCCTATATAAACTTGGTGCTAAACTTGAACCAAAACCATTTGCTTTAGGATTTCGTGTCGAGCATCCAAGAGTACTAATCGATAAAAATCAGTATGGCAAATTTCATCGATTCTTGCCTTCGGCAAACTATAAGCTTCTATTTAAAGGAAAAACCTCAAACATTTATTCTTTTTGTATGTGTCCAGGTGGGGTAGTTCTTCCTTCAAATAGTGAAGAAGAAGAAATTGTTACAAATGGTGCATCAAAATATTTAAGAGATGGACAAAATTCAAATGCGGCTATTGTCTGCTCAATTAGTAATCAACAAGCAAAACAATTTATAGAAGAATTTAATAATAATTTTTTAATTCGAATTAAAAGTTTTGCGCCAATAAAAAAATCTTTAAGTTTCGAAGTAGGTCTTGTTTCAAAGAATCTCATTAAACTAAATCTTGATTCAAATCAAATAAGTATTGAAATTGAAAATAATATATCGGATAACCAAAATAATTTTATAAAAGCGATGAAAGAAAGTATTGGTAAAATAAATTGTTTTGATTGGGAGATAAATCTTATTACCCAGCAGATTTTTGAAAAACTAGCTTTTCTATTTGGAGAGAAGAATTTTTCAGCTCCTTTTGAAAATATTTCAGATTTTTTTATGCAAAATACCAAAGATGATGAAAGAATAGATGATGGTTTCTACTACGATGAAAAAAACAATCCAAAGATTCCGACCACATACCCTTTTGGTTTATATAAAGCAAAACTTCTAAAGCTTTTCCCTTTAAATATCGAGGATGATTTTAAGGCTGCTTTTAAGTATTTTGATAAGATAATAAATGGATATATCGAACATGGGATTGCTGTTGGTTATGAAACAAGAACTTCTTCTGTTATAAAAGTTTTAAGAAACTCTGAAGGTGAAGTTTTAGAAGGGATTTATATGATAGGAGAAGGTTCTGGATATTGTGGTGGTATAACTACATCCGCGGTTGATGGCTATAAAATAGCAAGCATCCTTGCAAAAAAATTGTAATAGTTTAAATTTTTCTTGCTGCACCCGTAGCTCAAGTGGATAGAGCATCAGATTGCGGATCTGAGGGCTGGGTGTTCGACTCACCCCGGGTGCGAAGATCTTTTAAATATTTCATAAAAAATAGTGAGATCAATACTACAACTGCCCCAATTATAAATACAACTTCATATCCCATCTTTACCCATAAAACACCACCTAAAAATGGCATAATTACTGCTGCTATATGATTCATAGTTACACCTATCGACAATGTTGGTCTTAGTTCATTTTTTGGTGCTATTTTGTTTATATATGAAGTAAGACTTATGCTTCCAAGATAAAAAATATTATCCAATGTGTAACACACTATTAAAAGTATTAGATTATGGATAAATGCATAACCTATAAAGACAAAAAAGGAAAGAAAGTAACTTATGAAAAGTACCTTTTTCTCAGAGTACCTATCTATCATCTTACCTATGGTAGGACCAACAATTATAACTGCGAAAGCATTTATTAATAGCAAAATTGCAGTTAATCTAACAGAGATATGGTATGCTTTTACAAGAACAAAGATTGCGAAAGTAATAAAAATTTGCTTTCTGCATCCTTCTAAAAAGGTTAGTAAATAGTATATCCAATACCTTTTTTTCAATACAATTTTTGGCTTTTCTTTAATACCAACAGTCTTTGGCAAGGAAAGATAAAAAATAGATGCTATCAAAAGGGCAATAGAGGATGCTATAAAAATATAAGAGTAAGGAAGATACTTACCAAATAGGATAATAAAACCCATTGCAAAAAATTGTCCAACAAAGCTGAACCTTTGGACAAGACCAAGCATTTTCCCTTCATGATTTACTTTAGCAAGGTAAAGAGCGATAGCATTTGAAAGTGGAAGATGAATATGAAGACCAAGACTTGCGAAAAATCCTATTAAAAGTAATTGGTTCCATTTATTGACAAAACCATAAAAAAAATAACCAATTGCCATTATTAGTGTTGAGATTGCTGCAATATATTGCTCCTGCCATATCATTAAAAGTGAGACAAAAAATACCGCAATGATTCCAGGGCTTTCTCTAATAGATTCATAAATTCCCAATTGGGAAGGAAGTATGTTGAGTTTTTCAACAGCAAAATTATTGAAAATCCCGGTTTGCAATGTAGAACCTATATAAGTAAATAAAATCGCTGAAAAAAACAGATAGATAGATAAATTCTTATCCTTTTTGATCTTCATAGATGGATAATATATAATGAATGAATTAAATAAAGTCTTTTTATTTTTAGTAATATTAGTTGTATTATAATAGTTAATTGTATTGTCTTAGTTAATTTTATTTTATTAGTTAGATTATTATATAATAACATCTTAAATTAAAAAAATAAAATCCCAGCAATTTATAATTTATTCCAGATTATTATGTAATATTAAGATAAAAGTGAAAGTATTTTTTTTATAACTTCTTCTTCTTTTTCCAGATTATTATGTAATATTAAGATAAAAGCCCCTTATATAAAGGGGCTTGCTAAGTAGATTAATATTTTTTAAATTTCGAAATATTAAAAAAAAAATTCTAATAAGTTATTAAATAATATTTATCTAAGATGTAAACCATTTACCTGAAAATGTTATTGACCAATTAGAATCATTAACTACAAAGTCATTTACATATGAAGAAAAACTACCACTTAAATTAAAGTCATAAACTCCATCATGATCTTCATCTTTAACTGTAAAAGTCAATGTATATTTAGCATCAAAAACTACATCTTGAGTCTTTCCATCTTTAGTAACTTCAAAAGAGCCATATAAAATAATGGTTGCTTCGAAGTGATCTGAACTAATTATTGAATCTACAGCACAGTAAAGAGTTCCATTTACAGTATATCTGGCATCTTCATAGGAAATCTCGGAGTTGCTAAATTCAATTTTAGTATAAGTAAAATAATCGTTTAATTCACTACCAAAATGCGAATTGCTAAAGTTCGAAATATTAGATGTTCCAGGTGTCACTGTCTTATCAGATTCTGAAATACCAAATTTGTTATAATCTTCATCACCAATGAAAAATGCTTTAATCATAGCATTTGAAAAATTTTCAGCATCTTGTGTTGAAGATATAGGTTGGCAGCTAAACATAGTCATAAAAAGAGAGAAAACAAATAAAAATATTAAAATTTTCTTGAAGAAAAAGCTTTTCATCTATTCCTCCAAATTAATTACTATATATATTTATAGCATAAAATAAAATTTTTCAAAAAATTCTTTAAATTTTTTAAATTTCTTTAATTATATAGATAGATAAGGAGAGGTGCGAGAGTGGTTGAATCGGCCGGTCTCGAAAACCGGTATACCTTAATTGGTATCAAGGGTTCGAATCCCTTCCTCTCCGTATTTTACATAAATTAAAACATGAATTTTTGACTTCATTTACAAAAATCCCAAAATTAAGTCTTTGAAATTTTTTATTTTATGCCAAACAAATTAATTATTTACTAATTTGAATTTTGATAATTTTCTTATATGATTATTATACAAAATCAAACCGATATTAATCTTAGAGGATTTATAAACTATGGCACAAACTAATCAAAAAGTAGATCAGTTTTTGGATCATCTTTTAAGTCTTCCTCCAATAAAAAAAGATTGTCCTATTGGAGCTGAACAACAGATTATAACATTTATCAAGACAAATCTTCCAAAACTAGAAGTCTCTTTTACAAAACCAGAATTTTTCCCCGATTTACCACCGAAAGAGACAATAGCATATATACTTTCTACTTTACAAAAAAGGGTAGTTGATCAGTCTATAAATTTTTTTAAGAGGATAATAACCTCTGAAATAGATTTCTCAATATTAAGAAAGGTAAGAAAAAGACCAATAGATGAAGATAAAATAAAAGAAAAGATGATTAATTTAATAACAGAAATGATTTCTGATCCAATCTGTCGTTCACAGATGAAACCAGTCTTTTATATTTTGGAACAAAAATATATAAATAAGGTAGTGGATCTGCTTTTTGAAAGGAAAGCCTTTACATATAATGAACTTGTTAGAGTTCAAAAATGCTATATTGAAGCTCCAGAATATGTAAGTTATTTAAAGATATTGCTTTTGCTATCACAATTTGTTAATTATCCACCTGAAAATAAAAAGATCTTTATAAATGCCTCGACAAATGAAGAAAAAGTACAGATATGCAACAATAGTGCAAAAACTTTAGTTAGGAAAATACCAGAAATAGATATTATAGAATGTAAATTAGCCATCGATTCAAATTTACCTGAAAATTTAATAGAAATTTGGCAGGCAAGTTCAAGATTACTTTTCATTTTGTTACACAGGTTTAATGAATATGAGCCAGGATTAAAGGCTGAAAAAGGTGCCGAAACGCCAGATAAAAGCTGGTATGGAGTTGCAAGAAAAATCGCAAAGGATTTTGGCTATAGTAAGGGAATTGTCGATGAATTATACCTTATAGCAAATGAAATAAGATAAATAAAGCTTGGGGAATAAAAATGAGTAAGAAGAATAAAAGCAATATTCTACTTAAGATACTTGAAGGTTTTATAAATTTAGTGATATTTATAAGCATTTTGCAGATTTTATTTGAAGATATAGCATTAATTAAAGGTTTTGACCCAAAGCTTAAGATAATATTAATGTTTATTGGTTTTGGCATTGACCTTATATTTACAATAGAATTCATCGCAAGATCCATTTTATCTACAAAAAATAGGGGTTTTATTGCTTATTTTTTCTATCAATATGGCTGGATAGATTTCTTATGTAGCATCCCACTTCTTATTATGAACTCTCTTCCTTCTTTTATTTTATTTTTAACAACAAAGACTTTATATAAAAGTACTGTTGGTTTTATTAAGATTATAAGAATAATAAGAGCCATAAGAATAACAAGGATTCTAAGGATACTAAGAGTACTTAAGATCCTAAAAAACCTTCAAAATGCAAATAGTAAGATGGCTCAGAATCATTTATCTCAAATACTAGTAATATTTATCTTTACACTTTTAATTTCTTTGATTGGATATTCCTTTATTTCGGATTTTTCAGTTAATAAAATGATTGAAAAGCAAGTACAGACCTATCAATTAGTCTTTTTAGGATACAATCAGATAATAAATGATTTTCATGTGAACTCTAAATATGATGAATTGCATAATTTTTTATCAAAAATAAAGAGTAGTTTTTTAGTAGATCCAAAAGTTTTAAGTGTTGAAATGATAAATCTTCCATCTCAATTTAAGTTACAAGATAACTTATTATATAAGATAGATAATTTTGACCATATTATAAATAATTTTTCAAATTACCAATTGGATATTGGTTTTTTTAGGCTTATTTTCTCTACTCAATATTTTGAAAATTTAAAAACTAGCGTGGAACTTTTAATCTTTATTTCAATCATTTTAGGCTCCATTCTCTTTATATTTATTTACTTAAGGAGTTTTGTCACGCGAATAAGTGATATTATTTACATAATATTTAAAGGTATAAAACATAAAGATTACTTTTTAATGGTTAAGATTCCAGAAAATTATAAGGATGAAGAGATCTTTGAATTTGCTAAATTTTACAATGATATTTATCTTCCAGCTAAAAGAAAACAATATCAAAAAACCGAACAAACTTCCAAGATATCTATTGATGATCTTATGAATATGGATTTATAGTTAAATATTAAATTCATCTGGAAATGGTTTTAATCTTCCATTATCATTTAAGTCACGTACGAGAGTTTTTTCAAAAGAAGCATGATCCGTGTATCCTCTTTTTTCCCAATAACCACTTTTATAAATATCTGTAAATTCTATTTTGACTATGCTTTTTGCGGATTTATAACCCCAAAGATATGGTACTAAAAGTCTTATCGGCCCTCCATAGTCTTCAATTAAATCAAATCCATTAAATTTATATGCTAAAATAGTCCTTTCCTTAAATGCAATATTTATATCTATAGTGGTGTCATAGATATTTCTATATGATATGGCTCTTAAAAATTTTGCCTCTTTTTTCATATTGACGATTTTAGCTATCTCTGAAATGGATATGCCAGTCCAATCTCCTTCAATAGACCATCTTGTAACACTTGTAAGCCTTGTTTTAACTGTTTTTGAAGGTAAATTCATTAATTGTGACCAACTTAAAATAGTAGGTTTTTCAACTAGACCAGTTACCTCTATTTCCCAATTTTCTTTATTTAATATCCCTGGATGCCCCTCTGCCCAAAATATTGGAGTACCATAATCTGTTAAATATTTCATTTTTGTTCCTCTTTTATTTAATATTAAATTCTCTTTTTAATTTTTTTAAAAAAATTTTTCTAATATTTTTGACCTAAATATTTGTCTTTAGTTTAGTCTTTAATCCTTTATAATTTAATTAATTTTTACATTAAAGAAAAGTTGGAAATGATGAAATAAAGGAATTTTTAATTGATTTTAATAAAAATGTCATTATTATGACCCTGTAATAAATACTTATAAGTTTCAAAAAGGAAAAAAATGGATAAAAAGATTATTTTTAATGG
>JGI12104J13512_1000326_pt1 | contig 44137 bp, 59 predicted proteins | sample TerdegcTABiofilm_FD_13512 | JGI IMG/M metagenome (IMG submission 13512)
AACACTGTATTTTCCTTCTCGGAATTCTGGATCTTTAAGATTGACTTTCAAAAATGGATATAACATTAATCCTTTTGATGAGATTGTAATGATTCTAGCACCATTATTCTTCTTTATTAAAGGCAATAGCAACTCTGTTAATAAAACAGGTCCCACATGATTTGTTGCCCAAACAGTCTCTATATTTTCAGATGAATAAATAGGAACTTTTCTTGAAATATCAAAATCAGCTGCATTATGAATTAGAATATCTAATCTGCCATAAGACTTTAAAAAAGTTTCGACGCCATTTCTTATAGATTTTTGAATGCTCATATCGATGCTTATCATATCAACATTAGTCGAGCCAGATTTATTTCTTATCTCTTCAATAGCCTTTTTCCCCTCTTTCAATATTTCTACAGCCAATGATAACCTTACAACCTTTTTGTGCCATTTGAATTGCTGCGGCTTTTCCTATTCCAGAGTTACCGCCAGTAATCAAACAGATCTTTTCACCCATTTTTTCCTCTCTTTAAATATTTCTAATCAAGTTGTAAATAATAAATCTTAGTTTGTATTTTTATTTTATATTGTTGGACTACCAATTTTTTATAATAAATGGTTTTTGTTTGTTACGGAGATGATTATAAAATAAAATTCAAATCAATCAAAAAATAACCCCTAAATGTTGAACTTAGGGGTTATTTATAATTTTACAATTTCTTATGGCAAAGCCACCAATCAAAGCATTCAAATTCTCCTGCTTTTGCTTTTTCTAACCTTTCTTTCGCAGTTTTTACATCTTTTGCTGGGGGGACAATTACATGATCTTTTACGACCTCACTATTTGGCCAGTTTGCTGGCATAGCCACACCATGTTTATCCGAAATCTGCATCGCTTCAACTGCTCTTAGGATTTCGTCCATATTTCTCCCAAGTTCTTGTGGATAATAAAATATTATTCTAATTTTACCCTTATCATCAACGATAAAAACTGCTCTAACAGTATTAGTACCTTTACCAGGGTGTATTAAACCGAGAGTTTCTGCAACTGCTCCAGTATCTGCTATAATTGGAAATTGGATTTCCACACCAAGTTTTTCTTTTATCCATTCTTCCCATTTTATATGTGCAAATACCTGATCGACACTTAAACCTATCAGTTCACAATTTAATGCTTTAAACTTTTCATACCTTTTTTGAAAAGCTACAAATTCTGTTGTACATACTGGAGTAAAGTCTGCAGGATGACTAAAAAGAACAAACCATTTTCCAGAATAGTACTTTGGTAGTTCTATTGTTCCATGAGTTGTCTGAACAGTCATTTCAGGGAAATCATCCCCTAAAAGAGGCAGCCTTTTTTGATTTGTATTTTCCATGATCAATCCTCCTTATTATTAATAATAAGGATGTTAGAGAAAAAAAGCAATAAAAAATTAAAAGAATATTCAAAAAATCTGAAAATATTAGAGTAATTTTTTAATAACTTACAAATAAATTAAAGTTTCTTTTCGTATTTATCACCAACAGATTCAAAACCTACTTTAGTAAAACAGGCAATTGCTGATGGATTATTTTTATCTATATATGTAGTCAATTTTTTTATATCATAATTTTTTAAGCAATCACTTAAGTATTCAATAACACCACTACCAATACCTCTTTTTTGATGGCTATTTTCAATATATATTTTAATATTTCCAATTTCCATCTTACTAAAATCCATATCAAACATGTAAACAACACCAATTATTTTATAAGTCTCGTATATTGCTAATGCACAAGCAGTTTCATTAAAAATCTTAAAAACATTTTCAATATCCGCATTTTTTGGTGTGCATCTATTTAATATGTCTTTTTTTACTGAATCTTCAAGCCAATCAATCTTACCAACTAGACTATCTCTGTACAATATTTCGATCGGATAAGATTCATAATGAACTGGGAACATATCTAAAAAATCATTGACAACCATCATAAAATTATTCTCCTAATAAGTTATTGATGTATAAATTTATATCTATAGTAATTTTGTCAAATAACAAGTTAAAATTCATTAATTTGATAAATTTAAGATTGATATGGATTAATTTATTGATTCTAAATATTCAGATAATAATTCTTTTATGAATTTATTATATCTTTCTATATTAATATTGGTTATTTGAGTTTCTTTATACGATTCTATTAGGTCTATTAATTCTATCAATTTTCTTTTTTCAACATTATCACTAACAATCTTATAGATTTCTTTAATTCTAAAATTTGATATATTTTTGATATTATATTGTATCAGCTGTTCTGTTAGTTCTTCATTGGTATAATTTTCAATCTTATAGAAAAATTCATAATATCTTCTAATATTTTTTCTAGCGTAAATATCTGAAAACAAATGTAATCTTATTCCTCTTACAAAATCTTCATTTAAATCCTTTTTATTCGCCATTTCTTTTTCAAATTTATTTAAATCTATTTTTCCTTCTTTATTGATGAAGTGACTAATGTTATATTCCTCTTTTTGATTTAAATCTCTAAGGTCTGGATAAAGATTTCCATAGTAAAAATAATAATTAGTTTCTTTCCCAGTAAATGATAGATATTCTTTTGCTTAAAAAGATGTGCTGTCAAATCAGGCAACATTTTCTCCTTTTGTTTAAGAATTTAGAATAATTAATATAAAAAGTTAGAAATAAAATCGAAAAACCTATCTGATCATTATTTCATAGTAGTTTATAAAAATCTTTTCCTCACTGTTTCTGGTATCTCTATTCTAAATCTACAACGAATATCCCCAGCAAGAACAGATTCAAGCACTTCTATCTTTGTATCAAAATCAAAAACTGTATCAAAAATGAATTTTTCAAAACCAGCAGAACAATAACACCATAGGGGAGGGGTATCTGCACCTTTTTCATTTAAGGAAGAAGCTGCAAGTGGACAGTGACACGCATATTTACGCTTTTCAAAGTCAGATGAGGCACTAAGAAAACCATCTGGGTTAAAAGGAATTTTAGTGGCATATATGTACCTACCATCGGATACTCCACTAAGTATTTCCTGATTATTGCGAACATAATCAACAACTCTCATTGTGATTTTTTGCTCGAACCAGAGCGTTCCATCTATTGCATGTTTTTCTATTTCAGCAACACGACGATCATGCAAGTTTTTAAGCCACTGTTCAAGACTTGTCGCTTTTAAAAACTCCTTTTTTTCTTTTAACCATGGTTCTGCTGGAATTCCATGAACATTCCATGCAAGTATTTGTTGTGCTTTAACAGTACCAACCTCTTTCTCAAGATTTTTTGTAAAAGCAGAAGTGACTGTTGGATAATCTTCAGGTTTTGATGCAATTGGGGGGATTTTTAAGTTTTCCATAACTTTCTCACGAACTTTTTTACCTTCAAGTTCTTCAAGATGTTCAGCCATAGCGGGTAAAATTCCAATTGGGTTAAGATATGACAATAGACGAATTGACACATCATCTCTTTTTATCATTGAATAGTATCGTATATATGCAATTAGCATTGCTTCATTGGCAGTTCCACTCTTTGTTCGTTCATCTATGTATGATTCAATTTTATCAAGTGAAAGTATTTCCAGATTTGAGATTTCACTACAAAGTTTGTTAGAAAGCATTTGTAGTTCTTGGACTGCCATTTCAATTTCTTGATAAGATAAACCACGCTTATGACAAAGATCTTTAAATTCATTCTCTTTTGGTATCAATTAATACCTCCAAAAAGCATTAATAAGTGGTGATAAAATAAAAGGATAATTGTTAAAATGTATTACAAAGTAAATTTTTTTCAGGTTTAGATATATATTAATTACAGAGATTATACAATAAGTTATATTTTTTTGCAATATCGTATTTCAACTGCATTTAGTTTTTCTATCTCAAGCTTTTTGCCATCTGGTTTATAGCCATTTTTTTCGTAAAAACTTCTTCCTATAATATTTTTTTCAAGTACCCATACAATATATTCTTTAAATCCTCTATTTTTACCAGTTTCTTCAAAATATTCTAACATCTTTTTTCCTATACCATTTCTTATCATTAATGGTTCGACATAGATTGCACAAAGTTCAAAACAGTCAGATTTTTCTTCATCTCTCGATTTACTAATTATCATCATCCCTTTTATTATACCATTTTCTTCATATACGAACCATTCTTCTTTTCCTTCTCTCAGTGTTTCTCTAATCATCTGACTTTTTTTTTCAATATTTAGTTTTCTGAACAATATTATATCATCAATAATTCCTCTATATGCATATCTCCATCCAGATATTTGTATCTCAGCAATTCTACTAGCATCATCAATCTCTGCTTTTCTAATCATATTATAGCCCCTTTATCTAATAGTTTATATATATAAAGTATTTACTCTTTTTAAAATTAAGACAAGTTGAAAAACTGAAGAGTTGATTGTCAATTTCAGAATTTTAAATTACTAGTCATTTTTACCATTGGTACATATAACTAATTCAGATATAAAATTTCAAATCTTCTTTTAATATATTTTTTAGTTCTTAATTTTTCAAAGTTTCTACTATCTCATCAAATCTACTTTTAAATGCTCCAGTAAAATCTTTTTCTGAAACAAGAGGTAGGGAGTCAGTTTGAGGGTTTCCAATTTTCGTTAAAAGTGTTGTGGAAATTTCGAAGCATTTGATTTCTTTTGAAGGAAGAATATTCTTGATTTCTTTAAAAACGGTTTCATACCCAAATTTTCCATCTTTATCTTCAATACCACTTCCACAGACCGTTATAAATACTATCTCCTTAATTTCATCACCATATTTTTTTATGATACCTCTAATAGGTGAAAGTAATTTACCCATCCAGATCGGACTAAGTAGGATTATTCTTTCATAATTTTTCACATCATAGGTTAGCGGTTTAATACCTATACCAAGCTTAAATAAAGATGAAAAAATCAATAGTAAAAAGCTTTTTATTTTTGGCTTAATAGCTTCTATATCCGATTCAAGTGTTTGTGATAGCTTTTCAGCGATAAACTTATTATTTCCGGTTCTAGAAAAGTAAAGTATCAAGGTTTTTTTCATTTTTTTTATTCTCCTGTTTTGCTTTAGGCTACATTAGATTAATCTCTCACGTAAATATATTAAGTCTATTTTATAAGGGCTTTCGAATTTAAAATATCAAGATTAAATTTCTTTGCAATTTAATATTGTTAGAACTTCTTTTAATTTTATCAATTTATCTTTTAAATATATTTATTTTTTTCATCCCATGCTTTTGGTTCCCATAACTCAATCTTATTGCCGTCTGGATCCATTATCCACGCGAATTTGCCATTTTCATGTGATTCTGGACCTTGTACTATTTCCAATCCATCGTTACGGATCTTCTCAAGTATTTCTTCTAAATTATCCACTCGGTAGTTTATCATAAAAGGGGATTCACTTGGACTGAACCATTGACTTTCTTTTTCTGCAATATGCCAAACTGTGAGTCCGCCATCTTCTGCTTTATCATCTTCCCATCTAAGAATAGCACCACCCCAATCCTCAAGGTTAATACCTAAATACTTTTTATACCATTCTACTAAGGAGGCTCTATCAGATTTACTTTTAAAAAATATACCTCCAATACCAGTAATCTTTGCCATTCCTAACCTCTTTTTCCTTTATTTTCGTTATCTTACATATTCGTGAAAAGTCAAATGAATATATAAAGTATAGTTTTATTTTGCATGAAAAATCAAATGAATACGCAAAGTAAAGTTATTAAAGTTGTATGAAACATACTTTTACTATATATAATTTTTAATAAATATATTTAATTAATATTTTTCCCTCTCATTTTTAAAATTCTAATTATTCTAAATAGACCGTATCCTATCAATACAACTCCAACTATTATATTTAAAATCTGAATTAAGACAAGTGGAATATTCCTTTTTACAAGAGTAAATAATACTACTGCAAAACTCATAAAAATGAATGTAGCTGAACCAACTGAAAGACCAAAAATATATAACTCTCTTTTTGTGTAGTTAAATTCGACCATTTTAGCAGTAAAAATACTAGTAAAAAAAACTATAGTAATAGGATTTGAAATTGTTAGAATAAGAACCGAAAGAAAACTACCTAATAAATTAGATGACTCAATAATAGCTGCACTTGAAGATCTATTGTTAATTATACTCTTTATGGTCAATAATCCAAATATAATTAGAACTATCGAACTAAATATTGATAAAATAATTTTTATTTTGTTTTTCTCTAAAAGTTTTCCTATTCCCAAGATCGAAATTGTAATATATAGATAGTCGACTATTGTGACAGCAAGTACTGCAATAAGTCCATCGTAAATTGATCTTTGCAAAGTTAAATTTGTAATATAAAAAAAAACTGGACCTATGGCTAGTTGAAGAAATAAACCTGTCGTAATTCCATTTTTAAAAATTATAAAATTATTTTTCATCGCTATTCACTTTTCTACCTATTTTAAAAAAAATCAACAATAAGCCTTTTCATAGTAATTAAATGAAGATTATGATTTAAATATATAAAATATAAAACATAACGAATATAATAACAATATATATATATATCATGAAGAAAAGATATTAAATAAAAATATTTAACATATAAAAAATATAAATATATAATTGAATATAAAATGAACTATAATTTAAGGATTTTTATTTAAAAGGTGATAACCTTAATTTTATAATTCATTTTAATTAAGTAATTTGGAGGTTATCATGAAATGCTTTAAACTTCTGACAATGATATTAGTTGCATTAACCCTTATATTTACTGCTTGTATAGTTGATGATGATACTAATGAAACTGTATATGAAACTGGAGATATGAAAGTCTATAATGTAGATTCAATATTTTTTAAAATGGCTTATATTTCTAAAGACATAACTTTTGCCACTTGTCCTGATGATCAGACAAGTGCTAATGTTAAAGAGGCTTATTGGATAAGCGAAACAGAGGTAACTTATGAACTTTGGTACTGTGTTTATTTGTGGGCAACTGATACAACAAGAGGAGAAAATAGATACTATTTTGCTAATGAGGGAAGTCAAGGTGGGGGGCTGGAACCACAAACCAACACCCAGTTGCAACTATAAATTGGTGTGATGCTATGGTTTGGTGTAATGCTATGACTGAATGGTATAATGCAAAAAAAGGAACTAGTTATGAATGTGTTTACACATACTCAGGGGTAGTAATTCGAGATTCACGAGAGACGAACTCCACAGCCTGCATAAATGCTAATGCAAAGTCTACTGCTAAAGGATTCAGACTTCCTACTTTAAATGAATGGGAACTCGCAGCAAGGTATCGTAATGGAACTCTCTGGACATATGGAGATCATGCAAGTGGAGATGATAGCGGTGCGTGTTGGGATGATGGTTCAATTCTTGGTGGTTTAGGTATATCAACAGTTTTTGCTAACTACGCAGTGTATCAAGCATCATCTTCAGCAGAAGTTAAAACTAAAAGAGGAAATTCCATTGGATTATATGATATGAGTGGAAATGTATGGGAGTTTTGCTTCCCTTTAAATAATCTGGATTCTAATCTGTGTTATATTAGAGGTGGAGGATGGAATGGTATTGATGAATATCTTCGCATAGGTAGTGTTTATAGTCATCCAAGAATTACACCTGTTCAGGATATTGGTTTTAGACTAACAAGAACTCATTAGTGTAATCACCGTTCTATTATATAATTGTTCCAATTTCGAATTTTATTATGTTTTTTTAATTATATAAATTAAATACCTATACTAAAAAATCTTTCTTAATTTGTTATAGAATTATTTGCAAAGCTATTGTATCAAATACTTTATTTGACATTACAATAAATCTTATAAATAATAACATCGTATGTGAGTTTTATAAAATAGTTTGTTGGTTTCAAATTTTATAAAATTCATATATAAGAATATAAATCAAAGTTTAGTACTAAGAAAGGAGGACAAACATGAGAATGACAAACAAAAAGATTATTTATCTAGTAGTTTGTATTCTGTTGTCAATATTAATCGCCATTATAATATTTGGATAATCGGATAAGCAAGGAAGCAAAGATCACCATTTGATCTCAAGATATCAAGGTTCATATATAATTGCATATTATGTGAGGGATTTTGATGAATATAATATTCCATTAGGAAAAATGGTGGGCGGTAAATTGGAGAAGAGCCAAAGATTGGAGGGTAAGGTGACTCAAATAACATATGCAGCACCAAAAGACAAGTCAATACTTGAAATATTTCGCAACTACGAATTAGCATTGAAAAATGCTGGTTTTGAATCTTTATTCAGCAGTAAGAAAAGCGAACTAGGGGATAATTGGTTAAAGCAATTTTTAAATGCTACTACAAGGCTCTCTCGATCTGGTCAACCAGACATAGATACACGACTTGCAGACGATTTCAGGTATCTTGCTGCTAAGATGAAAAGAGCCGAAAGAGATGTGTATGTAGCTTTGTGTGTAGGGACAAGTTGGTTTCAAAACTTTCCAGTTGTACAGCTTGATATTATCGAAACAAAACCTATGTAAACTGGTTTAATAAAAGTAAATGCAGAGGCTCTGGCAGAAGATATCTTCAAAACTGGTCATGCAGCGATATATGGGATCTATTTTGACACTGGTAAAGCAGATTTAAAATCTGAATCTGAGCCAGTTCTCGAAGAAATAGCAAAACTATTAAAACAAAATCCTAAACTTAATTTATATGTCGTTGGTCATACTGATAATATTGGCTCATTATCTTCCAATATGGAGCTTTCTTTTCGCCGTGCGCAGGCGGTGGTAAATACACTTGTTAGTAAATATGGGATTGATGCAAATAGGCTTTATCCTGTTGGTGTAGGACCTTTAGCACCTGTGGCTTCTAACAAAACAGAAGAAGGTCAAGCAAAAAATAGACGAGTAGAGTTAGTAGAGTAGTAAAGCTTTATCAAATTTATTTTTCAGTTGCCTCTTTAAAATAAATATCATATTTCAAATAATCTTTAATTATTCAATATCTTGTCTATATATTACTAGTAGTGGGTTAAATATATAGGATAATCCTAAAATCTTATTTTTGAAATAATTTAAAGCTAATTTTAAATTGATATATTTATTTTTTGATTATTGTTAATATGCAAGTAATAATCCCAAATGTGAGACCTAAAAAAGGTAGGATTCTATGGGAATAAAGTATATAAATATTTACATTTTTTAAAGCTAAGACTAAACCACCAGAAATAATAGATAAAGCAAAAAATATCATAGTTAAGAATATAAAGATTTGGCTTATTGTTAACAAGTTTCTGTCTTTTAATAATGAGATACAAGTTACTATTACTATAATAAAAAAGCCAATTGATGAAAGTTTGTGCAAAGTTTGAATGACTACATTATATGGTTTTCCTGTTTTGGTAAGAATGACGCCTGTAACAAAAGTTAATAATAGTCCAAATAAGTTAAGGATTATTTTTGTTGAAGATATATTCATACTCAGCCTCCTGAATTTTCTATTTTCTTATCATATCTTTAACTGTAATATCATCAAAATGGTACTTTCTCTGAAATTGGACAATTTCTCCTTCTAAAGCATTACTTGGACACCATTGATAACATGCAAAGCAGTTTTCACAACTATTATGCCAAATAGGTTTACTGTTCATCAATGAAATATTATCTACTGGACAAACTTTTACGCAGATTCCACAACCATTACATTTTTTATTAGTTTTAAAACTATTATCTGCATATAAAGTAAGTTTAGAAAAATTATTAAAATTTTTATCTGAAAGCTTTTTATAATAGGATTTAGCCATAGACTTAGATAAAATATATAAAGGGGTATAAAGTATATTAAATATTCTCCCTGTTGTTTCTAATTTCGATTTTTTTCTTTTAAGAATATCATCTACAATAACTTTTATTTTTTTATTAAGATCTTCCTGTAATTTATTCATCTTTTTTTCAAATAATTGGTTGGTTTTCAACTCTTCCTTAAATAGAAGATGTTTTATTTTATCCAAAGTAGAATAGGGTATACTCATTTTAATGTAATAACCTACTGATAAAGTTCCATGTCTTTTCGAAATTAATCTTGATAAATTCTCAATAGTCGTTCCAGGGAAACCAGAGTGGGTGCATACTGCGTATATGTAAACAGAATTTATATTTTTTAATTTGCTAATAAAATCCTCTACAATATGAGGTATACCACTTTCTCCAAATGTTGCATGATAAACAGGAAAAATCAATCCAAGTGAGTTGATATTTTCATTAAAACTTATCTCATCAGCCTTTTTTAATATTCTAATTAGATTTCCGTTAATTTCCTTTGAAATCTCTTTTGCAACTTTTAAAGAATTCCCTGAACCAGAAAAATAGTAAATTAAGTCACTCATTTTTTTTCCTTATATTTATTACTTAGTATTGATAAAGAATGAAGTTTTATATTAAACTCAAATTTATATTTTTTTGTTAATCTAATTTCATTGCTTAAAATTGCGAAAATTGTTAAAGTAAGTGCGTAGAAACCTATGAAGATATTTCCAAAGTTTTGAATGTAATTATTAGATGAAGAATCCGAGGGTATTTAATTTGAAGCTTGGAAATAAAATGCATAGTTCATTTATAAATTTTACCACACTACAATGGTAAAACACTAGATTTTTGAAACAATTTTTGAAAAGAAGCATTAAACAAACAAAATATATTATCACCTAAAAATTAGTTTATACAAATTTTTGAAAATTTAAGTAAGATTATAAATTCGTAAAACTAGTTTTTTATTTTTCCTCCAATTATAAGAAATTTTAATGATTTTAAAAGTTACCTGCTTAAAATCGACCAAGATCTTCTACAGATTATAATATTGCGAGTTATAAAAAAAACAACTATAAAATTATTTTTTAATAACTCAAAATAGTATGAGGGGTCAAGAATGAAAAAGTATCTAAAAACAAATTGGACAAAGCATGATAGAGTTTCATTTATACTATTATATAACAAAAGGGTAGGGGAAGAAGAAAAATAGAATAGATCGAAACTTTGTTGATCAATTTTCATATTAAAATGTTATCTTACCTTCAATTGTAATTATAGCATTCCCAATTAACAATACTCGTTCTGAATTTAAAAGCTCTATTATAATCTCTCCACCTCTTTTTGATGCTTGATATGCCACCATATTAGTTTTATTCAATTTTCTATTCCAATAGTAAGCTAATGCACAATGCGCCGAACCAGTTACTGGATCTTCATTTACCCCAACCCATGGTGCAAAATACCTAGAAATAAAGTCATAATCTTTATCTGCTTTTACTGTAACGATTATTCCTCTACCATCTAATGATAGTAATTTATCGAAGTTTGGTTTTAAAGATATTAATTTTTGATAATCCTTTATTTCAATTATTTCTTTATTATTTACTTTTCCATAAAATTCAATTTCGTTTGCATTTAAGCCTAAGGCTTTAATTTTCTCATTGTCAATTTCTACTTTTTGGATATTTGATAATAACGGAAAGTTTAATATTATTTGATCATTCTTTATCTTTGCTGCCAATAACCCTGATAAAGTATTAAATTTCACTTCTTCATCTTCTCTTATTAGCTTTTTGCAATATAGAATCCATGCTGTAGCTAGTGTAGCATGTCCACATAGTTCAATTTCTTTATGAGGAGTAAACCACCTTAGACTAAAATTATTTTTAGACAAAAATGCAGTTTCTGATACAGCCATTTCCATAGCAATATTTTGCATCTCATCTTTACTTAATTCCTTCTCAACAATGCACACACCTGCAGGATTACCTCTGAAAGTTTTTTTGGTGAATGCATCAACTTGAAAAATATCCAGTTGCATTCTTGACTCCTTAACTTATTAAAAGTATTCGTAACTAGAAATATTATAAACTATTTATTGTATAAATTCTAGTTCATATTTTAGGAGTGATTAAGTTTATAGGTGGGAATAAGCTTTAAACAACTTTTATTGAGTGTAATTATTGGTTGGTGATATTAAATCAAATCTTTTTCCCGATATAAAACACATATCCATAATACTCTTTGTACTTATAGTACAATTGCGCCTCAAACCTTTCATTTGCTATAAAATCTTCCACAGTCTTATCGCCTTTGTATTTACTTAAAAATTCGTCTTGTCTATTAACCTGAGGAACATAAAAATTATCTATCCAACAATTTTCTGGTAAGATGAATGTGACAACAGGAATATATCCAGCTTTTTGCATCTGGTATACCTTACTGGATATTGTATCTATTTCAGGGTATGCTTCCAACCAAAATTTTTCAATCTCTTCTGGTCGTTTCTCTGTAAACCATGATGCTTCGCTAATGGCAAGAAATCCACCTTTTTTAAGAAATCTTCTCCATTCATTTATTCCTCTATTAAAACCAATATTATATATTGCTCCCTCGGACCAGATTAGATCTAACTCCTCTTGCTGAAAAGGAAGATTTTTCATGTCACCTACAAAACCTTTTACTCTTTCTTTAAGATTGAGTTTTGCAGCATTAAGATTGAATTGTTCGATAAAAGCTGGGAATAGATCTATTCCCCTTATATTTCCTTCTATATTTTTTGCTATAATCATAGTTTGTCCACCTGTTCCACAACCTATATCTGCTATGTTTGATTCTTTTGAAAGATTATCTATAAAACTTAGTGCTTTAATAGTAGCTTCAGCACTTCCAGGCCCCTGTCTTTCTAATCCAAGAAAATACTCACAGATTAAATTTACATCAAATTCGTGTATTGATTTGTTTTCTTTTTCCATTTTCTTAAATTCCTCCTAAACTATTAAAAACTATAATATTAAAAAAATATTTTTAGTCTTACTGCTTTTTGTTACCATCTGTTATTTTTCATTACCTTATAAGCCAAAAGAGATTAAATTCGTTCAGATACTTAGATTTTCAGGGCAACAATAATCTTCATCGTTTCTTTTTAGAAATAGATAAACTATTACTTTCATTTTATTGTTTTGATCTTCTAATTATACCCCTGACTAAAAGACCAAAAGGGATATAACAAATCCATCCCATAAAGAAAATAACAATAAAATCATTCAAAGGAAAAGGTAAATTAAAAAGAATTGGCTGCAAAATAAAATAGATTAAAAGGCTAATAAATAGTACACAAGCTTGAAAGATTAATCCTGCTCCGATGACATATCCTAATACTTTTTTTTGCCATAAAACAACTCCACCAGTTATCCATATCACTGAAGATATAAGATCTGCAAACTACGTTGAAGGGAATCTCTTAACTTCCATGAATGCCTTAATTATAGTATTACCAGCTCGTAACAGAAAAAGTAAACCTAATATAATTAAAACACCTGCGATTAATCGCACTGGAATTGCAATAGCTATTTCCTCCTTTATCTTATATAGATCTAAACTTCTAATCAATCGAATTATTTCCAATATACAAAATCCTATTAGGGAAATATATAATATAAATTGAAAAGTTATTGAAAATGCAGAAGCATACGCTATATAATGATAAATAATAACAAATAATGAACCAATATAGAAAGTAAGCCCTATCAAACAGTTGCGATTTACTAGAATATAACCGCTAATTAATAGGGGTAATACAATTAGAAGATTTATTATATCTGTTGAAACGAAGCTATTGCGAAGTTCTTCAACAGGATATAATAAACGAGAAACAAATAAACTAGATATTGATGTTAATAACAAAAGTATGATAATTATGGCTATTATCATATAATCTTTTCTTGGACTTTGTTTGAGTAGGAAGGTATTTTTTGAGCTTTTTACTTTACCTATATTCATCTTTTATCCTTCTTTTTATCTTTTGTGTTTGGGAATAAGGTGCTTTTTTACTTATGGTGCTTCATGATGTTATGGGTTTTATTTAGATTACATATTATAATGAAATATTACCTTCAATAAGATGTCCAAAAAATGAATACCTTAAAAAATCCTTATATTAGATATTCTTCATACTATTTTTTGGGAACATAAGCTAATTTTTTATAAATTCATATATTGAATCAATAACATCTGCAATATTTAAAATTGATTGTCTGATATTTCCTTCTTCTTCAAATACATGTCCTGCATTTTTAATTTCCTTGAAATGAACATTAGTTTTATCTTTAATAAAATCTATGTATGTTTTATTGTAAAATTTATCAGCAGTTCCATAAATAATTAGTGTCCTATTCTTTGATTTTTGTATAGTTAAATATATTTCTTGTGCTTCTGCTCCTGGGGTTAAGTATATAATCTCAGAGTTTTCTTGAATAAGATTATTTTTCAATTGATTCATTAAAACGGTGGTTCCAAGTGATTTACCAATATATAGTAGCCTTCTATATGTTTTAGAAAAATCGTTGACTACTCTCCCGATGGCATTGCAATCATATTGAAACCAAGCTTTTTTCTCTTCATCAGTGGAGTTTAAAAAATACTCATTTTCACTATATCTATAATCAAAACCAATGATGTCAAAATTCGACTTTGCAAGAAGTTCTTGAAGATAGAAGAATATTGGAGCATCTAGTGTATATCTATATCCGGGATATAAAATTGCCAACTGTGAATTGTTTTTTATCTCCTTGATGATTTTAATCTGATTACCTCTATAATCAACCAAATTCATTTTCCCTCCTTTAAGTGATCATGATGTATAATTATAAAGACTTGCAGCTTTTAAAGTTCAATATTTAGGAATTTTAGTATGATAATAGTCTATTTTATTATTAACTTTTTTAAGAATAACCTTTTAATTTAAAAAATCATAATTTTCTCCAACATGCACATTTGCTAAATCTCTTATGAATATTTAAAGACCAACTATCTCCAACTCTTTCTATTATAGTATTTTCAAATTCTGCAATTAGCCTTCCGATATCTCCATGATACAATTCAGTCGAATTACCATTATATGATGATAAATAAATATCAGAATTATTTTGCAGTAAATACTCAATAATTGCATGAGTATCAAAAACATACCCACTTGGGATTGACTCGATAATTGATTTGATTACCTCTTCCATAATTAATACTCCTTTTAATATTAATTATATTTCACAAAAAGATTGATAGTAAACTATTTTTAACTTAATAAAGTGAATGTATTATATTCCTAGCAATGACACAAATATTAGTTAATAAAAAAAATCTAATTTCATTTAAATTATATAATAATTAAATTGCTTTTCAAGACTTTATTAAAAGATGCTTGTAACCTTAAACATTTTCTTGTACATTTATAAACTTAATAATTCATAATTGTAATAACCCCATTGATTATTGTCAAAAAACATTTCCTAAGGGAACTTACTACTTGCTAATATTAATATAATTTTATCTTTTTTATATTAGGCATTAAAGTTTCTGTTATAGTGGTTACCCTTAGCAAATCCATAAAAATTTCTACTTTATATTTTTTGCTAATTTCGATAATTTCGTATAATCTTGAACATCGTAAATCTTGTCAATAATACAGTAATCAAAACCAAAACCAATCCTCCTATTACTACAATCATCCACAACATTGACCTAGTAACTTCAAAAGGTAGTCCTAGTAAATCTTGAATCATTCCTGCTGCTCCATTATGATATATCGCTAAAAATCCAGATGAGATACAAACTAAAGTCATAATTATACCTGTAAAGAATGATAGTTTATTTATTAATTTTAGATGTTTCGCTGGTTCTATTTTATTAGAACAAATCCTATTAGCATAATAATATCCAGCTAATAATCCAAGCAATACATTAAAAACTGGGAACCCCATGAAAAATCCAAATACAAAAATATTATATACTATATAAATCAAAGCTATTATCCAGGTTGGTAAATTAAATCTATTGTTAATCCAACTTTTTATGAATTTAAGGTCAATTAATCCCCCTATTAATACTCCAAATATTAAATAAATAAGTGGTCTACTCTCGGATTTGTCAAACATGAACCATATAGATAGGGTTATAAGCCCTAAAGATAATGGAAATATACTTCCAATTATCAAACCGCTGATTATTTTTTCAAGATTTTTCATTGATTTCGCCCTTTAGTCTTGCATTATGGGATTTTAAAATATATTTTTTTTGAAACCACAATCTCTTATTATTCCTGTGATCTAAAACATTTTTCATCTTTGTATCTTTTTATATTAAATTGAAATAGAATGTACCTTTAGGTTAATTTTTTTATATCTCTACACCTATGCTTACTATAATACATTTAATTTTGACAATATTTTTAGTATCCTAACCGTGCAATCAATTTTCCTATTTATAGTCTTTCTCCATGAATTAGATAAAGGAAATTGTATCTTATCTTTTACCGATTGTCCCATATCCCAAAATCCATCTTTTGATTTATTATTATTCAACCACTCAATAAAGTAATTAAGTTTTATTTTAGCACTTGAATAACTACATAATAGATTATGAACATCTATATAACGACTTGCATTTTTTGAACAAAAACTACAAGGAATATCTTTAATACATTTATCATAAACATAATATATACCATTTTTGGAGTTGATCAAATAATCTAAAAACTTCGATTCGATATCGCTAGGTAACATTCCAACAAGTATAGATACAATATAAAAGTTATCAAATCTCCACATATACTTATCTTTTGGTGATCTATGAATCTCATAATATGCTTCTTTATAATAGTTATGGTTATATTCATCTTTTGAAAATGCATGAATAATAATTTTAGCCCAATCTTTGGCTATTGATTTGGCTAAATCATTAGATGGATTGATTTTTAAAATCCAAGTTGTGACAAATAATCTTGTCAATATATCCCAATCATGTTTCTTTTCTACACGATCTCTTAATTCCAATTCTCCGATTAAATATTTTTCCATGTAAAGAAGTGCTTTTTGAATCACTTCATCATTCTTATCCAATCCTAATATTAAAAGTCTTCTTAATGCTTGTTCTGTTGTAATAGGTGATTGAGAAAACTGACTCATGCTATGAAACTGTCCCCAAGATCCATCTTCCCATTGGAGTTGAATAATATCATTAACCCATTTCGATTTTAAGACCATATTTTTAGCAAATATTAACTCTTCATTTTTGCTATCTAACTTTAAAACATCACGCATTAAAAGATATTTAGGTACTGGATCCAAATTGTGTTTTAGAATTGTGTCCAAATTATTCATATTTCAATCTTCCTTTTACTATCCTAACAAAAATTATTTTGTCCAATAGTTCGAACTTATGAGAAACTTCGTTGATACTCTATTGATGTCTTTCCAAAATAAAAAATAGCATCCTCTTCTTTGTTAGGTGTTGCTACAAATCCAAGACTTGAAGCAATATCTTGAAAAACTAAGTCATTTAAAGAAATAACAACACCGAAATCCACTGAATCAGAAAGATTTTCCTTTGCATAGATCAGCATTTCTTCTTTTAAATAATTATAATTTGGAAAAGTTAAGCAATATGAATTTCCAAGTCTTGTATCAAATGTCGCAATACCAACTAGTCTATTCCCATCCTCCCATAATCCTATTTTACTTACAGCTTTTTTGTCTAAGTAACTATGTGTAATCATCCAATCCCATCTTGCATAGGTAAATTCACAGTATCCTAATTCTATTAAGAAACTTCTAACCTTAAAATAGTCTTCTGTAATGCCTGCTTCAGTAGTGTAATTTCTAAATTTAATTGTCATAAAATCCCATCCTTGGCTATTATTATCTTCAATACTCATTGATTAAAACTTATTTATTCTTAAATTTATTACTTCAACAAGTTACGAGTTTTTTATATTAATTATGTTTTTATTTCATACAGCTTTATTACATAATAGACATTTTACCACCGACTCCTTATAAAGTTAAAATATGATGAAGCTAAAGTTATCAATTTAAGCAGATCATATGCTCATATGAAATAATAAATTAAATCTTGGCTTTACTTCATTCAATTTAAGTTATTATAAATCATTTGACCAATAATTAGTATAATTATTTAAATCTATTAAATCTATTAATAATCTTCCTTAAATCATTCATTTTATCTTCCATTGTTCCTTCGACTTCGATAGATAAAGTAATATTCGATATAATATTTTCAATTGATGAATAAAAATCCTCAAAATTAAAAGTTCCTTTTCCAATTGGCCAATGACGATCTGCTTTTTGATCGTTATCATGGATATGAACATGTTTTAAATAACTTTTCATTCTGTTTACCCAATCTACAGATAAATAAGGAGAAAAGTAGTGTAAATGACCAACATCAAGGCATAATTGTAAAGATGAACTATTGACTGCTTTAACTAATTCAACAAGCAGATCAGGACTTTTTTCCACATCATTTTCTAACACAACCTCAATTCCAGTCTTTTCCCACCGATAAATTTCCTTTTTCCAATAATTAATATTCTCTTTAAGCCATAATTCATTTAATTGAAACATTTCGGTTTCTAGGCTGTAACCACTATGCAAGATAACTCTTTTTGCCCTCAAAATACATGCCACATTGAATGTCATATCAATCCTTTTTTGAATAGATTGACGAATTAGGTGATCTATATGTGTATATTCAATACCAACAAAAGGACCATGTATAGCTATTTCTCCTGGAAATTCATTCATCATTGCAATATGCTTTTCTAATCTAGCTACCCAGTCTTTTTGCGATCTAACACCAATCAAACCATAACTTCCAAGTTCAATTCCTGCCCCGAGATTAGCAATTTCTGGTAAATATGAATATTCATTAATTTCACCTTTCAAAGAAATCATGAATTCCATAACAATTCACCACCATTTTTTATAATTCGAATTTTTGGTATAGTATTTTCAAAAGTGAACCTATATCTATCACTATGAATTATCTTTGCCTTCATCTTTAATTCCGGATTTTACAGTAATATCTAATTTTCGTTTATCTTTTATATAATATCTGATGATATCTAGGCTTATATGATCAACAATTGATACATCAAATCCTGATCTAGATAGAAAATTGCAAAGTAAATTTTCTCCGAAGTTACCTATTATTTTAGAATGTCTTGAATTTTTTTCAATCATGATATCCTCTTTAAAATATTATAATAAAAAATCTTTTGAAAATTTATCTTAATAATAATATATTTTTGAAGTCTCTCAACCTTGATTTAAAAGAAAAACTTATAAATTTTTTTGATAGATTGAAGCAAAAAGGTGTTTTTTAAATTATGTAAGAAGATGTGGGGTTATCATCCTCTTGACAAGTTTATCTCCTGGTTGAATTCTTTCTTTTTTTCAAATTTAAAGTAAAAAGGCATTATTATACGAATGATAACTATCCGTCCTCAATTCTGCTATGTGTGATTAATTTTCTTGGTGATGTAATCATAAAATTATTTTTATTTTTTAAGTTTTTTCAACCAAAAATGTTTAGCTCATTTTTTCGACTTTCTATATTTTTCTCTGAAATCCTCCGAAATGAAAGTATTGTTAGTCTGATTATAGTGTGTGATTGAGCTTTTTTATGGGATTCCTACTTTATGATTTTTACTTCCAAACTCTTATAGAAACTCTTTGTTATGTGTTCTATATCAACCTCAAAGTTTAGAGAATGTAGAGATATCATTACTTTAAAAATACATCTATTAGAGGGCTTAATTCCTTTGGGTTTGTAATTTTACCAAAAAAGTCTTATTTATATAGTATTAGATAATGGTCAAATTAACATTCATATTTAAATTATATATCATTTATTTCTCAATTAATATTTTATTTATCTCTCGATTCTTTTCAAAATATTATTTACAACAGATTTCATATATTTTGAAGGTTTTTTCTTTTGGCCAAAATCCCATTCAGACCAGCTTTTCCATATAGATTCTGGAATATATTCTCCATTTTCCGTTTTTTTATTTTTTATTATATCTACCATTTCAATAAATCTCTTATCTTTTCTAACATATTCAAATTTACTTAAAGTATCTACAACATTTAAGATATCATACCATATAAAAGGAAGTTTGAGTTTCCTAAAATCCGTTCCCATATAAAACATATATGGATGAATTTCTTTGCTTTTTTCCCAACATCTTAACAATGCCTCTATTCCATTTTTTGTGCTTTCACATTCTTTAAATTCTTCAACAAGATTTGCTAATTTTAACATTATAAGATTTGCATAAGGGCAGGGGTCATCTTTTTTCCCAGGTCCCCTAAATTTTCCTAATTCATCTGAACATTTACAAGGCCAACCATTATTTTGGGCTGTCTCAAACAGAAAAGTTATCCCTTCTTTTAGATATGTATCATAATCTACTCCAAATTTAATTAGAGCATACATTATTAATGGTGCATCACACAATGCCCAAGCAAACTGATCTTCTCCAGTTCCGCCAAAATGCTTGGGTATATTCATTTTTACTTGATATACACCTTCCTTCGATTTATGTTGGATTATTTTATTAACTAGATTTTTTATCCTTTCATCTGTTTTATTAAGACCAATATCTGCTAAGAAGACCAATTTATGAATCATATGTGAAGCACTTTTGTGACTTGTAAGAGTTTCTTCAGGCCAATTTTCCAATTCTTTTAATATTCTTTCAACTTTTTCTGAATCATCATTGTCTAAAAACATAGTCTGATTTTCAATATCATGGATTGGCACATCAACCTCCAGTTTGATCTATAAAAATAATAAAAATAATTTTCTCAATAAGTTCGCAATTTTTAATATTTTTTAAAAATAATACAGCTTTCATATAACTTGTTTTTATCTTGTTCCATTGAAAATCAACTATGTATTCATACCTATATTTTCTTTTTATTAAATAAGGGTTGGAGGCTAATATTCGCAGGTTTAGATATTAATAAATTTAGTATATATTAATCTTTGATTTGGTATTCTCGTGCAACTTCCTTTAAATCAATTTGTTGCACCACCCACAAGAAATAATCAACTTATTCAATTATTATTATCTCAATCAGTTCTTCCTAAGCATGAACCAGTTGTTATTCAAAGAGGGGATAACCAAATGGAGTATAGGTTATCAAACCGTGGCTTCTACACAAAAGATATGTTCTGGTATTACTTTTTTAAATGCAAGGATTGACATTTCTTTTTTAATCGAATCGAATCATTTATATGTACCATTTGATGCCTAGTTATAGGCATTAACAAAATACCAGCAACATTCTTCCTACCCCAAAAATCAACCAACCATCTTGAATCTTTATGTTCTAATACTGCCCCTTCATCAAAAATTCTTTGCAGAAGTTGAGGGTTATTCATTTTCCTTTTTAAATCTGTCGGTTTGAATCCTAATATCAATTCACGTGTTTTTTTCCCAACAGCAATTCTATAATTACGTAATTCCTGCATGTTAATTTGTGAACTAAAATCTAATATTTCTGGATCAGTCATTGCATTACCAGTATCAACAACCTTAACATTCAGTTTTTCTAACCATTTCCCACTATTTATAACTTGAATATGATTAGCTACTAAAATATTCATGGTTATATCTTCAATTCTTGTCAAATGCCATAAATTCCAAGCGATAGTCACATCTTTAGAAGTTGGCATACATCGAAATGTATTTCCCTCTAAACCTTCCCATAACTCATCTTCAAAAGTTACTGTACTTATTCCGGACATTTCTGATGAATGAACCATAGCATGTAATTCTAAACATAATCTAATAGCTTCATCAAAATTTTCTGTTTTCAAGACTATGCTTTTAAATAATTGATGTTGTTCACCCCATGTCTTTTTATTAATCATCTTTCAACCCCTTTTCTATTAAATAGTACACCAAAATGATACACTCCACCTCCTCATTGAGGGTAAAGTTTCTAGCATATAAGACGGACCATAACACAGTCTGCCCCCAAGGGACGAAACGAGGAGAATGCTAAGTTTTAGTATGTGCTATGTTAGTTGCTGTTTTTTAATTTTCATTTAATCGATTATCTTCAATAAAATCTGTATTCTGAGGATTTCCTTTAGCTAAATAATGTTTCCTTTTAGAAATATCAAATATGGTCCCCCATATAGTTTTAAATTTTATTTTTTTATTATACTGACATATAAAACCATATTTACCGCTAAGCAAATTCTGAGTGAAAATTATGGGATCTATATAATCAGACTTATTTAAAGCGTTATATACAGTCTCATATCTGACTTTAGAATAATAAACGTTTTGATTGCTTTTTTCATGTACTTGCATTTGTTTTGATGTGAAATGATTTACAGTAATAATAAAATCATCACCATTATTATTCTTTATAGGATGCCTCACATTAATTTCTAAAGGATTGCATTCTACAACCACCATTTCTTTTGATTTATCTGCTAAAAGTATATTGCAACTTGAAGCAATTGGCAAATTCTTTAAAACCGTTATTCCTTCTATTACAGTTTTACAATTTTCTAGAATATATCGAACTAAAAATAATGAATTAAACCCCGGTTTTATCTCATCTAACTTAGGTATTACAAATGTCATGGCAACTACTAAGCCATGCTCATTTAATCCTTCTTCACCATTTACAAACGAAGAAGTATTAAGAATAAATTTATTCTTGTTTTGTGGTTGATATAAAATACTTTTACTTACATTTTCTAAATATGGAGGAAGATCATTATCTCGTCCATAAAAAATAGCATCATTGTGTATAAAACTAAAAGCAGTGCATCCTCTTACTTCAACATTATGATTTTCTCTAATAATTAGACAGCATCCCATACACATCATCCATGAAGCAAATAATTCGAAATCATAACTTATTTTATCAGTTATTCCTTTAATTTCTTCTATAACTTCAGGAAAATATTTTGTTAATAGTATTAAACTTTCCTTACCATGCCTCTTTTGAAAATCATTTAGTTTTATAGGAAATTTTGCATCATTTCGCTTAAAAAATTCTCCTATTTTTTGTCCCATCTCGTATGGCGAATTTTCAAGATTTAAATTTATCATATTTTTAACATCCTTTTTATAAAAACTGGTGACTAATGATTCGAGTGTATCTGAAGTTAGTAGTGTTGCAAAGAATTTTGGTAAACTGTCGATGGCACGAAGCTAGATACGATCTATTAGATAATGCGACCAAACCATTGAATTTTGATATATTCATAAACATTTCTCTTTTGACTAATTCTAAAGTTCAAAGAGCATTATATCTAAATTGTGATAGTACTTTCCCAACTTTGCTGTGAAACATAGAACAGAATAATCAGGATCATTTACACCTAAGGGGTAATATTTTTCAAACCCTTCACGCCAAAGTTGTTGTTTTGATTCTGGGTCTTGAAGAATATCAATGATTCCTATTAACATAAGTCCCTCCCATTTATCAAAATCAACAAAATAAATACACGCCTTTGGACTCTTTTGGAGTTGTGCAACTTTCTTTGATGATGTGTTTGTACTAAACCATATTTTTTTTAACCCTTCATTTCCCATCTTTATCAAAGCCCTAATATTGGGATAACCTTCATTATCATTAGTTCCTAACATCGCGATAGTTGATCTATTTACCAATGCTAATCCATGCTCAATAGCCTCTTCTTTTTTCATAACCAATACACCTCCTTTATTACAATGGTTGTTTTGTCTAACATTTGTGCATATATGACATTTTCATCTTAGCGATGGCTAAAGAGAAAATGTTGTGTAGTTCTGAAGGATAAATTGGAGCGAAGCTTATATGTGCAGTTATGTGTAGTTTCGCCCCAATCTTAATCCTTAATAATTTTAAATTTCATAAATAAGAAGGGAAGTAATATTCCCAAAATAAATATGCTCTATGTAAATATTGCTATCAAAAAAGCTAAAAACAAAATACTGAAAGTTGAATCCAAATGATTCATATACAATAAGTTGACAACAATCATATTGGAAATTATAAACAGGATAAGTCCAATTATTATAAGTTTCCAAATCTTAATTTTACTTTTCGTACATTTTCTTCCTCTTAATATTGTTTTAGAATTTTGCAACAAAAGAAAGTAATCCACTAAGATATTTCTTTTTTGTTAGAAAGATCCCATTGGACATAATTTTCAAACATGGATGTGGCATAAAATTGTCAATTATCATTTTGTGAACTCTTAATCCATTCAATCAATTCTTTTACTAATAATTCATTTTTGAGAATTTTGAATCTGGTAAGAATATCTGCAAGATATAAAGCATTATACCAGACATAAGGATATTTTAGCTTCCAAAATCTTTTGGATCTTCCAAAATAACATAATGATTTTCCGAATTCTCTGTGGAACTTTATAGGTTCAAAAGCGTTAATGATTAAATTACTATCGGGTTCAGATAGATAAGAAAGCATTTCAAGAACTTGTAATCTCGCCATTGGACATCCAATTTTTAATTTTTTATATTGACCTTCAACAAAAAAAGATTACAAAACCAACCTGTTTTTGATTTCTATTTTTCACTGATAATTTTTATAAACTTAATTAATTCATCACTTCTGTCGCCAAGTGAATAAAGAATTGATGAGATTAATGTTGAATCACATTCAAGTGCCTGCCACTCATTGAAGTCACTGTTAATTTTAATATTCGGATTTCCTTTTTCAGGTAAAGCCTGTTTTATCGTATACGATCTTTCTTCTTTGCGCAATTTTACTTTGTTTGCTATATTGTGAATATCTTTATCTTTTATTGTGAATCTAAAGTTCGCCAGTATTTTTAACTTAATAGTGACATATTAGAATCATCATGTCGTTTGGTAAGTACAAGAAACCATTCAAAAGTATTATTAATTAATTTTCTTACAAGTGGATGATCATACATTTCTTTTTTTGAAATAATCACATCATTTGAAGAATATAATTGATCAAGCAAGTGAGTTAAAGTGCTATATTTTATAAATGGATCGCTTTTTAGTATTCATTCCAGAGGTTTTCCATTCAAAGAAGATAGCCATTTGATTGTCATTTTACCTCCTGTTTATTTGGGTGGAACTACACCTAACGTCCGAGCATATCTGCATTGTTGTGCTATGTCGTGAGAAAGGCTCTTTTGTATACTTTTTATATATCAAATTACATGGTTACTCTTGTTTCCTAAAGCAATTTTTTCTATAAGATTTTTTAGTACAGAAATAGCAATATTTATATGTTCTTTGCTTATTTCTGAAAAAAATATATTCATCTTAATCATTTTTTTCTTTCAAGATTATCTATTAATCGTACAAAAAATATTTTATCTTTAAGTATTTTATCTTCATACCATTTTTAACTCATTCCTAGTTCTTTTATAATATGGATTAATAGTATCCATTCTTAGGTATTTATATTAAATTCCCCTATAGATAAAAGATTATCACAATATACAAATATGCCAATTGAAGCTTTGCTAATATAATAGAAAATGTTGGTTTCAATATCGATAATATTATTATTCATATCTTTTCTTCTTTATAATTCCATCATGCCTATAATTTTACATCAAGCATTTAGAAAAAACAGTATGTCATTTTAGTATGTTTTTATGTATGCCACATAAAATCTTTATAAATAAACTTTCAGATTTAACAATGAATCTATTTACAAATCCTGATATAACGATGACCTATTTACCTAATTTTTTGAAAGAATATTCAACAATTTCTTCAGGTAACATTACAAACTTATTATCAGAACCATAGTTTGTAATATCTTTGAATGTATCTGCACTATGAAAATTGGTTTTAGTCTCATCTGGGTTTAATGCCCGAAAAATAATTCCACAGTTCGGATATTCATAAATAAAGCGTTTATGTAAATGAATTTATAAACGTTTTTGATACACAGTAAATTGAATCATGAGGAAAAGAGGCGAAAGCTAATGTTGAAGCTACATTAATGATTGAACCTGATTAATTTGCGATAAAGACCATTAATGTCAACTTTGTCGCTCATACTACAGCTATAACATGAACTTTTACCATATCAAGTTGTTTTTAAATATCGGATTGAACAAGTTTTTGTGGAATTGCAAATCCTGCGTTATTGATGAGTATTGAGATTTATCTATTATTTTCAATCAATTTTTCAAGTTTAATCATATCTTCTACGTTAGAGAGATCTGCTGGAACTATCTTACATTTTATATTTGAATAATTTATTGTTAGTTCATTGGTAGTTGATTTTAATTTTTATTCATTCCGTGTGACCAAAATAAGATAATAATTTAGGAAGGTGCATTTTTGCGTAAATGCTTTTCCAATACCTCTTTATGCTCCAATCATAAAAGTCATTTAATTATTATACGTACACTTCCTCCATGACAGCGGTTATGTTACATGTTTAACAATATCAATTATAACAAATAATATATTATAACAAATAATATGATGAATTTCAAGCTTTGTTAATTTTATTGTTTTAAAATTATGAAATGATTATTTTTACTACTCAATTTGATTAGCTCCACGATCTCGTACAATGTTCCTAGGATGTGCGAAATGTCTGTGTTGCGCATGTGATAGGTTTTTGTATTACTGTTTTTGGTTGTTATGCTTGGAGCACTCTTTTCTTCGCATGTGCTTTCATGCGTTTTGTTTTATCTTTTTTATTTCATCTTCAAGGCAGTTTAAGAAATATTCGATATCAGCAATTTCCACTGTTAAAGCAGGGTCGATTCTGAATACTTCATACCCCGGGCGTTTCCCAAGAATGATATGTCTTTCTAAAAGTCCTTTATTTATTGCCTCTGCATAGGAGGATATATCATTTTTTTCAAATTCAACAGCAATCATAAGCCCTCTACCTCGAACTTCCTTTATTATCCCATATTTTTCTTTCATTTCCTCCAATTTATTCCTAATCATTGAGCCAATATCATTTGCTCTTAAAAGTAATTTCTCATTTTCGATGACTTCTATCACCTGTTTTGCGATTGCAACTCCTAACGGATCATTTTGATGAGACTGGGAATAATGAAAGTTTCCATCAATTCTTTTAATAACATTGTCTGAAATAGCCACACAACTTACAGGATAGCCATTACCTATTCCTTTCCCTATTGCAACTATATCAGGTACAATTTCATAGTGTTGATATCCAAACCATTTACCAGTTCTTCCTATTCCTGTTGTAACTTCGTTTACTATAACGATTCCACCATTATCCCATATGTTCGTGACAATCCGTCTTATTAAATCCTTAGGAGGAAAATGGACAAGACCCAAAGAGCTTCCTGGTTCAAAAACAAATGCTGCTATTTTTGTGAAATCGATTTTCTCTATTGAACTGTCATTCATCCAATCTATTTGAATCCAATCATTTTCTGAACGCTCTCCAGAAACCCCATAGGCTGATAAGTAACAATTCTTCATGGTAAGCAAAAACGGTTTATCAGAAATACTTCTGCTCAATTGTACCGAATACTCAACAGCTTCACTTCCAGAGCAAAGAAATACACATTTCCCAACACCAATTCCTGTGATTTGTAGTATTTTTTCTGCTGCTTCATTAATTACAGGATTAAGATAACAAAAACCCGAATGCATCATCTTGCTAGATTGTTCAGAAATGACTTTTGTAATATAAGGATTACAGTGACCTATAGAAGTACACCAAACACCAGACTCAAGGTCTAAATATTTATTTCCATCAGTATCGAAAAGAGAGCAATTATACGCCTTAACGATATTTGGGAATTTGAGTTCATGCCCAGTGCTATTAAAAATGTTTTTCATTTATTACTCCTTTTCAGTATTTTTCCCACATCTCTTATGTCTTGCGCATAAAGCATTATAGCTAATATCTCACTCATACATGACGTTTTCACATAAGTCATAGCAAGGGTGAAAAAGTGGCTAAGTCTGAAGCAACCAACACCAGATATGTTTTGCAAATTAGATTTATTTTTATATTTCACCATATTGATTTACTTCAATCTTGAAACCCTTTCATTTATAGATTTAATGTGTTGCTCATCAGAAATATTTGGATCTTTTAAATCTGCGAATATTTTACAAGGAAGTTCTGGACATTGCCCACAGTTAATATATTTCCTATCAATAATTGAACACTTGTATAAAGGACATATTTTATCTGGCATGATTTCTTTTGCCCAAAAAGTTGAGCCTTTTACATTATAGCAACCTTCACAATCATTATTAAAATAATTGCACTTGTCGCATAGTAATCCACAAGCTGATAGTGTTTGATTCATATGTTTTTCTCCTTTATATTAAACAGGGCATAGCGTATAATGGTTTGTGTGTTTGCGAAGTTGCCCGAAGCGTATCTAAGGGCAATTTGGATGTAGCAACCGAATAGAGCAAAACCACATAGCCACTGTTATATGACGCGACGAGCTTTTCATTTCAATTTCCTCATATAGTTTACTAAAAATGTTATACTGACAAGACTTATTACTCCGAATATTCCAGTTAAAAATAAATCAGTAGTCAAGCCTTTCATTTTCATAACAAACACCATTGCCACTATTGCAATAGACATAAGTATGCAGAAAATTAACATCATTGGTACTAATAAATAACCAATAGCATTTTTTTTCAGCAGTAGAACCCCAGTTATAATTAATGCAGGTAAACAAATCGCAATATCTAATACATGCACCGGATTTGTTAATAATCCATTTTCAATAATACTTAATGGGATTTTTTGATTTATTAATGCCGGAATTATTTCCGATAGCCATAAAAAATAAAAAACACCCGCAATAATGAATAAAAACAGTGAAATACTTTTTATAGGAACATTTTCGCTAAACCATTCAGATATATTTTCTTTCATCGATTTTCCAAAAAAATATAATAATGAATAAAAGGACAGGCCAAATATTAAACAGTATACGAGAAATAGATTATTAAAATGTAATGCAAAACAATATATTGCATATGAATAAACCATGTAAAAGAGCGTACCACTCCATAAAAACAAACCGAATCTGTTTTCCCGATATGCAAAAACAGATGATATTAAAAGCACAGGCACAATGACAAATAAATTAACAATATCCTGTCCAATTCCCTGTGCTGCATAATTCACTGTTTCTTTTAAATAAGTATTTTCTATAAATATTCCAACATAACTGGCAATTGCTGTAAATATCACCAAAGGAATAGTTAGTAATAAAATAATTTTATCACGATGATCTTGTTCCATTATTTCTCTTCCCATATTTTTACAATTTTTCCCATCATGTCGTATAACGGCGGAGCATATACGACGTTTTGCTATTGGGTATTCCCAAAGGCAAAATGTGGCAAAGCCCGTAGCGACCAACTGGAGCCAATTTGGGCAAAGATTCGATAGCACCGAAACCTTTTATCCGCTATTAGCAGATCGTGTTGTGGGTTATCTGATAAAATATTCAAATATATCTCCCCACTCTCTTTTTATACTCAATATATTCGCTGCCAAATCTCTCTTCTAAAAACTTTTCCTCTGCAAGAATTATAAAATGATAAATTAAAATACTATAAATACCCATTAAAGCGGTTACTATGTTTAAGGTAAAAATAACTGAAGAAATAGTAAGAAGATTAAACCCGAGATACATAGGGTTTCTACTTAACTTGTATAACCCGGTCACCTTAAGTTTGGTATTTCCAACTGGTAAACCCAAACGATTGGAGTTACCCAGGTTAATGCAGCTTATCACTATAATTATTAATCCAGCTAACGACATTATATACGAAAAGACTCTAAATATAGTTATTTGTATTCGAATTACGGGAAAAATCCGAAGAATGGAAAGTAAATAAATTAACCATAAAATATAACCATATATTTTGCCAGAATAGAAGAGAAAGGGATGAATTGATGGTTTACCAAAAAAGTTCATGATATCCACCTTGTTGTTATATCAATAGTGCGTTTTAAGCCGTTTTTCAAAAATTTTTCTCATTCCATATGCCACTGGAATGAGGCAGATAACTGATATAAGCAGGATTATAGTTCCAAACCACTTTATTTTATCGGCTTTGTCGATGTAATCTTCTAATTTTATCAATATGAAGATTATTGATAAAAAAGCCCAATGGCAAAAATAATTTTGAAAAAGCATCAAGCTGCATGGGATTGTCCCTTAAGAATTCATCAGCAGAAGCGAAGATTCCCAGATCTTTTACAATCCTTTTCTTATCTAACTCTATATCTGTTTTACCATCCCAATCAAATTTCCCTGAAGTGAAATCATAGCAATTAAGCCTTTTCTCTTTAATAATTTTAAATAATTCTGTGTCCCATAAGGCTTCAATTTTAATCCATCTTCCCTCAAGATATACTTCACAAAAACCATGCCCTCCAAAAACAGGTTTTATTAGAAGAAAAGGATGAAATAACCCTTCTAATAATTCTCTTTTTATAGAAACAAAATGATACCTCGCAGGAATGTTTACAGCTCTTAAAAGTGCTATTAAAAGCGTTGCTTTAGCAACACATTCCGCCTTATTTATTTCTAATACCCTTGAGGCTTTAGTATCAAGTGGAATAGACTCATATTTTATTTCCCGAACAAACCAGTATATTTTTATTGCCACTTCGATTTGAGTTTTTATGCCTTTTAATAATTCTATTGACTTTTTTTGAATTATCTCAGTGCTAAAATCTACCAGTTCTGTCGGTAAAAGATATTCCTGCATACCCTCAGGAACCTCCCAGCCCGTTTTAATATTTGTTAGCATATAATTAAAACCCCCTCTTTAAATAAAGTTTTCTGGAATTTTGCCTAACGGCTAAAAGTTGCCAAAGTTGCGGGATTTTATAAAATTCAAGAGCCATTATACCAAGATCTATTATAAAAATCAATAAATAATCAATGCATTTCATCATTTAACCATTGATATATATATTTTATTGCCAATTGATGATTTCCAACCTGACAGTGTTGTTCGCCACCTTCTTCTTCAGTAAATATTTTGCCATGCAGGCTATGAGCCTTTTTCAACTTTTTCATTAAAATATAATAATGTTTTAAAGGTATGTAATGATCTTTTTCTCCAGCAAGTAATAATACATCACAGGTGATTTTACCTGTTATTCCTCTTAAAGTATGCTTTTTTAGATCCATATAAAAATCATAAGGGGATTTGGTGTTTGTAATATACATTCCATGGGAGATAGCCCAATCAATAATAATCTTTTTCTTCATAAATCTGGTTAACAAAAAATTAATAATAGTTTTTTGCTTTAATAAAAACAACAATCTGAATATTTGTCGTATCCCTATAGGGAAAGGATTTGTCATACAGTCAAATCCATCATAAAGAATATCATAAGCTACCACCCTTTTTACACGTTTTTCAAATGCCGCAGCACGTAATGCCAAATATCCTCCCCAGGAAATACCTATAATTGTAACGTTATCTAAATTAAAATAATCCAGTATTGTCCCCAAAGGTTTTTCCCACTGATGTTCAAATGGTATTCCCTTTTTAAGTGTTAAGCCCTGTCCCGGGCCTTCAAAGAGGTACACAGTATAACCAGTTTCAGCTATTTCCTTGATTGCGAGATAGAATTCCTCAATAAATGAATCATATCCTCCAAAAACAACTAATTTTCCTTTTTCCTCTGCAGTCGATGAAAATATCATAGTTTTCATTTCTGAATTCTTATATGGAACAAACACCGTTTGGACATTTGGGTCCTCACTAATTATTTTATTAAAATTCCCCACTGATAATTTGTATGTTTTTTCCTTAAATGGATCTTTGTCATGCAGAAAAAATTCTGAGAGTCGGTAATAATAAGCAGCATGCAAAAATCGATTCTCCTTTTCTGCCTTTTCACCAAGTGAATACCAGACCTGAAACCAGGAATTTAGATCATGTATCCTTCTTGAAGCTTCAATCACTTCACCGTGATCGCAAGCCTTAGTTCCATAAGTCAATATTCTATTAATCTGAAAATCAAATTGTAAGATATTAGTAAGCCTATGAAATGCCATATTCAAATCTCCTTAAGATTTGCATTTATACATTTCACCTTGAGATTTTAGAATATACGATGTTGCTTGAAGAAATATCTCAACAGGTAAGGGTATATACCTTCAGTATATATGCTTTATAGCTTTATGTTTTAGGTCATTCTTTTTCTTTATGAATAGTCAAAGAATCACCTATATTTTATTTTACTAGTTGATTAAGCTTGATATAATCAGTTCTTCTTGCGACTAATATTTTATTGATACTTATAATTAAAAATTCCTAAATTATGTCAATTGAATATTAAATCAGCAATATCGGTTTGTATCACTTTTTGAAAAACTGGCGATTAGAATGTCAATTTTTTTAGTTTAGATGGATTGGCTTCCTCCATACGGAATTCTTTAACCTCCCCTATAGTAGTACTACTGATAAGTTTATCCATTTCCATGGTATTCGTATAAACCATTTTGAAGATTAATAAATTTTTCAATAAACGCCTTTTAGATATTCAACCGACAACTGGGGTTGAGGTCTGGAAGCGTTTATTGTCTTTCTTGCATATTATTTGTATTATGTGCCGTGAAATCATCGCCCCTGCGGGAACACCACCGGGTGGTTGGACCCACATACCCGAGAGCCAAAAGTTCTCTAAATTTGGGACTGTTTTAGGAATTACCCTGAACCGATTTAGTTTGTCTGGTGTAATGACCCATGTCATAAATGTACCTTTCCAATTCCCAGTATAACGAGCATATGTTATTGGAGTAACAACATCAGTAACCTCAATAGCTGATCTAAAGCCAGGATATTTGCGTTCGAGTTCATCGGCAAATGCGGAAGCAATTTTCTTTTTTTCAGCTTCATACGTATCATTATCATTAGCAAGTTTTTCCCAATATTGATAGTCATCACTTGAGAATCCAGTTATAACAACAGATTTTCCCACTGGAGCTAGGGTAGGGTCGAAACAATAATTCTTTACTACTATCCAATCAGCTTTCCATTTCTTCAAAAAAGGGGTTTTATAACATTCACCAAGGCATTCGGGTTGAGATGAAAGGTCCATATTTACCCCGAAGGAAACCTGAACCATAGATGGGATAAGCTTACAACTCTGGAACAATTCTTGATGAATGGGATGAATATGTTTACCATCCAACATCTCGTAAAGTGTCGTTCTCAAATCAGCTGCAGATATTATATAATCTCCCCTGATTTCCTTTCCGTCAGCCAATTGAATACCAACAGCACGACCATTTTCTTCCAGAATCTTTGACACCCGACTTCTATAAAAAATCTTTGCTCCTAGGTTTAAACACCTCCTTTCAATGCTTCTGGAAAACTCTAGCGACCCTCCTTGTGGAAATCCACCATCTTTTGCGTGTAGTTCCGCTAAAGTTACTACTAAGTTCAGCAGCGGCTGATCCTTTTCCCATAGTAACAACGGGAATACTTCCCGGAGAAATGGGTCTTTAAAGCGTTGGGCGAACTCGCCAATAGTAATCTGATTGCAGAAATGCATATCCCTGTAAAAAGGTATCATCTTGATAATCAATCTAGCGATATCTAAAAAGTTATAAAGTTCGTAAGATTTTTCTATTGGCATTGGGAATTTGGTAAACCTTCGAATCATTCGGCATAAAAGCTCGATAGTTGCTGAATCTGCGGGGGATATTTCTTTCATATGTGCTTCGAGTTTATCAACATCACAGTAAATCACTAGAGTCTTTCCGTTGGAACCAGTATATCGATAAAATACATCATGATAAAGCATTTGGCGACCTTGTATAGCACCAAGCTCAGACCATAACTTATAAAAACTAGAATTCGGATTCGAACCTATCAACCAGTGGATACAGCCATCAATTGTGTAATCTTTTCGTTTCCAGGAGGTGCAAAGTCCTCCAGGTTTATCTTGCATTTCATATATTTCGGCTTCATACCCATTCATACGGGCGTAGCAAGCAGCGGATAGTCCAGCTATCCCAGCACCAATTATTATGATTTTTTTTGCCATAAGTCTTTTCCTCCAAAAATTTAATAAACTCAGATATTATTATCTTAGTCATTCTTTATGAAATTTTTTATTCATCAAAATTTATAATTTATATAGTTCTTTTCCTTAGTCGTAACTTACACTGATATACCACTTCCTTTGTTCTAATCCAATTAATAAAATAATTACTTCCTTCATATTCTAAGATTGAGAATAAGCCATCACCTACACATAACCAGTGGAATGTGTATAACTATCAAACTTAAGAGCCTGTAATTCTGTATTATTAATCTTTCTTTAAGCTTTATGGTAACATATTTTTGCGTCTGGAAATTGAGAAATAGGTAATTTTAGTATCATACTCAGTTTTATTTGCTTTAAGAAGAAATTTTCAAGAGACAATCCGGGGCTGATATAGAGCGTGAGATCATCTGGATCACATATTATCAAACACTTTGAAAAATCCAAGAAAACGCTGAAATTGTTAGCTTTAATTAAAAAGTTAAAGGTTTGATTAATATAACCTGAATGAACAAGTGTTGCATAATTGATCGTTTTAATAAATAGGATTGCCATATCCATATTATTCATATTTTTTCATACTCTTATTTATTGATAGTTGCTTTCTAAGCTAAGTTGTTATTTCTAGTCTCCTTTTTTATGTTTGTGTGGTTTCAAAGAAGGAGTATTCCCAGGGGTTTTTTTGTTATCTCGTTGGCGTTGATCTGGTTTACCTGTTGATTTTGCAACTCTTTTCGGTCCTGGTTTAATTCCCATAACTTTTCCTCCTTAATTCAATTTTAATGAAGTAATTTATTATTGAAACTTATTTATTTTATTTATCTTTTATAGTTGTTTTTTAATGAATTACTGTTTATTTTAATATACCCTGCAGCATCTTGCAGATAAAAGAAGTTATGAAAGTCAACTTAGAGTAAAATTTTATTTCTCTTTTATCTGCTGTTAGGCGAAGTCGATTATTCATTTTTTATCAGATTACTTCTAGGTACCCAACCTTCTTCATAATTCTTATCCCTTCTACACCATATCCAGCCATTTATTTCCTCAATCCCATCTACTTGCTCTCCTTCTTCAACTTCTAATTCCTTGGCAGTATAATCTTTTTCTACTATTCCATATTCACCTGTTTTTCTAATAATCTGTTCTGGTATCCATCCTTCTTGTGATGAATTTAACTTATAACAGTATAACCAGTTTGGCCAATCTTCTGGCCCATCGTATTTTTTGCCTAATTTAACCTTCTCGCCTTTTTTTAAAGTAATTGGGTCTGGATAATTGCTTTTGTATCTTTTTATAACAGTATATTTCATACATCAACCCTTCTATCGGGAATGGATTTTGCTCAACGGCTGACGCTATGGCAAGTGCGGGAATAAATTGTTAATCAACTTTCTGCCAGCACAAATGTATATAAAGATTTCAAATGTTTCAACGAACACGAATACCCGTATTTGCTATAGCGTTTGTTATGGGCTGGTTTTTATTCTGCTAGTTTAATTTCACTTTATCTTTTTCTCTAAGTATTGTCTATTTGTATTTTTTAATTCATTGAGTTGCCATTGTCTCTCTTGTGAAATTTTGTCCATTTGGTCAGGAAATGCTAATTGTATTGTTTTTATAGCATAATCAGAATAAAATATCGAATGTTCTCTCATGTGACCAACCCCAACAGCTTGTCCAACTGGCCTAATTGTATTTTTCGTTAATTCAGATTTACATTGTCGAGCAACTTCATGTATTTTGAATCCTGCTTGCCTGACTTCATTAACTGTAGTATTTTCTATTTGCCATAGCTTATTAATTTTAAATCCTTTTTCTATTAAGATTATATCAATTTTCTTAGATTCAAATAATAGCAGAACATGTTTCACACATTTTAACTCCCATTTATCTAAATTAATCTGGCTTGTTTGCTCATAAAGTTCATAAATCTCAGAGCGCAAACTTGTGTTGTCAATTATCTTAATCTTTGTTTTCATTGCCATAATTTATCTGGTAGCGTCTTTTAAACTACCCATAATTGTAGTGGCTATGCGCTGTTTTAATGGCTTATAGCTGCTGTTAGGCGCTGCTTTATCTATTCTTAAATTTTGAAGAATAATCATCAATTTCGGGTTTTAATTTTATACCCGCTTGTTCAAAACAATCAAGTATTTCTTCATAGGCACCATCGCCACCCAAAAAATTCCAAAATTCTTTACCTACCAGAAGCTCTTTTTTGTCATCGAGCATTCCTTTAATTGTCCATCTTTCATAAGGATCTGGCTCATAAGGATTATAGGGAATGGCAATTAATGAACTTACTTTTGCCTTTGAATTATTAGTTAATGCAATACCTACCCATTCCAAAAGTGTTCTTTTGAAATCTTTGAAATTACTTATATTGGGTTTGGCCGTTTTAAGATCAAAGAAAAACATGTCTCCATCAAATGTTTCAAGGTATAAATCTACTTTTACGGTTTTCATTTTGTTAATACTACCTTTTTTACGAGCAGCGGTCCTAATTAATTTTATTTCTTTTTGCTTATTTGGTGTGCTTCCCAATGTTAAATTGTTCATTATATTCTGAATCACATTTTGGCACTCACTGTTTATTTGATTGCCTATTACATACTGTTTTTCAACTTTTTTGAAGTTATTTTTAGCGAGAGCTACAGCTACAGGTTCAAATATCGATGTGCCAAATGTGGTATTTAACGATTGAATAAAAGAATATAAAGCCATTCGGTCCTTGCCAAGTAATCGGTAATGAAAAGGCATACTATTGCTTTCAGGATGGTAATTATGAAATTTAGCACGCAAGCAGTTAATAATAACTTCTTCTATTATGTAATTTTTTTGTTCAACTGTTAAAGATTTCATAACGGATTTAAATATTCTTGTAATTTATTTTTATAATCTTCTGTTATAGGACTTGAATATGCAGCTTTAGCACGTGAGTAATCTACTTTTTCAAAAATTTCAATAGATTTTTTGATATAATCATTAAGATCTTGTCCATTCCTTAAAAGATTAAGCAGTTTATCATAGCTATTAATTTTTTGGTTTTCCGATTTAATTGAATATTGTTTTGGGTTAATTAAATACCTTGGATCAAATGGTAAATCTTCTACCAAGTAACGAAAACCCATAAAAATATGATATCTAAATTTATTAAATTTCTTATAATCTGGATTTACTTGAATTAATTCATCCCACTTTTTTGATAATAAACCAGAAATGTAATAAGGTATTGGCGAATGATCTTTTTGGAAAAATTTATTTCTATATTGTTTTACCACTTTGCCAACATTCCCAGATACTAAATGAGGAACTTCAAAAAACATTGCCATAAAAGATTTTAACTGCTCTTTAATATCAATAATTTTTGATTTGCTTATATTTTGATATTGATTGGTTCTCCTTTCGTAATATATACCATCAATTTCTTTTTGTGAAAGATAATAATCTTCCAATTTCTTCTGAAATTGAGTTATAGCAAATAATTGTTCCTCAGTAAAACTTGATTGACTGTTTGTGGTTACAATAATTTCATCTCTAAGTGTTTCATCTTTTGTAATAATTACTTTTAATGGTATTAGAACATTATCTATACCTTCTATATTTTTGCATTCATATAAAACATTAGATGTCTGACATCCATTTACAATTTGATAATTTTCAAGTACCAATGTGTTTCCTCTTCCAGAGTTAGATTCTGCAATCACTGTGATTCCATTATTTAACAAAGAAAACTCTGAAAATTTACAATTTTCTAATGTTTGTTTAATATTATTATTAATAGGATTATCTAATCCGAGAAAATCTCTTAAATTATCATTAAAAAGGCTTTTTATTTTAGTTTGCTCTTCATCTAAAATTAATTTTTTAAATTCACTAAATGATACAAAACCGATGTATGCTTCATCAACATTATTAATACACGAAAGTGATATTTTATTATCAAATTTAAATTCTGATCTTAAAGGAGAAATGACTTTTTTGTGTTTAGTGATAAGAGTTGATTTATCAATCAGACTTATGTTTATATTACTGAAAAAATTATAATTGCTTAAAGCTAATCTCTTATTTTCAATTGTAGAATTTAATGTTGTTTCACCTTCTTGTTTTTGTCCTAAGCAAATATAGTAACATGATAAATTTACTTCACGCAATGAACTAATAATTTTTAATAATTCACTATATATTTCTTTATAGTTTAAATATTCTTCAATATTGATATTATATTTCGGTTTTTCTGAAAAGAAATCAATTACTGTGTCTAAAAAAACTCCTAAATCCGTATCATCAAAATGCTCAGATGTTTTTACTTGAAAGAAATAAAAATTGATAGATAATCTCTGACCAACAAAATTAGCCAACTCTTCATTATTAAAAACCAACATATCATTAATTGTAATAGCAATACCATCCAATCCTTTTGTTCCATCTGGAAGAACTATTTTTTCTAAATCTCGATTATCAATGCTGTCATTTACTTCTTCTGAAAGGACGCTGAAAATAGAAAAATATTCAAATTTTTTAGGTTCCTGTATTTGGTTATCGATATTAAACTTATCAATGAAATTTTTTAAGTATGATTCTACAATTGGATCCATATTTATTTTTCCTTTAAATGAAAAATAATTTCTGCATAAGCACTTTTATCTTTTTCTGTACGATTTAGCACGGGCCGTTTAAATTGATTAACAATTTTCATCCCAGCTTTTTCAGCAATGGTTGGATATAGATTGTACTTATCATTAGCCACCAGGAAAACATTATAATCTTGAACCAGATATTTTTTACAATTTATCAATACCTGAGCTATGCCTTCCACATAAGAATCTCGAGCTTCTTTACCTTGCCCTTTATATAAAGGACCAATTTCTAATTCATCTTTTCTATCAAAACCAAACAAATCATATGCATAAGCATGTTGTTCATGATAATCTATAAGTCCGACATAAGGAGGTGATGAAAAAATTCCGCTTATTTTTTGTTCTTTAATAAGCTTTGCAAAATCGGGATTTCGTTTTTCAATCTCAGTGACAATATCTATTGTACGACTATCACCAGAAAGACAAATCTGAATAGTGTTAGTCCTTAATTTATCAAATTGAGCTAAACGTTTAATGGTATCCTTGCTATAAGTTTCCCACCACTTTAATATAGAAAAAAGTGGCTTACATATTTTCCCGTGTTTTGAACAATAATATGGGCTCACTACGGGTTCTTTTAAGGTGGCCAAATCAGAATGTGTAGTAGCTCTGCAGCTTCGCATTGTCCTACTTAGTATGATAGAAATGATTTTTTTTGTTTCAGCATTAGTGATATTCTTTATTTCATTAAAAACAAACTCGATTTCGTTCCGTACAGACTGTAAATACCATTTATCTAAAAATGTTTCTGATTTTGCTTGTTTGAGCTTTATATCATATTGTTGAACTAATTTTTTATAGATTTCTGAAAATTCTCGCTCTTTTGTCCTACCATATTCTTCTTCATCAATTTCCCCTTTTCTTAACCTATATTTATATTCCGGCGACGGAAAAATTTCGTTATTAAATTCGTATAAGATTTGAGTTAATTTATTATCAAATTCTAATGTTTTTGAGTCAGATAACAACGATTTTAATTTAAATGCAATTCTATTAACTTCGTTTTTTACATCAATCAAATCATATTTTAAAATTTTACAATTACTAATCAGTGAATTAAAAGAAGAAATATCTATTCCTATGGCATGAATGCCAAGTTCATTTGCCTGAACAAGCGTTGTACCACTGCCACAAAATGGGTCTAATACAATATCCCCTTTTTTAAAGTAGGTTTCTTTCTTGTAACTATCTGTATGATCATCTAAAAAATATTCAACCAGTTGTGGAATAAATTTTCCTTTATATGGATGAAGCCTATGAACATGCTTTGTTGTTTCTGCTTCTTTGTATTGCTCAAAAGATAATGCCCAGTTTAAATCGTCTCCTAGCTGCTCTTTCCATGACAATTCTCGTTTACCATTAAATGAGTTATAATAATTTTCAAGTTCTTCTATGGAAACATAAACATTACCATTTTCACCATATTTTCTAATTCGGCCATATTGTATTAGATATGAAATATTTGAGGTAGTAACTTTTTTCCCTGTATAATTAGATGCCCAAATACTCGCTTCTTTAATGTTAAGTAATTTATTTTGCGTCATACATTCGTCTTTTTTTTTAAACAAAGAGAGTTTAATTTTATTCATTGCTTTCAGATCGTCCTTTTCAATTCTTAAAATAGTGGTGCCTAACGTTTTTCAATATAGGCAGTGGTAGTTTGCTAGCTTTTTTCCTATCCAATGTTATAAAACTTGTAGCAAGACAGAAGGCTTCAAATTTCCAAAGACCCCATCATTGGCTATATTGTGTTGGGTAACGTTATATTATTTCTTAAGTTCGAATAAATAATTATCTGTTTGAACTTTGTCAATTATTGATTTTATAATTCTATCTAACTTACTATTATTTCTATAATCCGCTGGTACTAAAAAATCAACTCTGCCATCCTTGATTAAACTATTAAGTTTACTTTTTGCTCCTTTGGTATTAGGTTTATAAACTGCTATAGAATATCCACCTCTATCATTGACTAGTCGAAAACAAGGTATATCAGTTTCTCCGTCGCCAATATATATCATATTCGAAAATGGCACTTTCCTTTCAGAGTCAGGAATATATTTATTTATGTTTTTCGTATCGCTAACATCATGGCAACTTTTGTTAATTCTAAAGAGAAATTGAGTCTTTGTAGTATAATTAATTGCAAGTGCTGGCCAAGTTGCAACACTATTATGATCATAAAAAAAAGAAGATGCATATATAAATTTAAATTTTCTACTTATTGGTGTCCCCTGAATCATTTCTCTGATCCCTGATGAAACAATATAATGTTCAATTTTGACATGACTTTCTCTTCCGTACATATTAATTCTATCAAACCAACCTTTTTCAGGCTGACCGTTAACTTCATAAGGCAAAACACCCTCGAAAAATTGTAAACCTCTCCCGTAATTAATAAAATAAGTCTTACTCACTGGAATTCTTCCAGAATTAGCTTTTTCAAGCATTAATTTCATATAAATAAGAATATTATCTGCCTGATGCTTTTGGGATTCATGCCTAACTTGATCCCAAAATTCTTTTGATGTCATCCTAATAGCTGGAATAAAATTTCTTTCTTGCATATTTCCTGGCGCAAGTGTTCCATCAAAATCATATACAATTGCTAAAAGTATTGATCTTTTCATATTATTTAACCTTTCTGAGGATTTGGATCATCACCATAGCTATTACGAGTACGAATCTTACCGTCTCTGCCTTTTAAAAATGCTTCGGAACCTTCCCCTCTTGCAAGTCTTCTTGCTTCTTTCCATGCAATATCTTGCTTATCGTGAACTGAAGAAGCTCGGATAGAACCTTCTTTTTTTACGACCCATTTTCCATCAGTTCTTTTACTGGTCCAATAGTTTTTTTTAGTTCCCATAATATTTTAATCCTTATTATGAATTTACTGAAGTTAATAATGTTGTCCAACGTTTCACCGATAGGCGAAGTAGCGAGCGTGTGAAATCTAATAAAATATGACAATAGCTTATTTAACGCGACCGCTATGTATGAAGTATCGTAAAATGTTAACATTTTAGTAACCTTATTTATCATTTCATATATCGTAACTTTCAGGTTATTCAATAACGGTGCTGAACGAACGCCTAACCACCTGTTAAGCACCGTAAAGTGCAATTATTTTTTTGGTTTTATCTCTCCAGTGCCACCCTTTGGAGGTTTTACAATTTCCTTTGGTTTTGAGGTTGATTTATTTGGAGTATAACTCTTTTTAGGCTCATAACTTTCTTTAATTGTTTTTTTGGGGTGTGATGGTTTGTTTTTCATCTGATACCTCCGTATTATAGTTAAAAAATTCTAGATAAGTGAAAGCTTCTTTATCAAACCAAGCTCCTTTAGAATCCTCAATCTTTTCTTGAAAAATACCATTTTCATCAATTTTCCAAATTTCAGATAAATAAATGTCATGTTCATGTGGAAAAGATGATGCCCCACCGTATTTACCTCCAATAAGAGAACCATCTTTTAAATGAACAAGAACAAATAAATTTTCACATTTGGAAAATAAGATATCCCAAGCTGTAGGTATTGGATTTACAATAATTCCTAATAACCATTTTGAATTAAAAACTTTAAATATAATAAATGGCCATATTATTGGCATGATGAAAAGAACAAATACAATAATTAACCACAATAAAAATGGACTATTGTTTGGGAATGAGCTTTTTGAGGTGGGAATTATTAGCCATGCAAAAAATGCAAAATTTAGACACGAATATGATATTGCATCAATGATATACTCAGAAGTTCTTTTATCTTTGCTAGCAACAAGGAGAGACCATATTTTTAATGAAATGAAACCAGGAACAACAAAACAAATAAATAAGAATAAATTTTTTAGTTCAATTTTTGGCATAAAAATCTCCATGCTGTATAAATGATCTGTACTTTATGGCGTCTTACGTCCCGCGTGTTTGCGAAGTGCCGTCAGGCATTTGGGTGAGCCCGCATAGGGCGAACCGCAAACACGCTGTTAGATGAAGTGCCGATATTCATGTCCGTTTAAACCTCAGAATACCAAAATTTTGTCTATCTCTGCCGGTATAGTACTCTCCTTCAAGCATCTTCCCATCGGATTGCAAAGTAAGCCTAGCGGTTCCTCTGTGTATATGCATTGTATGTTTTGAATTAGGCTTTGGTTCGTTTAAATATTCATAGCTTAGCACCATGCTATTAGGGTCTTCCGTAACTATTGCAGCAATCAAGCTACTTGATTTGGAATTACTAGTTTCTAAAATGATACTGATCTGAGTCCAATTTTGGAATATAGTAATAGTTGCATCGTACTTTGTAGCGTGCTGGTCAAAAGATGAAGCCACATAACCTTCCCAAGTGCCATTCAAATCAGGAATTTTCACAACCCCTATTGTTCTTAATATTCGCCACCTCCAGAGGTACTTATTAAAAATGGCGTATACCAAGCCATAGAACCCTATTACCGATGGAGCATCAATCCACCAAGGTAGAGCGAATTGTATAGCTCCAAGAACTCTATTAAGAGCCCATGCCACTAATACACTTGTACATCCAATATAAAGGGGTACGGATTTTCTTTCGCTCGAGTCAGTAGCGTACGAGTGCATATCTTCACCAATTCTCCCAGAGTTTAATCAAATTTTCGATTAGTTTTTTAGCGTTGTCAACTGACCACTGTTCGGGACTATTACCAAAAAGATCCAGTTGTTCATTTTGGCATACAAAGCTTCCTAAATTAGCTTTACTCAACCAATTCACAATATTGCGAAATTTCTCTTGGTATGTGCCCTCGAACTTAATATTTGGCACATTATAAAGTAAACATTCCAAAAAATAGGATGGTGCTAAGTGTTTCGAAATGTAGTTCTTTTCTACAAGATAGTTTCGTATATTCTTGAACATCCTTACTGTGGGTTTATACTGATTATTAGTAATTTGATGTTTCTTTACGCCATTGTCGTAATGAATTTTAGGATAATTTATAACTTGTCGATTTTCATTTCTTGTACAAAACGTCATTCCTCCTGCAAAGTCAGATTCGTTAACAGGATGAGATGGATATTTTCTATATTGGATACATACTACCACATCGGCGGGCAGGTATGATGTTTGAACTTTTATTGACTTATTTCCTTCGGATATCCTATTCCTGTCATAGTAATCAATTAGAGAGTTTAAAGCGTCCTTTCGGAAATCTATCCATGTATAATTGGCTGGTATAAATCCAAACCTTTCTTGCTGTTCTTTAGAGAGATTATTGAAGAAAGTCGAATTAAGTTCTACTACTACATCCACATCCATATCCCTACGGATATTCGTATCGTTTTTGTATGAACCTTGAAGATAAACTTCAAAATTTACGCTGTTAGGCCATCCATAGGAATCCAAGGCATTTCTTATGGATTCATGGGTAGCCTTAGCAGTAGTTACCGCACCTTGATGAGACCAAGTTTCCAATTGAGATTCTGAGATTCCCATCTTATTTACCTCCTCAAAGGCATTTCATCTAACGTGCCGCGGTTAGGACGCTGCGGCAGCAGTCAAGCGGAGCTTGACGGATGCCGTTGCGTCCAACCGCTGTTGGGCGATGGCTCG
>JGI12104J13512_1000330_pt1 | contig 43992 bp, 52 predicted proteins | sample TerdegcTABiofilm_FD_13512 | JGI IMG/M metagenome (IMG submission 13512)
AGTTTCCATGGTCAAGCAAAAAAGATGCTATTCAACTTGCAAGAACTGCCGAGCCATAAACGAGCCACACTGGGGACACCTTCTCTGAAAACAGGGCACCCCCGGATCGCGCGGAACTACAACGCCACACCGGGGACATACACAATCTGTGGGAGGGCCTCCATGTCCCCATCGGCCGCCTCCTCTCCCTGGCCCAAAACTGATCCTTCCTCTTGTTTTGCTTAAGCCTCTTCGCCTGCCAAAACCAAACGGCATTTTCACCCCCTGAACATTGTTAAAATGAGCCCCCGTGATTCAAATCGCTTCTGTTTTTCATTTTCTTCCGTAGGGGCAGATCCTGTTCACACCTGTAAGTGAACATACGCCCGCGCATGTAACCCCGTATACCAGATGGTCCTTTTTGTATTGCCGTATGGCAGTCCATATTTTATCAAAGGTACCGTTTACCAAAGTGGTTCCTGTCATGAGAACCAGGTCGGACTCTTTGACAAGTCTCTCGGTCATTGTTTTGCCATCCCAGACAGTTACCCCGTATTTTACAGAGCCGATATTTTTCCCATTTAAGTCCGTAACACGCACGTTTTCTGCCCCGAAGGTCTTGCTCAGTGCCTCAAGTATTGCCGGGTTTAGACCGATAAGGCCGACCTTTTTTGATCCAAGCGTGTTGTGAATGTATGAAGAAATTTCAACGGCGCACCGTTCGGGGTCTTCGTCTTTACAATGTAAAGTGGTTTCAATAAATTTGCAATGCTTTAAAACAGCATTCATTGTGGCTATGAAGATTGCCCTCTCCCCGCTATTTTCCAATGGCATGGAAATTACATCCTTCAGCTTTCCAATAAACTCCTTTGGGGCATCGGTAAAAGCATGAGCCTTTGCCCCCTGAAAATCTCCCTCCACGACACGCTCCTTCCCCTCCACAATAGGAAAATCTCTTCTGCCGGGCACACCAATAGCCTCTTCAGGGGAAAGCGTTTTCACAAGGACGGATATATTGGAATCGCTAAGATGATTATCTCTGGATATTGTTGAAAATTGTAATTTTGCCTGCTCTAACAAAGGGATACGTGCAGCATGGTCCATTAAGTTACCTCCATAAGTTTTTTTGTTGAGCATTGTTAATTTTTATTCTCATCGAACTTTATTTAGCAGCGTTCTCATCGTAATATTCTATCCCCGAAGTCTTATATTAATATTTTATCCTAATGTCCTGTCCCTAACGCTTCTATACATAGTCATTGCGAGGAGCGTAAGCGACGTGCCCGCACACCGAAGCGCCGTGTTATGCCACTCAGGCCTGCCCGCCGAAGGTCGGTTTTGGTAGGCAGGCGTGGCAATCTAAGAGCGAGATTCTTTCGCTTCGCTCGGAATGACATTTGTTAGGTCATTTATGGGACAGGACACTAGCATTGCAGCCAACCAAACCCAAATTAATGAACTCCAGAAGTCACAGAAATTAGATTTTCCTTCTTCTTGGTGTAGCAATGTCTATGCCCCCAGACCCAATAAACTTCCTCCCTGAAAAACTACAAACGCTGATACCCAAGCCAGGGCTGTTGTATAAGCAACAGATAAAATGGGCCAGCGCCAGCTACCGGTTTCCTTTTTGATTACGGCGATGGTTGCCAGGCACGGTGTATAGAGGAGAACGAATATCATTAGAGAATAAGCCACAAGGGGATAATATATTTTACTCCCATCAGCACGAACCTGTCGCCGGAGTGCATCACGCAATGTCAGGGAGTTCTCATCCTTAACGCCTGTTTTATAAAGTGTTCCCAATATACCAACGATGATTTCCTTTGCCACTATCCCTCCCGTTAGACCCACTGCTACCCTCCAATCATCAAAACCGAGAGGTTCCAACGCAGGGGCAATTGCCTTTCCTATTTTACCTGCATAACTCTTCTCAATTTTTTCCGATTTCATCCTGAGCTGCAGTTGTGACACCATCTCTTTATTGTCGGGAGCCTCATTAATAAGGGCATTGTAATCCATAGAATACTGTACATTCCAGGGAAAATTACTCAAAAACCAAACTACTAGAGTGCCTGCGAGAATTACTGTCCCTGCCTTTTTTATATAAAGCACAACCCTTCCCCACGTATGGATAAGGAGGCCTTTCCCTGTAGGCAACCGGTATGGGGGAAGTTCCATCACAAAAGGCAAACCCTCTCCAGGAAAGAGGTATTTGCTAAATATTCGTGAACTTGCCACTGCCACAACAATCCCCAAAAGGTAAAGAGAAAAGAGCACATTACCAGCGATTCTTTCTGGAAAAAAAGCACCGATAAACAATCCATATACAGGAAGTCTTGCAGCACAACTCATAAAGGGGATAACAAGGATGGTCGTGAGTCTGTCCCTCGCGCTATCAACGGTTCTTGCCGACATAATGGCAGGCACGTTGCAGCCAAATCCCAGGATCATTGGCACAAACGATCTGCCATGGAGCCCCATAGTGTGCATAAAACGGTCCATAATAAATGCCCCTCTTGCCATATAACCTGAATCCTCAAGAAAGGCTAAGGCAAGGAATAGGAGTGAGACTACCGGTATAAATACGAGCACACTTCCCACACCCCCAACCACCCCCTCAATCACAAAAGAGCGTAAGCCATAAACCTGAGGAAGGACCCTCCCCGTCAACTCTGCTAAATATCCTTGACCGGTTTCCAGCCAGTTCACAATCGGTTCGCTTAGGGTGAAGGTGAAACGAAACAATGCCCACATTACCACCAAAAAAATTGGTACACCTAATGCACCACTAAGCAGGATAGAATCTATCTTATCTGACATGGTATGTCTGACTTCATATGATCTTTTTGCGGCCTCAGAACAAGCACCGCTGATAAACCCATATCGTTTTTCTGCAATGAGCACGTCCGGAGTATCCCCGAAAATGGTTTGTAAGTGAAGCCTGCTTTTCTGCGCCTGACGAATAATACCTTCCCCGTGCAAACTCTTTTCAACCTTAGCCGTTAGCTCCTTATCGTCTTCCAGCAACTTTACTGCCAACCAACGGAGCGGATATTCTCCTTCTGTGAAGGAATTCTGAGACAGGAGGGTTTGCAATGCATCCAGCTCCTGTTCAATTTCGTCTCCATAGCGAACGATAGCATTCTCCAGGCGGTTTTTCCCTTCGAAGAGGCTTACCGTCACTTCAAGTAGGTTCTCTGTCCCCTTGTTTTTGGTGGCCACGGTGGAAATAATCGGTACCCCAAATAACTTGGAAAGTAAGGCCTGATCGATATGAAACCCTAACTCAGCAGCTGTATCAGCCATATTCAGGGCTATTATAACGTGGCCTGTAAGTTCCATGAGTTGTGTAGTAAGGTAAAGGCTTCTCTCAAGATTCGAAGCGTCTATAACAGAAACCACTACGTCAGGTTTCTCTTCAATCAGGAAGTTTCTCGTTACCAGTTCATCAAGTGAATAGGCAGTCAGGCTGTAGGTGCCGGGCAGGTCAATAACCTGAATATCATAGCCTTTAAATGTTACACTTCCTTCCTTTTTCTCCACTGTGACGCCCGGATAGTTCCCCACATGTTGCCGCATACCGGTCAGCCTGTTAAAAAGCGTTGTTTTTCCGGAATTGGGGTTGCCGGCCAATGCAACTGTTATTCTCTTTTTCACGAGTCGGTTTCCTCGCGTACCAAAATCTTTTTCGCCATACCCCGTCCCAACGCCAACCTTCGATTGCCTGTTACGATAACGCAGGGTCCGGAACCACCAGTGTTGAGAACCCTTATCTTCATTCCTACGCCTAGCCCCATTCCGACAAGTTTCAACCGTATCCCTCTTCCTCCGCCGACGGAAACCAGCGTCACCTCTGACCCGGAACGAATAGATGAGAGGGGTAAAATCTTATTTTCCACAAAACTATTTCCTCATCAAAAAAACTTTCTCACCGAAATACTTTCTGAAATCCAAGGCTTTTTGCTTCTCCCCCAATCACCTATTCTAAAAATAACATTATTCTTAATCCCGCCATGCTCCTTTGCCAGTTCTACTAATCTAAACATGTTAGCTTCTCCTAACAAAAAAGACAAAAAAACCCTTTTTTACTAATAACGTCTTTGTGTTTTTGCTTTGCATTTTATCCGTTTTCCCGTTTTTGCATAGTGGTCAAAACTTATTAACCATTCAGGCTGCTCGTTTTGCGGGCAGGTGGCTACAAAATCTATAAACTTAGCCAATCTTTCAAAACCCTCTTTGCTCATGGAGTGTTCCATTCTGCAGGCATCGACCTCGGCAATTTGCTTGTCAATACCTAAAATCATTGTGAGAAACGTAACCAATGTATCATGACGCGCTATCACGTCCCGCGCTAGAACCTCTCCTTTCTGGGTCAAATCGGCGTAACCGTAACGTTCGTGCATAACGAGGCCCGCATTTGAAAGGGTATTCAGGGCAGCGTTAACGCTCGGATTTTTCACATTCAGCAGACGACCAATATCCTTTACTCTCGCCACACCCTTCTGCTTTTTCAAAGTAGCAATTGCCTCGAGGTAATCCTCCATGTTTGCGCTCAATGGTTTTTCTGGACTCATTATGTAAGCCTTACTGGTTTAGTTGTATTTTATATGTTAGTCAATCCTAACAAATAGTTTCTTTCTTGTCAAGGTTTTATTTAAATAGTCAAGGCTTGCTACGTTTATTTCGGAAGACATTCGTGGGGATGTAAAATTGCAAAGAAAAATAGAATGTTTTACAGGCCCCGAAGAAGACTTCAGGGGCCTGAGAATTTTAAAATGCCATTTCAGGCTTCCACACTTTCCACACATTGCCAACAAGATCTGGGCCAGGCGTGAGGGTAACTTTTCCTGGCTGCCATCCTGATGGTGTTGCTTCGCCTGTAGCCCGAACATGCTGGAATGCCTTTACTTGTCTGATAAACTCTGCTATGTTGCGGCCGACGGGCGGCGACAGAACCTCCATGGCCTGGATGATTCCATCGGGATCGATAATAAAACGGCCTCTGATATCAACGCCTGCCTCCTCGTCATAGACACCATAGACACGCCCGATAAGACCACCGGCGTCTGTAAGCATGGGGAAGGGGACCCCTCCCTGAACCATTTTTGAAAGCTCATTCTCCTGCCATATCTTGTGGATAAACCGACTGTCTGTACTCATGGCGAGCACCTGGACCCCCAGTGCTTCTATTTCTTTGTGTTTGACGGCGACCGCCGACAACTCTGTAGGTCAGACAAAGGTAAAATCGCCGGGATAAAAGCACAAAACAACCCACTTTCCCTTAAATTCTGACAGGGTAATATTCTTAAATCCCCCATCAACATAAGCACTCGCTTCGAAATCGGGTGCCGCCTTCCCTACTTTTGCTATCATAGCAATCCCCTCCTTTTGGTGTATCTGATTGGCTTCGCCTGTTTCCGCCTTCGGTATACCTATGGGGCCTCGCGAAGGCTTTACACATCCGTCTTTCTGATCTGCCATACACTCCTCCTTTCGTCATAATAGATGGAATGATCATATTCACCTACCCTTATGGAGCCGCATCGGAAAAGTAGCAGGTGCATGTCCCTAAAAAATCATTACTTTCTGCCACATATTGATATTATTAACAAGGATGCCCCTTTTTTACCTGGACATACTTTTAGTGAGTGTCGTGTCTCATATTTGATATATAGCGGCACATTCCCTTTTAGTCAACGAGGAGTTTGCTGTGTCCCTATTTAAAGCCCCATCAAAAACAAGTAAAAAATAGCTTTCATAGTCAACGAATTAAATATACAAAAACTCGTTGACAAAATAATTTAATGAATATATATTCAATTTAAATTAAAGGCAAATGTTTTTTAAGAGAGCTTTACTTTTATTAATCAACTCTGAAGGCGAAATACTAACTAAAAGATACAATCCTCTTGCAGTTCGGAAATTTGTATCACGAATGTGCACTGAATATTTGCATGCCCCAGTTACTTAGCAAAACAGCGAGATTAAATTGGAAAGAGTCATGAAACAGACGAATGTTATTAGATTTATTAAATCTACATGGAATGAGACATTCAGTCCTTATCTTTGAAGGAGATTTCATGGATCCACCCATCTTAATTATTATATTCAGCATTTTATCAACAACAATCTTGCTTGGTCCACTCATAGCTAATGTCCGAATTTTACCGCGTTTCCCTGAGTTTAGTATGGCGAAAGGCTGAACTTTGTATGGTTGAAACTAAGAGCAGGAGGAAACATGAAATCGACGGTAAAAATTAGTATACTAATTATTCTGGTCGCGTTACTTTCTGGTTGTGGCCAAAAAATTTTCACAGAAAAACTCCCCTTGAAGATTGGAGTGGAGTTTTCACAGTGCACCTGCGCAGCCTGTGTGGCATACGAGAAGGGATGGTATGTGGAAGAGGGATTTGAAATAGCAAGCTACCAGAGCTATGTCACCGGCGGTGCCCTGTCATCGGCTATCGCAGAAGGATACGTTGATGTAGCCTATATAGGACTTGTGCCTGCAATCATAGCTCTATCAAAGAGCGCTACGCCCTTTAAAATTGTGTCCGGAATCTACCGATACGGATATGCTTTTGTTGCAAATCCATCCAAGATTCGGAATATCAAGGACCTCGAGCAGAATACCGCAAAGATCGCGTGCCCCCATGAAGGTAGCGGAGAAAACGTATTGCTTCATGCCGCATTGGAGATCTATCAATTGGACAAATCAAAAGTACTGTCTCGTATGAATAGAATGAATCCACATAAAATTCTTGATGCCCTTGCAAAAGGAGAACTTGATGGTGGTTTTGTGCCTGAGCACTGGGTTTCTGTTGCCGAATCCAAAGGGTTCAAGATTTTATTAACGTGTAAAGATGTTGCGCCTTGTATTTCAGGCGCCGTCCTTGTGATCAAGGAAAACTTAGTCACGAGAAATCCTGAGGCGGTGAAAAGGTTAGTTCAAATGACCGCAAGGTCGATCGAATATGTAAAGAGTAATGCCGGAGACGCTGCAATCGTTACTTCACGTCATTTAACTCACCGGCTTAAAAAAACAAATGAGGCCGAAAAAGTTGAACTGAGTTACCTTAAAGAGGTCACGCCTGAGATGTGCATACAGGCCATGCAACGTATTGAATTTACGCCTATGATAGATGTAAAGGAGGTTCAGCTAATAATTAATAACCTGCATCGTTTGGGGGATATAGAGCGTCCGATCAAGGCAGAAGATATTATTGATTTACAATTTCTGAAATAAGGAGGATGCAATGGGTTCAAGCAGTGTAATTGGGAAAAGCGTACCTCGGACGGATTCTCTCGCAAAGGTCACGGGGCAAGCCTGCTATACTGCAGATTTAAAATTGCCGGGAATGCTCGTAGCCAAGGTATTGAGAAGCCCTTACGCACACGCACGCATTCTATCTGTTGATGTGAGTCCTTCTTTAAAAATTCCTGGGGTTAAAGCTGCTGTGAGCGGACAGGACGGGTATGGAGTCAAATGGGGTGTTTTCCGCTACACACAGGATCATGATATGCTACCCACTGACAAGGTGCGATATGTAGGTGAAGATATAGCAGCCGTAGCAGCGATAGACGAAGAGACTGCCATCGAAGCCCTGAGTGCCGTAAAAGTAGAGTACGAACCCCTTCCGGCAGTATTCGATCCTCTGGCTGCGATGGATCCGGAAGCCCCTCAAATTCATGATGCATATCCAGGCAATATCAATGTCCATGTTCATATTGATGTGGGGGACGTGGAGGCAGCATTTCGTGAATCATATATTGTAAGGGAAGACACATTTAAGGCTGCCGGTGAGGCGTATGCCATGATGGAGCCTTATGCAGTTGTTGCACATTACAACTCAGGCTACCTTGACCTCTGGATGCCTAATGCCGGTCCACACGTAAGGGCAAAGGCGCTTTCAAATCTCCTGAAGATTCCTCTCAATAAGGTAAGGGTACGACAGGTTTATTCGGGTGGCGCTTTCGGCGGTCGTTCAGAGGTTGCTCCAGGCGACTTTATAGCAGCCCTCCTGTCGATGAAGTCCGGAAGGCCTGTTAAACTCGTCCTGTCACGGGAAGAAAACGCAGTTAGTACCAGGCAGGTTCATGACATAATTGCCACCATCAAAACAGGTGTGAAGCAAGACGGGACAATTCTCGCAAAAGAATTCACGGTAATTTATGACGGTGGCGCATATAGCAGCACCGGCCCCATTGCTGCATCAATTCCGTATTATGTATATGAGGAGGCCTATCGTATTCCCAATGTGAAATATGATGGCTACAGAGTATACACGAATAAAGGTATCCGCGGCATGTATGGGTGCCACGGCAGAGCATTTCTAGCCGGCAATGAGGTGCAGCTCGATATGATTGCAAGAGATCTTGGCATTGATCCCATGGACATACGGATAAAAAATGGTTTGACATCAGGAGAACAAACAGCTACGAAATCGCGGATTACAAGTGGAAACCTGGCGGAGCCGATAGAAAAAGCGGCGGAAAAAGCAGGATGGAAAAACACATGGGGAAAACTCCCGAAAAACAAAGGTATTGGTATGGGCTGTGTGGCAATAATGACCGGTTTCCCTATGGGGTTTCGGTCAGGATCGTCCTGCTATGTGAAATTGAATGATGATGGCCACGCTACAGTTGTAACAGGTATTGTTGACAACGGTCAGGGCAACGACTCTATGGCAGTTCAAATCGCTTCTGAGGTTCTCGGCATTCCCATGGAGGATATCAATCTGGTCAGTGCAGATACGGAGGTGACAAACCTTGACCCCGGGGCATACTCGCAGGCAGCGACTTTTGTAGGAGGTAATGCAGTGAAAAAGGCCTGTGAGGATGCGCGGAACCAAATCCTTGCCATTGCTTCAGAAAAACTTGGCGAGCCCGTTGAATATCTCGACCTCAAAGACAGAATGGTTATCCCTCTGCGAACCGCTGAAAAGAAAATGCCCATTTCATGGATTACAAGAGATGCCTTTTTTAGAGCAAAGCCAATAACAGGCATTGGGTCGTACATCCCGAAAATCGATTTTGACAGGGAATGGATTTCTAAGCCGTTCGGACAAATGGCAGGGACTTATTCTTTTGGAGCATCTATTGCGGAGGTCGAAATTGACGAGGAAACAGGAAAGATAGTTATGCCGCGTTTCGTAACGGCTCATGATTGCGGCAAGGCCATTAATCCCATGGCAGTCGAAGGACAAATGGAAGGATCGGTTCAGCAGGCCGGGGTTGCAGCAATCACTGAAGGCAATATGTGGAATGAGGGGTTTCTCCTCAATCCTGACCTACTCGAGTATAAAGTCCCGTTGGCATGCGACATGCCTGAGATAGAGACAATTATTGTTGAATCCAATGACCCGGAAGGCCCCTTTGGAGCAAAGGAAGGGGGGCTCACGGTAAGGATGAACGCATACAGTGCTGTTGCATGTGCAGTGAGCAGTGCTCTCGATGCCAAGTTCACTGAATTGCCTCTTACGCCTGATAGAGTCTTAGAAATCATTGAGCAAAAAAAGGGAGGGGACCAATGATTCTACCGGAATTCGAATACAGAAAACCAAAGACGGTCAAGAAAGCACTTCAACTCTATCAGGCATGCAGGGGCAATGCGGTTGTTTATTTGTCGGGAGGTACTGACCTTGTCCCAAGAATCAAGCAGAGGCTCGAGAAGCCTTCTGTTGTAATCGATTTGAAGAACATCACTGGCCTCAACAAAATAGAACTTTTCCGTTCCTGGCTGAAGGTTGGCGCAAACGTAACTCTTTATGAGCTAAAGAACCATCCGTTTGTGAAGGATGCCTTGCCGGCCCTCGCTGATTCCCTTGAAGCAACTGCGTGCGAGACAATACAGATGAGGGGAACGATTGGCGGCAACGTGCTCCAGGATACCCGTTGCCTTTTCTACAACAAATCTGATGAGTGGCGAAAAGCAAGAGGATACTGTCTGAAAATGGGTGGACAGGTTTGTAATGCAGTAAAAGGGGCAAAAATGTGTTTTGCAAATTACGCCGGTGATAATGCTCCTTCCCTCATAACCCTGGGAGCTCATGCAAGTCTCTCTGGTATTGATGGCAAAAGACAGGTTCCTTTGGATGCCATTTTCAGCGGAAAGTCGGGCCGCCCTTTTGCCCTTAAATCCGGCGAGATACTTACCCACATTCTAATTCCTACAATCAAAACAAGGGGTGGTTATCTCAAAATCAGGGTCAGAGATTCAATTGACTATCCCCTTGTTGGGGTAGCCGTGTCGCTGGTGAATGGGAAAGGATGTGTTGCAATAGGAGCAATTGGCGGAAAACCAGTATATTTTGAATTCGATGAGAACGAGACTGGATGGGATCAACGTATCGCCCAGGTGGCAGAAAGTCGCGTAACGCCTGTGGCAAACACAGTGCTCTCCCCATCTTATCGAAAAAAGATGGTTAGCGTTCTTGTGAAAAGGATTGCAAGAAAACTTGAAGAGGAGAACAAACTATGAAAGAGGTAGAGGTTACTTTCACTATAAACGGAGAAAAGGTATCAGCAGATGTGAAACCATACGAAACCCTCCTGGAGACCCTACGGGAGCGACTCTACCTCACGGGAGCAAAAGAGGCATGCAGTCTGGGTTCTTGCGGTGCTTGCACCATAATCCTCGACGGTATTCCTGTCCGGTCATGTCTTATCCTGACGCCTGAAGTGGAAGGAAAAAATATAACAACCGTGGAAGGTCTGGGAAAGGATGGCACACTTCATCCTCTCCAGGAGGCGTTTATGGAAAAGGGCGCAGTTCAATGCGGTTTCTGCACGTCCGGCATGATACTCACTGCGAAAGCCCTTCTGGATAGACAGAAAAAGCCCTCAAAAAATCAAATTATTCGTACTATTTCCTCCAATATTTGTCGCTGTACCGGGTATAAAAAGATTATCGAAGCTGTTATGTCCGCAGCGGAAAAAATGAGAGCAACATAACCCGTCTTTTCAAAACAGTATTTAAAAAAAGCCCCATATTCTGAATATACTTAAAAAACGCTTGACATATTTTTATTATGAATATATATTCATAATATGATAAAGGAAGAACAATAAATGCCACGACCAACGTGTCCAAGACGGGTTGGCTTTACGCCCAGAACAAAATATTTTAAACCTGCTGGAGCACCGATGGGCATCCTCGAAGAGGTTCTTTTAGGCTACGACGAGCTCGAGGCAATCCGCCTAAAGAATCTTGTGGGACTTTCTCAGGATCAAGCAGCGTCGCAGATGGGTGTTTCACAACCGACCTTCCATCGTCTCCTTGTTTCTGCCCATCAAAAACTGACTGATGCTGTAGTGAATGGAAAAGCCCTCAGGGTAGAGGGCGGCAATATAATGTCCGCTAATGTGCAAGCTGGTCCATGCCGTTGGAGGCGTGGCTGGGGCTGCAGACAGAAGCCTTCCTCAGTTACATTTCCGGACAGTCAAAACTTACAACCCGAAGGAGGGATAGGGATGAAAATAGCTATTACGAGTACTGATGGAACGCTGGAAGGGAGGGTCGATGAACGTTTTGGAAGAGCGAAAAAAATAATCATTTACGATGTTGAAACGAAGGAGCATTCCGTTGTCGACAACTCAATGAACTTGAATGCAGCGCAAGGAGCAGGCATTCAGGCAGCCCAGAATATCGTTCGCTCAGGGGCTGGAGCAATTATCAGTGGCCACTTTGGACCAAAAGCATTCCAGGTCATCCAGATGGCAGGGCTTGATGTGTATTCTGCCACCAATATATCGGTTGAAGATGCAATTCGCCAATATGAAGCTGGTAAGCTAACAAAACTTGCCAATGCCGATGTAGCGTCGCATTGGTAGAAACAAAGGAGGTAAGTTGTATGCCAAGAGGTGACGGAACTGGACCGTTGGGAACAGGATCAAGGACAGGAAGAGGCGCAGGGTTTTGCACAGGCTATGATGTTGCCGGGTATGCAAATCCTTGGCGGGAGAGAGGATTTTTCTGTCGCCGCGGACACTCTCGTGGAGGTGCCGCAACAGGACCTGGAAGAGGCTTTAGATGGCAAAACTGGTACAATGCGACCGGACAGCCATTTTGGGTGAGAGATAGACAATTTTGGTGGAATCGACCGCAGACACCCGGATCCTCCTATGGCGGAAGCTTTACGAACAAGGAGTCAGAGATTGAATTCTTGAAAAAAGAAGCATCAGCCCTTGAAGAGGAACTGAACCAGATAAAGACACGTATCGAAAATCTGAACAAAAACACGTAACCGGTAACAGGGGGAAAGGAGATTCATCATGGCACGTAATAAAGGACAGGGAGGAATTCGGTGTAATGGCCCAGGGTCGGGTCAACGACAAGATGGGCGCCAAAGCCCCGGCGGTAGACAAAACGGTAAAGGAAGAATGGGTGGAAGAGCTATGGGGCCTGGCGGAGATTGCATATGTCCTGAGTGTGGGCAGAGAGCTCCACACCAGAGAGGAACACCTTGCTTCGAACAAAAATGTCCAAAATGCGGAATACCCATGACAAGAGCATAGCGGGATAAATATATGAACATTGCAATCGCAAGCGGAAAAGGAGGCACAGGCAAGACAACCCTTGCAGTGAATCTCGCGTACTTTCTGGCCACCTCAGGACAAGCTGTACAGTATTTGGATTGTGATGTAGAGGAGCCGAACGGCCATCTCTTTCTTCAGCCCGTGATGTCTTATCGAGCACCTGCTCTCGTTATGGTGCCGCGAATCATTGAAGAGAAGTGTACGTTCTGTGGAGAGTGCAGCGCCAAGTGCCAGTTCAATGCTCTTGTTAGTCTCCCTAGCATACCTCCCCTCGTATTTCCAGGGCTGTGTCACGGTTGTGGTCTCTGCACCCATGTCTGCAGAAAAGGCGCAATACGCGAAGATATGCGACAAATAGGGCGAGTGGAGCAGGGAACCGGCATAGCAGATATTATCTTTGTGCATGGTGTCCTCGATGTGGGAGAAGCAATGGCGGTACCGTTGATAAAACACGTCAAGGGATGTAGTAAGGATAATCGTGTCCGCATCACTGACGCTCCTCCTGGCACTGCATGTCCTCTTGTAGCGGCTATAGGTGATGCAGATATCGTTGTTATGGTTACAGAACCCACCCCATTCGGCCTTCACGATCTTTCCATAGCCGTTGCGGTCGCTGAAAAACTCGATATCCCATTGGGTCTTGTCATCAACCGCGAAAGAGAAAAGTTCCAACCTCTGGAAAAATATATCAGGGACCACAGGATGGAAGTCATTGCAAGGATTCCGGAAGATAGAAGAATTGCCGAATGTTACTCCAGGGGAGAGATTATCATTGAAGCGCTGCCCGAATACAGACCTCTTTTCAACGAGCTTGCAATTAATATAGGAAAAACGTTTGGCAAATCTGTCACAGGTTACAAACCATGAATGATATAAAAGAAGTGATTGTGGTAAGCGGCAAAGGAGGTACAGGAAAAACCTCAGTAGCGGGTTCTCTGGCTTGTCTCATGACAAACAGGGTGGCGGCAGATTGTGATGTTGACGCAGCGAACCTTCACATGATCCTTAATCCTGTGGTCATTGAAGAAAAGGAATTTATTGGCGGGAAAAAGGCAACTATTGATCCATCTCGGTGCACCAGTTGCGGTACGTGCAGGGATATATGCCGATTTCAGGCAATTTCTGCCGAGTATGTCGTTGATCATCGTTCATGCGAAGGTTGCGGTGCGTGCTATTTCCTTTGCCCAGCCAATGCCATTGATTTCCCTTCTTCTCTCGCCGGTTCCTGCTACATCTGTAAGGACAAATACTCAAACCCCTATGTGTATGCTGAGCTACTCCCGGGAGAAGAGAATTCAGGGAAACTTGTGGCAATGGTCCGCAATGAGGCAAGAGCCATTGCTGAAAAGAACGGAATTCCCCTTGTTGTAATCGACGGCCCTCCGGGCATAGGCTGCCCGGTCATATCCTCAATGACAGGCACACATGTGGCGCTCGTGGTTACAGAACCCACTATTTCAGGCCTTCATGACCTTGAACGCATCATTGAACTTGCACATTTTTTTAAGTGCAAAACCGGTGTTATCGTAAATAAGAGCGATATAAATCCTGATTTCTGCTCACAAATTGAGGAATATTGCACTACAGAAGGCATAACCTTCCTTGGCGCAATTCCTTATGATCCGAATATAACTGAAGCCCAGATTCAGGGAACAACGATCCTGGATAAAGCACCCGATAGCCACGCGAGTGCGGTCATCCGGACCATTCATAAAAAACTATTTAAAATTTTGGAGGAGTTATGAGTACATGTGAACAAGACAATCAACGAAGCCCCCTTGTGGACGAACTTGCCATGGCTGAGAAGCTCAGCAAAATAAACCAGATTATCGTCGTCCTTTCCGGTAAGGGAGGAGTTGGCAAGAGTACTGTTGCGGTAAACCTTGCCCTGAGTCTCAGCCTGAGAGGACTTAGGACAGGTCTCATGGATGTGGATATTCACGGTCCAAGTGTCCCAAAGCTTTTGAACCTGACCGATAAATGGCCAGAGGTAAAGGGAGAGGATATCATTCCTGTGGAATACCAATCGGATCTTCTCAAAGTTATGTCTATGGGTTTTCTGCTCCAGGGAACCGAACAGGCAGTCATCTGGCGTGGCCCGCTTAAGTATAGCATGATCAAAGACTTTATTGGCCGTGTACAGTGGGGCACTCTTGATTACCTCGTCGTTGACTGTCCACCAGGTACCGGTGATGAGCCTCTTTCCGTTGCGCAGTTCCTCAAAGGAAAAGCAAAGGCAGTAATTATCACTACACCTCAGCATGTAGCCACCATTGATGTGGAAAAATGCATCACCTTTTGCAAACAGTTAGAACTTCCTATGATCGGGGTAATTGAAAATATGAGCGGATTCGTCTGTCCGCAATGCGGAACAACGGTGAACATATTTTCTAAAGGTGGCGGCGAGGCTCTCGCTGCTCAGTATGGGGTTCCTTTCCTTGGGAGCATTCCACTCGATCCGGATATCGCACGAAGCGGTGATGAAGAGAGGCCCTATGTCTATTACTACTCAAAGAGTGCGGCCGCTTCAGTGTTCGACAATATTGTTGAAAGGATTGTACAATCCGGGCAAAATGAATCAGGGGTTATTCGAACAGAGGCAGATACAAAAACTTCAGGAAACAATGTTTCACAAAGTGCAGATAAAGTGATGGACGTCCCTTCACCGTCCAAAAAGGAGGCTTCAATGAAATTTGCAGTACCCACAAACGATGGAAAACTATGTGCCCATTTTGGTCACTGTGAGGCCTTTGCTCTCATTGATACCGATGCAACCGGCAAGGTGGTAAACGAGACCTATGTTACTCCCCCACCTCACGAACCAGGCCTTCTCCCGCCGTGGCTTTCTCAACAAGGAGTAAACTGTATTATAGCTGGAGGCATGGGAAGTCGTGCTCAACAGCTCTTTGCCCAACAAGGTGTCAACGTCATAACCGGGGCGCAAGGAGAAAACCCCAAAGAAATTGTAGAGCAATATTTAAAAGGAGTCTTGCAAACAGGGGCAAATACGTGCGATCATTAGAAATACGGTTTCATAGACTTTGAAGATTCTGGAGGCACGGAAAGTGGCGACACAGCTCAAGCCTGTGAACGAAGTCGACCGCCTGGTCGTTACAGTGATCACGGACAATTATTACGATGCCTTACGGCCGAATACCCCGATTTCCATGCCATACCACTCACGACCCGGATCAATTATCCATGCCGAGCACGGCCTTTCATACCATGTTGAAACACAGGTCAAGGGGGTTTCATCAACCCTTCTGTTTGATTACGGTATGGACCAGAACGGGATGAGCCACAATATAAAGATTCTCGGTATCGATGTGAATACGGTTCGTGCCATGGCATTAAGCCACGGTCACTTTGACCATTGGGGTGGTCTTACAGGATTTCTCAGGAAGTATGGCCCTCGGATCCCAAAGGGTATCCCATTCTATGTAGGTGAGGAAGCCTTCGCCCAGAGATTTGCCCTTCGGCCATCGGACAGGACACCAACGGACATCGGTTCTCTGAAGAAAAAAACGGTAGAGAAGCCAGGTGTCCTTGAGATCATTGAAGTAAGGGAGCCTCTGGAGGCGATACCGGGAGGCTATCTCACGGGTCGTGTTCCCCGCGTGACTGAGTATGAGACCGGTAACCCGAACTTACTCATCAAGAGAGGGAATCGCCTGGAACACGATCTCTTTGAGGGCGAACTTGCCATGGTGTTTGCTGTCAAAAACAGAGGTCTTGTGATCTTATCCGGGTGCGCGCACATCGGCATTCTGAACATCATGAAACATGCCATTGCCATAACAGGAATATCGAAAATTCACGCTCTCATCGGCGGGTTCCACCTGGTCAATGCGCAGAACAGCCTTATTGATCGGTACATAGAGGATATCAAAAACCTTGCCCCTGATTACATAGTACCTACTCACTGTACCGGTTTCGAGGCAGTGATGCGGTTTGCCAGGGAGATGCCGGAACAGTTCGTCCTGAATACTGCCGGTACATCGTATAGGTTTGAAGCGTAAGGAACATGGAATATTATGGAAATATTGAAACACATTTTATCTGTAATGGATTATGACGCACCGGTCGATGATATTGTGCGCGGCATCCATTGGACTGCTGTGGTAAGTAGGTTCTGCGGATTGTCATCTACAATGCTCCGTGATCACTCCCACGATCACGAGGACAGCGGGCCAATCCTTTTGACCGGTAAAACAGCCAACGATCTTGCTCAATGGTCGTTTTCCGCAGATATCGAAAAGGCCTCATTGGGACTTGCGGCGATCAACTCCCTCATTGAAGTTGATCTTTCCAGATGCACAGAGGTGAATGCCGGCCAGGTCATTATGGAAAAAGGCAAGGATAAGAACGTCTCCGTCATCGGTCACTTTCCCTTCGTTGATGATCTCCGGTGCATTGCGAAAAACCTATGGGTCATCGAGAAATGGCAGAAGCCGGGTGATTATCCTGCGGAAGATGCAGCGCTGTATCTTCCGCAATCCGACGTGATTGCAATATCAAGCACAACTCTTATTAATCATACGCTTGAGAGCCTTTTACCGCTGTGTCCAAAAACTGGTTTTACCATGCTTCTTGGACCGACAACACCGATGACGCCCGTCATTTTTGAATACGGCATTGACATGATTTCAGGAAGCCTTGTAACTGACAATCAGCTTGCCCTCACATACATCAAGCAGGGCGCAAATTTCAGGCAACTGAAAAGATCAGGGGCTATTAAGCTTTTTACTTTACAAAAATATTAGGTCTACAAGGAGAGTGATATACGTCATGCCATTCTACAGCGAAAAGGTTGTCTCCCACTTCAAAGAGCCGAGAAACGCAGGGGTCTTAGAAGATGCAGATGGAATAGGCGAGATCGGAGACCCCACTTGCGGAGACTTCATGCGGGTCTTTATCAAAGTGGATGACAACAGGATACAGGATGTAAAATACCAGATCCGGGGTTGTCCTGCTTCCATAGCAGTAGCCAGCGTCATGACCGAACTGGCTATCGGCAAGGACCTGGACGATGCCTTACTCCTTACCGATGAGGACGTGGTAAAGGCCCTCGATGGCCTGCCGGAGGAAAAGCTCCACTGTTCTGTCCTTGGCATCACCGGGTTGCGCAAGGCAATACAGGATCATTTTATGCGATATATCAGCGGGAACACGACAGCAAAACAGGAGGACAAGAACCCATGAAAGTTCATCTGAAGATACGGGGCCTGCCACAGCTCTACAAAGTCATGGGCAAAAAGAAGGACCTGGATTTTGAATTCCCGGGAAGTACCGTTGGAGATGTTGTGAGAAGCTTGGTACACAAGTACGGTCCTTCCGTGAAGAAAGCGCTTCTGGACCAGAACGGAGATATTGACATGGAACTCCGGGTCGTCCACAACGACAGAACGTTCCTCATGCATGGTGAACGGATGAACGCTCCCCTGAATGATGGGGATACCCTCTGGTTCATGACCGTTGGGTGAGGGTGATACATCGCGGCCAGGTTGGCTGAAAAAAATTCCTTTCACCCTGTTAATATGAAAATTAACAGTAGGTCATGAACAAGAGTTCTATGGAGGAGAGAAGGTAAGCATAATGAAACAAAAACCGAAGAACGTGCACAGGTTAAACGACCTGCTCAGCATAATATTTTTCCTGTTCCTTCTCACGAGCTTCGCCTTTGGCAATACCATGCAAAGCGGAACAGATAATCTGCCCTTTCCCTCTTACGGTGCTGGTAAGATCATTGTCCGTCTGTACACAGACTATTCTTGCACGCCATGTCGATCAGTTGAACCTGAACTTGAGCCCCTTCTTTTGAAACTTGTGAAATCTAATAAGATTTCCATAGCGTTGGTAGACACTCCAATTCATAAGGAATCGCAGATCTACGCCAGATATTTCCTGTATGCTCTTAAAAAGAAGAATAATTTTGAATATGCCCTTCAGGTCAGGTCAGCCCTTTTTGAAGCAGCAGCAAGCAATATTAACAACAAGGAAGGACTTGAAATATTCCTTAAGAATAAAAATATAGACTTTAGCTTCTTTGATGCTGTCCCTGTTTTGAAGAAATTAAATTATTTTCTTCAGGATGACAAGGTAATGGGCACGCCAAGCTGTGTTATTCTCAAGGACGGTAAATCTGAGAAGAAGGTAGGTGGTGGTGAGATTCTTAGGGCACTCAAGGAATTACAATAAGATAAACCCAGGAGCGTACTATAAGATCAATAGACCAATAGTAAAGGAAGGCGACAAAGATGATGAGATATACGCTACGTATCCAGCTCTTGGTTTTTGTATCTGCCTTTTTTGTTTTCTTATGCATCATGTGAGGGGGCAATACCGCAGCACCAGGTAAGTCAATGGTCTCAGTAGGAGACATGCAGGCATATCTGTTTTCATAAATAACGACAAGATTGGTTAAATAACGAAGTATTAAATCAAAGTCAACAGACATAATAGACTAAAATCTTAAGTGGAGGAAAAGGGCAGTGTTTTACAGATTTGACGGAAAAGAACCTGTTATTGGGTGTGGGACATATGTGAGTGAAACTGCTTTGGTAATAGGTGACGTAAGCATCGGAAACGATTGTTACATTGGCCACGGCGTAATTCTTCGGGGTGACTATGGACGGATCGAGATTGGCGATGGAACGGCAGTAGAAGAAGGAGTGGTCATCCATGCCCCTCCTGAGGATGTCTGTTCAATTGGCCATGGTGTAATCATTGGCCACGGGGCCATCATTCATGCGAAGTCTATAGGTGATCGGGCTGCAATAGGCATGGGAGCAATATTGAGCATCCGGTCCGAAGTTGGGAGTGAGTCTATTGTAGCAGAGGGAGCAATAGTAAAGCAAAACCAGACGATACCAGAATCAGTGATGGTGGCTGGCAACCCGGCAAGACAAATCCGGAAGGCATCACAAAAGGAAGAAGAACACTGGAGCTGGGCAAGAAAACTCTACGTCGATCTGGCCCACAAATACTGTGACCTTGGCATGGAGAAGATTAAACAATAAGGGTTAAAGTAATTTCAAGGCTCGTTCAGAATTTTACAACAATCATATAAAGGAATAAGCCGGAGAGGTCTCGCCAATACTCCTTATGGGACTATAAAATTGAATTGATGGCACTGGTTGCAATAGTTTTCAGACTTGCCGTGCTGGCGATGACAAAGATTGCAATCGAGGCTGTCTCCGTAATGGGGGGATGTATGAGGATTTTCTGGTTTTACCTTTGCAGTCTTTTCCAGAAGTTTTGAGGTATTGTGGCAGGTTAGACACTTTGCCATTTCAACGTCTTTTTGCTTCTGTACCTTTCCATGACATTTCTCACATGATACTCCGGCAAGGTTATGAGCATGGCTACCTGGTATCTTTGCCTGCAGACTGCTTTTGCCTGACTTTTGATGACAGGACAGACAACCCGTGAGGTTCATTTGTTTGGTGTCAGGGTGATCAGGAGGAAGTACTTTTTCACCTGCGTGGCACGCTGTGCAGTCGCCCGGTTTGGCTGTTGAAATCTTTTTCGGCGCAGCAAAGCCGTTCGAGACTATGATTGTGGTGACCAGAAAGAAAAGAAGTAAGAGAGCACTGAAGAATTTATTGTGCGGTATGCCTCTTGAATTTCCATTCTTCACGTGAGTCATTCTAATGCCTCCGACGTTTCGCATATACTAATGATTTCCCAACAAAATATTCTATACCAACCAGGGAAGAGAAAGAATTTATCTTAGCCCTTCCCTGGATCTTGTAGTTCAAGAATATCTGTTCTGTTAACCCCAGGCTTTTTCCTTTACTGCATTTTGGCCGGCAATGCGTCCAAAAACAATACAATCAGCCATAGCTACTCCGCCAAGACGAACCGCTCCATGTACTCCTCCCGTTACCTCTCCTGCAGCATAAAGGCCCTTAATGGGTTTGAGATCAAAGCCAATTACCTGGGCGTTTTTATCAATGACCAGTCCACCCATGGTATGATGAACCTTGGGCCAGAGCCTGGCCGCGTAAAAGGGTGGTGTATCAACAGGTTTGGCTTCAGGAAAGATCATGCAATCAAAATCTGGGTCTTTCTTTTTCTCCACAAAACCGTTCCATCGGGCAATTTGTTCCTTAAAAGGAGCAAGCGGGATATTATAGTTTTTTGCAAGGTCTTCCAGTGTGTCGAATTTTTTTATAGCTCCGGACTGCAGGCCTTTCTCAAGGTAAGTTGGGAAGACCTGTTTTTTTATCGTAGGGGCATCACCAAGAATGATGACAGGATGACCGAGCAGGATAATTGCATCCGCCCGTTCCTTTCTGTTTCCTGTCTCTTTGAAGAACCGTTTGCCGGTAGCAGGATCGATCATGGGCCCGTACCCGACAGTCCTTTCACAGAAGACTGGTACATGACCAAAGCCTTTTTCATCTGGACTTGTCCAGGGGCCCAGCTGGATCCAGTCCATTTGGACATCCATGGCCCCGACCTGACATGCTGCAAGCAAAACTTCGCCTGTGGCACCCGGTTGGTTGGTAGATTCGAACTTATCGTCTAAACGAGGATCCTGAAGCTGACGCAACGCAAGATCTCTGGAAAAACCTCCTGAAGCAAGTACTACGGCTCGTTTGGCCTTAATAAAAGTGGGTTTTCCCGATTTTTCATCAGGGAACTTGTAATTAGTGAGTGCTTCTAAGCCGATAACCCTTCCTTTCTTGTTTGTCACAAACCGCACAACTTTTGTGCGAGTTTTCACCTTTATTCCGAGCTCGTTTGCTTTTTTGAACATTTTATTAACCACTTCAGACCCAGATTGGTTTACCGTTGCATTGGCTCTTTTTACAGAATGACCGCCGTGAAAATTGATCCGTGAAAATTGGCATCCTAAATAATTCTCACACCATTCAAGTGCATCTTTGGCTTTATCGGCAACAATCCTGGCCAGAACAGGATGGTTAAGGTACTGACCTGCCTTGAGCATGTCTTTGTACATGAGGTCAGCTGAATCCTCTATGCCAGCCTCCTTCTGCAGTTTTGTTCCGGGGGCACAAAAATCTCCCCCATTGATAATCGAATTGCCCCCATGAACCGGCATTTTTTCAAGCACTGTCACCGTAGAACCGGCATTTTTTGCCTCTATGGCTGCGGCCAAACCGGCAAAACCACTGCCAATAACAACTACATCATACGTTTCATTCCATTTCTTTGGTAGGGGTTCACATGCTGCTGAAGCATTCTTTGAGGATGCTCCTAATCCACCCAGTGCTATTCCGGCTATTGCGGCAACTCCTCCTGTTGATTTCAGAAAATCACGCCTTGACACTTTTTTGGGTTTTTCTGCCCCGTCTTCCATAAAGCGCCTCCTTATCTATTATGCAGGTTGTTTATAAATCCTGCTTTACCTGGAACCGAATTTTTGGAAAGGATCAATACAACGTTTGTCGATGCCCGGTATGCTATTTTATTGTAATAGTCTCGTACAAAGTTACATAACTTTCAAGCAAAAAACTTCATGATATGATTGAGATGGGTATGCCATCAATTTTCAGAATTCATTTTGCGTTTTTAAGACAATGTTTAACAATCTACTCGTTGACTAAAATATTGAAAACGTGATAATTTTATTTCGGAGGTGTCGTATGTTTGGACTTGGGATGCCTGAGCTTATTATAATAATGGTAATAATCCTCCTCATTTTTGGTGCAGGAAAGCTGCCCGAAGTTGGAGGGGCCATAGGAAAGGCGATAAAAAGTTTCAAGAAATCCGTCAAAGAGCCCGATGAGATAGACATCACCCCAAAGGACGATAAAAAAGAGGATAAACCATCTCAGAAACCCTAATGCCTCTATATACTTGCCTTTTTCGCATTCCGTACCCATCACTGTCCATAAATTTCTATTAATTAATGACAGAGTTAGGGTGGCCGATACATTTGTTTCGATGAAAATTCTGAATGGTTTTGATGGAGAAGCAATTGAGCAAGCAGTGGCTGTCCTTTTACAGGGAGCGGTTGTCGCTTTTCCCACCGAAACCGTCTATGGGTTAGGGGCAGATACATTTAACCCGTATGCTGTTGCAAAAATATTTGAAATTAAAAATCGTCCAAGATTTGACCCGTTAATTGTTCATATTTGTAGAAAAGATTCATTGTTTGATATAGCTGAGCACGTTCCTTCCTTGGCAATTCACCTGACGGAACGATTCTGGCCAGGACCATTGACCATTATCCTTAAAAAGCAGAACAGTATTCCCGATATTGTAACGGCTGGTCTATCGACGGTTGGTATCAGGATGCCGTCTCACCCGGTAGCGCTTGAGCTGATAAAGACCTTGGGGCGACCCATAGCAGCACCGAGCGCCAACCCATTTGGATACATCAGCCCCACAAAGGCTACCCACGTGGTAAGGTCTTTTAAAAACAACGTACCTATTGTGCTGGATGGAGGAAACAGCCAATTCGGTATAGAATCCACCATTGTTTCAATTGGTGACAATACGGTGGTAGTGCATAGGCATGGAGCCATTCCCGTTGAAGAGATACGGTCCATGGGGATAACCGTAACGGAAAAGAAAGGCAATGACATGTGTGAAGCTCCTGGAGAATTACCGTATCACTATGCACCCAGAAAACCGCTTATGATTGTAAATGGTATTGACGAGGTTATAGCTGAAAACTCCTCTTTTCTTGGTTTCATAGAGAAAACGAAAAGGCCGATGTCGAGATATGTCCGATATCTTTCTCACGATGGTGATTTAAGAGAAGCTGCCGCAAATTTCTTTTCCCATCTTATCGATTTAGATAAGGGAGACATTGATATTATCTATGCAGAAAGGATCCCTGAAAAAGGTTTAGGAAAAGCCATGATGGATAGGCTAAAAAAGGCTGCGCGAAAATGCGCTCCATAAGACATTGAAAAATTTGAGAGTTCATGATAGCCTACGTTTCATGTTACAGGATGTTTTAGGGTATAAATTTTCTAAAATTGTCCTTGATAATATTACATTTTTTTATTTCCAGAATTCTTACAAAATGAATAAAAGGAGACTAATTTCAATATGTTAAGCGTCTATACCGACAATATTTTCACAGGTTTCCCACAAAAATTGTGGAAAACTTTAAAAAACCCAATCGTTATACATACCTGCCTAATCTTGATCAGCATTGTCATATTATCTTCATGCTCATACTTCATGGGTGGCAAGAAACAGGGCAAGGATGCACAGAACCCTTCGGTGACCGAAGCTTCAAAACAAACTGAACAAAAGATACCAGAAACCTCACAGGCAGCACCAGAAAAGAAAGTGTCTGCGCCCCCAAAAGAGCCACCTAAGGCGAAGTTGGTCCCAGACAGCGGAGTTATTGATATGACGGAAGCTGAGGTGAAAAGGAAGTACGGAGAGCCTGATATTGTCAGCAAAACGCCAGATAACCGTATTCTTTGGACGTACCAACCTACATGGAAGCTGTTACCAGACAATAAAGGTACAATATATGTTGAATTTGAGAATGGCAAAGTAACCAAAATTATTCGGGCAAGGTGAGATGATATGATTTGCGAAAAGTGTGGTTCAGAAACAGGAACAGTAAAATGCGTACAATGTGGAGAAGAAATTCTCATGCTTGGTCCATATTGTTATCACTGCGGCAAAGAACTACGTGCTGAAGGTGAACCCGAGACAGATTGTGCTGACTTCGAGAACCGGATACTTTGTAGCGATGGAACATGCATTGGCGTTATTAACGAAAAAGGGATCTGCAAAGTATGCGGAAAACCATACACTCCCGACACATAAAAACCTGTAACCCGTACCGCAGAACGAAGGTATAAAGCAATGGGATTTTTCGACAAAATAAGAAACGGATTAGCCAAGACACGGGATCAACTTTTTACAAAAATTGAATGGGTTGTAAAGGGCAAACCTATCGATGAAGATGCCTTCGACGAAATTGAGGAAGCAATGATCCTTGCTGATGTCGGGTTTGAAACCACTCAAGTTTTTATGGCAGCCTTGCGGGATAGATGGAAAAGAGGCCAGATCCGGACCCCGGAAGATATTGGACAGGCAATGAAAGAAGAGGTGGAGGCATTTCTTAAACCCGTTGAGGCCTCAATCCCGATAAACACCACGAAACCTTTTGTCATCTTGACCCTTGGTGTCAATGGTGTCGGAAAAACAACAACAATTGCAAAGCTGGCTAATATTCACCTGAACTCAGGGAAACGAGTCATACTGGGTGCGTGTGATACATTTAGGGCTGCCGCTGTAGAGCAACTCGAAGTCTGGGCAAAAAGAATAGGAATCGATGTTATAAAGCATGCAGAGGGATCTGATCCGGCTGCAGTTGCTTATGATGCGACCCAGGCTGCAAAAGCTCGAGGAGCAGATATTTTAATTCTTGATACTGCAGGGAGATTGCATACCAAAATAAATCTTATGGAGGAAATGAAAAAGATTAAACGGGTTGTCGGAAAAGAACTTGATAGTGCACCCCATGAGGTTCTCTTGACCATTGACGCGACAAATGGTCAGAATGCCATTGCCCAGGCAAAGACATTCAACGAAGCATTGCAAATAACAGGTCTTGTGATCACCAAGTTGGACGGAACAGCAAAAGGAGGTTTTATCCTTCCCATAGCGCATCTGCTTAAAATACCAATACGGTATATCGGGGTTGGGGAAGGCATCGATGACCTCATTCCTTTCAATGCGCACGATTTTGCTGAAGCGCTTATTTCTCCAGGACTTGCATCACCCCTTCAGTGAGCAAAGCTCATCGAGCACCTCACGCCCGCCTCGTAAGATGATAATTTAAAAGGTACTTGGCCCATAATAAGACTGGCCTGTTCATCTTTACACGCGTAATTGTATAATCTTGCTTTTCCGGTTTGACTTTGTACTGGTTCGATTATACTATTACACAACCATGGATGTGTCAAAACACCTCAAGAAGAAATTTATCACAGGTCTTTTTGTCCTTATTCCCCTCCTTGTTACCATCTACATTATTTACCTTGTTATTAGCTTTGTCGATACAATCATTGCACCTATCATACGAAATATCACACTGTATCTTGTTGGAAGAGAACTTTACATCCCTGGGACGGGCCTTTTCCTGTTTGCTGTGCTTGCATATGTAACCGGTGTGGTTGCATCAAACTACATAGGCAGCCGTTTTTTATCATATGGTGAAAAGATATTACGAAAAATTCCTTTTGTGAAAGGCATATACAGCTCAGTGAAAGACATGACTGATTCATTTTCCTCCGAGAAGAAACGTTCTTTCAAGGAGGTCGTTCTTGCAGAGTTTCCTTCGCAAGGACGGTATACTATTGGTTTTGTTACTAATCGAATGAAAAGTCAATCTGAGGAGGAATGTTGTACGGTATTTATCCCGACAACTCCAAATCCCACGTCAGGATTTCTCATTATTATCCCAGAAAAAAAATTGGTATTTTTAGATTTGCCCGTAGACGAAGCGTTAAAATACATTATTTCTCTTGGTACTGCCGGGATCAACATTACATGGAAAGAGAAAGAATCGCTCTCCTCCTGAGAGTATCGAAAAAATTTATTTATAAAGCTTTGATTGCAATAGCTGGAGCAGGTTTTTTTAGCTTTTTTTATTCAAAGAACCTTTTGAGTCTGCTCCTTAAAAAAGCTGATATCAAAATCTACTTTTTGAGTCTTCCAGAAGTATTTCTTTCATCAATTGAGTTATCAATTTACGCCGGGTTGTTTTTTGCAATCCCTATCGTTATTTATTTGGTCTGGTATGAATTCCATCGTTTTACGGGTATCGATGCAATCCAAGGTTATATATATATAATTGCTGCAATTGTCCTTTTCTATACGGGTAGCCTTTTCTGTTATTCCATTGTGCTGCCTTCAGGCATCAAGTTCCTTATAGATTATGGAAAGGACAATAGTATAATGGCCATGATATCAATGCAGCGATTTGTCGTTTTCTGTGCAGCCATGATCTTTGCCTTTGGGCTCACCTTTGAGGTTCCCATCGCGCTTTTATTGCTTGGAAAGGTGGGTCTTGTCAGATCACGGACGCTAACGAAAACAAGAAGGTTTGCTGTCCTTTTCATCGTTATTGGCGCAGCAATCATTACCCCTACTCCAGACATTTATAACATGGCCCTTCTTGCCGTTCCTACATACCTTCTCTATGAAATTGGCATACTGCTCATGAAGGTAAATGAGAGAAGGCAGGGTATCCGCTGATATGGAAGAATATATTGCACGGTATGGATATATTGCAATCGCGATTGGTACATTTTTAGAAGGTGAAACCACAGTGCTTCTTGGCGGCATCTTTTCAAAACTTCGTTATATGAAGCTCGATTATGTTATGGCATGGGCCTTTTTCGGAACCCTTGCCGGTGACTGCACCTTTTTCTTTCTCGGTAAGGTTTTTGGCAGGAGCGTCATCGATAGGTATGAATTTCTTCGAAGCAAAATTCCCCTTGCTAATGGAATCATGAGAAGGTACGGAAATTATATTATTTTTCTCGTCAGGTTCTTTGTCGGTGTAAGGGGAATCATCCTTTTGTTGCTCGGTTGCACGGATATCAAAAAAAGGACTTTTTTTCTGTACAGCACCACAAGCGCTGCCCTCTGGAGCATAGTTGTAGCATCTATAGGGTATCTTTTTGCAAATGTTGTATATATTTTTGTGCATGATATTAAACAATATGAGATGTTTCTTGTGCCAGCCGTTGTTATTATTGTCATACTGTTTATTTTTGTATACAGACATGTCATAAAGGAGAGAGAAAAAACCTATGGAAATCAATGAAAAAATAATGCGCGAAATGAAAAAAAAGCTTGAACGTGAGATGAACAAAAAAGAGGTTGAAATCATTGATTACTGGAAAAAAGAACTTGATGTAATTTACAGGAAACGCTATGAAAATCTAAGCTCCCTGCAGATTGACATCAAAGGGTTGATGGAGCGCATGTCAAACAGAGCGTCAATTTTAAGTCGCATGATAAAGGAGGAAATGTGACGATAATTCAGAGTTCCTCAATCTGGGATGCTTTGCATCAACAACCGGGTCGGAACGAAGTTCGCAGAGAATTCGTTGAAAAAAGGGCACCTATTCAGGCTTTAGAACAAAGCGATCAATGGAACCTCGTTAGGAAAACAGTATGCGATCTGCGTTCTGCGATATGCGTCTTAACTGCCATAGCAATGATAGTGCTATGTATCGGTCATCCTGTTGATGCGCAGGTAAATAACACCAACAAAAAGAATCCCTCTCTTGAAAAGAGGGTGGCAGACCTTGAGCAGGAAGTTGCAATCCTGAAGTCCATGATCGATTTTAATCACCTAAACATTACACCTGATAGTCTATCACTCTGCGACAAAAAGATATCCTTGACAAAGCATGAAATGAGGGAGCGATTTGAACGGGAATATCTCCAGTTTCTTGAAAACAGAGGTCTGATGACAATTCTTGTGAAAAGATATTTGAAGTATGCAAGCTTCATTAATTCAGACATACAGAATATGTCTCTCCCTTCTGATCTTGTTTACCTTGTAACAATAGAAAGTTACCTGAATCCGAGGGCTGTATCGCCGGCACAGGCTGGCGGACTCTGGCAGTTTATAAAAGAAACGGGCAAAAGAGAAGGGCTTTCCATCAATGATAACATTGATGAACGGTACAATATCAAAAGAGCAACAAAGGCAGCGCTTACTCACCTGAAAAAACTTTATGGGGAATTCGGCGACTGGCTTATAGCCATGGCCGCTTATAACGCAGGCGCAAATCGGCTGAAAGAGGCTATTGAAAACCAAGGAACCCGTGACTTTTTCGATCTCTATCTTCCGGAAGAAACGGAGCGCTATATTTTCAGAATCATGGCAATTAAAGAGATCATTTCAAATCGGGAGAAGTATGGGATTATCCTTCCCGACAAGGAACTCTATAAACCAATAATGATTACCGAGGTAACTATTGAAGCAGTCAGGGAGGTGCCGGTGCTGGCAATTGCACGGTATGCAGACCTTTCATATAAGGCTTTCAAGGATATTAACATCCATCTGCGCAAATACCGACTACCAAAAGGCATATACACCATAAATATCCCTCAAGAAAAAAGGGAGGTCTTTATGAAAAAAGTCAAAGATTCTGCTTACATAACACTTGTTCAGAGCGAATAACAATCAAAGGATAGCAAAACCTCTCCTTCCAAACCTTCCAACTTTCGGATGTATCCGAATGCGTACTGGCTTGTGCAACTTTGCGCATAGTTAACCATCGTTCTTGCCAAAAACGGCCTTTTCCTGCTCGATAAAAAGAATCCCTAAATGCAAGCTGACATTTGTTTTCCGTGTTTATTACTTGAATTGTGAAAAATTTCTCTTGACAAATGCTCCGAATCTTAGGAAATTAATACAACATGGATACTTTAATTCAGTTTTTCCCCGTGTTCGTCTTCATTATCGTTGCTATCCTTTTTACTCTTATGCCTGTTGTTATCGCATATCTTCTTTCTCCTCGAACAAAAGGCAATAAAACTTTTGCTACGTATGAATGTGGCATCGAACCCTTTGGAAGCGCATGGGTTCGATACAGCGCTCACTATTATATGTACGCCTTAATTTTTATTGCGTTTGATGTAGACATTCTGTATCTCTTTCCCGTTGCCTTGAGCTATACAAGGGGTGCAAATTCGTTTGAATTCTGGTCGCTGTTGGTGTTTATGCTCATCCTGGGCCTTGCTATTGTATATGCCTGGGGAAAGGGGGTGTTTACCTGGAAACGCAAGGTGCAATAATAAAATTTGCTGCCCTCGATAAGGTACTTGGCTTAGCACGTGCAAACTCCCTGTGGCCAGTGACGTTTGGTCTCGCATGTTGCGCCATCGAAATGATGAGTATGTCTATGGCACGGTGGGATATTGCACGATTTGGTGCAGAAGTATTTCGGCCAAGCCCGAGGCAGGCAGACCTCATGTTGGTAACCGGTACCGTAACAAAGAAAATGGCACCTTCTGTTGTCACTCTTTATGAACAAATGCCTTCGCCAAAATGGGTTATTGCCATTGGGAATTGCGCAATATCGGGTGGCCCCTTTGTATTCGACGGTCAATACAACCTCATTGAAGGTGTTGATAAGCTGATCCCTGTTGATGTGTACGTGCCGGGTTGCCCTCCAAGGCCTGAAGGTTTCCTTGAAGGGCTCATGAAGCTTGAAGAAAAAATAACGGGAACACGTCGTTTCCCGATGCCGGAAAGCAAATGGTAGAAAAGATTCTCGAAGAGATAAAGGCATCGCTTGTTACTGCAGGCCTTCATGAAGCCTCCTATGCGCAGAATGGATACCACCTTTCCTTGGAGCTTCAAACAGGGAATATTACTGATGGTGCCAAGCTCTTCATGGCCAACGCATTTTACCTTGAAGACTTGTTCTGCGTTGACTACATTGACTATCTGGAGCTTGTCTATTTCTTTAATAGTTACAAAGAGTTATATCGTGTTAAGGTTACTCTCAAGGTTGATGCTGATAAACCCGTGGCGCCGACGATTTCTCATATTTATACAATGGCACGCTGGTATGAACGAGAAATCCACGAATTTTTCGGTGTCTATTTTGATGGCCACCCCAATCTGACATATCTTTTCCTTCACGATGGCATTGACCACTATCCTCTGCGTAAAAAAAGAGTACCCGTCCCTGATGAGGACAAAAAACTTTTGAATTCCTTTAAGCCCCGGGAAGAGGATGACTGCTTTTTTGTGAATCTTGGTCCCCAGCATCCGAGTACTCATGGTGTTCTCAGGGTCGTGGTGAAAATGGACGGTGAGTACATTATCAGCGCAGAGCCTGTGTTGGGCTATCTTCACCGGATGCATGAAAAGATGGCTGAAAACAGGAGCTACCTTCAGTTTCTGCCCAATCCTGCCCGGATCGATTACCCGGGTGCCTTGCTCCTTAATCTGGCCCATGTCGCAACAGTCGAAAAACTCTGCAGTATAGAAGTGCCAGAACGGGCTCACTATGTGAGAACCATTACGTGTGAACTGAACAGAATAGCAAGCCATTTGCTCTGGTTTGGAGCTTTTCCCGCTGACCTTGGCGCATTGACCCCCTTCATGTATGCATTTGATGATAGGGAGCAAATTCTTGACATATTGGAAGATGTAACCGGTTCGCGGCTTACGTACTGCTACTTCAGATTCGGAGGTCTTTACAACGACATTGATGATACATTCATCGACAAAACAAAAAACTTTATAAAACGTATGCGAGAACGCTTTTCTATGTATGACAAGCTCATTACAGGGAATGTGATCTTTGTGAATCGGGCAGAGGGCACCGGTATTTTTAAGCAGGATGAGGCAATTAAATACGGTTGCACAGGTCCGTTTATCAGAAGCACAGGGATACCATACGACATTAGAAAGGCAGAGCCATACGCTGTGTACGATCAGGTTGATTTCGATATACCGACTGGAACAATCGGAGATAATATGGATCGGTATCGTGTTCGGATGGCCGAAATGGAGATGAGCCTTCGGATCATAGAACAGGCGATAGCAAAGCTTCCCACTGGGCCGTTTAAGGCTGAAAAAGTACCAAAAAAACTGAAACCACCAAAAGGTGATATTTATTTTGCAGTTGAGTCATCTCGCGGTGAAGCAGGGGTATACGTCGTAAGCGATGAGAGCGACACACCATACAGGATGAGATGGCGGGTACCATCTTTCTCCAACCTTATGACATTTCCTTCCCTTGCGGAAGGGAACCTGATTGCGGACGCCATTGCAACGCTGGGGAGTTATGACATCGTTGTGCCGGAGATAGATAGATAATGTGCGAGAAGGCAAAACGTCGAAAAGGAAGCAAAAGATAATAAATGATGCAAAACATCAATAATATCATTGAATTAGTTGGCTGGGAAGCGATAAAGCTGATAATAGGGCTTATCGGCGTGCTTGTCGTTGTCGTGGTCAATGCCCTTGTCCTCACGTGGGCTGAGAGAAAAGTCAGCGGCCATATGCAGCGCAGAATAGGGCCCAAAGAGGTTGGCCCATACGGCCTGCTTCAGCCCATCGCCGATACACTCAAGCTTATTGCGAAAGAGCTCCTTACCCCCCAGAATGTAGAGAAACCGCTCTATTTCCTTGCGCCGGTGATTGTTTTTATCCCGGTCATGGTCTCCTTTGTTGTAATACCGTTTGACGCATACCTCCAGGTGAAAGATATCAACGTTGGAATCCTTGTTATCCTTGCCTTTTCATCGCTCTCTGTTCTTTCTATTCTTCTTGCAGGCTGGGGTTCTAACAATAAATATTCACTTATCGGTTCGGTTCGAAGTGTGGCCCAGAACATCGCCTATGAGATACCGCTCCTCCTCGCATTGCTCTCTGTTGTGATCATGGCGAACTCGTTATCGCTCAAGGACATTGTCGAATCTCAGAAAGGACTTTGGAACATCTTTGTACAGCCCATTGCTTTTCTTGTCTTCTTCATCGCGGGAGTGGCGGAAACGAACAGAACTCCTTTTGACCTGCCGGAGGCAGAAAGCGAGCTCGTAGCAGGGTTCCACACTGAATACTCGGGTATGAGGTTTGCCCTTTTCTTCCTGGCAGAATATACCAATATGTTCATCATTTGTGCAATTACAACCACGTTTTTCCTTGGTGGCTATCAGGGGCCAATCCTTCCCGGATTTGTATGGTTCTTTGGGAAGACCTATCTCCTTGTTTTTGTAATTCTCTGGTTCCGGTGGACCTTTCCGCGGGTTAGATTCGATCAGCTTCTGAACCTTTCATGGAAGCTGCTCATCCCTGTCTCCCTGGTGAACCTTATCGTGACAGGAGGGATTCTCAAGTTATGATGGACGGTGGAGCACAATGGCTATAACGAATCCTGTGGAAATCATAAAGGGTGCCATATCCCTCGTTATAGGACTGGGTGTAACGATAAAAGCATTTTTTAGCCCTGTTATTACAACACAATACCCGAGAGTTGAGCTAAAAATATCACCACGATTCAGGGGGCATACAAAGCTTGTCGCCGATAAGGAGAATCCTGACAGAACACCATGCATTGTGTGCGGTATGTGTGAAAAAAACTGTCCTTCAGGTGCAATTGTTAAAGTAGTGGGCGAAAAGAAGGAAGGAGAAAAGAAAAAGACGTTAACATCGTATATTCTTGATTTTACCACCTGCAGTCAGTGTGGGATTTGTGTGGAAATCTGTCCGGTTGATGCCCTTGCTTTTTCTGCAGAATACAACCGTGCGGTATTCACCAGAGAAGGTTGTCAATTTGATCTTGTTAAGGAATTCGAAAAGAGGAACGCACGTTGATACACATTGGTGAACCCATATTCATTCTTATGATGATTATAACCATGGCCGGTGCCCTTACAACAGTTCTATCAGCCTCAGTTATTTACGCATTGATAGGCCTCGTTGCAACTATGTTTGGTATATCCGGTCTCTATATTTACCTCAATGCGCCATTTTTGGCAATGATGCAAATTCTCATATATGTTGGTGCCATAACCATTCTTATTGCATTTGCCATAATGCTCGCTGGACCATTCTACAAGAGACCAAGGGAATGGAACGGGATAACAAAGTTTATTGCGGCCCTCATTGTATCCCTCATCTCCTTTTTCATGTTCTTTACTATCATTATGAAGGTGCCATGGAATGAAGGAAAGGGGACGTTCAACCTGCTGACGAAAGATATTGGCCGTGCCCTCTTTGATAGATATGCTTTTTCCTTTGAATTAATTTCTCTTGTCATTATTGTTAGCATTATTGGCGCCATAATGCTGGCAATGCTCTCAAAGGGGGAAAAATGATAGAGGGTTTTCTCTCCAATAATCTCAATACGTACCTCTTTGTGGGACTCTTTTTGCTAAGTTGTGGAATTTTGGGCGTCATTTACCGCAGAACCCTTATTGCGATGTTGATTTCCATTGAACTCATTATGAATGGAGCGGGGCTGAATTTTGTTGCTTTCAACCGATTTATATCGCCAGAAGGGCCCGACGGCATGATTTTTACCCTTTTCATCATGGGGCTTGCAGCAGCAGAGGCGGCCATTGCTCTTGCCATCATTATATTGATCTTCAGGAAATATAGGAGTATCGAAAGCGCAGAGATGGAGGAGATGAAAGACTGACGATGACAATTGAAAGTGCACTTCCTCTTGTTCCGATAATTATTGTTATCATCACCGCTATTCTTATCTCTCTTTCTGGGAAACGTCCTAACCTGAGAGAGTTCTGGTCGGTTGCAGGATCTATCCTCACCTTTATCTCTGTTGCAGTCATGGTTCCTATAATTTTTAACAATCAAAAGATTGTCTATACCCTGTCCACCATTGCCCCTGGGATATCTTTGAATTTTAGAGTCGATGCCCTCTCCCTTGTCTTTGGGATTGTATCGTCATTTTTATGGATATTCGCCACATTTTATAATATCGGGTACATGCGTTCTCTTGATGAGCATGCCCAGACACGATACTATACGTGTTTTGCCATCGCGATTCTCGGTGCACAGGGTGTTTCCTTTTCAGGAAGCCTCTTCTCCTTATATCTGTTTTATGAAATCATAACGATTTTTACCTACCCTCTCGTTGCCCATCATCAGGATGAAGAAGGGTATGGAGGAGCAAAAAAATATATTGTATATCTCATGGGAACATCAAAGGGATTGCTGCTTCCTGCAACAATTCTCACCTATGTTTTTACTGGGACCCTTGATTTTGCAGATAACATTACATCAGGCATCTTCACGAAGGGTACCGACGGGGTTTGGATTGCCGTAACATATGGACTCTTTATTTTCGGATTTGCCAAAGCGGCGATCATGCCTCTTCATAACTGGTTGCCATCAGCGATGGTTGCGCCAACGCCTGTCAGCGCACTTCTGCATGCCGTGGCGGTTGTGAAGGCAGGGGTTTTTTGCATCTCACGGGTTATGCTTTCGGTGTTTGGCATTGAGCTACTTCAGTCACTTAACCTTGGTTTATATACAGCATATCTTGTTTCCTTCACTATACTTGTTGCCTCAATCATTGCCCTCACAAAAGACGATCTCAAGGCCCGGCTTGCATACTCAACGGTAAGCCAGCTTTCCTATATTGTCCTTGGTGTTGCCCTTCTTGACCCTTCGGGTGTCCTTGGTGGCATTATTCACATTGTAAATCATGGCTTTAGCAAGATTACCCTCTTTTTCTGCGCTGGTGCAATTTATGTTGCAACCCGTAAAAAGAAGATTAGCGACATGGCAGGTATCGGGTATGCAATGCCATTCACCATGGGCGCATTTGCCATCGCATCTTTAAGCATGATAGGTGTGCCCCCAGTGGCAGGATTTGTGTCGAAATGGTATCTCCTAAACGGTGCAATGTCGATCCATAACCTACCTATTGTTATTATCCTTATGATAAGCACACTCCTGAATGCAGGGTATTTTGCACCCATCACGATACGAGCCTTTTTCCAGGGAAGAAAAGAAAAATGGAGTGCTGCAGATATCAAGGAAGCCCCAGTGACCATGGTGGTGCCAATAGTTCTTGCAGCGTTAATATCAGTTGTAATCGGTATCTTCCCCCAGTTTTTTACACAGCTTATTGGGAGGATGATGCCGTGATAAAAAACTTCAGGTTCAAGGTTCAATGTTCAATGTTCAAGGTAAGACATAAACTCATCCACAACCAGCAGACATATAGCGGTGGTAACATATGAAAATCGTTAACTATATTGAATTTCTGAGAAGAAACATGAAGGGTTTGGTCAGAGTTCTTATTGTATACCTTATTGCCCTCGTGATTTTCGATGTGACATTGTCGAGGCACGATGCCCACTATATGATCGACAAAATTTATGCCTTCTGGACTATCTTTGGGATTGTCGGCTGTTTTATTCTTATAAAAGTAGCAAAAGGCATTGCCCATCTTTTTCTGGGAAAGGACGAGGATTTCTATGGATAGATGGATTCACCCGGCAATTTTCTTTTTCATCGGGGCTTTAATCCTCCCCTTTTTCAGGGGAAAGGCGAAGAAATTCGTTATTCTTTTAATCCCTGCCCTTTCGATTATCGATGTTGCGCTCATGATGGAGGGCGTATATGGAAGCTATAGCTTTCTCAATGCAAATATCGTCTTTGGCAGAGTAGACAGATTAAGCCTTGTTTTTGCCTGGGTTTTTACCATTATGGGCTTCCTCGGTGCGATTTATGCGCTCCATGTTGAAGAGGATGGCCATCATATGGCAGCTTACTTTTACATCGGAGCTTCCCTTGGGGCAATTTTTGCGGGAGACTACCTTACCCTCTTTGTCTTTTGGGAGATAATGGCATTTTCCTCCGTCTTTCTTGTGTGGTATCGGAAAGAACAAAAGTCTATTGCTGCAGGATACCGATATCTTCTCGTCCATGTATTCGGAGGCTTATTGTTCTTCACGGGAATGATGCTCTACTATTACAAAACCGGGAGCATGGTTTTTGATAAGATTCTGCCGGCCAACGCAGGTGTGGCTGAGTATCTTATTCTTGCCGGTTTCGCCCTAAACGCGGCTGTCATTCCCCTCCATGCGTGGCTTCCCGATGCGTATCCTGAGGCTACGGTAGCCGGGGCAGTTTTTATGTGTGCCTTTACCACAAAGACTGCCGTATATGTGCTCGCAAGGGGGTTCCCTGGTTTTGAAATCCTTGCAATCATGGGTACCGCCATGACGGTGTATGGTGTTTTTTATGCAGTCATAGAAAACGATATGCGTCGTGTCCTTGCCTACCACATCGTAAGCCAGGTGGGTTACATGGTTGCTGGTGTGGGAATTGGAACGGAGATGGCATTAAACGGGGCATGTGCCCATGCTTTTGCCCACATTCTTTATAAGGCCCTTCTTTTTATGGGGGCAGGCTCGGTCCTGTATATGGTTGGAACAGCAAAGCTTTCAAAGCTTGGCGGATTATATAAATACATGCCCCTTACTATGATTTTCTACGTAGTTGGAGCCATTTCAATCTCAGGGTTCCCTCTCTTTAGCGGTTTTGTGAGCAAATCCATGATTGTTGCCGCTGCTCACCATGAGGGAAGATTGTGGCTTATGGGCCTCATGAACCTCGCAGGAATCGGTACATTTCTGTCAGTTGGTTTGAAAGTTACATATTTTGCTTTTTTTGGAAAGGAATCGGCAGTCCAGCCTAAAGAACCACCAAAAAATATGCTCTGGTCGATGGGGCTTACTTCAGCCCTCTGCTTTATTATTGGAGTCTATCCGAATATGCTCTATGTACTCCTTCCGTTTCCTGTTGAATACCAGCCGTATAATCTCCACCATCTATCGGAGATGCTCCAGATTCTGTCGTTTACAGGACTTGTCTTCTTTCTCCTTGTGAAGAAGCTTGCTCCTGAAGACAAGATAAACCTTGACATGGATATTTTTTACCGGGCGGGCGCCTGGGTATTTATGAAGATTGATGAAAAGGTTATCGCTGTCCTTGATAGTCTTTGGGGTGAAGCATACAGGGCTGTCGGGCTTTCGCTCCTTTTTAAGAATGCGCGGCTGTCATATGGATTTGATAGAAAGGTAATCGATGGTGTTGTAGACGGATCGGCTACGGCGGTCAAGATGGTGGGCTTTGTGATCCGTAAGCTTCAGACTGGGAGAGTTCAGGCCTATATCGGGCTTGCTCTTTTCATGTTTTTCCTGATTGTGTGGATTCTTTTGGTGAGGATATAAAGGTGAACTGCCATGGGTGACTATCTGATAATGAATCCTCTTAATTTCCCGATCCTTTCCACGACCATTTTTATTCCTCTGGCTGGGGCCATAATTCTCCTTCTTATGAGGAATGATACCATTGTGAAGGGGATTGCCTTCACAACGGGAATTATAAATTTTCTCGTTTCACTTCTGCTCCTTGTTTATTTTGACGCTTCGACCCATCTGTTCCAATTTGGTGAGTTTGCCAGGTGGATACCACAATACAACATCAATTATATTCTTGGCATTGATGGCATAACCATTTTCCTAATCCTTCTTACGACAATATTGGCACCAATGTGCGTTCTGTGTTCATGGACTGCCATCGAGAACAGAGTGAAAGAATTTATGTTCTGTATCCTTGTCATGGAAAGTGCCATGGTGGGCGTTTTCTGTGCACTTGACCTCATTCTCTTTTATATATTCTGGGAGGCTATGCTCATCCCTATGTATCTTCTTATCGCAGTATGGGGTGGACCGAACAAGGACTACGCTTCGGTGAAGTTCTTTATTTATACGCTTTTTGGAAGTGTCTTCCTCCTTGTTGCAATCATTGCTATCTATCTGGTTACCGGAAGCTTCAATATACCAAATGCTATGTTCAGGGATTACAGCTTCAATTTTCAGTTTTGGGTATTTCTCGCCTTTGCAATTGCCTTTGCCATTAAGGTTCCCATGTTCCCCTTTCATACATGGTTGCCTGCTGCTCACACAGAGGCGCCTACTGCTGGTAGCGTCTTCCTTGCCAGTGTGCTTCTTAAGATGGGTACCTATGGATTCTTGCGTTTTTGCCTTCCCATCACGCCGCAAGCGAGCATCTTTTTTGCTCCGTATATGCTTGTCTTGTCAGTGATCGCAATAATTTACGGTGGTTTTGTCTGTCTGAGCCAAACCGACATGAAGAAGCTGATCGCCTATTCGAGCGTTGCTCACATGGGCTTTGCGACTTTGGGAATCTTTTCGCTCACGCTTTTTGGCTTCCAAGGCGCCCTTCTTCAGATGCTCAATCACGGAGTGACAACAGGAGCTCTGTTTCTCTGCGTAGGAATTGTTTATGAAAGGACCCATAGTAGAGAGATTTACGACAACGCAGGTCTCGGAAAAATCATGCCTATTTACGTTGGTTTTTTTGGCCTCTTCGCCATTTCTTCGTTTGCATTTCCAGGAACGAATAATTTTGTTGGTGAGCTTTATATCCTTATCGGCACCTTTATAAACCACAAAGCAGCAGGTTTTTTTGCTGTGGTAGGTGCAATTCTGGCCGCAGCATATATGCTGAAGCTTTTAAAACAGATAATTTGGGGAAGGGAAGATAAGAGACCGATTAAAGACATGAATGTGAGGGAGATTGCGTACCTTATTCCTCTTGCAGTTTTTGTCCTGTGGATGGGCCTTTTCCCTGCGCCTTTTGTGCACACCATTGAAAAGACAATCATCCATCTGACGTCACAATTACAGGTCTATTTCCCATGAGAGGATCGATTATGACCATACTGCCTGAACTCTACATGCTCTTTTTTTCAATTGTGTTTCTTTTCCTGTCTGTTGGAAAGCGCAAGGCAGACCTGTTTACGTGGGCCAAGGTTTTATCACTTGTTGGGCTTGTCATAACATTAGTGAGCATAAATGGAAGGGGTAACCTGTTCTATGGCGCGTACAGAGTTGATCTCTTTTCACAGATTTTTAAAGCAGTATTTGCTTATGGCTTTGTATTCGTCATTTTCATGCTTGGAAGAAAGAACGAAATTGAAGAAGGATATCTCGCAGAATACTTTATGTTTCTGGGGTTTTCCACTCTTGGTCTCATGATGCTTGTCAGCTCTGTGGAGCTCATCTCTATTGCCATATCTCTCGAAATTTCTTCGTACAGCCTCTATGTTATTGTGCCCCTCCGGAAGGGTCAGACAAAGGTTCAGCTCGAAGCCTCAATGAAATATCTGTTCTTTGGTGCCATATCAAGCGGGATCATGCTTTATGGTATGAGCTACCTTTACGGAATGATACAATCGACATTTCTTTCAAAAATCATTTTTGTTTTACCGAAGTTCTTGGATCAGCCCATTGGAATCCTTGCCATAATCCTTACTCTTGCAGGGTTTTTCTTCAAGCTTTCCCTCTTTCCATTCCACTTTTGGGCGCCCGACATTTATGAGGGTGCATCGAATACAACCACAACATTTATTGCAACAGTTCCCAAGGTAGCCGCTGCTGCCCTTCTCATTCGGATTGTTACCATGGCATCGTCGGCTGACCCTGCCTTTGTCACCATTCTTATAGTTCTCGCTGCCCTTTCCATGACATTTGGCAATATTGTGGGGCTTGTCCAGAAAGATATTAAAAGGCTATTGGGATATTCCGGAATTGCTCACGCTGGTTACCTGATTATGGGTATCCTCGCTATGAGCAGAGACGGGAACGCTGCGGCAATCTACTACATGGTAGTTTACTTGTTCATGAATCTTGGTGTTTTTTATGTAGTACTCCTCCTCGCAAAGAGTGGTGAAAACATCACGCTCAATGATCTTTCCGGTCTTGCCAGACGAGCCCCGCTTTTGGCATTTACTCTTGCAGTGTCAGCATTTTCTCTTGCCGGTATTCCCCCTACGGGAGGATTCACGGGTAAACTATTTCTCTTTACCAGCGCATTTAAAGCTGGCTATTTGAATATTGTCATCATCGGTGCGGTTAATACTGTTATATCCATCTTTTACTATCTTAACCTCGTGAGGATGAGCTATTCCAAAGAGGCTATCGTGGCTGAACCAATTAATCTTTCAGTGCATGAGAAGGCCCTTTGTTATGTCCTTATATTTCTTGTCCTTTACCTGGGCATCATGCCCTTTGGCCTCACACAGCTATTCAGGATGGCAGTGTAATCGTTAAGCTCTAAGCTGATAGCTCAAAGCAAGCAATTACAGCGAAAAAACCATTTCTGTTGGAAAAGATGAATCATTGGGAATAGATTCATACCATCTGTGGAATGTGATGAATGGTTTGTGGTAGCCTAACATGTTTTTTGTGACATGGGGCTAAGATAGGCCTTCTAATGGGGGCGGTGAATGTTGGCTCAGCTAAAATGCGATTTCTTCATAGTTTGGATAGTCATCAGTGTAATAATTCTACAATCTGATGCCTGAATGTGAATGGCAGGTTACGTATTGGTATCCAGTGTCCGTTTGAGGAATGACACACAGTTTCACTCTTATCTCGTCAGGCCGATTCTCGGAAGCCAGAGCAGCCAACCACAACACTCTTTTTTCTTTACGCAACATTCTTCATTAATAGCATCTTATTCATGTCTATTGTCCTATAACGGATGCTGGCTGGCAGCCTGAAAAAGTTAATAAAGATACAGTTGGCTTCGCATTCTCGGTTAAACTGCGCATCTGTGTCGGACATTTCCCGCAAACACGCTCATTCCGTTCCGGCGACTTCACTCGCTCGTGTTCAGCTTAGGAACTTTTGATTACGCAAAAGACCAAACTTCCTCGCCTCACAACGGTTTGCTCAGGAAAACCCGACACCGATACACTCACAGTGCCCATCGTGTGGCCCGTAGAGCAACTGCACCTCTTGATGGAAAATAGCTCAAAACGGTGAGTAGGTAAACTGCTCCCCAAAAATATTCAATAGATCGGCATTAATGTGGCGGAGTGTTAGCCCACATCCTCTTTCGCTGCTATCTCCTCGATGTCTATGCGAATTACAGCAGTAATCTTAAGTTTTTCGGGCAGAAAGTCTCCATAGCCGCCTTCAGGTTGATATTTCTCCATCAGAGATCTTAAGGCCAGAAGCCGTTCCCCATTATCGTCAACTATTGCTGTCCTTCCTTTAATAATTATACTCCGGTACAGATACTTTGCAGAACAAGGGTTATTGACGCTCTTTACATATCCTAATGGCTCATCTATCTCAAAGGCGACCCTGCTGTCCCTGACAATGTCATCAATTTTCTCACCCTCCCTTGCCGAATGAAAATATATCTTTCCGTTATTGTAAAAAAAATTAATGGGCTTTATGCGAGGATAGCCATCCTTTCCAATCGTACCAAGTCTTCCTACCGGGCAGGTGTGCAGAAAATTATCTACAACCCCCTTATCCTGTATCTCTTTTTTTGCTCTTCGCATTGACTCCTCCCATTGTTTTTCCAACGAATACAGCAAAAATCTTTAGCAAGGATTTTACAAACACCGCTCTCCTATGTAAAATAAAAAAACGATTATTCACAGGAGATGATTACATGGATAAGACTTTGCTTAAGAGACTGCTTGATGTTGCCCAGGGATCAGAGCCAGCAGATACGGTAATACGAAACGGAAAGCTTGTAAATGTTTTCACTGAGAGCATAGAAGACAACGTTATCATAGCAATAAAAGATGGTCGGATTGTATCAGTTGATCAAGATAACGGAAAGGATTCATTTGCCGGCTCTCCAGAGATCGATGCCGAAGGAGCATACCTATGCCCGGGTTTCATCGATGCTCATACCCACCTTGACAATATGTTTCCCTTCCATGAATTTGTCCCATTTTCACTCCGGGGAGGTACTACAACAGTTATCACTGAGTGTGCTATGGCTGCTGGTGCCTGTGGGTTAAAGGGGATCGAGTCTTTTATTGAAAGCACAAAAGGATATCCGATGAGGTGTTATTTTGTAGCCCCGCCTATGACACCTCCATTCCCAAAGGTGGAACGTGCTGCGCCATTCACATTCAAAGAATTTTCGACTCTGTTGAAACGGGAAGACTTTCTTGGTATTGGTGAGGCTTACTGGACGAGGGCCGTTGAAGGTGATAACAGAATACTTGCCCAGGCAGCACTTGCACAATCCCTGAACAAGTGTCTCGATGGCCACTCTTCTGGCGCACGGGGGAAACGTCTCGCTGAGTATGCCCTCACAGGGATAACCTCGTGCCATGAATCGGTCAGCCTGGATGAGGCAATGGAAAAGCTAAGGCTTGGCATATACGTCATGATCCGAGAAGGATTTGTTAGAAAGGAACTCCCGGAACTTTCAAAATTGAAGGACATGAAGGTCGACACACGAAGGATCATGATGGTATCTGATGTCTTTGATGCGCCCATGCTCTGGAACGAAGGATATATGGATTCTCTTGTGAAAAAAGCCATTGACTATGGATTTTCACCTATGGAAGCAATCAAGATGGTGACCATAAACCCGGCAGACTACCATCATTTACGATATTTGGGGGCCATAGCCCCTTTGAGGTATGCCGACATACTTTTTCTCCGGAGCCTTGAGAGTATTACGATCGAACAGGTCATGTTTAATGGGGAGATTGTTGTGGCAGAAAAGAATTTTCTGAAGGATATTAAACCCTTTATATTTCCCACGGAGATGACCCATACCATAACGGTCAACAAACTTGAAGAGAATGATTTCAGGATCAAGGCCCGACAGGGGGTCAACAGGATTCGGGTGCTCCATGTTGCCAATCCCACTATTACAAGGGAGTTAATTTTAAAGGCTAGGGTAAAGGATGGTTATGTGGAAAAAGACCTGGAGAATGATGTTGTTCCCATTGCTGTGATTAACCGGAGAAAAGGAAAGGCCATGGGGAAAGGCTTTATCAAGGGTACGGGTATCAAAGAGGGCGCCGTTGCTACTACACTTATCTGGGATACCTGCAATATTTTAACAATTGGAAGCAGCGAAAGCGAGATGCGGAATGCGGTGAATAGGCTTATTGATATTCAAGGGGGAACCGTTATTACGAAAAATGGTCAGGTTATCTATGAATTTCCAATGCCAGTATATGGACTTATACCTCTTATGACCATGAAGGAATCCATGGAAAAGACTCTGGGGCTTGATGAACAAATGAGATCCATAGGAACGATTCTTGAAAAGCCTTTTTTAACCATTCAGACCATCCCATTCACGGGTCTTCCGTTTCTGAGGATTACTGACAAAGGGCTTGTGGATATCAAGAATAAGAAAATGGTGCCATTATTCTTGTAATGCATACCATTCAGCTAACCCCTTTTCTTTAAATCTCCTATCCTGCTCTCTGTCCCTGTGATCAACCTTCGGATATTGTCCTTATGTTTGATGAAAATCAGGGTGCCGATGATCAAAACAAGATAGATGTATTGACCAGGCGCATTGAGAACGTATAACAAAAAAGGCATGACTGCCACCCCTATGAGTGAGCCAAGGGATACAAAGCGCCACTTGAGGAGGACAAAAACGAAAATAATTACTGCGATCAAAACAGCAAAAGGATTAAGTCCAAGATAAACCCCGAGGGCGGTGGCTACTCCTTTACCGCCCTTGAACTTTAAGAATATGGGAAAAAGGTGCCCCAGGAATGCTGCGAGGCCCACAGCTGCAACAATTAATTTTGATTCGCCTATAAAAAAAGCAACGGCAACCGGAAGAAACCCCTTAAGAGCATCTCCGACAAGAGTTAATGCCCCAGTTGTCTTGCCTGCGGCCCTCATAACATTTGTGGCGCCGATATTCCCGCTTCCAACCGCACGAGGGTCTGTGCCCTTCATTTTCGCAAGGAGTAAACCAACAGAAATTGAACCTAAAAGATAAGCGCATACAATAAGGAAGTAAGAACTCATGACACAAGATAGTAAAAAACCTTTTTCATGTCAACATATTCATGTTGTGAATTTGATGTTATCCCAAAATGATAATGTCCTATATAGCCAAAATAGAAATGTCCTATTTCATCAATGCTACACTGTTTCCTTTTCTCAGGAGGCAGAATGGCAGAC